>Ga0209624_10000133_pt1 | contig 67585 bp, 61 predicted proteins | sample JacPinW_OM2H0_O1_FD_188565 | JGI IMG/M metagenome (GOLD analysis project Ga0209624, IMG submission 188565) | Forest soil microbial communities from Algoma, Ontario, Canada - Jack Pine, Ontario site 1_JW_OM2H0_O1 (SPAdes) (version 2) | ecosystem: Environmental > Terrestrial > Soil > Boreal... | reverse complement strand
ACCGAGTTGGAGAGTGAAAGCGCATAGCGCTGCTGGAACACGGAGCTAGGCCTCTTCTGCAGGCTTCACTGCATCCAATCGTGAAAGGCACTTGGCAACAGACGTTTCGATGTTGCATACTCCAAGACCGATCCCAATACCGTTTCTGAGGAGGACCTTATGAAGTTCCGTTTGAAAGCAACTCTCGCGGCAGTCTTGTTCAGCGCAGTACCCATGGCGCTCGCTCAAGACGCGGCCACGGATGTAAAGAAGGGCGCCGATGCCACCGGCCACGAAACCAAAGTAGTGGCCAAAGATACCGCGAAAGGCACCGAGAAGGCAGCCGACAAGACTGGGCACGCAACCAAAGTTGCGGCCAAGGACACGGCGAAGGGCACTGAGAAGGTTGCCGATAAGACCGGCCACGAGACCAAGGTGGTCGCCAAGGATACCGCAAAGGGCACGGAGAAGGTTGCCAAGAAAACCGGCAGCGCCGTTAAGACGGGCGCCAAGGACACTGGACACGAGATGAAGAAAATCGCCGGCGACGACAAGCCTGCCGACAAACCTGCCGACAGCACGAAACCGCAGTAACGGCTTGGAAGGTCATATAGGGCCACGCGGGAGTTCCGCGCGGCCCTTCTTGTTTTTGGCAGCTCGTTTGACAACCTTCATTGCTCTGCGCCCTCTGTGTCAGGAGCCGGCCTTGAGCGAAATCGAATGAATGGTTTTCATTTAGAATTGTTTTTGGCGCTCACCTAAATGCTGACTGGGTCTGAAATTCGGCGCAAGTTTCTCGACTTCTTTGTGGAGAAGGGGCACAAGGAGGTGCATTCGTCGTCGCTGGTGCCGGCGAATGACCCCACTCTGCTGTTCACCAATGCGGGCATGAACCAGTTCAAAGACGTTTTTCTGGGTCTGGAGAAACGCGACTACTCGCGCGCCACCACTTCGCAGAAGTGCGTTCGCGCCGGCGGCAAGCATAACGATCTGGAGAATGTTGGGTTCACCAACCGGCATCACACGTTTTTCGAGATGCTGGGGAACTTTTCATTTGGGGACTACTTCAAGAAGGATGCCATCGCTTACGCGTGGGAGTTGATCACTTCGAAGGAGTGGTTCGGGATCGACAAAGCGAAGCTCTACGCGACCATCTTTAAGGGCGAGGCTGGCGTTGAGCGCGATATCGAGGCGTACGACTTGTGGGTGGGGCAGGGCGTGCCCAAGGATCGCATCTTTGAGATGGGATTGAAGGATAATTTCTGGCAGATGGGTGATACCGGACCCTGCGGGCCGTGCAGCGAAATCCATTACGACATGGGACCGACCGCTTCCGAGCAGGGACATGCGGAGTGCCACTTTCCTTGCGACTGCGGTCGTTATGTTGAGATTTGGAATCTTGTGTTCATGCAGTTTGATCGCGACACCAACGGCAAGCTGAATCCGTTGCCTAAGCCGTCGATTGATACGGGCATGGGCCTGGAACGGCTGACGGCGGTGTTGCAGGGTGTGATTTCTAATTATGAAACGGATTTGTTCACGCCGCTGATAAAACGGGCGGCGGAGTTGACTGGAACATCGCTCACGAAAGAGTTGGAGAAAGAAGGCAAGGCTAAGTCGGCTGCCTCTCTGCGGGTTATCGCGGATCACTCTCGGGCGGTGACGTTTTTAATTTCGGACGGAGTGCTGCCGTCGAACGAGGGCCGCGGCTATGTGCTGCGGAAAATCATTCGCCGCGCCATCACGCATGGGCGACTGCTTGGCCAAACCAAACCGTTCTTGTACGAGATGGTTTTCGCTGTCCGCGATCTCATGCGAGATGCGTATCCGGAGGTGATGGAGACTGCCGACCGTGTTTCGAAGACCGTACAGGTCGAAGAGATCCGCTTCTCCCACACGCTCGACATCGGACTGGAGAAACTGGAAGAGCTTCTCAAGAATTCCCAAGGCAAACTCGCTGGAACCGAGGCTTTTAAGCTTTACGACACCTTCGGCATGCCGCTCGACTTCATGCAGGATGCCGCTCGCGACCAGGGCGTCGCGTTCGATCAAGCGGGCTTTGACCACGCGATGGAAGAGCAGAAGACCCGTGCTCGCGCCTCGTGGAAGGGTGGCGCGAAGCAAACTGCCAATCCCGCATATCAGCAGCTTCCGAAATCTGTCTTCGAAGGCTATCGGCAGACTCGCTCTGACGGCTGCGAAGTGCTGGCCATCATTCACAATGGGCAGGGGGCGCGGGAACTCAAGGTTGGGGAGTCTGGCGAGGTCATTCTTGATCACACGCCGTTTTATGCAGAATCTGGCGGGCAGGTGGGCGACCGGGGTTGGTTTTACTCGGATGATCACAATACTGTTGTTGCCGATGTTACCGGATGCTATTCGCCGATTCAGGGGGTGCGGGCGCATCAGGTTGTTGCTAAACAGGCTTTGCGCGTCGGCGACAAAGTCGACGCTGTCGTGAATGCTGACGTTCGTGAATCGACCATGCGGAATCACACGGCTACACATTTGCTTCATGCTGGGCTGCGCGAGGTTCTGGGCAAGCATGTGAAGCAGGCGGGGTCGCTGGTGGCGCCGAATCATTTGCGCTTTGATTTTTCGCACTTCACCGCGGTCGAAGACGAAGAGTTGCAGGATATTGAAGACATCATCAACAAGGAAGTGTTGCGCAACCAGATCGTCGAGACGATTACCGATGTTCCTATCGACGAGGCGATCAATACCTATCACGCTATGGCTTTGTTCGGCGAGAAGTATGGCGACAAGGTGCGCGTGGTGCGGATTGGCGATTTCTCGACAGAGCTTTGCGGGGGGACGCATACGGGCGCTACGGGCGAGATTGGGCTGATCAAGATTTTGAAGGAAGGCAGCGTGTCATCGGGGGTGCGGAGGGTGGAAGCGATCACAGGTTTGGGGTCGCTGGCGCACTTTCGCATGGATCATCAGTTGGAGGGGGTCGTGTCGGCATTCGCTAATCCCACCTTTGCGCATAAACCGCGCAAAGATGGGGCACCCTTGTCCGACGAGCTTTCCGCCCACGCCGAGATAGTGTCTCCTGCAGAGGCTTTGGAGGCTGAGCTTGAAAAGAAAGATTCGGAGATCAAGCGGCTTACGCGCGAACTGGATTCGGCGCGGATGAAGTCGGCTTCGGCATCAGTCAGCACGGCTAACATAGGCGGTCAAATTAAAGATGTGAAGGGCGTGAAGGTTCTTGCGCATCGGGTGGACAATCTGGAGCGCGCGCAGCTGCGCACGCTGGTCGATCAACTGCGCGACAAGATGGGCTCGGGTGTGGTGGTGCTGGGTTCGGCTTCGAATGGGAGCGTGTCGCTGATTGTTGGCGTCACGAAAGACTTGACCGGCCGCGTGCAGGCAGGGAAAGTCATTGGCCCGGTGGCGCAGAAAGTTGGCGGCAAGGGCGGCGGGCGTCCTGACCTGGCCGAGGCTGGTGGAAAAGATGCCGGCGCGCTGGATGCCGCGCTGGACGGCGCTTACGCCGTGGTGGAGTCGCTTCTCGCATGACCTCAAGCAGCAGCTCGCTCGAAGAACGCTTGCGCTTCATCAAGCACAAAGGCCATGCCATCTACTCGATCGACTTGACTCACTGCGCGGCAAAGGAGCTGCTGTTGTTGCTCGATCTCATCCGCGCCGATATCGCGCGGCACGCACCCGGATCGGTTCTTACTCTGGTGGATGTAGCCGGCGCGGAGATCGACAAGCAAGTGGCCACGCGAATCAAAGAAGTTTTGGTGCTCGATCGTCCTTATGTGAAGAGATCGGCGTGGTTGGGCACAGAGAGTCTGCCGCACGTGTTTTATGAGCACTTCAAGAGCTTTTCGCAACGCGAGTTGCCCGCGTTCAAGACGCGGGAGGAAGCGTTGGAGTGGCTGGTTAGCGGCGAATAGACCGCGGGCCATAAAAGCTGATCGGTTCCTGAGATCTCCCTGCTTCGTTGCAGATATCGGCATTCGCGGGCGAGGGCACCCGCGCCACACTTAGCTCCTCCATTTCAAACTGACCGGGCCCGGCATCGGGTGCTTCATCTCTGCGCCCGTGCGTTTTGATTCCAGGTACGCCGCCTTTAATCCGAAATACCATTTTGCGGGACGGTCGGCGTCGTCGATCAGCATTAGATGAGGATTGTGCTTCAGGCCTTCGGCTTGCAGTTCCATGGTGCGGCGGTCCTGCTCGACGAACTTGGCGAAGACGAATTTCAGCAAGCCGGGGCCGAACGGCAGCCAGCGGAAGATGTTCCAGGCGGCAACCACGTCGATGCGGCATTCATTGCGGGTGATGGGCGTTACCGTGGTGAGAGATGAAAACCAATACTTCCCTGCACGAATGATTTCTTTGCGCAGGTTGGGCAGAACGAAATCGATGGTGGTGGTGATTGAATCGGCGGAAGCATAAAGGCGCAGAAGCTTGTAGGGCGCGGAGTTTGAGCTGGGCGTGTGCGCGCTCATGCGGAATCCGTTGGGGATGGGTTCGAAATTCTTGTGTTTCTCGTGGATGCTGTGGCGGCTGCGCCACCACCAGGCCTGGTGCACGAATGGCCCGTGGGCGGGATCCATCAGGCCGATGATGCCGTGATCGATGCTGACGGGCATGTTGGCAGTGAGGTAAGCGAGTCTGTATTGGTCACTGAATTTATCGATCAGCGGCGCGGGGTCGGGAGCTTCTTCTCGCAGGGTGAATCCGGCACTCTGTGGTGCCGGGTGAGGAATATAAACCCAGATAAAATCGTCTTGCTCCTCGCAGGGATAGCTGCCGGCATAAATGCGGTCGACTTTCAAGTTCTGGTCGGCGGTGAGGGAAGGGATGAGCTGGCACTGGCCGGTGTGGGCGTCGAAAGTCCACCCATGGTAGGAGCACTCGACGTTTTCTCCGTCGAACTTGCCACAGTGGAGCGGCATGCCGCGGTGGGGACAGGCGTCCCGCAGAGCAAAGGGTTTTCCCTGGCGATCGCGGCCGAGGACGAGCGGAATCTCAAGCAGCGTTGCCTGTTGGAGTTGGTTGCGATGGACGCTCTCGGCGGGCAACGCGCGATACCAGAAACCAGTGAGCATGAGCGAATCGGGCGCCTGGCGTTGCGGAGAGTCGAGTTCGGGCATGGAATGAGAGTGTCGATTGTGTGATTTCTGATTGCTGATTGAAAAACCTATGCTAGCATCCGCAGGTCGTTTCAGCGCGTACGGAATTGTGCGGAGGAATTTCCACGGAATTCATCGGCCATTTTCGCAGGCTCACTCCAGTGCAGCGGAATACCTTCATCGCCTGCTTTCTCGGCTGGTCGCTGGATGCGTTTGATTTCTTCATTCTGACCTTTTGCGTCAGCGCCATCGCCACTCAATTCCAAACGAAAGTTTCTGCGGTGGCGGAGGCGATTTTTATCACTCTGGCAATGCGTCCGGTGGGCGCATTTCTTTTTGGAATGATGGCGGACCGGTTCGGACGGCGTCCTACGTTGATGGTGGACATCATCGCGTATTCGGTGTTTGAGCTGTCTTCGGCGTTCGCACCTTCGTTGAAAGTGTTCCTGATCACGCGGGCGTTGTTCGGAATCGCCATGGGCGGGGAATGGGGTGTGGGCGCAGCGCTGGCGTTTGAGACACTGCCCGCAGAAGGCCGCGGATTCTTCTCCGGGTTGCTGCAGGAAGGCTACGCGGTCGGCTATTTGATTGCGGCTTTGGTTTTTGGAACGGCGTTCCGCTTCGTAGGCTGGCGCGGGATGTTTGTGATCGGCGCGTTGCCGGCATTTCTGGTGATCTACATTCGCAGCAAAGTGGATGAGTCCCCGGCGTGGGCGCAAGGACGGGTCGCGAGGAAAGCGGAGAGCCGGCTGGGCAAGGACATCCTGACTTATCTGGGCACTTTTGCTTTCCTGGTGGTTCTGATGTTTGCCTTCAATTCGTTCAGCCACGGAAGTCAGGATCTGTATCCGACATTCCTGACCAAGGACCATAAGTTTAGCCCACAGACGGTGGGATTCATCGCTGTCGTCGCTAACATTGGCGCGCTGCTGGGTGGAATTCTTTTCGGCACGTGGTCGGAGAAAATCGGGCGCCGGAAAGCGATTGTGATCGCAGCAGTATTGTCGATTCCGGTGATTCCCCTGTGGGCGTACTCGCACACCGTGCCCATGCTGGCGCTGGGCGGCTTTCTGATGCAATTCATGGTGCAGGGGGCGTGGGGCGTGATCCCGGCACACCTGAATGAACTTTCGCCACCCAGGGTGCGAGGGACGTTTCCTGGATTCGCCTACCAACTGGGGAACCTGCTCTCGTCGCGCAACGGGGTAGTGCAATCGAAACTCGCCGAGCAGCGCTACGGCGGAGCATTCGCGCCGGTGCTGGCGTGGACACTGCTGCTGGTTGCGGCTCTGGTAGCGGTGGTCACCGGGAGCGGGCGAGAACGCAGAGGCGCAGACCTGTCGAATACCAGCTAAGAAACCCGCCAAGAAAATCTGTCAGAGAACGCGGCAGTGTGCAAGATTTGGCATACTCCGCAGGGGGCACGACGGTGGCATTGTCAGCGGCAGGCTCCTGTGTTACGTTAGGTGAAATTTCACGCCTTCGTAAACACTTTTTCCGGGCCCTCTAATAGTACGGTCTGCTAGTGCGGTCTGCGCGAATGCGCGTGCAGGGGTAGCGCCACGATGAAGGAAATCATGGATTCAACTCACGTCCAGCAGTCAGGGGACGAGGAGAACTTTGCCAACCGGAAGCTGATCCGCCCGGCGCTGCCGCGCCCGGATCACAACCACGGAAACCACAACTCCAATCATCCCCAAGCCGTGGAACGACGGGACCGGCACGAGCGGCCGGAGCGGAGTTTTGAGCGCGGCGACCACGGCGATCGTGGGATGGGGTCGGGGGGCGGGCGCAAGGCCGCGCCTCCGGAGCAGACCAACGCTGAGAACTTCTATTATCAGAAACAAATGCAGTCGCGGACGCCGATGGTGATCGTGCTGCGCGACGGCGAGGAAGTACACGGCGTCATCGAGTGGTACGACAAGGCCTGCATCAAGGTGATCCGTGACGACGGCCGACCGAACCTGATGATTTACAAACCCTCCATAAAGTACATGTTCAAGGAAGAGGAGAACGGACGGTAGGGGGCGTTAGGAAGTTCGCCACTAGCCTCGAACGCCGATCACTTTCCATCGGAGCGCGCTTCCAGTTGGTCCAACCGGCGGTTCAATAGCTCCAAGTCGTCGTTCAATAACCCCCGTGAGGAAAGATCAATGCCCAGAAACTGATTGAGCAATTCCGCGGGCGCTTGATTGAAACCATTCTTGAGCAGGGCAATGTAGCGCGGCACAAACCACTCCCGTCTGGTCGAATAAAGCTCGTAGTACTTCAGCGCCAACAGTCCTCCGTAAACATAGTTCACGTCGTAGAGCGGGTCTTCAAACATGAGGGAGACCGCAGCCCAGCGCGTGCGGACCTCGGGAGTGGAGGCCGGGAACTGGGAGAACTCGGCGTCAATCTTCAGGCTCATGGCGTCCAGATCATCGGCGTTTCGAATGGTGCCGGCGGAAACGCCGTCGTAGATCGCTTGCTCGAGCAGGGCATCCTGCGCGCCGTAGAAAGCGTCGAGCCCCTTGATATTCATCCAGCGTTCGCGGTAGTAGCGCTGCAGTGCTGGATTGCCGGCGTGTTCGGCCATAAAGTCGGCCAAGACTAACTCGTTGAACTCCGCAAATGACTCGAAAAGGAAGTTCGGACCTTGCGCGTAAGACGGCGAAACGCGGTTTTCAGTCATAAGCTGGCGATGGACGGCATGTCCGCCTTCGTGCGCAATTACAGAGAGATCCTTGAAGATTCCGTCGTAGCGGCCATAGAACAAGATGCTGGTGCTGCCCGGGGATCCGACGGAGAAACCTCCCCCATAGCGGTTGGCGGCGCCTGCCGGCAAAATGTCGGCGCGGCCGTTGGAAGGATCGAGCAAGGCATCAAATTCGGTTTGGTACTCCTTTCCAAGTCCCGCGAATGCATCGTGGAAGATAGCGCGAGCCTCGGATAGCGAAGTGATAGGAGGGGAAAATCCCGGCTCCGGAGCGGACATGTCCCACGCGTGCGCCGGCTGATGGTAGCCGCGCTCGACATCTTGCGACCGAATGGTTTCGTAGCGATTGGCGATGTCGCCGTGTTGGGCCATCGAGGCGAGCAGGCTGCGTGTTTCCTGCGGTTTGAAATACAGGTCGTCGTATTTGCGGGCTGGCGCGTCCGCATAATAGTGCGCCTTTGCAAGCAGGGTCTGAGCCTGGACGGTGTGAATCAGAGCGAAAGCGAGCAGATCGCGTTGACTAGCGAATCCCGCGAATCGGCGTTTAAATCCTTCTTCGCGCACCCGCCCGTCCGGGTCCGCGGCAATGAGGTTTCGCTGCCGCAGTGCGTCAAGCGGCCCGGAAGACGTTTGCACCGTTCCGAACGAAATGCCCGCTACAACCTGTTCGTACAAATCGAATTGCCAGTCGCCAATTTGCGGCTGGAATTCGTCGAGCAACGCTTGCCCAGCTTCTGGCAGCAGATGCGGCTGGCCGCGTCGAATACGGGAAAGCGCGAAGCGATATTCCGCGAGGGCCGGTTCCTGGTCGAAGAACGCGCGCAGGCGATCTTCGGGGATAGCGAGAACTTCGGGATCGAGAAATGCAGTTTTTGCAGCCACGTCGGATACAAGCAGGTTATCGGCCTCGCAGGCAACGTCCTTTCGATTGAGGGCGCAGCGCAGGTGCAAGTAGCGTTCGTGCTTGGCAGAAAGATTTTGAACTACATCATACTGCCGGAGGACGCCGAGCAACTGCGAGCCGGAGTCGAGTCGTCCTTTAAACCGTCTCATCTGATCGAGCGCGGCATTCAACTCAGGACGCGCCGCAACTTCTTCCGCAGGAGTTTTGAAATAGTAACGCGACAAATCGGCAGACAAAGCTGCAGAGGTGGGTGGTTGTACCTGCGCAGCAGCGCTTGCGCTTGCCGCAACGACAAACAGCAAGCGCGCCCAACGTACGGATTGCCTCATGTTTCCACCTCAGCGATCTTTCTCAACGATCTTTCGGCTTTCGGGATTAAGGGATAGACGACTCTGCGGCTTGCCAGTTTACGGCGCTGATGCTCCGGTTGACAATCTCTCTTATCTCCCATAGCATCAATCACTTGAGGGATGATTCTCAGACCGCATCGGGGAGCCGTTCGTGATCAAGCTCGATATTATCAACGAAGTGGTAGCCAGAACCGGCATCACCAAGACCAAGGCCGAGTTGGCGGTGGAAACCGTCTTTGAGAGCATGAAGAAAGCGCTGGCTCACGGCAATCGCATTGAGCTACGGGGGTTTGGCGTCTTCAACGTGCGCCCCCGCAAGACCGGCATCGGACGCAATCCGCGCACCGGAGCCGAAGTGTCGATTCCTCCCGGCAAAGCCGTGCGCTTCAAGCCGGGGAAAGAATTGCAGTCGATCGATTGACGTCAGTACCCAGTACCTGGTACCTGATATCCAGTAGTTGCCTGCGCATTCTCCAGCCTCTATCTGATCTCCGATTTTCTTCCTAGTCCCTGTTCTGCGCCTGCCCTAGGTTTTTTCTCGGTACCAGGTACTCGGTACTAGGTAGGCCTCTCGTAGTAGCATCTAACAGAAGTCCTCGCGGAATCGCGGGCCCATAATCGCATGTCGGAACCGACTCCTCCCATTGCCTCCTCCACCGTGGAATACCTCCGGCCGATGCCGGTGTATGCGGCACGCCGGCCGCGGCCGCGCTACTGGCTGCATATCCTGCTACTGCTGGTTACGTGCTTCACCACGCTGGTGATGGGCGCGCGCATGCAATTCAACTTTGAACATGGTCAGCCGGCTCTCTCGATCGGCGACGACTCGGTTCCGTATTTTCCCGCGAGCTGGATGTTCTCGCACCCGTCACGACTACTGGGTGGTGTGCCGTTCATGGCTACGTTGATGCTGTTTTTTCTGGCCCACGAAATGGGCCATTACTTATCCTGTCGTCGCTACGGCGTTTACGCGACGCTCCCTTTCTTCATTCCGATGCCGACTCTGATCGGAACGATGGGGGCGGTGATCCTTATCCGCTCCCGGATTCGCTCGCGCACTGCGCTGTTCGATATAGGAATTGCTGGGCCTATCGCCGGGTTCGTAGTAGCGCTGGCTGTGCTCATCGTGTCGCTGGGCTGGTCCAGGCCTGCTCACCCTGGTTTCGGCGCGTCGGAGTATGCCCTCGGATACCCCTTGGTCTTTCAGTGGTTGCATCGGCTGCTGGCGTCGATGAATGTGCTGCGCGGAGCGGCCGCCCTGCCCTTGAATCGCCTGTTGCTACACCCGATGGCGATCGCGGCGTGGGTGGGGATGTTCGCTACTTCGCTCAACTTGTTGCCCGGTGGACAGCTCGACGGCGGACATATTATTTTTTCGATTTCTCCGCAGGCGCACAAACTTGTGTCGCGCCTGACTATCCTGATTCTTCTGCCCATGGCCTACTACCTGTGGATGGGATGGTTGGTATGGGCGATTCTTCTGCAAATCAGCAGCTTCCGGCATCCCCAGGTGGCCGAGTGGCCACGAGTTTCGGGTGGGCGAACCTGGCTGGCCATTCTTGCATTGCTGATGCTCGTGCTAACGCTCACCCCCGCGCCGTTTGCCCACGCGTCTCTGCCCGAGTTTGTGCGGCAGCTTCGGGAACGGTAGTAATTTGCGTGGACGACCTCCAATCGTCGGCGGTCACGCGGCAAAGTCGCTGTTTAGCCTCTTCTTTCGTATACTCCTTTATTCAATCGTTTTAATTCGCGGATTGGAGGTTATCCTGCCTTGAACAAAGTAGCCGCTGCTGCCGGGATTCTTGCCTGCGCGCTTTCCGCCGCAAGCCAAACTATCTCGATTGACGTTTCACACCCCACGAACCATTTCGTGCCCAAGGAAACCCTGGGTGCGGGCGTGGATCGCATTGCGGTGGAGGCGATCGACAAGGATCTGCTGCAGCCGGCACTGGAGAAGACGTTGGCTTCGGGCTGGCAACCGGTCACGTATCGCCAGAATACGGAACTCGCAGTCGAGGCGTGGCATTGGAATCCGCAGGGGACATGGAGCGAGGGGAGCGGATCGAGCGGCAAAGGATATTTCACGGGCTCGGCAACTCCTACGGAGATGCTTCGTTACTCCTACGGGTATGCGCTGCCGCGCCGTGGATTCACTCGCAACGACGGCACGGACAACGTCGGTTTTTCGCGGCTGACTGATGGAGATGTGAACACTTTTTGGAAGAGTAATCCGTATCTGACACAACGTTTCACGGGAGAGAGCGATGCGCTGCATCCGCAGTGGGTAGTGATGGACCTAGCGCAAGTGCAGCAGGTGACCAGCATTCGAATCGCCTGGGGAGAACCTTATGCCCGGCATCATCTGGTGCAGTACTGGACGGGTGATGATCCGATCCATGCGCCGACGCGCGGAACCTGGCAGACGTTTTCGCAAGGAACGATTACTGACGGAAAAGGCCAGGTCGAGACGATTCACTTGAGCGGAAGTCCCGTGACAGTGAAATTCGTGCGGATCTGGATGACTGAGTCTTCGAACACCTGCGCGGCGGATAGCGCGAAATCGGACAATAATGACCCGCGCGATTGCGTCGGCTATGCCATTCGCGAACTCTACCTCGGCACGACAACCGAGGACGGCGCGTTTCACGACATTCTGCGGCATACGCCGGATCAGGAACAGACGACGACTTATTGCTCGTCGGTCGATCCTTGGCATCAGGCGTCAGACCTGGGATCGACCAAGCAGGCGCAGATGGGTTTCGATCTGTTCTTCACCAGCGGTGTGACGCGAGGACTGCCGGCAATGGTCCCGGTTGCGATGCTGTATGACACTCCCGACAACGCTGCGGCAGAGATTGCTTATTTGAAAGCCCGTGGCTATCCCATCTCTTACGTCGAGATGGGCGAGGAAGCCGACGGCCAGTACATGCTGCCGGAAGACTACGCCGCGCTGTACTTACAATGGGCGACGGCAATTCATCGCGTGGATCCGGCCCTGAAGCTGGGTGGGCCATCGTTTCAAGGGGTGAATAAGGACATCGAAGTCTGGCCCGATGGGAACGGACAAGTTTCGTGGACGGGACGGTTCATTGATTACCTGAGGCAACACAGTCGAATGAAAGATCTTGCATTTTTTTCGTTCGAGCATTATCCCTACGAGCCGTGCCGAACGCCGTGGGGCGTGCTTTATGACGAACCCGAGTTGGTGAGCCACATTATGCAGGTGTGGCATGAGGACGGGGTTCCGGCGGATATGCCGATCTTCATCACCGAGGGAAATCTTTCGTCGGGCGCAAGCGAAACCTACGAGGACATTTTCGCGGGAGTCTGGCTGGCCGATTACATCGGGTCGTTCTTAAACTCAGGCGGGAACGGTGTCTATTTCTTCCATTATCTTCCCTTGCATATGGAGCCGGGATGCAACAGCTCTCCGGGAACGTTCGGGATGTTTACCATCGACGCCAGCTATCAGATTCAGCAGCCTCTGGCACAGTTCTTCGTGGCGCAGTTGATCAATCTGGAGTGGGCGCAGCCCGCCGGCAGCGAACATCAGGTGTTCGCCGCGAAGAGCGATGTAGAGGACGGCGCTGGTCATGAACTCGTAACGGCTTACGCGGTGAAGCGTCCGGATGGCAAGTGGGCGGTGATGGCGGTAAATCGAGATCAGCAGAATGCGCACCGGGTTCGGATTACGTTTGAAGCGGCGGACAAATTCAGTGGCTTCGCTGGGCCTGTGGAGGTTTCAACCTTCGGCAGCGCGCAGTATCAATGGCATCCGGCGCAGACTCGATTTATGGCTCACGCTGAGACTGCGGGGCAGCCTACGATCGTGACTACGACCCGGGGCTCGGCAGATCCGGATGGGCCGATTGTTCATACCAAGCTGACCGCAGAAAAGGGCACACTGTACGACCTGCCAGCGGCTTCGGTGGTGGTGATTCGAGGAAGCGTGAGCGCAACGAAGTAGTCTGGGTTCTCACATAAGCCATAAAGCGTCCACATCAACAATGACCTGCGTTCGCGGAATTTTCCTCGCGGTGGCGTAGGCCAGCATAGCGCGCAGCGTAGAATTCAGCTTCTCACGGCTCGGTGACTTCAGCACAAAGTGATAACGGTAATCTCGCTTCAGCCGCAGGATTGGCGCGGCGGCTGGACCGAGCACGCGCACGGCTTCATGGCGGTTTTGCTCAAACCATTTTCCGAGCGTACCCGACCACTGCAGAGCTTCGTCGAGCTGGTTGCTGCGGATAATGACGTTCGCCAGCGCAGAATATGGCGGATAGTGCATCCAACTGCGGAAGCGCAATTCTTTGTCGTAAAATCCGGCGAAGTCGTGGCGGGCCGCGTACTGCACGGCATAGTGGTCCTGAAAATAAGTTTGCAGAATCACTTTGCCGGGAGACTGTCCGCGACCGGCGCGTCCCGCAACCTGGGTCAGCAATTGAAAGGTGCGCTCGGCGGCCCGGAAGTCCGGCAGCCCCAGCGCACTGTCGGCGCCCACCACACCGACTAGCGTCACGCCGTGAATGTCGTGGCCCTTGGCGATCATCTGCGTGCCGACGAGCAGGTCGAGTTCGCCTTCGCTAAGCGCGTTCAGAGTGCGCTCGAAATCTTCGTGTCCCCTGACTGTGTCGCGATCGAGGCGAGCGATGCGCGCCTGCGGAAACATGCCGTGCAGCAATTCTTCCAGCTTCTCCGATCCGGTGCCTAGGAAATATACATATTCGCTGCCGCAATGCACGCAGGCCTTGGGCACGGGTGCGGTGAAGCCACAATAGTGGCAAACCATTTTGTGTTCGCGCTTGTGATGAGTAAGGGCAATCGCGCAGTTCTGGCATTCAAGAGTCTTGCCGCAAGTGCGGCACAGCACGACAGGAGAATATCCGCGGCGATTGAGCAGGATCATCACCTGCTCTTTGCGGTCGAACCGTTCTTTGATCTCTGCGGTGAGCTTGCGCGAGATGACCTGCTCATGACCGGTTTCCTGGAATTCCTGCCGCATATCGATGATTTCAACTTCCGGCAAAGGACGCTGCTCCACGCGGTCGGGCAACTCGACTAAAGCGTATTTATTTCTCTTCGCGTTGAAATACGATTCCAGCGACGGCGTCGCCGAACCCAGGACTACAACGGCGTTTGCCATCTTGGCGCGCATCACGGCAATGTCGCGGGCGTGGTAGCGCGGGGTCTCCTCCTGCTTGTAGGAGGAATCGTGTTCTTCGTCGACGATGATCAGCGCAAGATCAGCAACCGGCGCGAAAACCGCGGAACGAGTGCCGACGACCATGCGCGCGTCCCCACTCTTGATGCGGTGCCACTGCTGGGCGCGCTCCTTGTCGGAGAGCGCGGAGTGCAGGATGGCAACCTCGTCGCCGAAGATCTGGTGCAAATCCGCAGCTACCGCCGGCGTGAGCCCGATTTCAGGCACGAGAAGGATGGCGGAGCGTCCGGCTTCGAGCACGGCGCGCATGCCCGCGAGGTAGACGGCGGTTTTGCCGGAGCCCGTGACTCCGTGCAGAAGGATACCGGAAAACTTTCGGGCCTCAACGGCGTCGCGCAGACGTTTCAGTGCGGCTTGCTGCGCTGCATTGAAATCAAATGCGAAAGGAGAGGACCGCGGCTTTCCGTGCGAGACGGCAAAAGCCGCCGGCTCTTCGATCATTTCAACCAGGCCACGCTTGACGAGCGTGCTTAGGGTTGTTCGTGGGACTTCGAGCGCTTGTAGCGTCTCGACGGGAACCTTGCCGCCGGAAGCGGCAAGAGTGTCGACAAGTTTTCGTTGATTGGCGTTCAGTTTGCCATCCGCTGATCTGAGCAACGCGATCTTGATCGTCCGGGTGGCGTCGCGGACGGCCGAGACATCTTCACGCACAAGCCACTTTTTTCGCACCATTCCGCCCAGAACTAATTTGGAGACGCGTGTGGCGGATCGCAGACTTTCTTCTCGAACCTGGAGGGTCTCTCCGGGGGCAGGCTCTTGCCCGGCCAGGTAATCCAGCACGCGGAATTCGGCAGCTTGCTCGTCTGGAGTGCGGCGCGAGCGCGCGGACGATCCTGACGTGCCCGCCAAATGCAGCGCCAGTTGGCCTTCTTCGGTGATGCGGTAGACGACGGCGCGTTTGAACTCCGCGTTCAGAGGCAGCATGGTGCGGAAGACTTCGCCAATCGGGGCGAGATAGTAGTCGGCGATCCAGCGGCCGAGTCGCAGAAGCTGCTCGTCGAGCACCGGAGCGACATCGAGCACGCTCTGGATCGTCTTGGTTGTAACCGAAGGCTTGCGGTCGTGCAGTTCAACCACGACGCCCGTCAGGCGCTGCTGGCGAAAAGGGACGAGCACGCGGCCACCGACGACAGGACTGACTTCGGGGGGGACACGGTAGGTGAAAACCATGTCGAGCGGCACGGGCAGGGCGACGTCGCAGAACTCAGGCATTGATTGGAGGATAAACTACTGCGAATACATGATCGCGCACTGTCATCGAGAGCGAAGTGAGGGAGGACAGCACCTTGCTCGGCTACTCGGCAGCTTTTTTTGGCGGCTCGATTCCCAGATACTTCATCACCATTTGCAGATCCTTCCACGCCTCGCCCTTCTGCCGCGGATCACGCAACAGGAATGCGGGGTGGTAGGTCACGGCCAGGCGCGCGCCTGGCCAGGCAGGGTCGGTGCTGCGAACGCCCGCAGGTTTGAAATCATAAAAGCGCCCGCGCAGTTCGGACATGGGAGCGTTGATGGCCAGCAGATTCTTCGCTGACACCGCGCCCAGCGCAACCACGACCTTGGGCTTGATCACTGCTATCTGCCGCATCAGAAACGGCGAACAGGTTTCGCACTCGTCGCGCTCCGGCGTGCGGTTGCCGGGCGGCCGGCATTTGACCACGTTTGCGATGTACACATCTTCGCGTCGCAGGCCCATCGCCTTGATCATATTGTTCAACAACTGGCCAGCGCGGCCGACGAAAGGCTCTCCCTGCGCGTCTTCGTCGGCTCCGGGACCTTCGCCCACGAACATCAGCTCGGCGCGCGGATTTCCCACGCCGAACACGATCTGCTTGCGGCCCTGCTTGTGCAGTTTGCAGCGAGTGCAATCGCCGAGGTCTTCGCGAATCAGCTTAAGCGCCGCGACCGGATCGGCCACGCCATACTCCGGCTTCGCATTCACGACTTCGAAAATGTTGTCTTCGGCAATGACTGGGATGACGGCGGATTTTCTGGCGGACATTTCCTCTCGCAATTCTGACTGGGTTGCTGAAAACGATGCTACTGGCAACGGTACGGGAGCGGCTTCGGCCGAAGCCGAAATGGCTTCGCGCCGGTAGAAATCGTAAATGCCCAGTTCGTTGCAGTAACGCACGCGTTCGGCGAGGGCACGCCGCAATTCCGGGTCAAGGGTGCGGGTCACTCGCTCAGTGCTCCACATCAAAATAAATCTTCGTCGTCGCTCGATACACTACTTTCTTTCCGTCCAGTTGCATATCGAGCGACTCCACATGCGCCCACTTGATCCCGCGCACGGTCTTGCCCGCTTCTGCAACGGCGTTCGTCGCAGCCTTGGCAAAGCTGTCCTTCGACGTTCCGATCACTTCGATCACTTTCTGGGTCATGGCACACTCCTGAGAGAAAAGACAAGTTCGACGGAATTGTACGCTAGCGAGCTATCGAATGGGCGACAGGATTCCTGTCAGGCTTTCACCGGCGACTTGCGGCGCTGGAGCAGGCGGACGACTTGATCAAGGACGCGCTGGGCCACTTCCCACTTGGTGGTTTCCGGCACTTCGACGATTTCGTCATGAGTAATGATGGTCACTTCATTGCGGTCGGAGTCGAAGCCGATGCCTTCTCGGGAGACATCGTTGACGACGATGGCGTCGAGGTGTTTGGCGGCGAGCTTCTGGCGGGCGTTTTCGAGGACGTTCTCAGTTTCCGCGGCAAAGCCAACAACAATTTGCAACTGCTTACGAAGAGAAACTTCCCTAAGAATATCTGCGGTAGGTTCGAGCTCCAGCGAGATCGAGCCTTTGCGTTTTATTTTCTGGGGGGACACAGACCTGGCGCGATAATCGGAGACGGCGGCGGCCTTGATGACGATCGTGGCCTGCGGTAGAAGAGTGAGCACGGCATCGTGCATTTGTTCAGCCGATTCCACGCGCGTGAGTTCGGCCGCTCCCGGGGGCGTCAGCGCGGTTGGTCCACTGACCAGAAGAACCCGAGCGCCACGACGCAGCGCAGCTTCGGCCATAGCGTATCCCATGCGTCCGCTGGAGCGGTTGGTCAGGTAGCGAGCAGGGTCAATCTTTTCCCGCGTCGGTCCGGCGGTGATCAGCACGGCTTCACCGGCAAGGTCTTGCGATGCGCCCAGCGCTTCCAGGGTCGCCGCCACAATGACTTCATTTTCGGCAAGCCGCCCGGAGCCGGTCATGCCACAAGCCAGATATCCCGAGTCCGGATCGACAATCTTCACGCCGCGCCCCCGAAGGATTTCCAGATTCGCCTGCGTCGCGGGATGATTCCACATGTTGACGTTCATTGCTGGAGCGACCACAACCGGCGCAGTGGTTGCCAGATATAGTGTGGTGAGGAAGTCGCTGGCGATGCCTTGCGCGAACTGCGCCAGCACGTCAGCGGTTGCAGGAGCGACCAGCAGAACATCAATCGACTGTGCCACGGCAATGTGCTCGATGGCGGAATCGATGTTGGCAGCGTGCTCTTCGCCGGGCGAGAACATTCCAGTAATCACTTTTTCGCCGGAGAGCGCAGCGAAGGTGAGGGGCCGGACAAACTCCTGCGCCGCGCGCGTCATGATGACTTGCACGCGAATGCCGCGGTCTTGCAGGAGGCGCACAATCTCCGCCGCCTTGTAAGCCGCAATGCCGCCCGTCACTCCGAGAGCAACCTTCATAGTTTCCGACGCCGACGCCTTAGGCGTCTCCGAAAGCCTTGTCCAGAACTTCTGCGGCCTGCTCGGCTGCGCTGCGAGTTTCGGGGATCTCCCACTTCACTTTGCCTGCGCGAATTTCATCCTGCGCGATGCGGCACGGTTTGCGGGAGCTGGTTTGAACCACCGGCGGGGCTCCCGATTGCAGTTGCCGGGCGCGCCGGGCGGCGACCAGAATGTAGCGATAGTTGCTGTCGAAGCCTTCGATCAATTTCATGGATTCTCTCCCTTGCTACCGGGATGCAAGATTTTGATTGCCGAAAGTTGATTGCTCGAAAGTTGTTGCGCTTCGTTCTTCCGTCTGCGACGCCACAGACTTCTCCTGCTATTTTCCCACGAAACTCAAGGTTGCGGGGGCCGGTAACCCCCTATTATGTTACCGAGGTCTAGCCCTTCCCGGAATCGCCCGGGGGCTTAAACGAGGTCAATATCGGCTTCAGACGGTCGCGGACATTGGCCAGGCGACAGCGGTCGGCGAGAGCCACCGTCTTGGCTTCCTCAGGGGACAGCGGTTGCCCCGCTCGCACCAGGCGTTCGCCGCGGACAATCGCTCGCAAGGCTTTGATTGAGTCCTCAAGTTGGTCGTTCACGAGAATGTAGTTGTACCGGTCGTAATTCTCAATCTCACGACTGGCCGTGACCAGGCGGCGCTGAATCACTTCCTCCCGATCTTCACTGCGCTTGCGCAAGCGTTCTTCCAGCGTCTTACGATCCGGGGGCAGGATGAAGATACTGGTGGCGTCGGGAAGCTTCTGCTGAATCTGTGCGGCGCCCTGTACGTCAATGTCGAGCAAGAGGTCGCGGCCGTTTTGTTCCGCTTCGTGCAGAAAGCGGCGCGCGGTTCCGTAATAATTGCCAAAGACCTCGGCATGCTCGAGAAACTCGCCGTCGCGAATCATCTTCTCGAATTCAGGACGGGAAACAAAATAATACTGCCTTCCATTGGTCTCACTGCCGCGCGGAGCTCGCGTGGTGTACGAAATGGAAAACTCCAGATTACTTACCTTCTTCAACAGTTCGTTGACAAGGGTCGATTTGCCCGAACCCGACGGGGCTGAAATGATATAGACGATGAGCTTGTGGGCCGGAGAACTCATTCCAGGTTCTGCACCTGCTCGCGTGATTTTTCGATCTCCGCTTTCATGATGAGTCCAGCTTCCGTGATTTTCAGCGCCTCGCCAGCCAGGCCGGAAGTCTTCGAGAGCAGAGTGTTGGCCTCGCGATTCATTTCCTGGAGCAGGAAGTCCAGTTTCTTTCCGACTTCTCCATCTCCGTCAAGCAGCCCCAGGAAATGCTGGACGTGGTTTTCGAGGCGCACGATTTCTTCCTGAATGTCACTTCGGTCGACCAGAAGCGCCGCTTCCTGGAGCGTTCTCTCCTTGTCAGCGCTGGCGCCGAGCAGTTCCTGCAAACGCGATTGAAGGCGCTCCACATAGCTCTGCAACACTGTACGCCGGTGAAGCTGCACGGTCTTGACAGCTTCGCGCAGATGAATCATGCGCTGGCGAAGTTCGCGCTCGATGCCTCCGCCTTCCTGCTCCCGCATTTGATTCAAGCGATCGAGCACCTCTCCAGCCCTGGCCATCACGGCCGATTCGAGTGCTCCCTCTTCAGGATCGCGCGTGGAATCGAGCGCGCCGGGAATGCGGAGGATGACGTTGAGATCAGGTTGGGCCGGGACGCCAAACTCACCAGCCGCCGCTCGAAAAGCCGCGATGTAAGCGCTTACCAGCGGGCGATTCAGGGCAAGGGTTTCGCTGCCCCCGCGCTCGAGGCTAAGCGTGACTTCGACGTGTCCGCGGGCAATCTTTTCTTTGAGCAGTCGGCGCAGCTGCATTTCGAGCGAGTCGGAGCCAGAAGGCAGACGAAAATGCAGGTCGAGAAAACGGTGGTTCACGGATTTCAGCGACAGCGCGAAGGCGAGATGTCCGTTGCTCTGGGAAGAGGGGGAAACTGCGGGCGCAGGACTGGCGGTTCCTTCGGCCTGGCTGGTGACTTCACCTTTGATCTGCGCAAAACCCGTCATGGAGCGAAGAGGCATTTGTGATTTCCCGAACTCTCCTAAACTGTCGATTCCCAGGATCAACTGGGTCGTGCTGGTTCCAGTTTCGGCTCGAAGTCAGCGAACTGCAACTCGTACAAGCGCCGGTACGTACCCAACTTCGTCATTAAGTCTTCGTGAGCGCCAATGTCGGCGATGGCCCCGTTCTCGATCACCACAATCCGGTCAGCGCGGCGCACGGTCGAGAGCCGGTGCGCGATCACAAACACGGTGCGGCCGCTCATCAGATTGTGCAACGCCGATTGCACCAGAGCTTCTGACTCGCTGTCCAGAGCTGACGTGGCCTCGTCCAGAATCAGGATAGGCGCATTCTTCAGAATGGCGCGGGCGATAGCGATGCGCTGGCGTTCTCCGCCGGAAAGGCGCACGCCGCGCTCCCCGATCACCTCATCGTATCCCGCGGGTAAGGCTTGGATGAAGTCGTGCGCCAGGGCCGCCCGGGCCGCGGCCTCAACCTCTTTCAGCGCGACGTGAGGCTGGCCGTAGGCGATGTTGTTTCGGACACTGTCGTTGAATAAGACAGTTTCCTGCGTGACGATTCCGACTTGTTCTCTCAGAGACGCCAGCGTCACGTCGCGCACATCGTGGCCGTCGATGAGCAGGCGGCCTTGCGTAGCATCGAAGAAGCGCGGGATCAGATGAACCAGCGTGCTCTTGCCCGATCCGCTGGATCCGACGATCGCGACCACTTCGCCGCGGCGAACTTCGAGGTTGATGTCGTGCAAGACGCGGGCGTCTTCGCCCTCGCTGCCGTAGGTGAAGCTCACGTGATCGAATTGAACTGTCTTCGCGAAAGCAGGCAAGCGACTGGCGCGCGGCTTTTCGCGGACATCGTCCTCGATGTCCATGAACTTGAAAATCTCACTCGATGCACCCAGAGCCTGCTGAAAGTTGTTGTTGAACTGAGCGAACTTGCGGACTGGGTTGTAGAGGCTGAATACAGCTGTGATGAAGGCAACGAAAATTCCCGGGGTCATGGCGCCATGCTTGACCTCCTCGCGGCCTAAGATCAACAGAAGAGCAATTCCGATAGCACCAAAAACATCCATTAACGGTGAACTGATGGCGGTCGCAGCTACGGAGCGCAGGTTCGCACGGAAAAGTCTCCGCGCAGCTCCGCGAAAGCGTGCAATCTCCCATTTCTCACTGTTGAATGCCTTCACGACGCGATTGCCGGTAATCGCTTCGTGCAGGATATTCTGGATTTCCGCCAGCTTGTCCTGTCCGTGCCGTGTGGTGCTGCGCACACGAGACCCGATCTTGCGCGAGGAATAGACGATCACTGGAACAAATAGCAGCAGCACCCAGGCAAGATTACCGCCCAGCACCACCACTACGGCAGCCACCGCTAGAAAAGTGAAGAACTGCTGCAGGAACTCGGCCAGAACGGTTGACATGGCGTACTGAACGCGCTCGATGTCGTTGACGATCGTGGAAAGCAGGGTTCCCGTCGTGTGTTTGGAAAAGAATGCGGCGGAGCGGCGCAGGATGGCGTTGTAGAGGTCGTCGCGCAGGTCGGTGATCATGCCGAAACCGGCGTGGTTCACTAGATACGTTCCGGTATAGTCGAAGATTCCTTTGAGGATAGTCGAGCCGACCAGCGCAACTGCAACCATCGTCCAGGCATTCGTGAAATGCGAAGGCACCAACTGCTGCAGGTAAACCGGATGATGGGTTATGGGAATTACAAAGAGCTGAATGTCTTTCGATCCGGTAGATGGATTCAATACTCGGTCAAAGATGGGACGAATCAGCAAAAACTTGAAGGCGTCGAGGGCTCCCACCGCAGCCATCAGCAGCACGGATGACAATATCTGCCACCAATAAGGAAGCGCGTAGCGGACGAGGCGGGTCAGCTGGCGCATACCGCTCCCAGGCGCGGCCCGACCCAGTCGCTTGCTACTTGTGCCATTAGCATGGGTATAGGTCGCTATTCTACCGCTCGGGGACAAGTTTGTCGTTGACTGGAGGTGTCCGCATCGCGCAGTTGCCGCCGCACGAAACCGGATCTTTTTGGAGAAATACCTGTTTCCGGGGGCAACTTGCGGGAGAATTTCTGAGTTCAAACACCAACGGAGACCGCCATGACAAAATCCTGGGCTCCGATCTTCGCAACTCTTTCCGCTTCGTTGTTTCTGGCAGCAACTTTGGCATGCGGCGGCAGCAACCGCCAACTGCGGTCGATTTCAATCACCCCCACCGGGGTGATTGAGGGCAACATGATACAACTCCAATTTGTGGCGGCGGGCGCCTTCAACGCCTCGCCCACCGCGGTCGATCCTTTGCCCGTGAGCTGGTACGTGGTCCCTCAGGCAACGGCAGCTGTCTACACGCTAACCAGTCAGCCGTTTGATATCGCGTGTCAGACTGGCTCTTCCGTCATCGCGCTCGCCCCGACGGATCCTAACGCACCCAACAGCGGCACGATCCCCAGCAAAGTCTTCCAGGACCTGGTCATCGATCATACGGTCAGCGAGGAAGGCGGCTTTATCGCGTCCATTGTTCAGTATGCGGCATGCCCCTAGCCGGCGAGTTCGCAATCACTTCGGCATATCCCGATGCACCACCTTCACGCGGTATCCGGCCTTGTGCAGGCGTTTACTTACCTCCTCGGCGATCATCACCGAACGGTGCTGGCCGCCGGTGCAGCCAAAGCCGAGGGTTAGATAGCTCTTGCCTTCGTGGATGTAATGCGGCATCAGGTCTACCAGCAGATCTGAGATGCGGGGAATAAACTTCTTCGCCTGCGGAAACGACCGAATGTACCTGGCCACGCGCGGATCGCGGCCGGTAAGAGGCCGGAATTCGGGTACGTAGTGCGGGTTCGGCAGAAAGCGTACATCGAACACAAGGTCGGCGTCTTCCGGCACGCCGTGGCGGTAGCCGAAGCTCACGCAGGAAACCAGAATGCTCTTCTCTGTCGCCCGTTCCCGGAAACGTTCGGTGATATGGGCGCGCAATTCGTGCACGTTGAACTTCGAGGTGTCGATAACGATGTCGGCCAACGCGCGGATGGTCGCCAAGTGGCGCCGTTCGGCCTTAAGCGAGGCGTTGACCGGCGTGTCGGTTCCCAGAGGATGCGGGCGGCGAGTCTCGCTGAAGCGACGCATCAGTACCGCATCGGAGGCTTCCAGGAAAGCAACCTTGGTCGGAATCATGCGCCGCACTGCCTTCAGGATGCCGGGAAGTTGCTCGAGCTGCGAGCCTTCGCGCACATCCACCACCAGCGCGGTGCGCCGGATCTCGGCCGACTGCAACGCCATCTCCGCGAAGCGGGGGATGAGTTCAACAGGAAGGTTGTCGACGCAGTAGTAACCCAGATCCTCGAATGCTTTGAGTACAGACGCTTTGCCGGAACCGCTCATCCCGGTGACGATGACCAGTTCCGGAGCGTGCGGTTTACGGTCGATGGTTTTTGTGGCTTTCTTGCCTTTGCGCGGCGGGTTCGGGCGCTTGCGGGACCCCGACGATTTTCGAGGCGTCATGAATTGGATAGTAGCACTGAAGGCGACGTGTCTTCTAAACCCCATTTCCGATTTGTCTAAGTCCCGTTTGGAAAGGTAAGCTAGGTCGCCATGAAGAAGTTTGAGGAACTCACAGAACGGGAAGTGTTGGCTCTGGCCATTTCTCTGGAAGAAGAAGACGAACGGGTATATGCCGACTTTGCCGAAGGGTTGCGGCCCGATTATCCGGCCTCGGCGGCCATGTTCGAGGGCATGCGCGAAGAGGAATCAGGGCATCGCAGGCGGCTGATCGAACTCTTCCGCCAGAGGTTCGGCGAACATATTCCCCTGATCCGGCGCCAGGACGTGCGCGGATTCGTCGAGCGTCCAGCGCTCTGGCTGATGCGTCCGCTGCGCATCGAGGCGGTGCGCAAGGAAGCCAGCACAATGGAAGTCGAGACGCGACGGTTCTATGAAAAGGCTGCGGCGCGCACTCAAGACGCGAGCGTCCGGCAACTGCTCGACGATCTCATCAATGAGGAACGCGAGCACGAAGAACGCGCTCAGGAACTGGACAAGGAGAAGCTGCCCGCCAACGTGAAAGCCGACGAAGAGTTGGCGCAGCGCCGGCTTTTCGTCCTGCAGATTGTGCAGCCTGGTTTGGCGGGGTTGATGGATGGTTCGGTTTCCACATTGGCGCCGGTTTTCGCGGCGGCATTCGCGACACGCAACACCAACGACGCGTTCCTGGTGGGCCTGGCCGCCTCGGCGGGAGCGGGCATCAGCATGGGATTTGCCGAGGCGCTTTCCGATGACGGCAGCCTTACCGGACGCGGGCATCCCTGGGTGCGCGGCTTGATTTGTGGCGCGATGACAGGACTAGGAGGCATTGGACACACGCTACCGTTCATGCTGCGCGACTTCCGAGCTGCGTTGTGGGCCGCGGGAGCGGTGGTGATGATCGAGTTGGGCGTGATCACTTGGGTGCGACATCGCTATATGGACAGTCCTTGGGTTTCGGCGGCGCTTCAGGTGGGCCTCGGCGGAGTGTTGGTGTTTATCACGGGTGTGCTGATTGGAAAATCCTGAGGCAACTGCATTCACGGTTGGGTGTCCAGCGGGTGCTTGCTCTTTTCGTAGAATTCGTTTTGCAGCTTCAGGCTTGCTTCGTCGGCTTTGACGGCTCGGATTGCCTTTGCCACCGCGTCGATCCACCAATCCATCTGAAATTTTCCTAACTCTTTTGTCGCGGCGGAGCCGTCGCCGGAGTAGTGGTTGGGGAAGCGCGCGTACCACCAGATTCCGGTGTAGACATCTTCAGGAAGATTCTGGCGGTGCTGGTCGGCTCCCGATTCGGTGGTGGCACGGTCGAGGTGGACGGTGTCGGGGTGGGAGATCATCATCTTCGAAGTTTCGCTTTCGCCGGCGTGCATGTCGATGGTTGATTTCTTCGGCGGACCTCCTGATTCCGGGCTTCGCCGGTCGAACACGTAGACCACGTAGTCGTGGGGCTTATCCAATTGTGATTGGGCGAAAAACGGCAGCAGGTGCTCATTGCCGCCGTGGCCGTTGACGATGATCACTTTCTTGCAGCCGTTGCGGGCCATTTCGTCGGTGGTTTCCTGCAGCAGGGCGAGTTGCATTTCGCGGCTGTAGGCGACGGTTCCGGGCTCGTGGCGGGCTTCGGCAATCTGTCCGAAATAATATTCGGGGAAGACGACGGAATATTCCTGCTCGGCGGCGTGCAGGGCGGCGTAACGCACGTCGAGCAGATCGGTGCCTAGCGGGAGATGCGGTCCGTGTTTTTCCAGGATGCCGAAAGGCAGGAGGCATGTGCCTTGGGAGCGGTGGATGCCTTCGCGGAAGTCGGCGGCGGTCAGTTCTTCCCAGTGGACGGAGAGCTTTGATTGCGTTGTATTTGATTGCGCTCGAATAAAGCTCGGCGTCGTTAGCACCGTGAAAAGAGAGATCAGCAGCAGCGTGAAACGGGTAACGCGGTGAGTGCAGGTCGTCATGTCCAAAGCTTCCCGAATGGAGAGTTTACGATCTAGAAATTCTGCATTAAAGTGACGGACGGAGGCGGGCGAGGGCGCCCGCCCCACACAATCAGATTATCGCTATTTCAGGTAGATTTCCTGGAGCAGGTCCGAACTTACGGTCTCGCGGATCTCGGCGCGCTTTTCGGAAAGCTGCTGAGCTGGCGCCTTGCCTCCCAGGATTTTGTCGCGAACCGCTTCAGTCTTTGCGGACAGGCCGTCCATGGCGGCGTGGTTCTTATATTCGACGGCTATGCAGATGTCCCAATCCTCCGGGTTGTTCTTAGTCTCTTTGAGGAACACCTTGTAGTCCATGATCAAGCCCTGCTTCTTCTCTTCCTCGAAGAACGGCTTGCTGGACTGCTGCAGGCTGGTCAGATAGGCATCCATTTGAGTGGGTTTGACGCGAATCAACGATGTGCGCCAGATGGGGCCTTCGGTGTAGTGTTCCTGAGCGAATAACGCGGGGGCGAGCAACAGCACGAAAACGACGAGCCCGCAGAGCTTTTTCATAGTTGTCTCCTTAAAAGTGGGTGAGTTAACGGCGGGAGGATCATACGCTCAGTTGAGGAGAATGGAAAAGCTGCTTCCGTTTTTGCTGTCCTTGTCTCTGTGAATTTCTTGCTCAAATAAACCTGCACTGCGGCGCTCCCAGTTCGGGAAAGCCTGCGTGAATGCGGGGTACCCCCCTCCCCCCATGCCCTCTAAATGGCTTGCTGGGCGCGGGGCTTGCAAAAAGTGTCTGCAAAATCTTGATGTCAAAGAGCTTAGAGGTCAAAATCTTGAGCGCATGGGCGTTAGAGGCTCGCTAGCGAGACTCTCCGCAGTACGCCCGCTTCGGCCATGATCGCGCGATTGAATGTGTGGACGCAAGGTTGGATGTCACATCGGGCGGTGGAAAACTTCTGCGTTGGCCGTTACGTGCCCAGAATCCGGAACCAGACCAGGGTCGTGAGCGCTATTGCCTGTTCACAACAGTTGGCTGCTTTTCCCGAAGTGATAAGCTGCGGACGCGATGGCTCTTCTCGTGATTGGCGCTTTGCTGGCGGCTACCGCGATTGGCCTATGGCTTTTGCCTCGAAATAGCCGCTGGCATTGGAAGCTGCTCGGGAGAATGGCTGCCGGGATCTTGATGTGCGGCTCAGCAGTGACCTTGCTCCTGTTTCTCTTCGGCAGTGCCATGTGTGGCCGCTACGAGTTCCCTCCAATTTCATCCAGAGATGGGAAACTGACTGCCGAAGTTAGCGAAGAAGATTGCGGAGCAGTGGACTCGTTTCACAGTTCTGTGGATCTCTGGCAAGAGCGACAAGGCTTTTTCATGCACCTATTCGGTACGCGGGGACATTCAACCACCGTATTCACAGTCGGAGATGACCCTCGGCGTATTGACCTCTCGTGGAAGGATGATCGAACTCTGCTTATTCGTTACCCAAGCGACTCCCGCTATCCCACTGAATTTCGCTGTCAATCGCAATGGAAAGGTATTCAAATCGAGTGCGTCGGGTATGCCCCGGATTACGGCAAACCCGTTGGCAAAATGCCACCCGTTCATAGAGGGCTGTGGTGAAGGGCCGAAGGTTAATTGGCGAAATCCCCATTACACTCACAGCCCTAAAATCGTCCGATCACTTGGAATGTTTTTCGGTGACCAAGGAGTTGAAGGCTCCTCGCTAGACGCGTATTCCATTGTTTCTGCCGAAGCTCTACACGGTGCTGAAGTGCCCGCTCTTCCACGGTTGCGCAGGCGTGGCAGAAACTCCTCGTTGAGTCTCAGGCGCCGCGGACAGGAAAGGGGGTCCTTCGACTGCGCGCAGGATGACAGGGCTTTCGACTAACTCTCTCGGGCGGGAACTTGTAGACTTAGGTAGCACACACCTCTGAATGCGTCTAACGGATAATTTATCCCGCCCTCGATACTTCTTATCTCTGCTCGCGTGCATCATGTTCTTGTCGTGTGATTTTTGTGCGGGACAGCAAGCGGATGGGGGGTCGAGTCCGCTGCCTGATGCACCGAACTCGGGCAGCCGCGAGACCAAGAACTTTTTTGCGCGATGGGCCGAGTATTACCGACAGGACTGGTGGGGGACGGCTGGTTCTTCGACTGCACCTTCATCCACAACGTCTTCCTCCACGGCATCTTCATCAACCCCGGCGCGGCGGGGGCTGCCGTCGCCGCTGGATTCGCCACCGTTTCCAAATTCGGATTGGTCGTATGGCGGTTCGCCCGTGATCGGGGAGCCGGATACGAACAGCTATCCGTTGATGACGGCCATTAACGGGGCTCGCAGCCGGACGAAACTGTATGGATGGATCGATCCGACGCTGAACTTCAGCACGTCTTCCCATAGCAACGCGCCCGAGGCGAATGATGACTATTCGAATCGTCTGGAGATGAATCAACTTGTTCTCTACGCGGAGCGGTTGCCGGATTCAGTGCAACGCGAGCACGTCGACTGGGGCTACCACCTTACGGCTTTGTACGGCACGGACTATCGCTTCACGATGGGAAAGGGGTACTTGAGCGGGCAATTGCTGAACGACCATCACGAATATGGATTTGATCCTACGCTTGAATATGTTGATGTTTACATTCCGCAGGTGGCGCAGGGCATGAATGTGAGAGTCGGCCGCTTCATCTCGGTGCCCGGGATCGAGGCGCAACTGGCGCCGAATAATTACATCTTCAGCCACTCGCTGCTCTATGCGATCGATCCGTTCACGGATACCGGCCTGATTGCCACTGTGAAGTTAAGCGACCAATGGCTGGTGCAGCTCGGAATTACTGACGGCCACGATGTTGCTTTATGGACCCCGGATGCGAAGCCTTCGGGGACGGCTTGCGTGAGCTATACGACTCGGTCGGTGGATGACAATTTCTATATCTGCGCCAATGGGATCAATGATGGCAAGTATGCATATAACAATCTGCAGCAGTATGACGGAACCTGGTACCACAAGTTTTCGAAGACGGTGCACATGGCAACCGAATCCTGGTACATGTATGAGCGTGACGTACCGGCGGTAGGAGGAAGTATTCAGCCGGAGGCAGGGGCGAATGCGGCTTACTGCGTGGCCGGGGAACAGCTCTGCACGGCCCCTGAATATGCAGTTGTCAACTTCCTGCAGAAGGAATTTTCGGCGCATGATTTCCTGTCGTTTCGCAGCGATTTTCTTGACGACAAGAAAGGCCAACGGACGGGCTACGCGACCAAGTATTCGGAGAACACGATCATGTGGTGTCATTGGATCGGCTCAACGGTGCAGTTGCGACCAGAATTGAGGTTCGAGCGAGCTTGGGACAGGAAGGCGTACGACGACGGTCGACGGCAGAATCAGCTTACCGTGGCGAGCGATCTAATTTTCCACTTTTGAATGGGTTGCTCAGGCTACGCGGCGGAGTTTGGTTACTCTGCCTGACTCCACCCATTCCACTACGAAGATGTTGCCGGCGTGATCGAAGCAGGCGCCGTGGGGGCAGACGAATCTGCCGGGGGCAAAGGTTCCGGGGGCCTGATTCCGAACTGCGCTCCAATCCTCTCTGGAATATTCGGATTCGCCCAGGGTTGCTACGACTTTGTTCTTGCGGTCGAGAATGATCACCTTACTTAGCAAGTCCGGGATCACGACGTCGCCGTTACGCTCGTGCAGATTGCACGGCATCTTGGACGTGCCCAGGATGTAGTCAACGTGCTTGCCATCGAGCGTGAAGCGCTGCAGGCGGCTGTTGCCGCGGTCGGTCACCACTAACAACGGGGTTTCTTTGCTTGTTTCAACCCCGCGCGTGTCGACCCAGAGGCCGTGCGGGCAATCGAGCTGGTCGTCGGCTTTTCCCAGTCCACCGAAAGTGCGGATGAATTCGGCTTTCTGGTTGTACTGGTTGATGAAGCTGGAGCCGTATCCGTCTCCTACGTAAATGTCGCCGTTGGGGGCGATGGCTACATTGGTCGGCCGGTAGGCTACGGTTGAGAACTTGTCTTTAGGTTTGTAGGATTCGGATTCCGCGGGATACCCCAGAGTAAAGACCTCTTCACCCTTCAAGCTGCGCTTGGTGACGATTCCGTGCTCGTAATCGCAGAGATAAAGGAAGTCTTCGCTTCCCTCTTTGCGAAGGGTTAGACCGTGGGCTCCGCCCTTGAATTGCCGACCCCAGGAGCGGACGAACTTGCCTTTTTCGTCGAAGACCACCATCGTGTTGAGGCTTTCGCTGGTGGCGTGAACTGTGTGGTGGATGTAGATGTTGCCTTGGGAATCCTCGCAGACGCCGTGGGTGTTGCCGTATTTGATGGTGCGCGGGAGCTCGCCCCAGTCGTGGATGGCTTCGTATTGATGCTCGTCCTGGCCGAGGATGGCCGTTTTACTGCCGGATTTATCTGTGGCGCCCAGGAACGCAGGAGCGGCGGCCGCTGCGGTCGCCGTGACGAGAAAACTGCGACGGGTTACTTGCATGATCAGGGCTCCGATGGACTTACTTGCTCGCGACAGTTTTCCGGTCGACTAGTTTGGGATCGGCAAATTGCAGCCAGAAGCCCATCATCTCTTCGTCGCTGGGCTCACCCCAACGGAGCGCTTTCGACGGGTCGGGATTCTGGGCGTTGTCGAAGGAGTTGTCGTAGTAAGCGGTGGTCACGAGCTTCGTGCCTTGGGGCAGCAGGAACTGGTTTCTCAGGAAGTAAGTTTCCTGCCAGCGGAAGTCATAGTGTGGCACGTTGAGGATCATCTCGTGGTGGCCGTCGGGATAGATGGCTTCGGTGGTCATACTTTTGCCGCGAAAGTGCATGTGGGCGGTGTAGGCCAGGACGGTGACATCCTTTGGCAAGGTGTAGCACGAGGTCACGCGGTGATTGGCGTCGTTGGGTGGAATCAGGAAGAGGTCGTTCCAGATTTCGTATTGGGCAATCTCGTGCTTCACTGGTTCTTTGGCAAACACGATGCCGATGCTAGTGCGATCCTTCACATCTTCGCCGGTGCGGTTGCTGTAGTGAACCTGAAACTGCAGGTAGGAGCCGGCTGGAACTCTTAGCGCGTAGCCTGGCGGACGAGTCTCGGCCAAATGCCCCGGCAGGTAGATGCCGGGCACGATATTCAGATATCCGGAAGACATGCCCGGAACGCCGCCGCCGTCGGGGGATGAGCAGCCGTCGTCGACTACGGGCGCGTCTGCCCTCAGGTGCAAGACCTTGCCGGTTCGGTAGTGGTACTTGTCGACTCCGGCGTCGGGTTTGCCGTGTTCTTCCACTTCTTTCGCGACTTTGTCGGCCGTGATTACGGAGACGGTGGCGTGATGCACTACGCGGCGGTCTCCGGGAAGAACCTCGGCGGCCTGCACCCATTTGTCCTCAGTGAAGTTGGTGGGCACGTAGATGTACTCGTAATCGTCCTGACTGGCGCCTAGCACGGTAAACTCTGGGATGGTGAAAATCTGATCGGGCTTGATGTGCCAGCCTTCGGCGAATACCGGCGCCGGAGGCAGATCCTTCGGGTCGCCTTCCTTGGTACCGGTGCGAAACCAGGAGTCGATGGTTGCGATGTCCGCGTCGCTGAGCCGGGGATCGTTGACGAAGTCGCCTACTTTAGGGTCGGCGTGCCACGGCGGCATCTTCCGTTGCACGACTGCTTCGCGAATCGACCGTCCCCAGGGACGCGTGTCCTTGTAGGTCATCAGCGACATGGGAGCGATGTCGTTGGGACGGTGGCACACGACGCAGTTCTTGTACAGAATGGGAGCTACGTCGCGATTGTAGGTGACTTCGTTCGGAGGGCTGGGCTGATTCGCGTTGTCCTGTCCGGCGCCCAGGAACAGACTGCAAAGCGCTACTGCGATAAGGATCAGAACGATTCTGCGTGGAATCATGTGCCCCCCAACCGAGGCCATTCTAAGACGCAGCCTTCTGGAGCACAAGGACTGGAGGCGCAGGTCAGCGGCTTCCAGGGCGCGTGTTCCTATGGCGCTTCTTCTTAGGGAGCTTCGATCAGTTCCATTTTGCCGTCCCGGGTGCGGTGCAGGATCATTACTTTTCCTTTGGGATCGCGGAAGACGAAGACGTCGCGGTCGCGGAAGTGAGCTTCTTTGATGGCCTCTTCGAGGGTCATGGGGCGCATGGCGACGGCTTCGTCGGAGCGCACCAGGTGCACCTCGGTGGTTTTGGCGACTGCGGGATAACGGTGCACTACAACTGCCACGGCTGTTTTTTCGGTCAGGCCGACGGCGGTCTGCACGGTTTCGGCGAATTGCGGGGAGTGGCCGTTCCACTTCTTTACTTCTTCGCTCTTGCGGGCGGAGCGCTTTTTCGATTGCCAGCGGGTCTTGTATTTGACCGCCTGCTTTTCGAGGTGGTCGAGGGCTTCGTTGACAGCGATGGTCATGTCCTTGGCTTGAGCCAGGCCGACTAGCGGGCCATTGCGCGGGCTGATCGTGATTTCGGCTTTATGGCGGTGCTTTTCTACGGTGAGGATCACCTTGGTTTCAAATTTGTCGCCGAGGATTTTGCGGAGTTTGGTGAGGCCGGTCTCTACTTCTTTGCGGATGGTGGGAGTTACTTCGTAGTGCCTGCCAGTGTATTCCACGTTCACGAGCGGCCCTCCTTGCTTGCGCGATCAATTGGGCACTGCTTTGCCGGCGGGACGCCGGCGCTACTATTCTTTTACTCTGCGCTGATGGGTGCTGGGGATGCGCATGTCCTCCCGGTATTTAGCTACGGTGCGGCGCGTTACCTGGATGCCTTGCGATTGCAGGATGCGGGTCAGTTGCTCGTCGGTTAGCGGGCGGCTCGGATCTTCTTCTTCGATTAGCTTCTTGACGCGGCGTTTGAGGATCAGGAGCGAGGTGTTGCCGCCCTCCGGTCCCTGCACGCTCTCGCTGAAGAAGTAGCGCAACTCGAATACGCCCTGCGGGGTGTGAGCGTACTTGCTGGCTACGGCGCGGCTGACGGTGGAAGGATGCACGCCGATTTCTTCGGCGACCTCCTTGATCATCATCGGCTTAAGCTGGTCGATGCCTTTTTCCAGAAAGTCCTGCTGGCGGGCGACGATGCAGTAACAGACTTTGGTGATGGTCTGCTTGCGCTGCTCGATGTTTTTGATGAGCTGGATGGCGCTCTTGTAGCGCTCTTTCACGTAGTCGCGGGTATTTTTGTCGTTGGTGTCGCGGGTGATCAGCTTTTTGTAGGCGGGGTTGAGGCGGAGTTGCGGCAGGTCGTCGTCGTTCATCAGGACCAGCCACTCGTCTCCATGTTTGATGAAAGCGACATCAGGCTCGATCAGGCGAGCCTGGACTTTGTTGTACTGCAGGCCGGGGCGGGGATCGAGGGTGCGAATGTAGTCGACGGCCTGCTGGACGGCATCAGGGGGGCGTCCGATGGCCTTGGCGATTTCTTTGTGCTGCTTGCTCTGCACGGCTCGGAGGTGCTGGTCGACTACGGCAATGGCATCCTCGAGGACCTGCGCGGTGCCGTTGGCCGGCTTTTCTGTGGCGTGGTCTCCGTTTTTTTCTCCGTTCTTATGGTGCGCGAGTTGCTGCTGGTGATGATGCAACTGGAGCAGAAGGCATTCGCGCAGAGTGCGACAGCCCACACCCGGAGGGTCTAGTTGGCGAACCACTTCAAGAGCTTCCTGGAGATCTGCGGGCGTGAAGCTGGCTTTGTAGATGGGGTGTGCAGGAGCGGACACTGGCTCGGGAGCGGGAGCCGCGGCGGCCGCAGTATTTCCGTTCCGCCCAGGAAGGAGAGGATCAGGCGAGAGGCTGGCGGAGGACGGGAGATCCACTTCGCCCGAACTTTCAGTGATAGCCGCGCCGGAGAATTCCGGGGGGTTCGACGACGCGTTGATCAGTTCATCAACATCGGATGGAGAAAGGCCTGCGTTGAGATCTTCTTCGGAAGCAACATCGGCTTGCTCCAGGCCCAGCGCGAGGGCCTCGCTGGCGATATTTCTAGCGGCGGCTTCGTCGGCTTCGGGGGGTGCGGGTGGGGCTACGCCCAACATTTCTTCGTCGCTGGCGATGAGGTAGCCGTCTTCGTTGAGGTTGCCGATGATCTGTTCGGCGGCCTCGCGGACTTCACGGCGCAGGCTCAGTGCGCCGAGTTGCCAGGCGAGGTGATCGGTTAGATTGGTTGGCTTGGAGAGGAAGTTTTCGAATGACGGGCGTTCGATCTCTTCCATCTCTCCACGGGTGCGGTAGCCGGGATCGAGATAATCCTGGAAGAAGGATCCGAAATCGATCTCTTCGAATGGGTCTTTCTTTTCGGCGGTGATGGGAGCTTCTTCGCCTGAGGCCGGGGTGGGACGGTCGCGTTCTTCTTCTTTGCGGCCTATTTCATCGATCAGCGGGACAGAATCTTCGAGCTCTTCGAGAACCGGGTTCTCGACCATTTCGGCGTTGATCATGTCCTTGAGTTCGAGCTTGTTGAGCGCCAGGACGGAAACCATCTGCACCAGACCCGGGGTGAGGATCTGGCGTTGGGATAGCTTGACGCTCAGTTTGTGCTGTAGAAGAACCATAAAAGTCAGTGGCCAGTGGCCAGTGGTCAGTGGTCAGTGGTCAGTGATTGAAAGTTGCCTTTACTTCGACAACCAGACACTGACCACTGGACACTGGCCACTGCTTCTCATACCAGCGAAAAACTCTCTCCTAAATACACCCTTCTCACTTCCGGATCGTTGGCTAGCTGTTCGGGCTGGCCCTGGCGGAAGATGCGCCCGTCGTCGATGATGTAAGCGCGATCGGTTACTGTGAGCGTCTCGCGCACGTTGTGATCGGTGATCAGCACTCCGATGCCGCTGGCCCGCAGGCTGCTGATGATTTTCTGCAGATCGAGGACGGCAATGGGGTCGATCCCGGAAAACGGTTCGTCGAGCAAAATGAAAGTCGGACTGATACACAAGCAGCGGGCAATCTCCACTCGGCGGCGCTCGCCGCCGGATAGGGCGTAACCACGGTTCTGCCGGATGTGCTCCAAGCCCAGTTCATCGATGAACTTCTCCATCTTCTCGCGGCGCTCGTGCCAGGACATCGGCTGCGCCTCTAACACCGCGAGGATGTTCTCCTCAACCGTGAGTTTGCGAAAAACTGAAGCTTCTTGAGGGAGATAGCTGATGCCATACTGGCGGGCCCGCAGATACATGGGAACGTCAGTGATGTCCTGACCGTCGTACAGCACGCGGCCAGTGTCAGGGGGGGTCAGGCCCACAATCGCATAAAAGGTGGTTGTCTTGCCTGCACCGTTCGGGCCAAGTAAACCAACAACTTCGCCCTGCTCGACGCGCAGACTGACACCATTTACGACGCGGCGGCCACGGTACGACTTGCCAATCTCATCAGTGGCTAGGGTACGCATTTATCTTGCCATTAACGGGCCACTCGCGTCTGAGTTACCACAGGAGTACTTGCTTCGCCTTCTACGAGCACCCTATCATCGCCCCTAAAGAAAGTCAACGAAACGCCGGTAATCTTGCCGCGTTCGGCATCAAAAATGCTGGGCGGTCCGCCGGTTAGCACGAATTTGTCGTCGGCGGCGGTGTAGACCAGGGTTTTCCCGTCGGCCCTGCGAGTGGGCTGTTTGACGACTACATTGCCCTTGGCAACCAGGTGATCGAGCTGCCCAGGCCCTGCAAGTGATTGATTGCTAGAGCTTTGGCTTCGAGGACGAAGATACGCGTCCATGGTGCTGGAGGACGCGGTGAAGCTGGTGCCCTTCGCCACTACCCCTCCTTCATAGTGAGCCAAGCGCTCGGCATCGGAGTAGGTAAGCCGGGCTGAGGTTATGGACACGGGGTCGTCCTCGGCGGGTTTTTCCTCAGATTTGGTCTTCGCTTTGGGCTTTGCTCCGGCTTGAGCCTTGCTGGGGGTAGCGTTATCCGGCTGGGCCTTAACCGGTTGAGGCAGCTTCGCCTGGACGAGCACCGTGGAAACGGGTTGCGCGGCGGTACCCTGGGCCACCAGGAAACGGCGGTCGCGGTCAAACTGGATGGAGGGGGCCTCGACGAGGTTGGCGTCCTGCCACAGACGAGCGTTGCCCCGGTACAGAGCGATGGCGGGAGAGTTGTGAGCCGTCATGGTGGCGGCCGTGACATGAATCGGCGAGGCCGACGCCAGCAGGGCACCATTCGGCTGTTCCTGGAGTTCGCTGTAGGTGCTTTTCACGTCTTCGTCGGCAAAGGCGTCATCGGTGGCTCGATTGATGCGGATGGTCTTGGCAGTTGTGACCATGCCGCCCTCGGCGACACGCGGGCTACCGGTCAGCACGAGTATCCGGTCGGCGGGCGTGTACAGCGCCTTGTCCGCCCAGGCTTGAGTGCGCTTGCTGGGAACCTGGCCGTCGCTATACGCTACGGTTCCCTGCTGGGTGACGGACGCAATCCCTCCTTGCGGGAGAAATGCGGCGTCCAGGGTCTGACTGGTGCTCACACGGTCGGGCAAGCCCGGAGTCAGGTTCACGATCTTGGCGTCGGGCGCGCCGTGGATCGAGGTTAAGCGGCTTGAGCCGTCGGAAGTCGCGGAAAATCTCGCGTTAAACCGGTTGGCTGTGATCACGGTATGAGTGGGAGGTTGCGCGTTCGCGGAGCTCGGGGTCCGGGATGGAGAAATTGTAATCTGCGCCGTTCCGGAGGTTTCGGCGTGGTCCAGGCGGCGGCCGTCCGCGACAAAGAAGTCTACGATAGGCGCGGTGAGGTCGAAATTCTGGGGTTGCGAAGCAGGAGCTGAGGCATTCGTTGCTGGAGCGTTGGTACTGTCAGCATGCTGCGCCAGATGGACTCCATCCGTGGCATGCACTTTCTGCAGTTGATTTCGGCCGAGGAAATCCAGGACCGCGCGTCCAGCGTCGCCCTGCATCGGTTGAGATCCGATGCGCTCAACGTGGACATTGCCGGTCAGCGTGGCGGTGCGCAGCAGGTTTTGTTTGCCGATCAGCAACATCTCGGCTTTGTCGGCGCGGGCACGCATTTGATCGGCCTCTTGGCCGTTGGACTCTGCATTCACATTCCCAGTGGCCAGGACGCGCTGCACTTCGTTCTCCGGTCCTAGAAAGAACGTGGCTTCTTCGGCTTCCATCGTACCGTCTTCACGCTGCACGCGGGTATTCTCTAACACGACTTCATGAGGGTCGTGAGTAATTCGACCGTGAGTTGCGAAAAGAGTGGCGGCGCCGGGACCGCCCAGCGTCACGTGAATCTGCGAAATTAATGTGAGCGTGTTGGCCTTGCCGGAATACTGCACTCCCACGGCCCACCCGGTAACCTGGGGCGTACGGAAATCAACCCGCGCGGTGGTGGAAGCGTCTCCACTGGTTTGGTTGAAGATCAGGTCTTTGGTTCTGAGATGGATGGGATTCTTGAGTTCCTTCGGAGTTCCCTGGTCAGGTCCGGTTTGACCCGAAGGATTGGGTTCCAAGTCGATCTGAACCTCTCCGTGAGCAGTGACGTTGCCCGATTTCTTGTCGTAGGAGAAATCGTCGCCGTAAATCTGGTCGAAACGCGAGGAATCGCGGCCGTAGAGAACAATACTGACGTTGTGCAGTTCGGCACTGCCGTCGAGCTGGAATTGCTTGAGGCTGCCGGCCTGGACGGTGAAGAGCGTCCGCTTGCCGTCAGACTTGGAGAATTGAAAGCCTGCGGCGGTCTGCTTTATGTCGATGCCGATCTTGTTGGGAAGTTCCTTCAGCACATTGCGCTGGCGCATTCGGGCATAGAAATACATTCCCGCCACCGTCGCGGTGAATAGTGCCGCGATCACAATCAGCCAGCGTCGGAGGTGGTAGACCGGGAGCGGCATCGCTTACAGTCTAATGCAAGGCGTTGAGTGCGATTGGGCGGGTGTGCCGGAATCTGGCATCTCATCTACACTTGGAGACGATGACTGCGGAAATGCCGCCATTGCTGGATCTCCGGCACATTCGCGTGATGCGGGGGCAGAAAATCGCGCTCGATGACTTCAGCCTCCGGATCGGAGCCGATGAACATGTCGCGATCCTCGGGCCGAACGGGTGCGGCAAGTCGACGCTGATCAAGACGATTACACGCGAGTGTTATCCAGTGGCGCAGGAACACTCGTCGATGGCCATCCTGGGACAGGAATCCTGGAACGTGTTTGACTTGCGCGCTCATCTGGGCATCGTTTCGAACGATCTGATGCTGTCGTGCACGGGAGACGCCAGCGGACGAGATGTTGTGTTGTCAGGATTTTTCAGCAGCACGAGCATTTTTCCCAACCATGCTGTTGACCCCAGACGCCGGGAACTGGCGGATGCTGCTCTTGCGCAGTTGAAAGTATCGTATCTGGCGGAGCGGCCGGTTTGCGAAATGTCGTCGGGAGAAGCCCGGCGAGTGCTGATCGCGCGGGCCCTGGTGCACAATCCTCGCGCGTTGTTGTTCGATGAGCCCTGCAACTCGCTCGATCTCGCGGCCCAGCAAAGCCTTCGACAAACCATGCGCGCGCTGGCGAACTCGGGGATTGGAATTGTTCTTGTGACTCACGAACTGGGCGACATCGTTCCAGAAATCCAGCGCGTCGTCCTGATGAGCAGGGGAAGCATCGTCGCCGATGGTCCTAAAGATGAAATCCTGCAGGGCGAGCGACTGACGGCGCTGTTTGGGGTGCCGGTGGAAATGGCCCGGCGCGACGGTTATTACAATATGTGGTAAAGCATCGTGCTTCTTTTATCAGCGATTAGGGCTGGCGAGAGTTGGGATCTTCTCCGCTTTGCCGGCGGGTACCGTTTCACTTCTGAAATCGCGCAAGGTTAGCTCCAAGCCGCCGAAGTCGGGGTGGTCGTTGTGGCCGATGGTGAAGGCGATGTCGATGGCGTCTCCGGCCAGAAGCGGTGACTGTTGCAGGCGTTCGGCCATGTGCCAGCCCAGGGCGTTGAAAACAGTTCTCGCGCCCCCAGTTCTCATTTCTCGGTTTTCAGTTCTCAGTTGAAAACCTTTGGCTTCGACCTTCTCTTCGCGGCGGATGGCTGCGCTATCGGGATGACAGCTTGGCGTGGCTCGGATCGCTACCGCTGAGAGTTCTTCCTCGCCGGGATCTTCCCCGGCCGGCTCTAGCGGGGAGAATTCGTGTTTACCGTCTTCTGCCGCTTTCAGCTTCAGCTTGATGTGTTTGTCTTTCAGAATCTTGGGTGGGGCAATCAGACGCACGCCGCGGGCTGCGAATGCGGGCTCGTGGTTTCCTGCTCCGTGGGGTTCGAGCAGTTGCAATACCTGAAAGAGTGCGGGGGTAATTTCATCGAGATTGAGTTCCGCTTCGACCTCGAGCACGGGATCAAAATCGGCCGGGCTCAGGCGTGCGCGTGCGAAGGCATCGAGTTCTATCCGGAGTTGAGGCACATTCGCGGATGGCAGGGCGAATCCGCATGCGTGGGAGTGTCCGCCGTAGCGGGTGAAGAGATTGTGCGAGGACTCGACGGCCTCAAGGAGGTGAAACGGGCGAATGGATCGGCCGGAACCGAAAGCCTCCTCGCCTTCGCGCGCGATGACGATAGCAGGGCGGTGGTAGCGCTCGACCACGCGCGTGGCCGCAATGCCGATGACGCCGCGATGCCAGCCTTCGCCATCCACTACGATGCAGTAGGCCTCGCACAACGACGGATCGCCGATGATGCGCTCTTCGACCGCGCGCAGGATGCGGCGCTCTTCTTCCTGGCGCTCGGCGTTGAGGCGGTCGAGCTTTCCGGCGAGCAATCGGGCTTGCGCGTCATCTTTTATGCTGAAGAGGTCGATTACGTCGCGGGCAATATCCATGCGGCCAGCGGCGTTGATGCGGGGAGCGATGCGGAATGCAACTTCAGTGGACGTGGGCGGACGCTTGGTGGATATCTGCGCTACTTCGAGCAAGGCCTTCAGGCCGGGATTCACGGCGCGGCGCAAGGCATCGAGGCCAAGCCGGGCAAACACTCGGTTCTCGCCGGTGAGCGGCACGGAGTCAGCGATGGTGGCAATCGCTACGACTTTCGTGAACGATCGCAACATGCGTAGCTGATCTTTTTCCTCGAGGCGCCGATGGATTAATCCCTGCGCGACCTTGAACGCTACGCCTGCTCCGCAGAGCTGTTTGTAGGGATATTCGCATCCCGCCTGATTGGGGTTGACCACTGTCAGTGCGCTGGGCACACCGCCGGGTCCGGGCAGGTGATGGTCGGTGACGATCAGGTCTACACCGAGGCGACGAGCGGTCTCGGCCGGGGCGAAGGCGCGGATGCCCATGTCGACGCTGATGATGAGCCGAATGCCCGCGGCTGCGGCGCGTTCGATCACATCGTCGCGCAGATCGTAGCCCTCCCGAATGCGGTGGGGAACATGAAAATCGGCAGCGCCTCCGCAGAGTTCTATCGCCGTCTTGAGAATGATGACTGCCATGGTGCCATCGACGTCGTAGTCGCCGTAGATAAGGATGGGCTCTTTACGTTCGATGGCTGCGTCGATGCGGTCGACGGCGGCGCGCAGGCCAAGCATTTCTTCCGGTGCGTGCAGGTGATCGAGTGCGGGGAAGAGGAAGTGGGCAGCGGTGTCGGGCTCGGTAATGCCGCGACGGATAAGCAAGCGTGCCAGCGTTTGGAGTGGACTCCCGCGGCCTGAGTAATCCCGCGCTCGACTCGGAAGCGGTAGATCGGGCAAGTCGCGGAGAGCTGCAGCCAGGCTCTGCACTCGAACTGAATCCTCCGCGGCCAGTTCCCAGCGCACGGTTAGTTCTCGTCGTCCTGGTCCGGTTCGTCGATGGGGATTCCGCCAAAATCTTCGGAGACTTCGAGCAGGCGCTGGTAGCGCTCGTACCAGTCGGTGCTGACTTCGCACAGGAACATTGATCCCTGATAAGCCCAGCCTAACTGTAGAAATCCGACCTTGCCCAGGTGGGCGCGGAGCCAGCGCGCATCCTCCACGTCGTCGCCGTCGGAGAATTCGGAGTGGTTCAGCCGCTCCACCAGTTCGTCGAGTTCTTCGCGCTCCAGTTTCCAGGAATGCATGGTCAGGAACGGTGCGCCGGCGCTCTTGGCCAGCTCGACGAAGTCCTTCCAGCCGTCGGGATTCGTTCCCATTTCCCACATGATGCACTGCACTTCTTCGTAATCGACGTAGCCGTGGAAGCGGCTCATGCCGTGGCCTTCGATGAAGGCGATCATGTCATCTTTGATGATGGTCAAATCTTCTGGAGTGGGCGACATAGCGGTTCCGGCTACGAAAACATTGTATGCCGTTTGCCAGGGAACCTGCCAGCGCCAGGGGTCGGCGGCGGGCAAGGTCATCTCCCGAAGTCTTTTTGAAGGAGAGCGCTTTCCTGCCCCGGCGCTGGCCTCTTTTCTCCGCTCCATTTAGAATCCTCTGTCCCGCTTTCATCATAGTTGACAGGAGGCGCATCCGCCTTGATTCCGCGTTATACGCGCCCGGAAATGGGCCGCATCTGGAGCGACGAAAACCGCTTTCGCACCTGGCTGGCTGTCGAAGTTGCCGCCACCGAGACTTTGGCGGAAGCCGGCATGGTGCCGAAAGAAGCGGCGCGGGCGATCCGCGAGCGCTCTGATTTTCGCGTGGAGCGCATCCACGAAATCGAGGCCGAGGTGCGGCACGATGTGATTGCGTTCACCACGGCTGTGGCCGAGATCGTTGGTCCGCATGCGCGCTGGTTTCACTATGGGCTTACATCGAACGATGTTGTTGATACAGCGCAGGCCTTGCTAATCAAGCAAGCTTCGGAGCTGATTGCGCAGGATCTGGAACGTCTGGCGGAGGTGCTGGAACGCCGCGCGTGGGAATTCAAAGACACGCCGATGGTGGGACGCACGCATGGCATTCACGCCGAGCCCATCACGTTTGGCTTCAAGATTGCCAACTGGTATTCGGAGACGCAGCGCAATATTGCGCGCTTTGCAGCGGCCGCCGAAGACATGCGCGTGGGGAAGTTTTCCGGCGCGGTTGGGATCTTTGCCCATCTGACTCCGGAGATCGAGGAGAAGATTTGCGCGCGCCTTGGTCTGAAGGCGGCGGCAGTCTCGTCGCAAGTGATCCAGCGCGACCGGCATGCGCAGTATTTGGCAACGCTGGCAGTGGTTGCCTCAACTCTCGACAAGATCGCGACCGAGATCCGGCACCTGCAGCGGACTGAAGTCCGCGAGGCTGAGGAGTTCTTCAGCGAGAAACAGAAGGGGTCGTCGGCCATGCCGCACAAGCGGAATCCGGTGACCAGCGAGCAGATCAGCGGACTGGCGCGCGTGGTGCGCGGCAATGCCCAGGCGGGATTTGAAAACGTTACTTTGTGGCATGAGCGCGACATTTCGCACTCTTCGGCGGAGCGCGTGATTCTGCCCGATTCGACGACGCTGGTTGATTATCTATTGAACAAAACTTCCAATCTGGTCGAGACGATGTTCGTGTATCCCGAACGCATGCGGGCCAATCTGGAGAGCACTCGCGGATTGATCTTCAGCGGACAACTGCTGCTTGATCTGGTGGAGCATGGGGTTTCCCGCGAAGACGCCTATCGACTGGTGCAGGAGCACGCCATGCGGGCGTGGAAGGAAGGCTTGGACTTCCACCAGCTGGTGCTGGCCGACAAGGAGATCACGGGAAAAGTTCCGCGCAAACAGATCGAGCATGCGTTCGACTTGGCGCGTCACTTGAAGAAGGTGGACAAGATTTTTGCGCGCGTGTTCGGAGCCAGTCGGGCGGCCGGAAGCGCGGGCCGATCGAATGCCGCGAAACCTGTCAGGCACCCCCGCAAGGCAAGAACACAGCACTGACTTCGCGCCGCAACTTTCCAAGACCCACCGGGTTTACCTTATTACGACTCAATTAACCACACGGTTAAATCGTAAAGATTTGTCAATTGGGGTCGGAGGTGGCCTTGTGAATAGAAGAAGTTTGCTGGAAGCGGCGGGTTCTCTGCTGGCAGTGGGGTTGTTGGGCGCGACGCTCGTCGCCCAGGCCACGCCTGCTGCCCGCTACGACAATCAAATTCAAACTGCGGTGGTGGAGAAGCTGGCGAAGAAGAGTCAGTTCAGTGACGTGAAATCCAGCGTCGAAGACGGCATCGTCACTCTGACGGGCACGGTCGATCTCTACCAGCGCAAACTGGATGCGGCTAAGCTCGCTCGAAAAACTGCGAGCGCGCAGGGCGTGCGCAACCTTATCACGGTGGCGGGGCCGAATGTTTCCGATGAGCAACTCGAGCAGAAACTGGCTCGAAAGATTACTTACGTTCGAGAAGGATACGACAGCACATTCGATTATTTCGCGCTGGGCGTGAAGGATGGAGTAGTCACGGTGGAAGGGGAGGATCGAACCGGCGTAGGCCGCGACGAGGCGCTCGCTGACATCTACTCCATGCCTGGAGTGAAGGATGTGGTTGCGAACATTTCGCTAGAGCCAGTCTCGCCGTTTGACGATGGGCTGCGCCTGCGCACGGCCCGGGCTCTCTACCGCGATCCGGTTCTGAGCAAGTATGCACTGGATCCGGCGCGGCCGATTCGCATTATAGTGGTGAACGGCCACGTAACGCTTTACGGCTCGGTGGATAGCACCATGGATAAAACCGTCGCGGGATTGCGCGCGGGACAGATTCCGGGCTCCTTCAGCGTGGAGAACAAGTTGGTGGTGGAGAAGGATTCGGGATCGTCTGGTATGTAGTGTGGTTGGGGGTGAGAGGGCGCGGCGCGGGCCGCGCCCTTTTTTTGCTTACAGCCGATTGATCAGTGACGCGACGTAGCCCGCTCCGAATCCATTATCGATATTCACCACGCTTACGTTCGAGGCGCAGGAATTCAGCATGCCGAGCAGCGCGGTCAGCCCTTTGAACGACGCGCCATAGCCGACGCTGGTGGGGACGGCAATGACCGGAACACCCACGAGGCCTCCGACGACGCTGGGCAGGGCGCCTTCCATGCCGGCGCAGACGATCACGACGCGCGCCTTGGTCAGGGCCTCGCGATTAGCGAGGAGACGGTGGATTCCTGCGACTCCGACGTCGTAGAAGTGCTCGACTTTGTTGCCCATGAGTTCGGCCGTCACGACCGCTTCCTCTGCTACGGGAATGTCACTCGTTCCCGCCGAAACCACAGCGATCATGCCTTTGCCGTAGGTCTGCGGGTCGCGCTGCAGGACGATGGCCCGCGCGAGTTCGCGATATTCCGCGGTACGTACTTTCTTCTTTACCGCGGCAAACTGCTTTTTATCGGCATGCGTGGCCAGGACGTTGCCCCCATGCCTGGCCAGCCGTGCGAAAATCTCGGCCACCTGCGGAGGAGTTTTGCGCTCTCCGAAGATCACTTCAGGCATACCTGCGCGCAGGCTGCGATGATGGTCGACCTTCGCGAATCCCAGGTCTTCGAAGGGCAAATGGCGAAGGCGTTCGACGGCTTCGTCGGGCGTGAGTTTGCCGCGGCGGACTTGCTCGAAGAGTTTGCGGATGGATTCGGCGTTCACGGCGGGTTCTAGATTAGCATTGGGCGTGACAGGGCGCTGGCGTCCCGCCGGACAACCGCCGAGACGGCGGCGCTACTGTGCGCGTATTTTGGCAATTACGGCGGTGCAGACCTTGCGGGCCAGGCCCGGCTCGTCGAGATGAGCGAGGAACAGGCGGCGCAGACCGCTTGGCTTCACCTTGCCTGCGAGGTAGACGTCGTAGAGCTGGCTTCCCAGGCGGAATCCCCAGTCCTGTGCGATCGATTCGAACTTCTCGGCGTCGGCGCGGAGGGCGGTCTGCGCGGCTTTTTCGAGTGCGGCGCGCGACAACGCGGGCGCATCCTCGGCTCCTGAGGCCGGCCGTGAAGGATAAAGAACGCGCGAGCCGAAGTAGGCCACGGCATGTTCGATGACTTGCGTGTAGAACGCGTCTGCCGTGGCGGTCGGGTTTTCCTGCGCGCTGCTGTCGGTTTCGCATTGTCCATTCAGGCGCTGGGGCAGACCCCGGCACGCGTGATGCAGGAAGCGCGTGGCATCTTCGGCGGCGTGCATCATTTGAAATTCGCGGATGTGAAACGCATTCACCTGAGGAAGATAGGCGCTGCCGCGCTCTTCCACGCTCGCCAGCATGGACTCCAATTGCTCTTCGCTGATGCCTTTGCGCGAGAGCAGGCGGCGCAGCGTTGCGTCCGACGAGTTGCCATGAACCTCGGGCAGCATGTCCACGAGAAACTTCGGTTGTGTGCCGTTGTGCGGTGAATAGCGGTTGATCTCTAGAAAAGTGGCCAGGCTGTCGATCAGATTATAGATAGTGGGCGCGAAGTCGGGAGCATTGTCAGAGCGGCTCCACTGATCGAGAAACAGGCGATAGCTTTCATACTTCTCGAGTGGGGTGGCATTGAAGACGCACAGCACGTCGTCGTTGACGCGCACGGCGTCGACCTTATCGACACGCTCGCCGGCGGCGCGCCAGTAGAGCGCATCTACATTCTGCAAGACGGTCAGGATTTTCGCGCCCGGCAGTTCCTTGTGGAGTACGCGCGGGAGGTGTCCCGGAGCAAGATGCGATTCGCCGAACAACGCGAAGATCACCGCATTAGGATGACGCTCGCGAATCTCGGAAACCTTGGCCGCGGCGTGACGGTCGCGGGCGCCGATCTTGCGCAAGTTTTCGCGGGGCATGCAATCGAGACCGTAGATCGCCTCGGCGTGATCGCGGGCCGTGACCAGCAGTTCGTGGAACGGCGTCCAGTCGTATCCCCAGTCGAGATCAAAGCGGATGCGCTGTCGCAGTTCGTTTTCATCGATTTCGCGGCGCCACCATTCTTCGAGAATGTGCTGATCGCGGGCGAAGATGGTTTCGACTCCGAGCACGACCGGGCGATCCCCAGCTAAGGCGCGCTGCTCGAGGAGCGATGCGGCATAGCGCTGGGCGCCGGGCAAGGCATGGTAATCGCCGATCAAGACTACGTCGGCGGCGCGCAGAGCGTTCTGGAGCTGTTGCGAATCGAGGAGCGAATCGTAGTTGCGGAAAGCCTGGCTGAACTCGCGAAGATATTTTCGACGGTTGTGCGAATCCTGGGCGCGGATTTCGCGCTCTACTCCCGCCAGCGCGTGGAGTTGCGCTGCGCTGCGTCGGGATCGCAAGTTAACCGTGGAGGCCATGGCAGTTCTCAGTTCTCAGTTCTCAGTTCTCAGTTGCTCGCCTTGACTTCCTGTTCTGCAACTCCCTATGCTCCAAACTTCGGGGCCGCTCTTGCCCTGTTGGGGGCTGTTTGCCGAACCATCCACCGCAGAATCTGACCATCGCTACTACCGGCGCCAGTGGGTCGGTGTTTCTGCGGCAACTGCTGCTTGCGGTCGAGCGTGACGCTCGGGTTCAGACCGTAAACTTCATTGCTTCGGACTCCGGCCTGCGCGTGCTGGCTGAGGAACTCGGCGTCACGGGGCGCTCAAATCTTCTCCGCCAGATTCTGGGTGGCGAAAAGACGAAGAAACTAGCTCGCGCCGCCGTGAACACGTCGTCCAAAATTAAAGAGCAATCGAACGCTGACATCGGAGCCAACGTGGCCAGCGGGTCTTATCCCGCCGACGCCATGATCGTGATTCCGTGCAGCGTGGGCACTTTGGCCCGTATCGCTAACGGCGTCGCTTCACACTTGATTGAGCGCGCCGCTGACGTCTGCCTTAAAGAGAAGCGTCCGCTGGTGCTGTGCGTGCGCGAAACGCCGCTCAATAAAATCCACATTCGCAACATGTACAGGGCTGCCGATGCCGGAGCGACCGTCTTCCCGCTCATCCCGGCGTTCTATTACCGGCCCGCGAGTTTGGATGACATGGCTCGCGAGTTTGCCTATCGCGTGCTCGCTCACCTGGGCCTGCCTCAGCCCAATGCCTTTCGCTGGAAGGGCTGATTTATCAGCGACATACGCGCCTACATTCAAAAAGTCTTTGCCCTAGGGCAAGATCAGACCCAGGTTGAGGGGAGCCTCAAGTGTAGAGAGCCATAAGTGCAGCTCACAGATGCCCGGCGGACATGTACGTCGGGGAGAATCTCGCCCGACTCGTGAATCCGACCACGATTTCCAAAGACACGCCTTCCTCTGCTTGGCGTAGAATGCGGCGAATTCCCCTAAGGTGAGGCCATGTCCAGACGCTGGTGCGCAGGGGTGGTCGTGTTTATGGTTGTGGGCGCCGTGTGCTCGGCGGACGACCGCAATCCGTTTGCTGGCGATGCCAAGGCGTCAAAGGCCGGAGAGTACGAATTCCGCATCAATTGCGCTCTCTGTCATGGGCTGGGGGCGCACGGCGGCGGGCGCGGGCCGGACTTGACGCGGGCACAGAAGAAGCATGTTCATTCCGATGCGGAGATGTTTCAGGTAATCAGCAACGGCATTCCAGGTACCGTCATGCCTGCGAACGGAACTAACGGCCAAGGCGTTGGGATGACGGACGAAGAGGTCTGGCAGATCATCACCTATATCCGGAGCGTGGAGGTCAAAGCGTCGGCGCACTCCGCCGGCAGTGCCGCCCATGGCAAGGAACTTTTCTATGGCGACGCGAATTGTTCGCTGTGCCACATGGTCGAGGGTAAGGGCGGGCGGGTAGGGCCGGAACTCACGTCTGTCGGAGGCTCGCGCACGCGGGAATCGATCATCGATTCGGTGCGCAATCCCAGCCGGCGGCTGGCTTGGGGATTAACGGAAGCGACGAAGGAGTTCCCCCAGGAATACGAGACCGTCATGGTGGTGACGGCGGAGGGACGGCAAATCAAGGGCGTCGCTCTGAACGAGGACAGTTTTAGCGTACAGATGATCGATTCGAACGAGCATATCTATCTGTTGGAAAAAGCCAAGCTGCGCTCCTTCAAGAAGAGCCGGGAGTCGCTGATGCCGGCGTACAAAACGGACGTTTTGAGCGATAAGGATCTCGAGGATATTTTGGCCTTCCTGGTCAGCGTGGGGGCGAAATGACCGGACAGAGAGCCTTCTCGATTCTGTGGATGAGCTGCCTGGCTTGCGGGCTGCTCACGTTGGAAACTCACGGGCAGGTTACGTTCGAGCGGCTAGTGAACTCGGAGAAAGAGCCGCAGAATTGGCTGACTTATTCCGGGGACTATTCGGGACGGCGCTTCAGTCGGCTCGATCAGATCAACGTCAAGAATGCGCGCACGTTGGTGGCGAAGTGGGTCTACCAGACCGGGGCGACGGGCAAGCTTGAGACTTCGCCGCTGGTGGTGGACGGAATTCTCTACGCAACCGCGCAGGACGACCGTGCGTTCGCCCTGGATGCGCGCACCGGGCGGCCCATCTGGATGTATCAGCACCAACTGCCGGGGGACATTCGCCCGTGCTGCGGGCGGGTGAATCGGGGGCTGGCCATTCTTGGCGACAAGGTTTTCCTGGGGACGCTCGACGCCCACGTGATCGCGCTCGATACGAAGACGGGGAATGTGATTTGGGATGTCGTGGCTGCGGAGTACCAGAAGGGATACAGCTTTACGGTCGCGCCGTTGGCGGTGAAGGATCTTGTGGTGATTGGCGTTTCCGGAGGCGAATACGGAGTGCGGGGGTTCATCGATGCCTACGACGCCGCGACTGGCGCGCGGAAATGGCGGTTCTATACCGTGCCGGGACCAGGCGAGCCCGGGCATGAAACCTGGGAGGGAGATTCGTGGAAGACCGGCGGCGCTCCGGCATGGAATACCGGAACTTACGACGCGGCGACCAATCAGATTTTCTGGCCGACGGGGAATCCTGCGCCATCGAATCGCGGGGAAGGGCGTGCCGGGGACAATCGGTACAGCAACACTTTGCTCGCACTCAACGCGGACACGGGGAAGATGAACTGGTATTTCCAGTTCACCAAGCACGACGAACATGATTGGGATGCGACGCAGGTGCCGGTGATTATTGACTCGGGAGAGGATCTCGGGGGCCACTTCGGCGGCAAGCATCTGATCGCACAGGCCGACCGGAATGGATTCTTCTATGTGATCGACCGCACGAACGGCAAACTGATCTCGGCGAACGCCTACGGCAAGATTACCTGGAGCGACAGCAAGGATGCAGAGGGGCGTCCCGTGGCGAAGAAGGAAGCTTCGCCATCGCTCGAAGGACACACGGTGTGTCCCGGGGCGCTGGGGACGACGAACTTCATGGCGCCGACGTTCGATCCACAAACGGCGCTCTTCTATGTAACAGCACGCGACCAGTGCGACATCTTTTCTACTGCGCCGCAGCCTTATGAGGCAGGGCATGCGTATTACGGCAGCGCATATTTTCCTTCGGATGAAGCCGAGCCGTACCGCGGATTTCTGAAGGCGATCGATCCCGCGACTGGACAGATCAAGTGGAAGTTTGAGCACACGTCGCCGACATGGTCGGGAGTGCTGTCAACCGCCGGAGGCCTGGTGTTCACAGGCGACGCAGAAGGAAATTTCATCGCTCTGGATGCGGCTACGGGCAAGGCCCTATGGCACTTCCAGATGGGGAGTGCGGTCTACGCCGCGCCCATCGCCTTCGCCGTGGACGGGAAGGAATACGTGGCGATCGCGGCGGGCAGTGCAGTGTATGCGTTCGGGTTGCCGTAGAGACCGCGCGTCAGAACCGAAGAACAATTCCGGCGGAGAATCGCAGGTTGACCTGAGTAGTTGGGTTGCCTTGGATCAAGACACCAAAGGCACTCTGGTAATACTTATCCAGATTGAGGCTGGCGTGATAGTAGTCCAACTGTCCCACCCGAACAGCAAAACGGCGCGATATGTTGTAGTCGACGCCGCCTCCCACTGCGACGGCGAAGTCGCTGTACGTTGTGGCCGCCACCGGCACCGGAGCGGAGGGTCCGGTAATGGTGCTTGAACCCTGGCTGGTTCGCTCCCAGCCGGCCAGCACATGCAGAAAAGGGGTGACTCTTGATTTCGTCCGGTAGGTGAGCACCGGTCCCGCCAGAAATGAATACGTGCTGCCTGTGGGCATTCCTGAGATTCCGGGCGCGCCGGTGAGTAACGTGCCGCTGTGGCCGCCAACATCGGCGGCGAAACCGATCCAGCGGTCGACGTTATACTGGCCTTCCACACTCCATCCATTGAAGGTGTTTGCCGTTCCGAAGGCGTCGGTAATCTGTTTCAAGTCCTCGTCCACATTGGCGATGTTCGGTCCGCCGTGGATGAGTTGCACCAGGGAATACCCGGCAAAGGCCTGCACTTTGGGCGTTGCATCTTGAGCCAGGGCAGATGAACCAATCAGGACGGTTAGAGTAATCGTTGCGACGGCGAATCGAGTCATTCCACGTTCTCCCCTTTGAGAATAACGCATTCGGAGTCCCACCTCCCAACTTGTATCCATGAATCAGATTAAGAACACGGAGTCCCGCGGGCAGGTTGTATGTCGAACTGTAAATATTAAGGGAAGGCTGCCAAGTGGGACGTGCGCTAGGGTTGCCGTTCAGGGTCGATGGTCTGGTCGAGGTAGATCCAGAGGACGCGGGCAAAAAGGGTGATCGTGGGAGCGAACGGCAGGAACAACACAAGTGCCCAGATGGTATCTTTCGTGATCCACCAGCCGGTAATGAACCAGAGTAGCGCGGCGATGAGCGCTACGATCACAATTCCCAACCCGTAGCTGACATACATGGCGCCGAGGAAATAGCCCGGCTCGCGGTCAAACGCGAGATCGCAGACGGGACAACGGTCGTGCATCTTTGGGAATCCGCGGAAGATGGAAGCGCGAAAAATGTTTCCCGTGCGGCAGCGGGGACAGCGCTGGCGAAAAATGTCTCCCACGGTCGCGAGCTTTGTGGCGGTTCCCATCGTCGCGCATCATTTCATCAGCCGAGACTTCTAAGCTAACAGATGGAGGGAGTGACCCTCTGGGCTACCCACTTTCGTGGCGGTTGACGCACAACCGGACTTCGTACTAATCTGCGATTACACCGGAAAGGAGGTGGTCGAATGACAAGTTCTGAATGTGGTAATTGTTGTGGGAGTCTAAGACCAGGTGAGGTGGCTGAGACTTAGAGCTGGTTGCTCTAAGCGGGGCTTTCGGACGCAGATCAGATCGCGCCGAGAGCTACAGCCCGCACACTAGCCGGTGAGTAGGGATGGAGGCATCGCGTAGGTCGCGCGAAGGCTTTCGTTCTCGGGACTTCGGCGTTGAGCTTTAGTCCCAGACCCGGGAGTTGCCGTGAGAGGCCACGTAGAGTGACCACCTCTTGGTCAATCCCAAACAGTCCACCGGACGGCCCGCAGGCTCGTAAGAGCTGGCGGGCCGTTTGTTTTTTGCGAGTCATTTGCTCCAGCTGTTGACTCACTCATGATTCCTCTCTATGGCGCAAATTGATCCCGTCCAGGAGAGACAGCCATGCGGTTGGCGATGGCTGACCACCATCGGGTGCGCAGGCTGACATGAGCTGGCGGCCGTTCTGCTGTTTGCTGTTCCCTCACGCGGCTTTGGATTCACTCCAGAGCTGCTGGTGGTGGTTTCGGCCGCGCTCGAAACCCCGTCGGAAAGGTTCAGCCACTTCAATGCTGGGATACAGGCGCTTTAGTTCTTCAATTTTGGCCGCGACCTCGGGCAATGCGTCTTCTTTGCGACGCGTTCGAGCGTCCAGAGCGAATTCGAAGCCCCGCCGATAGAATTCTTCGTCGTTTCCAAAATTCCTGCCGTGTTTGGAATAGTGCTCTTGTTCCGCACTCCGCAAACCGATCCACCACTGTTCTCGGGCTGCATCGATCGATTCTGCGCCCTCCGCTGTCAGCAATTCGCGGAACAGCGATGCCTCGACGTTATCCTCCGCCAAAGCGATCACCACACTGCGGCCTTTGCGCAGGGCATCTTCATAAACAAAAATCTCATCCTCTGGCAAACCCTCGGTCACAGCATTTTCCAACCTTCCACCCGCGGCTGCTCCCACGCTTGCCCCGGCTGCCGCTACCACTGCTCCGCCCAGTAGGCCAATTGCGGTGATCGGTCCCACGCCTGGTATCAGGGCGGCTACCAGCAGCGGGCCTCCTGATAGCCCGGCCGCCGCTCCTACTAACGCGCCAATGGCTTTCCCCATGCCGGGTTGCTCCGCGGAAGCGGTTGGAATTGTCTCCTCGTGTGTATCGATGCCTCCTGGAACCAAGAGCGTGAGGAGGTCTTCCGTCAATCCGAGCCCTCGAAGCTGGGTCAGCGCACGCTGCGCATACGATTGGGAACTGAACACACCGGTTACTGCTTTCATTGGACCGTCCCTTTCTCGACAAAGTACTGGCTCTCTCTGGCTCAATCTGAGATGAGATTGCGGGCAACAGGGTTGGCGCTTACCCCATTGTCACGGCAGTTGGCGAACGGCCGTTGTCGCAGTATGCTTGGCGGGTGTCCTATCTTGACGGATCTGACCTGAACGAACCCCAGGAACGGCGGCGGTTGGCGGCGAACTATGCCGGCATGACCGATGGCGAGTTGCAGCGGCTGGCGCGGAGTACGGAGTCGCTGACCGAATTGGCCTGCGATGCGCTGGAAGATGAGATGGACCGCAGGCATCTGGAATTCCCCGATGATCGGGCGCCGGAGCCGCGTCAGGAAATGGAAATGCGGGAACTGGTAACCGTCCGGCAGTTTCGCGATCTACCGGAGGCGTTACTGGCGAAGGGCAGTCTGGAGTCGGCAGGGATTGAATGCTTTCTGGCGGATGAAAACCTGGTGCGGCTGGACTGGTTTATTTCGAACTTCATCGGGGGGATCAAGCTCAACGTAAGGGTTCAAGACGCAGAGAATGCGCAGAAGCTTCTGGATGAGCCGATTCTCGAAGGTCTTTATGTGCAGGGCGTCGGGTTGTACGAGCAGCCGCGCTGTCCCAAGTGCCAGTCGCTGGACGTGAACTTCCAGGAGTTGGACCGTCCCATTGCTTACATGAGCGCATTTCTTCGCGTGCCGATGCCCGTGCAGCGCACTGGATGGCGTTGCCATGCGTGTGACGCGGAGTGGGAGGATGATAGCGGCGAAGGTGGCAGACCGTAGTTGCATTAGTTGCATTCCAGTGCGTGGAGAAAATGAAATGTAAAATTTGTGAAAATCCGAAACCTTTCTCCTCTCCGTGACTCCCATGGATGCGCGTGGCCAAACCTGCGAACAGACGCTTCATGTTCACCTCGTTTGGTGCGCGACATAAAACATGCAGGAGTCGGAAAATGTTGAAGTCAGTTCATCTGCTCTGGATGGTCGCGCTGGCGATCAGTGTAGTTTCCCCCAACCTTAGCAATGCCCAGGACGAGCACTCCCAAGGGTCTGGCGCCGTGTTCGTTATGACGAACGCCGCGGACCGGAATGAAGTCATCTCTTACAGGCGCGCCGCGGATGGCTCATTGCAGGAACACCGCAGATTTGCCACTGGCGGTCGAGGCAGCGGCGGCAACAACGATCCCCTGGAATCACAAGGTTCCCTCACTCTGAGCCAGGATCATACCCTGCTGTTTGCGGTCAACGCCGGCAGTGGAGAGATCTCAGTATTTCGAGTTCATGGCGCGGACTTGTCGCTCACCGATAAAAAACTCTCCGGTGGCAGCGAACCGAACGCAGTGGCCCAGAACGGACATCTCGTTTATGTGCTCAACACCGGTGGCAGCAGCAGCGTGGCCGGCTTCCAGGTCAAAGACGACGGAACCCTGCATCCAATTCCCAATTCTGTCAGTTTCCTGAGCACTAATACTTCGGGCGCGGCGTCATTAGCCCTCAGCCCCAACGGCCAGGTCCTGCTCGTGACGGAACGCTTAACCAACAACATCGACGCGTTCACTGTGCATAGTGACGGAACGTTGTCACCTATCGTGATAAATCCAAGTGCCGGTCCCGGCGTTTTCTCAGTTACCTTTGCGCCGAACGGAACGGCACTGGCGGTTGAAACCGGCCCTGCGGGAGGACAAAATGCATCCGCCATCTCGTCCTACGCCGTTGCTTCGAATGGAACGCTGACGCCAATCAGCACTAGCGTCCCAACTCTGGGTGCGGCAACCTGCTGGAACGCAGTCACTCCGAATGGCGAATGGGTCTACACCTCTAACGCCGGCACCTCCACCATTTCCGGTTTCACCATCGCTTCCAACGGAGCGCTTACCGCATTGCCCGGGACCATCCTGGGGACGAACCCCGCAGGAGCTACAAACCTGGACATCGCGATCAGTGCGGATAGCAAATTCCTGTACAGCCTCGATGGGGCGATCGGCATGATCAGCACCTTTGGTATTCAGTCTGATGGCACCCTGGTTAACCTGGGGACCGTCGGCGGACTTCCGGAGAATGTCGGATTCAACGGGATCGCGGCGATCTAGCTACGATTAGAATCCAGACTACGATTAGTGAGTTGCGGCGAATCACCACCGCAACTCACTTTTTTTCTACATGCAGACACGAGTCTAATTGCCGAGCGAGATTTATCGTCGTGAGGGTTAGCGGTTGAGAAATCGCTACTTCAAGCAGCAACGACCCCATGATGCCTACGAGCTAGCTGCTAGCCGGGTGAAGCCTCTGCGGATCACATCCGCTGTATCGTCGGCCAGCTTGAGCGCCGGCCGTTCTTGGCGCCAAGAGTTGGACCGGCCCATCGCCTACATGAGCGCATTCCTGCGTGTGCCGATGCCCGTGCAGGGCACCGGGTGGCGTTGTCACTCTTGTGATGCGGAATGGGCAGACGATGGCGTAGAGGGCGGCAGGGGTGAGGCACATTCCTAGAAAGCCGTCGTCAGATTGCGGCCACTTTCCGTTTAGGTGAAAACTGCTTCTTGTAGTACGCCGTCCAAACGGCAATCGCGGGCGCGCCGATGATGGTTGGCCACAGCCATACCCACCAGGCCGCGCCAAACCAGCGCGTAAGATTCACCGCGGAGAACGCCGTCAGCGCCGCGATATAACTGCCCAACATCCCCTGCATATGGGCAAACCACCAGAACATCTTTTCCGTTGGCGGGTTGAGAAACCCCGCGATCGAAGCTTGCCCCATACGCATCCCGATGATTCCGAACACCACGGAAACAATGCTGACCGTATGTCCCGCAATCTGAACTACGCCCACGCCCATCAGTTGCGGCTTCAGAAAACCCATCAGAAACAACAGGAAGCTCGACAGCACCGTGATCACCGCCGCCACCCAGTCCACAGCTTTCGGCCGCGCTCCCGTGTACATGTCCTTCAAAGCAAGGATGCGATATCCCGCGAACGCAGAGTAGAAGCTGAACACGGCAACCATCGCGAGAAAGAAAATCGGCAAAGCGAACGACAGAATCAGCGCCGTCACCGCGACTCCCGCCATCGCCCAGAAGTAGATTTTGCCCCATCGCCGATGCGTCTTGCCGCCTTTGGCGGTTGATAGAGCCACTGGAGCGCACACAAATGCCACCACGCCACAGGCGATATGCAGCGCCAGGAAGACCCGCAAGTAAGTTGCCCAGTTAGAATGCATCGCGCTTCCTCCAACGGTCGACGGCCTGGTTTTCTTGGTCATCCACTCTGCGATATTCTACCCTCCCGCGTCATCCATCCGTCCCATTCGCTACATGATCGCGATCCTTCGGATGCCGATGCCTGTCCAGCGTCCGGGATGGCGGTGCCATGCGGAATGGGAGGACGATGGAGCGGAGGGCTATTTCGAGTGAGGTCGACTGAGCCCGTCGACAGAAGTTGAAAGCTGCAGGTAATCGTTCGCATCAATGAGACCAAGGACTATGCGGACCAGAAGCGGGAAGCGTCGTCGCGTGGGGTCATTCACGATAACTGGTTCGGAAAGCTGATACGTGACACGGCGGGTCTCAAGCTGGCAGCGCCCAGCGGCCAGCACATTCTTTACCCACCCGCTATCTCGCCCGTAAGTGAGTGCGATGAGAAATCCGCCCGGCTCTCGAAAAACATTCACGGGTGTCCGGTAAAGCTTGCCGGAGGTTCGGCCCGCGTTTGTAACGACGCCGAAGCCGGGCAATCGGGAGGCGAATGGCTTCGCGATTCGGTTTGTTATAGCTCGATGGAAGGCTGCTACCGGCCTTTTGAGGAACCGAACCAGAAGAATGGGAACGAGCAGGATCGCTAGAAGCGAGATAGCCGATGCGGCAATTACCATGGGCGATTACTTTCCTGTCATCCACCCTTGAAACGTGATTGTTCGCCGACCATTGTCAAACGTGATTAGCCATTCGCCCCCAGCCACACGTGCCAGACAAATAATCCGACATAGCTTACTGCGAGCGAAGAAAACAGCAGAGTTAAAAGAGAGTGTCCCACGACAAACGCCATTCCCTTGGGCCAGTCGGCGTGTGAAAAATAAGTTGCGTCGACAAGGATCCGCGCAGTCCAGTAAACCCCGATGACGGCGGCGAGTCCCAGTGCGGCGCGGTCGCCTTGGAGCAGTTCCCTATGGAGAGCTAACGTCAACGTGCCGAAAGCAACGATCGTCAGCACGGTGAATCCGCTCTGCACCCAGAGCATTTTCCGGTTGAACGGCATCAACTGCTGCAGATCCTGTTTCCAACGCAGTCGATATGGCACTTGAAAGCTGGCGAACAGGATGACAAAATGCGCAGCGCCCGCGAACCACAGGTCGATGTCAAACAGCCGTTGCCAGAGTGCATCGGTCATAGCGCGTGGATCGCCCGCATGAATGGAAGTATTACACGCAGCACAAACCACGGGTGAAAGAGCCCGAAGACGGGTACCGTAAGGAACACCACCATGAAGCACCAGCCGCGCACTCCCTGCCCCAGTCCCAGCCGCTTGCCGAACTGCGAACGCTCGACGGTCACGCCTGCGCCTTGCAGCAGGAAGTAGAGTGTCGGGAGGCCATAGCCTCCGCGAGCGGGCAGCGAGATGACCAAATCGTGGATCAGCCCAGAAACTACGAAGACGAAGAAACCAGCCGGGCCCGGCCCTACGTTTCGATATAGCGGTTGAAAAATCAACTGATGGGCAAGCTGACGGAAGCCGAGATTCCATCGCTTTCCCCAAAACTCTCCGAGGGAGGTAGACCGGAGCGGCGCAAACATGATGGGTTCGGCTCGAACGCCGATGTTCTGCCAAAGGAGAGCAACCATCTGGAAGGTGCCGAAGTGAAGGAGCAGGATCATCCCCAACATACCTACCCAGCCGCGTAGAAGGAACTGGCCTTGCGGAATATGCCGCGCTGCGAACCAGAGCAGGGTTGCACCCAGAATCGTTTCGAGCATCGCCCGAAGCCATGCCGAAGCCTCCGGCCGCGGCGCATGTTGTCTCGCGTCCAGGAAGGCATCTGCGTCCATTCCCGGCCAAGCCAGAAGATAGGCTGCCGAGCGCCACGCCGGATGGGCAACTCGTGATCGCGCGCCCCACCAAGTCAGCCACTTCAAGCTGAGATAGAGGGCGAACGAAAGGATCCACATGAACACCCAGGGCGGCAACAGGTCGCGGCAGGCCACTGCCGTCAGAGGCAAGATGGAAATCGGAAGCCAACCCCACGCTTGGGGACGAAACGCCACCGTCTCATTTGTGGCCACAGCCATAGTTACGGGATGTCCGTTAGTTTGGCGAAACCTTTCTGGATTACATCGATCGTATCCTCCGCCAGCTTTAGCGCCGGCAGTTCTTCCCGGCTGAACCAGCGGACTTCGGCGGCGTCGCTGGCTGCGGCGAGATCTCCCGCGACCCGGCGACAGAGAAAATCAATCAAGACGTAGTGGTATTGCACGCGCTTGTCGGCATCGCGCAGGACGCGATCGTAGACTCCAAGGAGTTCGACGGGTTCGACGGTGAGTCCGGTTTCTTCGCGGGTCTCGCGGATGGCCGCTTCGCGCACCAGTTCGCCGACTTCGAGCACGCCTCCCGGGATCGACCATTCGGCCTGTAGTGGAGGGTGAGCGCGCTTTACGAGGACCACGCGGGCGTTTTCGATGATGATGGCGCCTACGCCTACCAGCGGGGTTTCGGGGAATTCGCGTTGCATAGGTTGCCAGGGATGCAGCAAGCATTCTAGCGAAACCTGGGAGTTGTGGTGGCGGACGCAGCAGCCGAGCTTTCGCTCGGCATGGACCCTTCGACTTCGCTCAGGGCAGGCTCACGAATGCGTCCCTCCCCGCACAACCCGTCCCACACAACCCCTCCCAACGCGAGATCTCATCCTACGATTTGGTTTTCTCCGTGACTCTGTGTCTCTGTGGTTAAATGGTTTTCTCCATGGCGCTCGAAGAATACAAACGGAAGCGGCGGTTCGAGTCGACTCCGGAGCCTCCTCCGAAAGTTGAGAGCAAGGCTGGTCACCGGTTTGTGGTGCAGAAGCACGATGCCACGCGACTGCATTATGACTTTCGATTGGAGATGGAGGGCGTGCTGAAGTCTTGGGCGGTGCCGAAGGGGCCTTCGCTCGATCCAGCGGACAAGCGGCTGGCGATGCAGGTGGAGGATCATCCAGTTTCGTATTTCGATTTTGAGGGCATCATCCCGGAAGACAACTACGGGGCGGGGACGGTGATGGTTTGGGACGTGGGCACGTGGCAGCCTTTATCTCCTGTTGCGGTGCAGGGGAAATATGTGCCGGGAACTGAGGCTGAAGCCGTCGCGATGCTGGCCAAGGGCGATCTGAAGTTTCGTCTCGACGGCAAGAAGTTGAAGGGGGACTTTGCGCTGGTGAAGATGAAGGGGCGGCGTCCGGGGAGTAAGGGGAACGAATGGTTGATGATCAAGAAGCATGATCAGTATGTGGTCGAGGGCTACGACATCGATGCATACGACGAGTCTGTATTGAGCAAGCGCAGTTTAGCTGAGATAGCCGGGGACGCGGGATCGGCGGAGTGGAAGAGCCGTCCGGCGGGCGGCGGCAAGTTGAAGGCGGCTTGGCTGGCCGACGCCGTGGCTAAACTCGACAAGAAGAAAGCGGCCGCGAGCGGGCAAAAAAAAAAAGCAAAAACAAGTGAACACCGCCGAGGACGCGGAGGTAAGTAAAAGGCAAACCTCACAAGATTCGGACAATATCCCGCCGACTGCTCTCCGGCCAACAAGTACAAAGAAGTCAAAGTCTTCGGCGTCTTCTGCGGTTTTGGATTCTGATCTCGACGGCGCGGTGACGCGGCCCATGCCCACGACGATTCATCCCATGCTGGCGACGTCGGTGGATGAGCCCTTTGACGGGGTGGAGTGGCTGTTTGAGATCAAGTGGGACGGCTACCGGGCGATTGCTTTTATCGCCGATGGCAAGCTGCGGCTGGTTTCGCGGAATCAGAATGAATTGACGGCGCGTTTTCCCGAGTTGAAAGACCTGCCGAAGTTCGTCAAGGCGGAAACTGCGATTCTCGATGGCGAAGTGGTCGCGCTTGACGACGAGGGGCGAGCGTCGTTCAGCCTGATGCAGCAGCGCACGGGATTTCGTCCCGGCGGCCGGCGTGGAACAACAAAGGCGGACGTCCCTGTGCTGTACTACGCATTCGATCTGCTGTATCTGGATGGTTATGATCTGCGCAAGCTTCCACTGGAAGCTCGCAAGAAGAAGTTAGCTTCGCTGCTTATCACGGGAAGTTCTCTACGCTACTCCGATCACTATGAAAAGCACGGCAAGGCGCTGTTCGAGATGGCGCGCGCGAAGGGCCTGGAAGGCATCCTGGCCAAGAAACGCGACAGCATCTACCAGGAACGGCGCACCAGCGAATGGCTGAAGATCAAGATCACGCGCCGGGTGGAATGTGTGATTGGGGGCTACACCGAGCCGGAGGGCAGCCGCGCGCATTTTGGGTCGATCGTGCTGGGGCTCTATGACAAAGAGGGCCGGTTGATTCATGTGGGACAAGCAGGCAGCGGGTTCGATCAGGGTTCGCTCGACGAAGTCTGGAAGCTTCTGAAGAAACGCGAGACCAAGAAGAATCCGTTCCACGGCGAAGTTGAAGCCCTGCGAAAAGTGTACTGGGTGAAGCCAGAGCTGGTGGCTGAGATTGAGTTCGCGGAATGGACCGGAGGCGCGAGCGCAGGAAGCGGGCCGAAGTTGCGAGCTCCGGTGTTCTTGGGGCTACGCGACGACAAGGATCCAAAGGATTGCCTGCTGGACGAAACTCGAACTACTGAGAACTGAGAACGGTTACTTAATGTCCTTCATCGCCAGCAGCGTGCCGTAGTCGTGGCCGGCGGGGTCGACAGCGCGGGCGACGACGGCGGCAAATGCGTCTCGGAGTTCGGGATACTTCTTGAGCAGCGTCTTCATCACGGCAACATTGCTCTGATAAGCCTGCGCAGTGTTCGAAATGTCAGCCCCCTGATACTTCACGATCAAGTCCAGGTCATTGCCCACGGCCTCGGGAAAGAGCGCGGTGAGCTTGTAGGTTGCGGCGGCGGTTGCCGTGGAAAGATCCGCGGGATTACCCGCGGCAGGCAGATCGGCCGGTAGAACCTTCAGCGACTCATCGTAAAGCTTGTCGGTAGCCGCAGTGCTCATCAGCGGCAGGGGCGAGGCCAGGGAGCGCGCCTCGAGATAATAGAGCCAGGCGTTATGCATCTGGCCCTTGGACTGGAAGCCGCGGGCGCGCGCGGCAAACCAGTCACTATCGTGTCCGGCAGAGCTCGCCGTTTTGATGTAGAGGTTATCGAGTTTCCAGTCCGAGGATTGTTGCTGCAGTATCAGCGAAACCGTGAGTGCGCTCTTGGGTGACGGTGCGTCGAGGATGACAACGGCATACTTGCCGGGCGGAAGATTGTTGAGCGAGAAAACGGCGCTGTCGCTGGTCTGGCCATTGCTCCCGAAAACACCACACAAGAATTCCGCATGTGGGATAGTCGCTGCGCCTTCTGCTACCAGCAGGAACGGCGGACGAACCGTTGGCCTGGATCCGGCAAGGGCAGTTTCGCTGTCTTTGACAGTGGTCTCGATGCTGGAAAAATCGCTGGCCACGCCGGGAATCATCCCCTGTCGCAGCGTGGCCGTATCGCCTTTAGCGATCAGGTCAAAGTAACGAAGAGCGGCGGTGGTGAGAGCGGTGCGCGTGGCATCGTCCATGTCGCGGGATGTGAGGCAGCTCTCGGCAAGGACACTCGATGCGGAGAACACCAGCAGCGCCAGGACGGCGCAACAGAACGGCAGGCGCCTCGTCTTCAGGAAGCAGCTTTTCAGGAAGGAACTTGCGTCCAGCATTTCTTTCCATCCGATGATGGATTGTACGCTCCACGCGAGTCCCGGTAAGTGCAAGAGGTTGCAGATCCCGCTTTGCACCGGGTATTCGAAAATCCCCGCAAGAGATTAAAGTCAATACGTTCTACAGAGTAGAGGAGTTGCCGGGTAGTGAGTGGCGGCCATAAAAGCCAAGGATCGGTGCTAGAATTGCAGTTACACGCCTACCATCTCCCCAAGATGGGTCGAGATCGCAGTGGAGGGTTGTCATGAGCGCGGGATTGAAGCTTACAGGCTTGCTAGTGGGCGGCGCCCTATGCATGGCAATTCCGGGGCGCGCGGATACGGTCGATACGCCGAAGACCCATCCGGTCCACAAAGTCAAGAAGCAACAGCCCCCGCCGCTGCCACCGCCGCTACCGTCAGGTCCGCAAGGTCCGGTGCCACAGGTTCCTCTGGACGCTATCCCGGCGGTCGCGCCGGAAGTGAGCTACCAGAATGGACTGCTGACCATTATCGCCCCGAATTCCACACTGGCTGACATCTTGCGCGGTGTGAAAAAGCATACCGCTGCCGATATCGAAGTGCCGGCCACGGCCAGCGAGCGCGTGGTGACGCGCCTCGGTCCCGGTCCGGCGCGGGAAGTGATGGCCGAACTGCTGAATGGATCACGGTTCAACTACATCTTGCTGGGATCGCCAGAGGACTCCAACGCTCTGGTACGGGTGGTGCTGGTCGCGAAGACGGGACCGGACACTCCCAATGCTGACCCAGCAAACAAGAGCGCAGCCACTGCCCAAATTGCGAACGCTGCGGCGGATGCCGATGCCGATGCGGCGGATGACGCCGCCGAAGAGACTCCGGACCAGGGCACCGCGGAGGTCGAACAACCGGCGGCTACCACTCCGGACCAGCCGGGAGTTAAGACGCCGCAACAATTGTTGCAGGAGATGCAGCAGCGGCAATTGCAGATGCAACAACAGCAACAACAGCCTGGGCAGCCGGGGATCTATCCTCCGGGAAGACCCGGTGCAGCGGTTCCGCAACAGCCCCAACAACAGCAACCGCAACAGCCCGACCCACAATAGAATCGGGCAGCGGCTATCGGCTGCCGCCTATGGGCCGCCGTGTCTCTGAGCTGTGTCTTTGAAAGCCCGGTCTCTCAGGGCTGATTGCCGGCGCGTTCCGACCGCGATTGCGGGCCTGACTGTTGTGGTCTGCGGGACTGCGCCGCTACCTGAACGTCAGAACCGTTCATAGCTTGCTGCAGCAGATTCCAGTCGCGAGTAACGTCACTTTCAGAAACCTTGGGCGGAGATCCCCGCCGCAGTTCCGCATGCAGTCGAGCTTCCAGCAGCTCCTGAGTAAATGGTACCGGAGCATCACTGTCGAGAATGTTGCTGCTCGAGATGCCTACGCTCACCACTTCCTCTCCCATGGGAATGCGCATGACCGGACGTCCCTGGGCATCCAGATCGGGTGCGGCATTGCGCAACAGGTGGCGCCATTTCTCGAGGCGGGCGCCGCTGCTCTCCGAAGCCGGATCGGCCCCGAGCTGGTTTTCGATGAGATGGTTCAATTCGCTTTGATAGGAGCGGCGGTCCTCGGCCCCGAGAGGCGGCTCGAGGTCCCTCTGGGCGTTGAACACCAGCGCCTGCCGGGCGGGATCAAAACGGCCTGCGCCCGTCCCAACATAGACTGCCACAACGCAACCCGCAAAGATCGGACTCACCACAGCGCTGGGAACCATATACTTCTTCGATTTGAGGAAGGATTCGACCACTCCATGCACAGGAGTGCTGCGCGTTACGCTGCCCGGAATCTGCGGAATCACGAACCGCGAGAACTGCAATTGAGAATGGCGGGCGCCGAACTTGAGCATGGTCTTCGCCATCTGTTTGGGGGTTGTAATTCCGGCATCGGCGACGATGCTGCGGTGCAAGGATTTCGGATAGTAGAAGTTGATCACATCCTTGGCAAAGTCGGCGCAGTTGCGGTAGGTGAGGTGGAAGTAAGAACGGTTGGGCGACGAATTGTATTTCTCAATGAAAGCCCGATCCTGCTTCGAAGTGGTTTCGATTTCGAATGCGTATACGGTGCGGTCGTAAGCGGAACCCACCAGTTCATACCAATTCCCGCTGGGAGTTTCTCCATTGTCCCGATCTGGCGCCACCGCTTCCAGATGCTTTCGGCGGTATTGGTCGCGCAGGAAGCTGACCATCTTCGGGTCCACAAACAGCGGAATGTTGTCCGGCTGCTCGACGGCGTAAAGATAAGGAATGAGCGGGATCGCGACCCAGTCATAGCCTCCGACTCCATCGTAGCGGCTGATCACGGCCCCAAGTTCTCCGGCGGAGCAGGGCCGCAGCACCAGCGGCGTCTGGGCGCAAACTCCAGACAAATACACGGCTGCGTGTCCCGTGGCGGTAAAGAATCCAAGCTTGCCGTAAGGTTCTTCCAGAAGCAGAGTAGCCGAGGCTCTGGCCAAACCGGCAGACCCCGACACCAGCACCAAAAGGGTGCACAGAGCGCGCCGGACTCCCCTTAAGCAAGGCATAGCTATCCCTAGTTTAAGAACCCCTTCTGGAGAGATTAGTTGCCAAAAATGGGGAATGCGAGTTACGGAAGTGAGACGGTAAACAGGGAACGGGGTAGGGTGTCTACCTGATTGAAAAAGAACGAGATACGGGACTGTGACAGGAGTGTTAGATCTGACTTAGGACCCACGTTTTGTTATAGGCAGGCAACGTCGATTTCCTGCCCGGAAAGCTAATCGATCCCGCCTAGTTTTTGAATGGCCCAGGTGGCGCTTTCGCTGACCACCTCGTCCTCGTCCCCTGCGAGTTTTTCGAGCAGGGGAAGAAAGTTCCGGTCTCCGCTGTTGCCCATGGCGATGACCGCATTCCGGCGCAGGCCGGCACGCTTTGCCCGGCGCACCGGCGAGCCACGAAACGTAGAGCTAAATTCCTCTGCGCTGATCCCGGCCAGCCAATCGAGAGCGGGATTTACTAGTTCGGGACGCGGCTGAAACTCTGCGGCGTTCGTCGCCGGCGCCTTGCGGTTCCAGGGGCAGACATCCTGGCAGATGTCGCAGCCGAAGACGTGCCGCCCCATCCCAGAACGAAGGTCCTCAGGAATCACGCCTCGCTTTTCGATGGTGAGGTACGCGATGCACTTGTTGGAATCAAGTTGATAGGGCGCGATCAGCGCGTCGGTGGGGCAGGCATCGATGCAGCGGGTGCACGTGCCACAGCGATCGGGGGCGGGCACGCCGAACCCGAGATCAGGTTCGAGATCGAGCGAGGTAAGAATCACGCCCAGGAACAGCCACGATCCTTTCTTCTGATTGATGAGGCAGGTGTTCTTTCCAATCCATCCGATCCCGGCGTACTTCGCGACCACGCGCTCGACGACAGGACCGGTGTCGACATAGCAGCGGGTGATGAGATCGCCGGCTCTATAGGCATTTCTCAGCGACGTTTCGACTTGCCGCAGGCGCGGCATCACGGAGTGATGATAGTCCTGCTGGCCCCAGGCGTAGCGGGAGATCCAGCCACCTTGCTGCGTTGAATCATCGGAAACCTGCGTGGAATATGGTTGCGCGGCGTTGTAGTTGATGGCGCAGACCACAACGCTGCGAGCCCAGGGCACGGCGTGTGAGAGTGACGCACGCTTCAGGCGCCCTTGCTCATCTCGAGCTTCCAGATACTTCATCTCACCGGCATGCCCCTCGGCAATCCAGCGCGGGAAATACTCCAACTCCGGAGTATCATCGACCGGAGCGATACCCACCACGTCAAAACCGGCGTCCCTGGCGGCTTGCGTTACAACAACCGTGATTTCAGCGGATCGGAGCATGGTGGAAGAGAGTACGAATCAAATTTGGCCAGGGCCACCGTCTGCGAAGGCGTGGTTCCAAATTGGAACTTCACTTCACTTTTATTAATCGCGAGAACCCTTTCCTCACAGCATCAGCGTATAAGCTTTTTCTCACAGAGTCACGCAACTCATGCTGCGCGTTCTCCGAATTTCTTTGCAAAGGAGACCATCTGTATGCCGCAACCCACCCACGCACAAACCCAAACCATTCAAATTTCTCTAATCAACGAGAGCACCGTCCTGGCCGACAAGGATGTCGTGCCGGTCGTGGCCGCGCTTCAGAAGCAAGTCACCAATGACTTCGCTCCGGTCTGGGGAGCACCCGCTCAACTCACCATCGTCCCCAAAGGCAATCAACCGCCCAGCGGAAGCTGGTGGCTGGTCCTGCTCGACGACTCTGATCAGGCCAACGCTCTGGGCTATCACGACCTCACTACTGAGGGGCTTCCCATTGGCAAAGTCTTCGCAGCGAGCGATCTGAAGGCAGGCACGTCCTGGACGGTCACCGCCAGCCATGAGCTGCTGGAAATGCTGGCCGACCCCAACGTCAACCTGACCGTGTTCGTCGAGGGAAGCAACACCGCTGGAGTTCTCTATGCCTATGAAGTCTGCGACGCTTGTGAAGACGATAGCCTCGGCTATCAGATTGACAACGTCCTGATGTCTGATTTCGTTTACCCATCCTGGTTTGAAAGTTTCCGCACCGAGGGCTCGACGCAGTTTGACCGCATGAACAAGATACAGAATCCGTTCCAGCTGCTGACCGGAGGCTACATCGGAATCTTCAACGTGAACTCGGGCAGCGGTTGGCAGCAACAAACCGGGGAGAAGCGTCCCACCAACGTTTTGAATCGAGGAGCTGTCGGCACCCGCCGGGAACGCCGCGGCATTCCTCACGAGCTGTGGATTAACAGCCTGCCGCAACGCAAGATTGCAGGCAATGCCCAGAAGTATCGCCAGACCTTGCAGACCATCCAGCAGCGTCGGGAAGCAGCCTGAAGTTTTTCACTGGGTCCTCCGACCGTCGACGCCCCGCGTGCGAGCGCGGGGCTTTTTTCTTTCGAGAACTGCGCAAGAATCTGCACACTCGAAGCTCCGGCTGCACGCGACATTCCGCCGATTCCCGTGTTCCTGACGATGTGAGCCGGTGAAGCTCTACTTGTAGGATGTTTCCCGGCTATCCCAGTCACATAGAAAACCAGAATCGAGGATGCATTATGCTCTTCCGCTCACTCGCCGCCCTCGCCTTCTTAGCCACCTTCTTCCCACTTTCATCTACACCCGGAGCCGCCCAGGCTCCCCCTCCTGTTTGCAAGCCTACGGTGACGGCTCCCATCATCGTCGCCACGCACGATCAGATCGTCGAAGCCGGCCGAAAGGCTGAGCCGCCACTTATCAATACGAAAGGTTTCGGATTTGCCTGGCCCGACACGCAAATGGGCGTGATCAAGACCGCCGACGGCTATGAGTGGTTTACCAGCGATGGTGCATTTCATCCGCGGCAGATCTGGCAAGGGCAATGGGTTGGCAACAACAATTACGGATCGGTGACCACCACTGTGGGAACGCTCGACAACCCGCTCGGGACGGGCGCTCCGCAGGATGTAACCATCTCCCCGAATCCTGATCCCGCGGTGAACCCCAACTATCCCAGCTACACCTACATCGGAGGAGGTCCGGTTTATCAGGTTCCCGAGGACAAGATCGGAGCAGGCAACCTGCTGGTGGGCTATCACGCCGAATTGCCCTCCAACACCCTGTACGCGGTCCACGGGCTGGCTGCGTCATGGGATAACGGGCTGCACTGGACTGACCTTGGAGAAGTCGTTCGGCCGAACCAGTCTTTCGCTCCTGCTCTCGCTCCGGGTTTCGACGAGATCGGCGACGGACCGCTGGTGGAGTCGCCTGACGGCAAGTATTTTTATTTTTATTTTCCTGACTGGCCCGCCGGCACCACGACCACCACCCATGTCTCAGTCGCCCGAGCACTCGTTTCTTCCTTACTGGACGCCGCGTTTGGACCGGGACGCCCTCATACGGTGCCATTCGAAAAGTTCTACGAGGGGAACTGGCATCTGCAACCCGGCATCGGCGGAGCTTCCACCGACCTGAATCCAAACTGGGCGGCGCAACAGGGAGGGTATCTTGATATCCACTTCAACAGCGCACTCGAGCGTTACGTGATGATCGCGGACAACGACACGACGTTCTATTACGCAGAATCCAAAGACGGTCTTACCTGGACCGAACCCTTAACGCTTGGCACATTCGCCGACGGAGTGGCGACGCTCGCTCCTTATCCCAGGTCCGTCGGGCTGGGCGATGATCCGCACATCTTGGGAAAGAGTTTCTACATTTACTACACGTTCTTGCACGAGGAAAATGGAGGCCTGCCGAGGGAGGGCAATTCGCTGCGGCGGATCACGCTCACCTGCCCGTGATCGGGGAGTCAAGCCGAGCAGACGGGATCAGATGCCCAGCTTCTTCACTTCTTCGTTGTAATACTTGCGGTAGAGGATATCCCACTCCTGCGAGCCTTCGAGGATGGTGCGTTTCTGGCTTTCAATCTTGAGGCGGGCTGCCTGGTCGATTCTCTCCTCGTGATTGAGCAGCTCTTCGAGGATCTTGCGGGTTTCCTGGCGGATGGTGTTGGGGTCTTCGATGAAGTCAACCTCGTCCATCTGCTTGAGCGCATCGGCGACCGCTCGCGCCAGCACGTTCACTTTGTCGCGGCTCAGTCTCACAGCACCGCCTTGTATTTGCGCACCAGTTCCGTCTTCACCTTGCGGAACATCTCCTGGTAGTTGGCGCCGGTCTTGTTCATCTCTTCCGAATAGGCTTCGAGGATGACGCGAACTTCGTCGTTGATGCGGTCTTCGAGCGTAAGTTCTTCAAGCAGAGCGGCATGGACGCGCTCTGTCACCTTGGGCAGGGCCGAGGTTTCGATAGCCTTCGCGGCAATCAGTTTCTTGGTAACTTCGCGGGCCAGGTAGCCCACATATTCCTTGGAAAGAAGCATGTGCGGGTCGAAATGTCCTGTGTCAGGGGGCGCTTGTTTGCGAAGTAAAAAGTGTAACACGCCGGGTGAGCGCAGGCACGCGTCCCGGCCCCACCCTGATTGCTCGGGCTACCAATCTATATCGTCCCACGATATACTGTATAAGTGCTACTGGATCGCTGCACGATACAATCGGCGGCATGAAGAAGCTTACTTTGTCCGACTATCAGGCGCTGGCGGAGTTT
>Ga0209624_10000132_pt1 | contig 67691 bp, 68 predicted proteins | sample JacPinW_OM2H0_O1_FD_188565 | JGI IMG/M metagenome (GOLD analysis project Ga0209624, IMG submission 188565) | Forest soil microbial communities from Algoma, Ontario, Canada - Jack Pine, Ontario site 1_JW_OM2H0_O1 (SPAdes) (version 2) | ecosystem: Environmental > Terrestrial > Soil > Boreal... | reverse complement strand
CGCCATCGAAATCGAAACGATATGGAGTGACGCCGCCTTCCCGCAGCGTCAGAAATGAAATCGGCATCTCGTCGTGCTCGTGCCCGCCGCGCAACTCGACCGTACCGTGAACGAGCCCATTTGAATCGGGCTCAAACTCTTTTCCGGAGGATGCAGGACCGTTCGAAGGCTTCAACATCATGTCGGTCACCGAATCAAGCCCTGGCGTGATGCGCAGGTTTGCCGAGCCGCGAAACGCGCCGACGACGCCTACTTCTAGTTCAATCGGCTTCGATAAATTCGGATTGGTCGCCTGGAAAACGACCCGCATTGAACGTGGGTCATCAAAGACGACGAGCGGCGGAAACGGGGCAAAATACGTGCTCTGTCCGAGCGGCAATCGCACCGCGTTCGCGACCGTAAGCTCGAAGTCCGAAAGCGGATTAGCTCCGGCCTGCGCTGCTGGCGGCGCGTGCGGAACGTACGGCATCTGGAGCTTAAGTTGGCGGGAAAAGTTGGGCGAGGCGCCGCGCGGGATGGTAAGTGTCATTTCTTGTGTGGCCGGATCCCATTTATTTTCAATCGCCGCGTCCTGCAGAGAAATGTGTGCCGGTATGTGATCGAGTCGCAGCCGAATTTCGGCCTTGGCCGGCGCGTAGAAATTGAGTTCGAGCGCCTTGCCTTCGCGGACGGCGCCCAGATACTCCGCGCCGGAGGCTATCACTGCGTCTTTGCACCCGGTGGGGTCCGGCACCTCATCGCAAATTGGGATGGACAATGGAAGCAGCAGCGATTCTTTCGGTGGAACCGTCACCGTGATCGCGGTGGTTTGTGTCATATCCCCCACGGAAGAGGACACGGGCAAGAGAGCCATTAGAGACGCATCAATCGTAGCCTCGGCGTCGATATTCGTGACGCTGATCCAGCCTTGGCCGCTCGTCCGTGCGCCAAGCGGGCTGGTGCCCTCATTGCTGATGATTTCGTTGATGATGAGATTGGTCGCCGCACGCGAATTACCGGCCACTCGAATCGCAGGTTGAATTTTCGCTTCTAGAAGAATCGTTTCGAGCACCTGCATAGAAAATGCGGCGACTTCGTTTGCGCGATTTTCCTCGAAGCTGTCTTTCAAATTGATCCAGGAATAGAAGTCTTTTGACGATTCGATCACATGGCCGTCGCCGTACTTCCAGCTCGCGGAGACAACTTCAGAAGAGGCGGCGCGTTCGGCGGGCGCTGTGCTCCAAAGTTGCGCGATCGCGTTTCCGGCCGGCCGCGATGGGAATACGAAGAGAGTTCCGCCTTGCCGCACATATTCAACTAGGTTCTGCTGGGCCTTTTCGGAGAGTTGGAATTGCTTGCCGAGCGAGTCGAACGCCGGAAGGAAGATGAACGGATCGCGCAGAAGTTGGTCCAACGGTTGATACTGCGGATCCAATAGTTCGCTCGCAAGATGATCGAGTTGTGCGAGGCGCTCGATCTTTTGCACTGTTCCTGACGCGCGAAGAATGTCCGCCGATGCGAGCGCCGCTTGCGAATACGCCCCAATGGGATAGACGATTCCAAAATCCGCGCGCTTATGCGACGCCGCGAGTTGCTTGCCCCTTTGCTTTATCACGTCGCCATTTCGCTTGACCGCATCTAGCCGCCGCTGGCGGTGCCCGTTGGGATCGAGCGCCGCTCCCCAGAGATAAGCCTGATTCGCCCACGGAACCGAATAGCTCGCGGGCGTGAGCGTGTCTTGCAGGGGAAAATAGCTGATGCCGTGGAGTCCATTGCCGAGAAATAAGCGCGAGCTTTCGAGGGTATTCGACGGCGGATTCTCGGCCGCGCGATCGTCATCCGCTGGCGCGTACCAGCCGGCTTGATACTCGATAAGTGCCGGAGGAAATATCGGCTGCGTTTTCAATTCCTCGGTGAAGAATTCAATTGTGGCCGCATCTTCGGACGTCAACGAGCGTACCGTTGTCTGCGTTTTCTCGTCCGGGCGCATGTACCACTGCCCCATTACGCCGATCGATTCCGGCAGCACTGACCCCGAGGCCGCGACGCGCATGTCCGTCGGACTGATGAAGACCGGCACGTCGAGACCGCCGGAATGCAGCATGTCTCGCAACGACGACATGTAGCGCCAGAAATCCCCGCTGATATTGTTTGTCCTGCCCTCACCCGCATCATCGTCGAGCTGGACAAATAGTAGCGGTGAATTCGGAGGCACGAGCTTTTGACTTTTTGAATGACGGGGTTCGGGCTCGGAGTTTACAGCTTTGCCGGGAACGTAAGGCGCGAGCTCCTGCGCCACAGCCTCGAGCCATTTCCTTGTGGCCGCCATGTGCATCGGATTGTCGAGCCAGCCTTTCGCCGCGGCGTCTGCATCGCGTGTGTTAAGAGTTGCAAGCGGAGGATATCGCCCTTCAAGGAGATCTATATCGTCCATTGGATTTGAGGCCGCGTACTCGGGACGATTTAGGAGCCAGCCCGGATAGCCGCCCCAGCGCCATTCGTTCATGATCAGCGGGCCTGGACGCGCAATCAGTTTCAAATTCTTTTCCGCGATGAGTTTCAAAAGAGCGCGTAGATCGCGGCGGGGATTCGTGCGGCCATCAAAATCGAGTGTTCCTTCGACCGGTTCGTGCCAGTTCCACGGGATGTAGATGTCGATCGTGTTGATGCCGAGAGCGCGATAGCGATCGAGCAAGATGCCCCAGAAATCGCGCGGGATTCGATAATAGAAAAAAGCTGCGGAGTGAATAAAGAACGGCTCACCGTCCACACGCAATTCCGGATAGCCCCCGTGGACAACGATTTCGACGCCGTGCGGCGCGTCCGCCTTCGTCGGAGTATCGCGCGGCTGGGATTGCGCGCTCGCGCAAATTGCGAGCGCTATAAACGCGAGAGACACCGCCAAAATAGGCAAGATGCGACTAGGGACGAGAGCTTGAGTCATGGAAGTTTCGCGTCCGCCGAAATTCGACGAGGGATTCTGACACGAGTTATCGATAATGTCAGCGACGGCGAAGAGTTGCGGCGCGACCGGCAGCGCAGTCTGGTAGAATCGCCCGTTTGCCAAAAGCGGACTCGACGTGCCGGACACCACAACCGCGAGGCTCTTTCATATTTCCGGAATGGTGCAAGGTGTGGGTTATCGCTTTTTTGCGCGGAGTGCGGCGCAGCGCCTCGGCCTTGTTGGCTACGCCAAAAATCTAAGCGACGGCCGCGTCGAGGTTTACGCCATCGGCTCGCCGGCTGCTCTTACAACCCTTCGGGCGGAGTTGGTGCGCGGGCCTCGCTTCGCTAGCGTATCGAATGTCGAAGATGAAGAACGCGCCGTAGATTCGCGCTGCGCAGGTCGCTTCACGATCGAGCGGGACGATTGGTGAAAGGACAAATGCATGGATGCACTGAAGAAATTAATCCGCGAGATTCCCGATTATCCGAAGCCCGGAATTTTGTTTTACGACATCACTACCATTCTTCGCGACAAAGATGGATTCCACACCCTCGTTGATTTGCTGTGCGACCACTATAACGGGCGTCAGATCGATGTTGTTGTAGGAATCGAAGCGCGCGGATTTATTTTCGGCCCGGCGCTCGCGTATCGCTTGAATGCCGGCTTTGTTCCCATTCGAAAACCCAATAAACTTCCCGCAAAGACGGCTCAAGTTACCTATCAGCTCGAGTATGGAAGCGACAAACTTGAAATTCATCAGGATGCCGTGAAGCCCGGCGAGCGCGTTTTGATCTCCGACGACTTGCTCGCCACAGGCGGCACGGCTGCTGCCGCCGCAGAATTGATTCGGCAACTCGGCGGGGAGGTGGCGGGCGCCGCGTTCGCGCTCGAATTGAAATTTCTGAATGGCCGTGCGAAACTTCCCGGCATTGACGTGTTTTCCCTGTTGCAATACGACAGCTAGGCAAATGGTTTAGGATTTTGTGTTGCGCCGTTGGCGGACGGCCTCGAAAAGGACGACGCCGGCGGCTACCGAGACGTTAAGCGACCGAACCGGGCCCGTCGTCGGAATCGAGACGTTAAAGTCGCAGCGTTTGCGCGTTAATTCATGCAAGCCGTGGCCTTCGCCTCCGAGTACAATTCCGATGTTGCCGGTAAATTTTGCCTCGGTGTAAATCTGCTTTGCAGTTTCGTCGAGACCGATCAGCCAATAGCCCGCATCCTTAAGCTGTTCCATCGCCCGCACGAGATTTTTCACGCGCGCTACGGGCAGATGCTCGAGCGCGCCTGCCGAGGCTCGCGAAACCGCATCGGTCAGGCCGGCAGCGCGCCGCTCCGGGATGATGACGCCTTCAGCTCCCGCCGCGAGCGCCGTGCGGACAACCGCGCCGAGATTTTGAGGGTCCTCAACACCATCGAGCAGGACGAGCAGCGACTGGCCAGTTTTTTTCTGCAGCAGGTCTTCAAGTGCCAGCGCCGCGCGGGAAGCGGCGAGCGCGATGACGCCCTGATGGTCGCGCGACATCGCGAGGCGATCGAGTTGGCCGCGATCCTCGAACCGGACTGGCACACCGCGCTCCCGCGCCCGCCGAACGATTTCTTCCATCCGCGTGCCGTGCCGGCCGATGGCAATCACGATGCGGTCGAGCGGACGTCCAGCCTGCAGCGCCTCTTCCACCGCGTGAATTCCGAGAAGGTAACTCATCTCATTCGAGCGCCGCGCAAAATTCAAGCATGCGCTGGCGCGTTCCTTTCACTGCCACGGCAAACGGCAACGTCGCTGCGGAATCGAGGAGCAAAATCACTCGATCGAGTTCGCCCTCGCCGGCCCGTCCAGCGAGCGCCAGTCGAATGGGATGAAAAAGCTCGCGGCTGCGATAGCGCGTCGCGATCTTCAGCGCTTCGACGATCTCGCGGAATCGCTCCGAATCGATTGGCGCGCCGTCAAGAATCAGGTTCGCTAGTTCGCGAATCACTTCACGCGAGCCCACCCGCGCCATGACATCCTGCGCGTCAGCCGTTGCGAGCGATGCGGATGCATCACAGTGAAAAACAAGAGTCAGGAGATCAGCGAGCGCATTGCGATCCGATGAGTGAGGGCCGAGAAGCGCAGCTGCCAGCTCCAACCAGGCCGAAAAGTGTTCAACGCGAGCGTCGGCGTCAGTCGCGGCTCTGTTAGCATTCGGCGCCAACCACCCGCGCTCTCGCAGAATCTCTTCGACATCGCTCGCAGCGAATGCGTTGGCGAGTGGCGCAGCTTGCATTCCGGCCGCAATCCCGTCGTGCGCCTCTGGACTCATGACCGCTTGCGTGGGCGCGAGCTTGATCGCAGCTTCCGCCCAGCTTTCTTTTCAATCTGACGCATTTCTTCGCGCGCGTCAGCGGGCTTGATCGTTTCCGCGATCGAAGCCACGGCATACGCAGCGAGTGCCTCGCCGCGGCCGATCGCGTCCACGCCTTCGTTTGTCTTTGCTTTCAGGTTGATTCGTTCCGGCGTGATGCCAAGTGCGCGAGCAAGAGCCGCCCGCATCTCCGGAAAATGAGGCCCAAGTTTTGGCTTTTCCGTGACGACGATGGCATCTACGTGCAGGATACTTAAGCCGCGTGCAGCGAGAAGTTCGCGCGTCCGCTCAAGAAACACCAAACTCGACGCGCCTTTCCATCTCGGATCGGTATCCGGGAAATGCGTGCCGATATCGCCGAGGCCACCCGCGCCGAGCAGCGCATCGCAAATGCAATGGCTCAACACATCGCCATCCGAATGCCCCACCGGACCCTTCTCGAATGGCACTTCAATCCCGCCGATAATGAGCTTGCGACCCTCCGCAAGGCGATGCAGGTCGTATCCGATGCCGGTTCTCGTCATCTGCGACCGCTAGGAAACATTCGTGCAGCGGCAATTTCAGAATTCATTTTGTCGCTTGCTCCTGTTCGAGATAGAACCGCGCGAGATCCATGTCCGATGGGCGCGTGATCTTGAGATTGCGCTCCGAGCCGAGGACGACGAAAACGTCGCGGCCAATTCGCTCGACGAGCGAGGCCTCGTCGGAGGCTGTCACATCATCTTGCTTGGCCCGCGCAAATGCTTCACGAAGGATGGCGTGCTGAAACGCCTGCGGTGTCTGCGCAAGAACGATTCGCTCGCGCGGAATTGTCGAGGTGATTAGCGCGACATCTTCAGGCAGGCTTGCTCGCTTCACTTCTTTCACCGTATCAATCGCCGGAATGCCAAGAATTGCCGCGCCGCGTGTTCTAGCTTCCGCGATGAGCCGGTCAATTTGCGCCGGCGTAACGAACGGTCGCACTGCATCGTGCACGAGGACGATCTCAGTCTCCGGCGCAACTTGCGCGAGCGCGTTGGCCACGGATTGTTGCCGCGTATCGCCGCCATGCACCACGCGCGCCGGGCGTCCGAGCCGCGCCTTGCTCACTCGATCTTCGAGCGACGTCAGCTCTTCCCCGCGCGTCGCAAGAATGAAATCGGTGATTGCCGCGCAAGCCGCGAGGCGACGCAACGTGAAGATGACGAGCGGCTCGCCGCCGAGTTCGAGAAACTGCTTCGGCGTGCCCGCGCCCATGCGCGTTCCGAGTCCTGCAGCGGGGAGAATGGCAGCGATGCGGCTCATAGAGCGGCGGCCAGTTTAGCGCACCCGCGCGCGCATAGGAACACGCATAGAAGTGTGTCCTCAAAACGCGGCGAGCACTTAGGAACGCGGAGTGTCTGGATAGAGCGGCCGCGGTGGGCGATCGGCGGCGTGGCCTTCGACGGCAGCAATCTGCGCCGGCCGCGGTTGGTCGCCGCGATCATCGTATCGGCCGAAGATCATTTTGCCGGCGGTCGTCTGGTGAACGGAAGTGACGGAGATATCCACCGTCTTGTTGATCATTTTGCGCGCCGCGTCCACGACGACCATCGTACCGTCATCAAGGTACGCGACGCCCTGATTGTATTCCTTGCCTTCGCGGAGGATAAAGACGCGCATCGTCTCGCCAGGCAGCACCACGGGCTTGAGCGCGTTCGCAAGCTGATTGACGTTCAGGATGTCGATTCCCTGAAGCGTCGCAACCTTGTTGAGATTGAAATCGTTGGTAATGATTTTCGCATCGTATCGCTTCGCAAGCTCAATCAACTTCATGTCTACGTCCGCGACGTTTTGGAAATCATCTTCGGCGATTTGAACATCAATCAGCGGAATTTTCTGGATGCGCTGCAGGACTTCGAGCCCTCGACGTCCGCGCTGGCGCTTAAGCGGATCAGCGGAATCCGCCACCAGCTGCAATTCGCGGAGCACGAAATGCGGAATGATGAGCGTGCCATCGAGAAACTGCGATTCGGCTACATCGGCCACGCGGCCGTCAATGATCACGCTGGTATCGAGAACCTTGCACGTGTGCCGCGAGTTGCGCTCGTTGCCGAAAAGGCCACCAAGCGCCTGAAGGTTGAGCATGTCGCCTTTGTTCGCGCCGAGAATCAAGCCGATGTAGGCCATGATCAGAAACGCGGCGAGGCTCACGAACGATCGCGTGCTGTCCGGCATGGACGTGTGCGCGAGCACGAGCGTCGTCAGATATGCGCCGAGAATGCCGAGAATCGAGCCGGCTGCCGCGCCGATTAGCCTACGAAGGCTCGCCCGGCGCAGCCGCAGTTCGAACAGAATCACGGAAATTGCGAATATCAATCCTAGGAGTGATGCCATCTCGCGCGTGAGACCAAACGGGCGGAAATGATATCCCGCGGCCACGCAGATAACCGTAAAGATTAACCTGATGGCGAGCATGTCCCAGAACGTGCCCACCTGCGCGCCTGCACTGCGCGTTGCAGACGATGTTTTTGCAGGAAGGCTTTCGGGTTGCCCCAAAGACTGATTGCGAGGAAGCGGATTAGAATAGCGAGCCATGCGGACCTCTTATGAAACGATAAATCTTTACAATCGGTACTGCAAAGACCGCCTGAAAGCGACTGCGCCCGGTCGACCTGTATGAACTAGAAGTTTCTCCCGGCTGCGCGTAAGAAAATTGTAAGTAATGTTGCCCGGCAGTATAGCACCAGTGTTTCGACGCTAGTCAACTTTGAAAGATGCGGATAAGTGGCAGGCGGAAGAAAATCGTGATGCGGGGAACGGCGTTCTACGCGAGATAAAATCGGCGGACTCGGCGCCCGAGCGCACAAAGAAGATCGGAAGTGACGGTATTGATCTCGCGGGCGACGTCGGAAACTTCGATGGAATCGAATTTTTCCTTGCCATAGATGGTCACAATGTCGCCGATGGCCGCATCTGGCACTTCCGTGGTGTCCACGGTTGCGAGATCCATCGAGATCGTTCCCACCAGCGGAACACGTCTGCCGCGCAGCAACGCCGAGCCGTTATTTGTGCGTTGCCGCACGACGCCATCGGCATATCCCGCGGCGATAACGGCGATGCGCGACGGTCGCTTGGCCACAAAACGCGCACCATAGCCGACCGCTTGGCCCGCGGCAATTTCACGGAGCGAGATGATTCGCGCGCGGAGTGAAAGGCACGGGCGGAGATCCATCTGCGCCATCACTTCTGCTTTCTTCTCTGGTGGCGTGAATCCCTGGTGATACCCGTAGAGGATCGCGCCCGGGCGGACAATGTCGGCCCAAGTGCTCGGCCGCGCGCAAATGGCGCCGCTATTGGCCAAATGAATCATGCCGGGCGAAACGCCGAACGAGCGAAGGCGATCCAGCGCTTCGCTAAATTTGCTTTCCTGTTCGATCGTCTGATCGCTCGTAAAATCTTCCGCCGAAGCGAAGTGCGTGTAAGTGCCTTCGAGCGCTAGATGCGGGCATTTTTCAAGTGCCGTAGCGAACGCTTCCACTTCGGAAGGCTCGATTCCCAGCCTGTTCATTCCCGTGTTTATTTTCAGGTGGAATGGCGCGCGGAAGTTCTTTTTACGCTTCGAGATTCGGGCGGCCGCGCGATCGAGCGCGCGGAGTTGATCGACCCGCGTCACGGTTGGTGTAAGCTCGTAATCCAGTAGGATCTTTTCTTCGCCCGGCCAAAAGCCCGTCAGAACAAGAATGCGCTTACGGATGCCTGCATCGCGAAGTTCAATCCCTTCGCTCGAGCAAGTAACCCCAAACCATTCCGTTCCGGCGCGAGCTAGCGCTTTCGAGATGGGAACAGCGCCGAGGCCGTAGGCATTCGCCTTTACGACCGCCAGAATTTTGCGCTCGCGACCAACTTGCCGTCGGATCACGCGCAAATTGTGAAGGATCGCGGCAATGGATACTTCTGCCCAAATCGGCCGGCCATCAAATTGAATCGTTTTCGCCATCGCGTCTGAAATCCTAGAATGCCAGACTCGGCTGCAGCCGCGCGCGGAAAAATCACGCCCGTGTGCCACGGTGCGGTTTCGATTAACCGGTTTCGCTCAACTACGTCGCGCAAATATCGCTATGGATGAAGTGCAGGTCCGATGCCAATCAGGTCGCTGCCCTTCGGCACTCGTGTATGTGGAGACTACGAACGGATTTAGAAGGACTTGCTGCGATGTTTACCGATATTCTCAGGGTCCGACGCTATCCGTTTGCTGTGCTGCCGTGGCAGGTGAAACACGGACGTGCCGGATTCGGAACGTTTGAAAATAGCGCACGAAATAGACGCTTTACTCTTCCCATCCTTGGGGAGCCGCAACTTCAAATCGCGTCCACCGGCTGTTGAACACGAAATGCACCACGCCCGTTGGACCGTTGCGCTGCTTGCCGATGATCAGCTTCGTGCGATTCCGGTCCTCGTCAGGCGCGTCTTTATCGTAAAACTTCGGGCGATTGATGAAGAGAACGACGTCTGCATCTTGCTCAATGGCGCCGGATTCGCGCAAGTCGGCAAGCTGTGGATCGCGATCGTCGCGCTCCGGAGCGCGGGTCAACTGGCTCATCACCAGCACCGGCACCTTCAACTCCTTCGCCAGCCCTTTGAGCGACCGCGAAATACTGGAAACTTCTTCGTTCCGGTTGCTGAAGCGGCCGCGAGCCGAGACGAGCTGCAGATAATCCACGATGACCAGAGACAATCCCTTGTCGCGCATTAAGCGCCGCGCCTTTGCGCCGATCTCCATCACTGTCGTTGTAGCCGAATCATCAATCCAGATGGGGGCTTCGCCAAGCTCGTTGAGTGTCTCTGTAATGCGTCCCCAGTCGTCGCGATTGATGTGGCCGGTGCGAAACTTATGCGCATCCACGTGGGCGCGCGACGCTAGCAATCGAAGAAGCAAAGATTCCTTGGACATTTCGAGACTAAAGATCGCCACTGGCGCATTTTTTCGAAGCGCGACATTTTCAGCGATGTTCAGCGCCAGCGCTGTTTTTCCCATCGAAGGACGCGCCGCGAGGATGATGAGCTCAGAGGGCTGCAAGCCAGCGAGTTCGTTGTCGAGCTCCGGGTAACCCGTCGCGAGGCCGGTGATGCGGCGGCCTTCGGTGAAAATTTTCGAGAGGCGTTCCCAATTCTCCGATACGAGCTCTTTGACGCCGATCAGACCGCTGCGCACGCGATCTTCCGCCAGCTCGAAAATCGACGATTCCGCGCGGTCCAGAATCGCGTCGGCATCCTCATCGGCATCGAGCGCCTGTTGCTGAATGGCGTGCGCGCGGTGCGCCAGGCTCCGCAGAACCGCCTTCTCCTTCACGATGCGGGCGTAGTGCTCGACATTCGAGATTCGAGGCACGCCATCCACGAGCTGCGCGAGATACGCCGCGCCGCCCGCCGCATCGAGTTCGCTGCGGCGATGCAGATCCTCGGTGAGTGTGACTAGATCGATCGCCTGCTGTGTTTCTCCGAGGGTCATCATCCGCTCGAAGATGCGGCGATGCTGGTCGAGGAAAAAATCGTCGGAGCGAAGTTTCTCCACCGCTGTGTTCAGCATGTGGTTATCGAGCAGAATAGCTCCGAGAATGCTGCGTTCGGCTTCCAGATTGTGGGGTAAGGGGCGCTCGAGGTTCGGTTCGCTGGCCATGTATTCGCTTTATGTTCGCCTAAGTAGTTTTTGAGCGCAAGTTATTTCGCTCGCGCCCGAAGCGGCGCGCCGCAATTTCATCAAATCGCAAAATTGAAATTTGAATATCGAAAAGAGGGTTGCATTCTGTGCGTGTATGCGCCGGGCGTCAATGGCACCGCGCTGTGTATTTCACAGGCACTGTGCAAAACCTCTCGAGTAGCGCGAACTTCGGAGGCTGGAACAAAAACAAAAAGTGCGCCGCGAATCTTCCACGGCGCACTTCGCATCTCCCTGCGGAGACGAATGTGAAAATTAGACTACGCTTCGCGGCTTACCGTCAGCTTGACGTTCGCAACGATATCGCGGTGCAGCTTCACAGGAATTTGATATTCGCCGATGAGCTTAATCGGTTCCGCGAGTTGAATCTTGCGGCGGTCAATGGTGAAACCCTGCGCCGCAAGCGATTCTGAGATGTCCGCGGTGGTGACGGAGCCGAAGAGTTGGTCGTTCTCGCCGGCTTTGCGCGCAATCGCGAGCGAAACGCCGTTAAGAACTTCCGCCTGCTTTTCTGCATCGCCCTTTTCCGTGGCTTCGCGTTTGGCGAAGACCACCCGCATGCGCTCCAGCCGCTTCATATTACCCGGCGTAGCGGGCATCGCAAGTTTTCGCGGTAGAAGAAAATTCCGTGCGTAGCCTGGCGCGACTTCCACCACTTCGCCGCGGTTGCCTAGCTTGTCTACGTCTTCCTGCAAGATTATCTGCATTGTCTTTTCCTCAAATCCTTCGAAATATGGCCCGATTCTAGAATTCGGCGGCAAAAGGCAGAAGAGCAATGTTCTGCGCCCGCTTGATCGCCACGGTTAGCCAGCGCTGGTGTCGCGCGCAGGTGCCCGTCATCCGGCGCGGAAGGATTTTCCCGCGTTCTTGAATGAACGGCGCGAGGATATCCGCCTTCTTGTAGTCAATGTAATCCACGCGGTCAACGCAGAAGCGGCACACCTTCTTCTTGCGTATGTAGTTGCGCTTTCCGCGCTTGTGCGGCCCGCCGCCTGGGCCTGGACGGCCGCCCGCTCCGCCACCCCCGGGACCGCCGGGTCCACGGCTCGGGCCGCGATTTCCCTGATATCCGCCTGAAGAAGGCCCGCGCGACGGCACAGATGATGACTGCCCTGATGACTGTCCCGACGGCGCGGACGATGGTGCTGTAGCGGGAGTAGCTTCTGCTGCCGGCGCAGCCGCCGGTTTCTGCTCGGCGAGTGCGGATGATTCCGCCGGAGGCGCTGCCGCCGGCGGTTGCTGCGGTACGTTTGGATCAGCCATTCGATTTCTCCTCTATCCAGCAGCGGAGGCGGTTTGCTCTCCGGGCTGGGGCGCCGGCGTCGGCGCTGGTTTGCGCGGCCGTCGGGCGGCGCGGCGCTCGCGATGCTTTGCGAGCTTCTGCTGGCGCTTCATTTCTTCATCGATGCGTATGGTCAAATACTTGATCACCGGATCTGCCACTTTGAGCCGGCGCTCGAGTTCCTTGATCAATTCGCCGTGATTCGAGCGAATCGACATGTATACGTAAAAGCCTTCTCGCAGCTTGCGCACGCGATACGCCATCCGCTTGCGCCCCCACTTCTCGATCTTTTCGATCTTTGCGGACTTCTCGGCCACGCTGTGCTCGAGCGTCGCGATGAGCTTGTCCACCTCCGCTTCCGGCGTGTCCGGGCGGCAGATGAAAATCAGGTCGTACAATCTTTCTTCCATGTGTCCTCTATTCCTACGATTCCTTCTCGCTGTTGCTAATCGGGCTCCGAAATCTAAACCGTCGAACTCTGAAACCAATCAATTCTAATCGATACACCAAAACGATTAAAAACGCCTGTAAACCATTGAAAACAAAGCACCGAGCACATTTCTAATCGTAACAAAATTAGCGTCATTGTGTTGCTGTAAATCTCGAAGCACGAGCTACGCTTCCGCTGGCGGCGCGACCCGGCGGTTGAATCGAGTCATCGCGCGCTCGACGCCTTCAGTGAGAATCAATTCCACAGCCTCAGCAGCGTCTTCCGCCATTTGAACGGCAACCTTCCGCTTTTCGCGGCTCATCGGGCACAAAACGTAGGCCGCCAAATCGCCAAGCGGATGCTCCGGCTGAACTCCCATCCGCACCCGCGAAAATTCTCCTCCGCCCACCGCGCCAATCACCGACTTCATGCCGTTATGCCCGCCGGCCGTGCCGCGCTCTCGAACCCGCAGCATGCCCCACGTCAGCGCGACGTCGTCATAGAGAACGATCAAGTCCGCCGGGCCGCATTCCAAACGTTCGAGCAGACTTTGCACAGCAATGCCGCTCAGGTTCATCATCGTCTGCGGCTTCGCAAGCACTACCGGCTGACCTGCAATTTCTCCGCGCCCCACGAACGACTTTGCTTCCGGCCGCGTCACCCGGATCCCTGCTTTTTCGGCGATGTGATCCACCGCCAGGAAGCCAAGGTTATGCGGCGTCCACTCGTATTTCGGGCCGGGATTGCCGAGGCCAACAATCAGTCGCATGAAAGAGCTCAAATCCGGTCCCGGGAGAATTGACGCCGCTGAAATTCTGGCCGCGCCAAAGACCGGTTACTTTTCCTTGGGCTTCTTCTCCGCCTTCTCGGCCTTTTCCGCGGGCGCGGCTTCATCGCCCTCTTCGGCTTCCTTCTTGCCCTTCTTGATCACTTCCGGCTCGGCTGGCGCAGCTTCCGCAGTCACCGCAGCTTCGGCCGTTGGCTCGGCTTCGGCCTTCAACGTAACCACGTGGAACAAGACGCGCGTCGGATCGGTGACGAGCTTGATCTTCTCCTTGTCCATCGGAACGTCAGCCGCGCGAATCTGCTTGCCGATGAGAAGCTCGGTGACATCAACCTTAAATTCTTCCGGAATATCCGCAGGCAAGCACTCAACTTCCACCTCGCGAGTGACGGTTTCGAAGATGCCGCCTTGCACCTTGACGCCCTGCGGCTCGCCGAACGGGTGAACGGGAACCTTGACGCGCATGCGAACGTCCATCGCCACGCGCAACAGGTCCACGTGAATGAGCGAGCCGGTGACCGGGTCAACCTGCCAATCCTTCACAATGGCCTGCTCTCCCGCTCCGTCGGCAAGATTCACCGTGAAAATGGAGTTGTGGCCCGTTTCCGAGCGCAGGATTTTTGTGAGCTGCTTCGTGTTCACCGAAAGCGAAAGCGAGTCGCCCTTCCCGCCGTAGAGCACCGCGGGAATCATGCCAGTGAGCCGTACCCGCCGCGCCGGACCTTTGCCGCGGGTTTCACGCGCGGCGCCCTCCACGACAAATTTCTCCATAAATCCTTCCTTCGTTTCCTAGATGAAGAGTTCGCTGATCGAGGTCTCTTCGTGAATATTGCGAATGCCGCGAGCGAGAAGTTCCGACACGCTGAGCACTGTAATATTCGGAATTTTCCGCGCCTCCGCGGTAAGCGGAACGGAATCCGTTACCACTACTTCATCAATCGAAGACTTCGTGATGCGCTCCACCGCAGGCCCGGAAAGAACCGGATGCGTCGAAGCAGCGAAAACTTTGGTCGCGCCATTCTCGAGCAGTGCTTCGGCCGTTTTCACCAGTGTTCCCGCAGTATCAATAATGTCGTCAATCACCAGTGCGGGCCGCCCTGAAACGTCGCCGATCAGATGCATCACTTCGCTCACGTTTACATCAATGCGGCGTTTGTCCACGATGGCTAGCGGTGCGTCCATTTTCTTTGCGAAATATCTAGCCCGTTCGACGCCTCCAGCATCCGGCGATACCACGGTCAGCGGACCCAGGCTCTTCTTCTTGAAATATTCCACAATCACCGGCGCTGCGAACAGATGGTCCACCGGAATATTGAAATATCCCTGAATCTGCGGTGCGTGCAAATCGAGTGTCAGCGCACGGCTCGCTCCCGCCGTCTCGAGCAAATCCGCCACAAGCTTGGCCGAAATCGCCACGCGCGGCCGGTCCTTGCGATCCTGCCGGGCGTACGGGTAATACGGAATCACCGCCGTGATGCGCCAGGCCGACGCGCGCTTGAACGCGTCAATCATCAGCAGCAACTGCATCAGGTGAAAATCCACTGGATGCGAGCACGGCTGCACGACGAATACGTCCGCGCCGCGCACGTTCTCGAGAATCTGATAGCGTGTTTCGCCGTCGCTGAACCGGCCATGCTCGGCTTTGCCGAGTTCCACGCCAAGATACCGGCAGATGGCATTTGCGAGCGGCGGATTAGCGCTGCCGCAAAAAATCTTGAACCGATCGTCGATCAACGATTAACCCTCAGGCGGAAACCGGCGAGCGCAGTGCCCGGACATATTCTTCCCTGGCAAGAGTTTCTACCACGAAGACCTGGTCTTCCAGGAAATCGACCGCGGCTCGGCGCGCCTGCGCTGGGCTTCGGAATAATCCGAACACCGCCGACCCGCTACCTGCCAGCGCGGCTCTTGCAGCTCCTTGCTGAAGCAATCCCCTATGGATTTCTCCGAGTCGGGGATGACGGCGGAAAACCGGAGCCTCGAAATCGTTTTCGAGGGCGGAATCCTGTCGGCTCCAGCACAGAGCGCAGAAACTAAAGATTTTACGGGGCGTTTTGCGCTTTGTCAATTCCAAAGAAACCCACTTGAACGCCTCCCGAGTGCTAACGGCAATCCCGCTCGGCGACACGACCACGGCCCAATATTTTCGCTCATCAGGAAGAGGATAAATCTCATCTCCGCGATTTACGCCCAGAGATCGGCCTCCGAAAAGAAAGAACGGTACGTCGGCGCCCAGTCCGGCAGCGATTTCGATCAGCCGCGCAAGCGGGAGTTTGCGGCCGGTTAAACGAAGCATAGCCATTAGCGCAGTCGCAGCATCGCTCGAACCGCCGCCGAGACCTCGCGCTACCGGAATCAACTTCTCGAGCCGCGCGTGAATGCCGCCACGGAAACCAAGTTCGTGCCGCGCAGCATCGATCGCGCGATATACAAGATTCTCTGGCCCCGCGGGAAGCGACGGATCGTCAATTTCGAGCGTGATGCCCGGATGGCGAGTGCGCGTCAGCTCGAGCGTATCGTGAAGCGCGATGGCCTGAAAAATCGTGCGCAACTCGTGATATCCGTCGGGTCGGCGACCCAGGACGTGCAGGCACAGGTTGACCTTCGCGAACGCCGACAGGCGCACCGAATTTTTCATGCGGGCTATGTTATTGCGGTTTGGAGTCAGCCGGTGCGGGTTTTTCCGCGACCTTGCTACGTTTGAGGTTCTTCAGCCGTTGATCGAGCTCATTCACTTTGTCCGCTTCATAGTCCGCGGGCAGCGCGTGCTGCCATTCGGCGAGCGCTTTCTCCCACAACGCTGCGGCACGCTCGGTGCGGCCCATTTTGGCGTAAACGTCGCCCAAATGTCCGAGAATTGTGGGATCGTGCGCCGAGCGGTCCACGGCCTTCTTCAAATACTCTTCGGCTTCAGCGAGTTTGTTCTGCTTATAGTAGACCCAGCCCATGCTGTCGAGATATGCGCCGTTCGATGGTTCCTGCTCGAGCGCGTGGTGGATCATGGATGTGGCTTCTTCCAGGCGCACGCCGCGATCGGCGAGCTCATAGCCGTAATAATTCAACACCGCGGCATTTTTCGGGTCTGCTTCGAGGGCTTTCTTGAATTCCGATTCAGATTGTTCGTATTTCTTCTCGCGCTCGTAAATCGCGCCAAGCATGAACCACGCCGCTTCTTTTTCGGAGGGTCCACTGGCGAGTTCCTCCGCCTTCATGGCGCTTTGTTCGGCGTCCGCGTAGTGCCGGCCGCGCTCCTCCACCTGCGCGAGATCGAGATAGACTTCCTGATCCTCGGCATTGTGTTTGAGAAGGCCGCGTAATACTTTTTCGGATTCTTCGGTCTGACCCTTCTCGCCGAGAAGAATGGCGTACGTGACCGTCATGCCCCGATCCTTGTCGTTGTCTTTCAGAGCTTTCTGCGTTTCGGAAATCGCGCGATCAATTTCGTGGCTCTCGCGGTAGGTATCAATCAAGAGCATCTGCGCGCGTTTTGCTTCTTCGGGCCCCAGTTTTGCAAGATCCTCGTAGCTGTGTTCCGCCGAGGTGTAATCCTCTTTCTCGCGGTAAATCCGGCCGAGCTCTTCGTAAAGAATCGCGAGCGCATTGGGATTGCTCGCGCTATCCCCTTGCCCAGTGATTCCGGCAATCGCATCGGCGAGCACGTGTGCGGCATCGTCGAAGCGCCCTTGCGCGTCGTATAGAAGCGCTTCGTTGTAGGTAACTTCGAGATTTCCGGGCGCAAGCTGCTTGGCGTGGACAACATTGTTTTCCGCCAAATCGAACTGGTTCAAGTGCCTGTAAATCTGCGAGAGCCGCAAATAGTTATCCGGATTTTCCGGCTCGAGATCGGCCAGCCGCTTGTACTCTTCGAGAGCTTGCGGAAATTTCTCTTGGGTCAGGAGAGCCTGCGCGAGACCTTTCCGGTGCGATGCTTCATCCGGGTCGCCTTCGACCGCCTTTTTGTAGGCTTCTTCCGATTTTGCATATTCATGCGTCTGCGCGTAAGCGTCGCCGAGCAAATCGTACAGGGTCGAAGATGTCGATTCTGCTGCCGCTTTGTTCAAGAGGTCGATCGCGTCGCCGGCGCGACCCTCGTCCATCAGCAACTGGCTCAATTGTTCGAGGCCGCCCTCGTTTGTGGGGTCCCAGCGTAAGACGTCCCGCAGTGTCTGTTCGGCTTTGTCGTGCTCGTTCTCGAAGCGATAAAGGCGCGCGAGCCAAAGCGCGGACTGGCTGTCTTTCGGATCAAGACGCAGAATTTCGTGAAACTGCTCGATGGCTTTGTCAATCATGTCTCGCTGGCCGGAACCAGCGCTTAGATCGCCGAGATTGCGGACATAGATGCGCGCCAGCAGCCGGTGCGGGCCGGGATTGTCCGGGTTCGCCTTGATCGCTGCCTCGGCTTCATGGACCGCATCCTGAATGTGTTGCGACTTGGCGTACGTTTCAGCGAGTCGCTCGATGATTACCGATGATTCGGGATCAAGTTCGAGGGCCTTCTTATAATAGTCGACGGCCTCATTGGCATTCTCGGAGCGGCCGGTAAGCTCGAATTCTTCCTCTTCCGCATGTCCCATCGCAAAGTTGAAATAAGCTTCGGACTTGTGGTCCGAGTCCGAATGGGACGGGCTTGCAGGCGTCTGCGATGAAGGAGGCTTGCCTTCGGCGCGGGGCTTTGCGTTCTGCGCTCGAGCAGACATCGGCAGCAGCGCTATGGCCACCATGGTCAGGCTGATACGAATCTTTGTCATTCAATCACCGTAAACCTTCATTATCGGCTACCGGTCGAGGATCGTCAAAACAAACCGTTCTTAGCATTGCCATTAAGATTAAGACTCTACATTGGGGCTTTCTTTCGTCCTAAAGTAAGACTCTCGAAAGATGCGAAAAGGTTACAATTAGGTGCTTCGACGTACAATTTCTTCGAACATCTTGATGTGTTGAATCAGCGGGTGAGGCCGATATTTGTCATGCGGGCCGGTAGTTTGTCGGCCGAGGGGAGGCTATTTGAGAGGGGTAAGTATTTGGCGGAAGCTGCTCCGGAAATCTATGGTGGCAAGCACCTTAGCGCTTGCGGTCGTAATTTCACCCGTCCGATCGCCAGGAACGGCTCGGGTACAGGAATCGAAGCCGAAATCAGCGCCAAAAGCGAGACTCGCTGATTTCGCTTGGATGGAGGGCGCGTGGAAAGGTGACCTCGGCAATAATGCCGCAGAACTTTACTTCAGCGGCCCGGCCGACGGCGTAATCACGTCGATCATGAAACTTCACGGGAACGGGAAAGTGCTCGTCGTGGAAGTCGCGAATCTTGTCGAGGCGCCGGACGGCGTCGTCGAGTACATCCGTCACTTCAGTCCAAAACTCGAGCCATACGAAAAGGCCGATCCCATTTTTCTCAAGGTCACAAGCTTCGATGCCACCACCGTGGAATTCGATAATCCGGTGAACGGCCAGCCGAAACGGACCATCATCACGCGAAAGGGCCCCGACGCATTCACCGCACATTCCGATCTTTACGATGAGAAGGGAGAGCACGACGTCATTGAAGTCAGTTACGCGCGCGTGAAGTAGCCGCCGCTGCTCCGGAATTAGTGGCGGAAATGACGAATGCCGGTAAAGACCATCGCCATCCCAAATTTGTTCGCCGCTGCGATAACTTCGGTGTCGCGCACCGAGCCGCCCGGCTGAATCACCGCCGTTGCCCCGGCCTTTCCGGCTTCCTCGATGCCATCGGGAAACGGAAAGAATGCATCGGATGCAACGACGGTTCCGACCAGCGGCGATTGCGCTTTCATCACGGCGAGTTTCACTGAGTCCACGCGGCTCATCTGGCCCGCGCCGATGCCCACCGTCTCGCCTTCTCGCGCGAATACGATGGCGTTCGATTTGACGTGCTTACAAACCTTCCAGGCGAATGCCAGCGCGCGGCGCTCTTCGTCGCCAGGTTCGCGCGCGGAGACGGTTTTCATCTCTCGTTCGCTCAGAATATGTAGATCAGGATCCTGAACCAGGACTCCTCCGGAAATTCGCTTCAATTCGAGTTCCCGAACTGCGGCTTCGCTCGTGATTTCCAAGAGCCGCAAATTTTTCTTTGTCGAGAATTTTTCAAGCGCCGCGGCTGAGTACCCCGGCGCCGCAATGCATTCGACGAACAGCTTCGCCGCTTCTTCCGCCGTCGCGGCATCCACCGCGCGATTGAACGCCAGGACGCCTCCGAACGCCGAAACCGGATCGCACGCGAGCGCTTTCACGTAAGCGTTCACGAGCTCGTCCTGTTCTGCCGCGCCGCATGGATTGTTGTGCTTGATGATCGCCACCGCCGGCCGTTTAAATTCCCGCGCGAGCGCCCACGCTGAATCCAGGTCCACCAGATTGTTATAGGAGAGTTCTTTTCCTTGAATTTGCTTTGCTCCCGCAAGTCCTGAAGCCGCGTGACCTGCGGGAATATAAAGTGCAGCCGATTGGTGCGGATTTTCGCCATAGCGCATAACCTGGCGCCGCTCGAGCGCGATGTGCAACCGCTCGTGTAGCTCGGGAGCAGCGTGAATTTGTATCGAGCCATTCGCTGCCAGTCGTTCGAGCTCGGTCGCAATTTCACCGTCATAGCGCCCCGTCCGCGCGAAGGCTTTGCGCGAAAGATCGAGTCGTGTCGCGAGACTCACGTCGCGCGTCGTGTCGATCTCCTGCGCCACGCGACCGTAATCCGCCGGATCGGTGACCACCGCGACGCTCTCAAAATTCTTTGCGGCCGAACGCACCATCGCCGGCCCGCCAATATCAATGTTCTCGATGAGCTCCTCCGGCGTCACGCCCGGTTTTTGCGCCGTAGCAGAAAATGGATAAAGATTCACGGCGACGAGATCGATCGGAACAATTCCGTGCTCGGTCGCTTGCTTGAGATCGCTATCCTTGCCGCGCTGAAACAAAATTCCGCCGTGTACCTTCGGGTGAAGCGTCTTCAGGCGACCGCCGAGCATTTCGGGCCATCCTGTTAGTTCCGCGACGTCGCGCACGGGCACCCCTTCATCGTGAAGCAGACGCGCCGTCCCTCCAGTCGAGACAATTTCGATTCCGAGCGCTGCGAGCCTCCGCGCGAATTCAGCTACGCCTGTCTTATCGTAGACGCTGATCAGCGCGCGCTCTATGGTCATCGTGCTCTCCCCGTTTCAGGACTTTTGAAAAGAACCGCTAGTGTATTCGCGCGAGCGAAAATCGCAACAAGGCATCGTAGGGTTCGTGTGTGTTGCCGTCAAGAACGTCAAGAGAAAGCGATATGACTGCGAATTTCCTGCAATATGGGAATCCTTGGGGAATCTGGCTGGAGAAAAAAACTAGCGGCTAACGCGGGCCTTTAGCTTTACTTTCCCGCCTTCAACGCTCACCGTGTACTCGATTTCTTTGCCGCCCCGCCTCTTGAGTTCCTCGGTTTTCTTTTCGACGAAGCGTTCGAAATCTTCGAGACTTGGCGCGCCCGACTTTTCGCCCGTGGCCATTCGGGTATCGATCAGCGCTCCGTAGAGATCGTGTACCTTACGAGTTTCACGAGTAGGATTCGAGAACTGAACGGAAAACGGCGCCGGAGTGTCAATTTCTGCTTCGTCGCGAGCCTTTCGGCCTCCATGCGAGGCGACGGCGGTCGGCGAAGGTGAAGAAGCCAGTGCTCGCCGGGCCTCGGCCAAGGCTTTACTGCGTTGCGCGGCGATGGCTTTCGCGGCCGCGCCGAAGTGATGCGGTATGGACGCGCTCTCTCTCTGCATCAGTTTCTTGCGCCACATGTCCTGATATTTCGCGTAAGTAGAGGCAATATTGTTGTAGCGGAATCGTTGCGCCAAGTTCACTTCAGCCATGCGCTCGGCATAACGCTTAATAAATACGTCCACGCGCCACTGGGTATCAACCGGTGGGCGCTTTCGTCCACCGCCGAAGAATTGCTCGTACTCAATCTTCAGCGTGCGAATGTCGTGCTCGACTTGTGCGAGATCGTCGTCGATTGTGGCCATGGGCTAATTGGCAGCCATTTCAGGTTACGGGCACCGGCGCATACCGTCAACCCGCCGGGACGTCGTAAGTGACGCAAGCGGCATGTCCTTCGGTTGCTCGATTTAATCTCGCTGTGTTCCAATACTCAAACGATGAATCCTCCGGCCGATCGAGCTGTGGAAAAGCGCGCAAATGCGCTGCGCGGCGTTCCGTCCGTGGATGAATTGCTCGGCCGCCCGGCGATTGTCGAAGCGGCGAAAAATGCCGGGCGCACTTTGGTCACGAGCGTCATCCGCGAAGTTCTTGCTGAGGAGCGGCGGAGCTTAAAGGAAGAACCAAACGCTGCCGTGGATATGTCGAGGCTCGAAGAGCGCATCCTCGCTGGCGTCGAGAAGGCGCTGGCGCCGTCGCTGCGACGCGTTATCAATGCCACAGGCGTGGTTCTTCATACGAATCTCGGGCGCGCGCCTCTGCCGGCTGCCGCCCTCGAACATCTCGTTGCGATTTCGGGCCGTTATTCGAATCTCGAGTACGACATTCCGTCGCGAGCCCGCGGGAAGCGCGACGTTCATACGGCGAATCTTCTCGCAGACTCGGTCGGAGCCGAAGCAGCGATTGTCGTCAATAACAACGCCGCCGCTGTTTTTCTGGTTCTGAATGCCCTAGCGAGCGGCGCGGAAGTTGTGGTGTCCCGTGGCGAATTGATTGAGATCGGCGACGGATTCCGAATTCCGGACATCATGGCAGCGAGCGGCGCGATCCTGCGCGAAGTGGGCACGACGAACCGCACGCGCATCGCTGATTACGAGCGCGCCATGAACGAACACACGCAACTGCTCCTTCGCGTTCACCCTTCGAATTTCCGCATCACCGGGTTTACCGCGCGGCCTTCGCTTGAGGAGATCGTGAATCTGGGCCGCCGCTTCAAAATTCCAGTGTACGAAGATCTTGGCTCGGGTTGCATTGCCGATCTGGCCGCGGCGGGCGTCAACGAGCCTGTCGCTCGCGAGAGCTTCATCGCCGGTGCCGGGGTGATTTCATTTAGCGGAGATAAACTCCTTGGAGGGCCACAGGCCGGAATTATCGCGGGCAAAAAAGAAATCGTTGAGAAAATCCGAAGCAAGCCGCTCTTTCGCGCGCTCCGAGTGGACAAGCTGACGATCGCGGCGCTCGAAGTTACGTTGCAGGCCTATCGCCGCGGCGCGCTCGACGACATTCCGGCGCTCCGCATGATTCGCATGAGCGCAGAAGAGATTGCACGCCGTGCCCATGCGTTGCTCGAGAGGCTTCGTCCATCATTACCCAGCGATGTCGAAATCGAACTTATCGAGGGGAAATCCGTTATCGGCGGCGGCTCAACCCCGGATCAGTCGTTGCCGACGCATCTGATCGCCGTGAAAAGCCGACGACGCTCTGTGGAAGAAATCGAATCGCGTCTGCGTGAGCCGGCCAATGGCATTCCAATCATCGCCCGTATCGAATACGATCGCCTTGTGTTCGATCTACGTACGGTCTTCCCGGATGAAGAAACCGCGTTGGCGGAATCACTTCTGGCCGCCGTTCGTTAATGCCGGGAATTGGAAAACGGAAAAGAGAAAAGGGAAGATGACGCCGCTGAATGACGTTGATTGGGGAGTCTTAAATCGCCCCATTTCCCCCTTCTATTTTCCCTTTTCCAGATTCTCCAGCCGATTAATCACTGTCGCCACGCAAGCCGCGCCGAATCCATTGTCAATATTCACCACGCTCACATTTGACGCGCAGCTATTTAGCATCCCAAGCAGTGCCGCCACGCCACCAAAGCTCGCGCCGTAGCCGGTGCTGGTCGGTACCGCGATCACCGGGACGCCAACCAGCCCACCGAGCACACTCGGCAAAGCACCCTCCATTCCAGCCACGCAGATGATCACGCGCGCGTCGTCGAGCCGTGCGCGGTGCTCCATCAGCCGATGCAGCCCCGCGACGCCCACATCGTATATCGCTTGAGCGCGATTACCCATCATCTGCGCGCTAATTAGCGCCTCTTCCGCGACGGGGATGTCGCTCGTCCCCGCCGTTACGACAAGCACGAGCCCCTTTCCCGTGCGCTCGCGGCTGCGCTCGATGGCAATCACGCCTGAAAGTGGATGAAACTTTGCGCTGCGCGCCACGCGCTTCACGGCGGCGTAGGTAGCTTTGCTGCCACGCGTGATCAAAATATTGTGCGAGGCCTTCGCACGGTGCATTCCACGGACAATTCCCGCGACCTGCTGCGGCGTTTTCCCGCGGCCGTAGATTACCTCGGGAAATCCTTGCCGCAGCGAGCGGTGATGATCGATTTTCGCGAAGCCCAGATCTTCAAATGGAAGCTGCCGAAGTTTTTCGAGCGCTTGATCGAGTGATACTCGACCCGCGCGCACATCTTCCAGAAATTTTCTCGCGTCGCTCTCGTTCATCGCCTCACCGTTCCGCGCGCATTGTAGCATTCCGCTGAAGAATGGACCCGCCTCACGAACGTCGCTGCTGCGGCTCCAGTGCATCCTGCAATTCTTGACTTTGTCGAAAGCGCCTGCCTAGAGTGGATTTCGGCGTATGGCGAAGAACAAACCAGCGGGCAAGGTCATCACAGTCGGCGTGACCGGAGCGAGTGGCGCGGCCTACGCGCGGGCCATTTTGCGTTTCCTCGACGCCGATAAGCGCGTGGCCCGAGTCGCGCTGGTGGCCAGCGAAACTGGATTGCGTTTAATTGCGACCGAGCTCGGTATCGTCGCGCCGGATCCAAAAAAATTGCCCTCGCTTCTTACGGGCACTGCAGCGAAGAAAATCGAATATCTCCCAAATAAAGACGTCGGCGCTTCAATCGCTTCTGGCAGCGCCCCGGTGGACGCGATGGTTGTGATTCCGTGCTCTGCGGGAACGCTCGCGGCGATTGCGGCAGGAATCGCCGATGATTTGCTAGCACGCGCAGCGGATGTCTGTCTGAAAGAACGCCGCGCGCTCGTTCTCTGCCTGCGCGAAACGCCGCTCAATCGCATACACATCGAAAACATGCTGCGTGTCACGGATGCAGGTGCCAATGTGATGCCCGCTATGCCCGCGTTCTATTACGGCCCAAAAACAATTGAAGACGCGGTCGAGCAATTCGTCTGTCGCGTTCTAGCGCAAATCGGGTTGCCGCAGGAGGCGCAGTATCACTGGGAAGGCGGGGGAAAAGGGATTAGTGAAATCAGAAAATAGAAAAGCAAAAATAGAGAACAGGACGCAGTTGCTGGAACTTAGCAAACGAAAATGGAAATCAAAATGCACCGTCGCATCGTCAACCGAGAGAAAGCCGCTAATTCAAGGCCCCTTTTCCCTTTTCTCTTTTCCCTTCGCCGAGCGGTGTCCGCGTGACCAGCCGCATTCGCACCGTCCTCGAGATGATCAAGATCGAGCATTCCGTTTTCGCGCTACCCTTCGCGCTCGTGGGAGCTTTGCTCGCTGCCCGTTCGGCAGGGACATCGCCCACATGGACGCAAATCCTATGGATCATTGTCGCGATGGTTGGCGCACGCTCGGCCGCGATGACGATCAATCGTATTGCCGACATCGAATACGATCGCCGCAACCCTCGCACCCAAAAACGTGCGCTTCCGCAGGGCACTCTTTCAGTGGGCTTCGCGTGGGGATTTACGATCGCAGCGGCCGCGCTGCTGGTGATCGCGGCGTGGCGCCTGAATCGCCTCGCCTTCGAGCTTTCGCCAGTTGCGCTCGCCGTGCTCTTCCTTTACTCGTACACCAAGCGCTTTACGTCGTGGTCCCATTTCATTTTGGGATTTTGCCTCGGGATGTCGCCCGCAGCCGCATGGATCGCCGTTCGCGGCTCGCTCGATGCGCGCATGCTGATACTCTGCGCCGCGGTGACGCTCTGGGTGGGCGGCTTCGATGTTCTTTACGCCTGCCAGGACGTCGAATTCGATAAAAGCGCTGGACTGCATTCAATCCCAAAGAAATTCGGCATTGCGCGCGCTCTGATCATCGCCCGCGCGATGCACATCGGAGTGATTGCGCTGCTCATCTGGCTAGCGTGGAGTTTTGCGCTCGCGTGGCCTGCGTGGGTTGGAATTGCTGTGGTTGCGGCGCTGCTGGCCTACGAACACTCTCTCGTGAAGCCCACGGATCTCTCGAAGCTAAATGCGGCCTTTTTCACCGTAAATGGTTATATCAGTATGTTATTCTTGCTTTTCTGGGGCGCTGCGGCGTTCGTGTCGCACCCGTGAAGCACAGAACCATCGAAAATGACCTCCGAACTCCAACTCACAGACGCCCGCCTCCGGCCAATTGCCGATAAAGTTCTCGCCGGCGAGCGCCTCGACGCTGAGGAAGGCCTGAGGCTTTTCGAATCGAACGATCTCCTGGCCGTCGGCTGGCTCGCGAATCACGTCCGCGAGAAGCGTCACGGCGATATCTGCTACTACAACGTCAACCGGCACATCAATCCGACGAATATCTGCGGCGCGCACTGCAAACTCTGTGCCTTTGGCCGCGATGCCAATTCGCCGGGTGCTTACACCTTCACCCTTGAAGAAATCTGGGCGCGCGCAGCGGAAGGCGTCGCCGAAGGTGCCACGGAATTCCACATCGTAGGCGGACTGCATCCCGATCTTCCGTTCAGTTACTATCTCGATCTAATCCGCGGTATCAAGCAGCGCCACCCGCAAGTTCATCTCAAAGCATTCACCATGGTCGAGGTGGGCTTTTATTCGCGCATCTCGAAGCTTTCGATTCGCGATACGCTGCTGGCGATGAAACAAGCCGGAGTGGATTCGCTTCCGGGTGGCGGCGCGGAAATTTTCGCGCCACGCGTGCGCAAAATTATTTGCGATCACAAAGTAAGCGGTCAAATGTGGCTCAAGATTGCGCGTACGGCGCACCAAGTCGGCCTGCGCTCGAACGCCACGATGCTCTATGGCCACATCGAAACGCACGAGGAACGCGTCTCGCACCTTCTCGATCTACGCGGCTTGCAGGATGAAACACATGGCTTCGTCACATTTATTCCGCTGCAATTTCATCCCGACAACACGGGACTGAGCCACGTGCCGAAGCCCACGGCGTTCGACGATCTGAAAACAATCGCTGTCTCGCGGCTTCTGCTCGATAATTTCGATCACATCAAAGCGTACTGGATCATGCTGACGCCGCGCGTCGCGCAAGTCGCGCTCCGATTCGGCGCAAACGATATTGATGGCACCGTGGTCGAAGAAAAGATTTATCACGATGCCGGCGCGAATACTCCGCAGGGACTAACACACGGCGATCTCGAGCGATTAATTCGTGCCGCTGGCCGTGTTCCCGTCGAGCGCGATACGCTCTATCGCAGAGTGGATCGCTCACACCTTCCACCGATGCGTGCGCCGAAACGCACAACTGGCGATTTAATCCCCGAATCAACTCTCACGGCTCGAGCGCAGTAACCTGGTCTCGTTTAGCACTTCAAAATGTTCTGCTAATTGATTCACATCTCGTTCGCGAGTGCGCACGCGGCGCCATCTCCGTATTGCAGACAGCGTAGGATTACGGAGCCAAATTACGTATTCCTGCGGATTGACGGTTCTTTCCCGTACGCGTAGTTTCCCTTCGCCTTCGGGCACGCGCTCGCGAACGCAGCAAGTTTCATCGCGCTTCTCGTTCTCGATCGCTTACCAATTCTAAAGTCATAAAGAAAAATTCTCCGAGGGGGGAACCCAGCCAATGCCCTACAAATGGAGAACGCGCACAGGTCTTGTTCGGTACCGTATTTTCAATGCAATTCCCGTGCCCCTCATTCTGGCGCTGATCGTTCTATTTTTCCTCGCCGGATGGCGAGCAACGACTTACGACTCGGCAACTGCGGGCGCTGAGACCCTGCCTTCGCCCGCGACCGTCGCGCCGCCAAATCCTCCTAGCCCTGTGATCGACGCATCACAATCGGAAATCTCGGGCTTGCGCCAGGAGGTAGCTGATCTCGACACGCAGGTTAAACACCAAACACTCGTTTCGATGGCGGCTAATGATAAGGTCCAAACGCTGCAAAGTGAGCTGATGGACGCTCAAAAAAAAATTCTCGCCGCGAGTACCGATCGGGAGGACGCGGTCCGCAAGATCAGCGACTTACGGACGGAACTTCAGGAGAACGTAAAGGATCTAAACGAAGTGTGCCGGGTGCTCCGCGGCGGAAACGGAGAGCCCCGGGGCCACGTTCCCGCCGGCGCACTCGCCGCGTGCCACGCCACAGTCCTGAAATAATCAAACAGCAGTCTTAGGATTCGAGAGCCCAGATCTTGACATCTTGAAACCGCGCGAAGTGCAGAAGAGGTTTTGTGTCCGGAAGCGCGATTCCGTGCGACGCAGCCATCGAATTGGTTTCGATTTCCGCTTCCGCGGCCTGCAAGGGCCACGGCGGATGGTCGATCTCTCCGCGAAAAATCGTGTGGCCGGCGCTGGCGTAAAGGCAGTAGCGCTCGGTGAGAAAATAATCGAGCGTGCCTCGACGCGAGGAGCATACTTCTCCAGTGGGGCGATATTTAGCGCGAAAGTCCGCTTCCGATGCACCGCGATGTGTGCGATGGCTCTTGTAGATAATCGTGCCACCGATTTCATCAACTGACATGCGCGCACGAAAATATGGCAAGTGAAACCATCGCCGCGCGGCCGCGACGGCAATCGCGCTAGCTGCCTCAAGCCCGAAGAACCATACGCCCGGCTTCTCGCCATGACGCACATACGTACGGACGTTCAGTTCGGGAAACGCGGAGAGCCCCGGGATCCGTGGCAATCCGCGAAATCGAATTCCCGACATGTGAAAAGGTACGACGCCGACCCACGCAGTGCCGTCAAACGTTTCGAGTTCGAGCGCTGTTGGAATCATTGGCCGCAAGTCCCGCTCCGCGACGGGCCAGTGCATGAATAACAGGTCGTGCCACTTTTGCCGCATGTTCCACGGCGAAGTCAAAGCAGGCCAAGGCCGGCGTGCGTCCTCTTCAATTGTCATCACGATTTCAGTTTAATCCCAGCGGGCTGCCATGACCGCGGCTGCGAAGCGCCCGACAGAGGAGGAGCGCATAAAACGGCGCATAAGTGAGTGCGACGTAGCGCGGATCGAAATGCCACCGTCCTGAGGCCGAATAATCAATCAAAACTTGATAGGACAAAAACTGAAGCACCGTCAGCAGCAACCACGCGGCGTTCGGATAGAAACAAAGAAACGGAATCACCCACGTGAAATACCATGAATAAGCATTCGGTGAGAACAATAGAATCGCGCCGAAGATCCAGAACGCCGCACGCGCGGGGTCGACTCCTCGAATCGCTGTCCATAACGCCAGCCCAATCGCAACGCCCACTCCGATGCCCGCCGCCACTGCGTGCGAATGTGTGAAAAATTTTAGAATTGTATAGAGGCTCGCATTGTTATCCTGCCAACGCGATTCGAAATACGCCATCGTTACCGGAATCTGATGCAGTGCCGCGCGATAGGGCCACGTGCACACTGCCGCGAGCGCCGCACTAGCGAATCCGCTTGCCCAAGCTCGCCGCGATTTGGGCCAGCCTTGCCTCCAGAGCCATAGAGGGAAGAGCATGATGGGAAACGACTTGAGTAACGCCGCGCACGCCAGCAGCATCGTTGACAGCATCGGCTTGGACTTTATAATCACGAAGGCGCCGACAAGCGCCACGAGGGCTAGCGCATCGCTGTGTCCGCTGGCGGCGAACTCAATTATCACCAGGGGATTCCACGCGTAGATGGCAAGTTGGTATGCCCGTCCTCCCGTCGAACGGAGCCATGCAGCGAGAAGTATCATGGTAAGAACGTCTGCGGCTTCCATCGGCAACTTGAACGCGACGGCCCCAGGCAGGAATCGCGCCGCCATGCGGAAGACGAGTTCGGCTAGCGGCGGGTAGATGGTGGGAATTTCTTGGCCCGGCATCCGCGTCTCGTTCAAATCAGTTGGATTGCGCAGGCCGCGAAGACGTGCATCGTCGGGCGTAGTGAGATAGGGATTCTCGCCGGCAAGTTGCACAAGGCCATCAAAGCGATACCGGTAGAGATCGTTTGAAAGCGTCGGTGCGAGCGGCCAAAGCGTCGCGCGGAAAAGAATTCCTGCGGCGAGAACCAGCCAAAAAGCCCAACGTCCTTCGCGGGTATGTTCGAGGCCGTAGATCGCGATGAAGTAGATGACGCCGGCCGCAAGCCCGGTGGCGATTGTCTCCACGACGAAGGTCTCGAGATTGCCGAATCGACGCAGGCGCCAAAAAAGCGCTTCGAGCAGGATCAAGGCGGCGAGAAGGATTTGCGTTTGCGAAATTCTGAGGCGCGCGGGAAAATTTTCAGTCGGAACCATCAGGAGGCGTCAGGACTGTGATTTTGCGGTTTGCATCGGCGATCGCATTCCATTCGGGCCCGCCGCTCTCGAATTACTGGCGCCGCTTGACCGATCTGACGTTCGCTGGACAGTATCAGCCGAACGCGTTTGATCTCGCGATCATGATCCCGTATTTTCTCGTGCTTGTGATTCTTGCGGCGTACGGCTTGCATCGTTACGCGCTCGTCTACAATTTTTTTAAATACAAGGATCACGTTCCGGGCCCGCCACCGCCGATCACGGAGTGGCCCAAGGTTACCATACAGCTTCCCATCTTTAATGAGCGCTACGTGATCGAGCGGCTCGTGGATTGCGTGGCACAGTTCGATTACCCGCGCGAAAAAATGGACATTCAGGTGCTCGATGATTCGACGGACGAGACGCAGGAAGTCGCGCGGAATTGCGTTGAGCGCCACCGCCAGCTCGGCCTCCCCATTACATACATTCATCGCGACAATCGAGAGGGTTTCAAGGCAGGCGCGCTACAAGAGGGCTTGAAAAGCGCGGCCGGGGAATTCGTCGCCATATTCGACGCCGATTTTCTTCCGCCGGTCGAGTTTCTCAGGCAAACGCTTCCCTATTTCGCCGATCCGAAGCTGGCGATGGTTCAGACGCGCTGGAGCTACGTCAATCGCGGTTATTCCGCACTTACGGAGGTTGAAGCGATTCTTCTCGATGGCCACTTTGTCATCGAACATTCATCGCGTTATCGACGCGGGAATTTTTTAAATTTCAATGGCACCGCAGGAGTCTGGCGGCGAGTTGCAATCGATGACGCGGGCGGATGGCAGCACGATACGCTCACCGAGGACACCGATCTCTCCTATCGCGCGCAGCTTCGCGGCTGGCACTTCGTTTATCTGCCCGAGATTGATTGCCCGTCGGAATTGCCGGTCGAGATGAACGCGTTCAAATCGCAGCAGGCGCGCTGGGCCAAGGGCCTGATGCAGACAGCGAAGAAAATTCTTCCGCGCGTTCTACGGTCGAACGAGCCCGCGCACGTCAAAAGCGAAGCCGTGTTTCACTTGACGGCCAACATCAGCTACCCGCTGATGGTTTTCCTTTCGATCATTCTGCTGCCGGCAATGGTCGTGCGTTTCTATCAGGGTTGGTTTCAAGTTCTCGTAATTGACTTGCCGCTCTTCATCGCATCCACGTGCTCGATTTCCAGTTTCTATCTTTGCTCGCAGCGCGTGCTGTACCCCAAAACGTGGAAGCGCACGTTTCTCTATCTTCCGCTGGTCATGGCCGTCGGCATCGGGCTCTCGATTCGCAATGCCGTCGCGGTCGTCGAAGCTATCTTCGGCGTGAAATCGGAATTTGTGCGCACGCCGAAATATAAAATTGAAGGCCAGCAGCGTTCCGCATGGGCGAAGAAAACATATCGCAAGCGAGCGGGCTGGATGCCGTTCGCCGAAGTCGCTCTCGGACTCTACTTCGCCGCGACAGTCGGCTACGCCATACAAAACGAAAATTATGCCACCATCCCATTCCTCTTGCTTTTCGTGTGGGGTTATCTCTACACGGGCCTGATGTCGATCGCGCAGGTGTATCTGGAGCGCTTGCGCTTCGGCGTAGTTGAAGCCGGCGAAGTCCGCCCCGCCGCCACCGGCGCTCCGGGATTTTGACGTTGGATTGATTTGCCGCCGTCGCCGCCGAGTGGCACAAAAAGGAATGGACTAAGGCCCGCCGCATTTTTCCGGCATCACGCTATTTCGACGCCGCGAATTTCAGCGGTAACACCATTGATGTCGGCAGGCTGGCTTCCCAGACTTCCAACGTGGCAACGCTCGGACTCGCTGCCTGATATTCCACGTCGTAGGTTTCGCCGACTGTAAGGTACATATCGGCTGTCGAACTTTTCAATTGCGCCGGAGGCAGGTCCGCGCCGTCTTTCGCGATCACTTTCCATTGCACCGGCGCGCCGTCGCTCGTGAGACGCACCCGCATGTCGACGAAATTGTCGGTGATGTTGATCAACCGCAGCCGGTATCGCGTTCCGGCCTGCAACTGGAGAGGATCGGGCTGAGGATTGCCGTTAATGAGCAAGAGATAGCCGAACGGATCGTACTTACCAATGCTGAAAACAATTGTCCGGTCATGCTCGGGATCGTACTTTTGTCCCGGCTCGAGGACGATCAGCGGTCCATAGACTCCGTTCAGAATCTGCGACGGGTCATGCCAATGTGTGTGATAGATGAAAGTCCCGGCGCGCGGCGGAGTCATGCGTGCGATAAACGACGTCCCTGGCGGAATGGCCGGTGAAAGTTTCTCGTTCGTGCCCGTCCAACCCGAAACTCCGTCGTAGTAGCTTTCGATCTCCATTCCATGCCAGTGAATCGTCGTCGGCTGGGTGGTTTGATTTTTCACTTCGATATCTGTTGTCTCTCCCCGCGTCAAAATGATCGGCGGCCCGAGCCAAACGGGCGGCGCAATGGCACCCGGGGCCAGAGTTGCCTGTGCTGGCGCTGCAGGATCTTTTACCTCGAGCCTAAAAAGCGGAATCTTCGCCGGATTCTCCGAGATCATCAGTTGCAGTTTTCGCGTGGCGCTCTTCGCTACTGGCACCGCTGCGGAATTCGGACTCGGAAGCACCGTGATGCCAATCACAAGGCTCCCCATCGTCGAGCCATGATCGTGTTCCGGCGAGTAGGCGGCTGGCTCGGGCACTGGGGGATGGAGAGACTCTGACGGCAACATGTGCGCAACCATATGGCAATGGAATAGCCAATTCCCCGCGCGGTCGGGCGTCCACGTCATGTCGAACACATGCCCGACGTCAATCAATTCGGTGACGGCCTTGCGACGCTGGTCTTCCGAGTAACGCTCGTAGTGCTCGCCGTCACCGACCCCATCAACATCGAAAAAGAAACCGTGCAGATGCATTGCGTGCGGAGAAACGGTCGGATTGATCACTCGCCAATGAATGGTCTCGCCGGTCTTGTACGTTACGCGCTCGTCAAATGGCCATGCTTTGCCGTTTATGGACGCGATTTCCACGCCGTCCGCGGCAAAGAAGTCCTTGCCCCACAAGCTAAGAACAAAAATCCTGTCGTCCGCCTTCGCTCCCGGTGGATCGACGATGAACGCGCCGGAAAGCATGGTCTCCGCAAGTTCGCGAGTGTCCAGGGAATGGTCCGAAGTTGCCGCCCAGTACATGTAAGTTCCGGGTTCGCCCGCGACGAATTGCGTTTCTCGCGATTCACCGGATGCGATGCTTATTGCGTCCTTCGAATCTCCGGGATGGCGATGGAGTCCATAAACCTTGACGGCCCTAGGTAGCACGTTCCGTATGCTCGCGTGAATCTGTGTTCCCTGCGGCACTCGAATCAGAGGGCCAGAGCTTTGAGGTGCCTGTCCTTCCTCCGCGAATGCGTAGATGTCTCGATGGGCGCCGCCTTCGTCTTCCGGATACCAGACGCCTTCGCGCAATACGAGACGCAGCTCCAAAACGCCGTTTTTAAGTTGGCCGGCAGGAGTTTGATTGTCGTTCGCCACCACTTTCGGCAGAGATGAATTCGGTGCTGACTGGGCGAACGCTGCAGGAACGAAAAACACGAGGATTGCTAAACACAATAAAGTCCGGTTCCGCAAGTTGCCTCTCGGTACCATGAAGTTTATCTGACTGTTAAGCTCACTTACGCGTTGGTTTCAGAAGTTACTTCTTCATCGCTCCTTGGTCAACAATTTCTCGAAATCCATGCAGTCGTCAAGTTACGCGTGGCAAATCTAGATCCGCGTCTCCTCGGAATTGCTGGCGTTTCAGCGGTATGTTAGCGTGGGCAGGAATGCGTACGAATGAAATATCGCAGCTCGCGAAGGGAGAACGAGTTTGGCTCATCGCAGGGTAGGTTCTTCGAAAATGAAGGGCGCGAGTGCTGAATTTCTGGCCCCCAAAAGAAGATTTCGATTCTTGAGATCGCGTGCAACTCACCTCACTTTGCTTCTCGCGCTCGCACTCATCGGGACAACCGTCGCGACAGCGCGTTTTCGCCAATCGAACGAAGAATATCGCGCCCGCCGAGCCAAGCTCACTTCCCAACTCGACGGGCCGCTCGTGGTTTTTGGATACACGGGCAACGAAGACCTCTCCGAATTCGCGGTCTTCTTCCAGGAAAAAAATTTCTACTACCTCACAGGCGATGACGAGCCTGGCGGCGCAGTTCTCCTCATCCCCGATCCTCCAGCCGGCAAATCGCTGACAGGCCCCCGCGAGATCCTCTACCTGCCGCCGCGCAATCCAGCGGTCGAGCATTGGGAAGGTCCGAGGCTGGGCCCCGACGATCCCGGCATCGCCGAAAAAACAGGCTTCGCGAAAGTCGAAGTCTTCGCCAATCTCCGTGCCAAACTCGAAGACCTCGCAAAAATTTATCCAACCTTTTACACGCTCCTCCCCGGCCAGCAGGAGGAAGGCTACCCTCACCTCCGCAATTGGAGCGAGTGGCTCAAGCGCACGGTTCCCGGAGCGAACGTTCGGGACGCGGGTCCTGTGATTGACGCCATGCGCCAGGTGAAATCGCCGGACGAGCTCGCGCTCATGCGAAAGGCCATCGATGCCTCGATTGATGCACATCTCGACGCGATGAAGCGCATGCGCCCCGGGCTTTTCGAATATCAAGTGGCCGCGCGTATGAAGGAAATCCACGAGTTCGAAGGCTGCTCGCGCGAATCCTACGCACCCATCGTCGGAACCGGATTTAATTCCACAGTCTTGCACTACAGCACGCTCGACGCTCAAATCAAAGATGGCGACATCGTCGTGCTCGATGTGGGTGGCGAATATGGCGGCTATGCGGCCGACATTACCAGAACGCTTCCCGCAAGCGGAAAATTTACGCCGCGCCAGCGCGAAATCTACGAAATCGTTCTTGCCGCGCAGAACGCGGCGCTCGCCGAGGTCAAGCCCGGCGCCACGATTCACGGCGGCGCGATTGATCTCAACGTCATCGCGCGCCAGTACATCAGCACGCATGGCAAAGATCTTCACGGCCAGCCGCTCGGCCAATATTTCATCCATGGCCTCAGCCATCACCTAGGCCTCGATGTTCACGATCCCGGCAGCACCAGCAGACCGCTCGAGCCCGGAATGGTAATCACCATCGAGCCAGGCATTTATATTCCCGAAGAAAATATGGGCGTGCGCATCGAAGACGACATCCTCGTCACCATGGAGGGTCACGAGCAGCTCACGGCGCGCCTACCTCGCACCGTGGACGAAATCGAGAAGATCATGGCTGTAGGCGCTGAAGAAAAGCCCTAAAATGCCCAAAACGGGCCTGATTGACGGCTGTTTACAACTCTGATATCGTGCGCGGATATGGCAGCGCGCGGAAAGTCAACCAAGAGAACAACTTCCAAATCCGGGTCTCGCCCTCGCGGCGGCTCAAAGTCATTGAAAAGTAAGGGCTTAAGCACAGGCGGACGAGGCAAAGTAGTTGCGCATCCTGTCGATCCCGCCTTCCAGCAACAACTTAAGTTCTACGAAGAGGGCCTGAAGGAAGTCCAGCAGCAGAGGTTTCAGCGCGCCAAGCAGATACTGGAAAAGGTAATCGAAGGGCCCAACAAAGAGCTTGGCGACCGTGCACGCGTCCACATCCGTGGCGTCGAAGTCCGGCTCTCCAAAACTCCGTCGGCCGCGCCAAAGAACGCCGAGGACCACTATACACAAGGCGTCGCCTTGATGAATCTAGGCCGCTGGGACGAAGCACGCGTGCACCTCGACCGTGCGCTCAAGGCCGCGCCAAAGGCTGACCACATCGTCTATGCCATGGCCGCCCTCGACTGCCTCACAGGCGAAGCAGAAAGCGCGATGGAACGACTGAAATTCGCCATCCAGTTGCGTCCTGAGAATCGCTATCACGCGCGGAACGACGAAGACTTCGCATTCCTTCAGGAAGATCCTCGTTTTACAGAGCTACTCTATCCGGAGCGTGAGGGTTCCGTCGGATAGTTCTCCCCGTGAAAAATACTCATCAGCATCGCACACGTCCTGTGCGCATCGTTGCCATGGGAGGCGGCACCGGGCTTTCAACGCTTCTACGTGGGCTTAAAGAATATGTCGCGCGACGCAAGGAAGAGCGGCGGCGCCTGCCGATTTCGGATCTCGCCGCGGTAGTGACGGTAACTGACGATGGTGGTAGTTCCGGCCGCTTGCGCCGCGAGTATAGTGTGTTGCCGCCTGGCGACATTCGGAATTGCATCGTGGCGCTCTCGAAAGACGAAACGCTCCTCAGCCAGTTGTTCCAGTACCGTTTCGCGAAAGGTGGCGCACTACGCGGCCACAGCTTCGGCAATATTTTTCTCACCGCGCTCACGCAGGTTACCGGCGATTTCCCGGAGGCCGTCAGGCTTTCGGGCCAAGTGCTCGCGATTCGCGGTCGCATTTTTCCTTCCACCGAAAGCAACGTCACTCTCGAAGCTGAACTCGAAAATGGCAATATTATTCGTGGCGAAACGAAAATTTCCCGCTCGCGAAGCCGTATTCGCCGCGTTTGCCTTGTGCCGCGCCACGTCAAGCCTCTTCCGGAGGTTCTCGAAGCCATTCGCGAAGCTGACTTGATTCTTATCGGCCCCGGTTCCCTATACACCAGCCTTATTCCCAATCTGCTTCTTTCTCAGGTGAAAGAGGCTCTGGTGCGCTCGCGCGCCACGCGTGTCTACATCGCAAATCTCATGACCCAGCCCGGCGAAACGGACGGATATTCCGTCGCCGATCACGTGCGGGCGATCTACGCTCACACTGAGGATGGCCTCTTTAATTGGGTGGTTCTAAATCGCAAGCCCGTGCCCCGCAGCGCGCTAAATCGCTATCGTTCCAAAGGCGCCGAGCCTGTCGAGAAATCTCAAAAAGAATTGGCACGCATGGGCCTCGGTTGTGTGACCGGGGATTTGCTGCAGGAAGGCAAAGTGGTGCGCCACGATCAGCGCCGCCTCGCGCGTCTCGTTCTAGACGAGTTCGTGCGCCGCTCCCATCGGGAATAGCCGCTCACCAAGCAGTAATCACATTCTTCCAAACGCTTTCGCGATTCATTGCGCTGATTTCAGCGTATCCGTATACTGGCCGGCGCTGCCAAAACGCCGGAGTTTTACTCTCAGGACAGCGCGGACGCCAAAATTTCCGCCCCTCTGTCTTTAGAGCGAGACTCCACGGATGTCGTTAGCGGAGGACATATGCCAACTCTCGTCAAGAATGAATTGAATGTCTACGAATGCGCTGAAGCGCGATTCGAGATGGCCGCGGCGAAGTTAGGCCTGGAAGACGATCTCTACCGCTACCTCCGATTTCCAAACAAAGAAATTACAATCTACATTCCCGTAACTATGGATGATGGCCGGCTCGAAGTATTTACTGGCTATCGCGTGCAACATTCGCTGGTTCGAGGTCCCGGCAAAGGTGGGATCCGCTATGCGCCGGACGTCACGCTCGATGAAGTGCGCGCACTCGCGTCCTGGATGACCTGGAAATGCGCCGTGGTGAACATTCCCTTCGGCGGCGCGAAGGGCGGAATCATTTGCGATCCGCAGAAAATGTCCCAGAAGGAACTCGAGCGCATGACTCGCCGCTACACCGCTGAACTCACCGATTGGATTGGCCCCGAGCGCGACGTTCCCGCTCCCGATCTCGGCACGAATGAAAAAGTCATGGCATGGGTGATGGATACCTACTCGATGCACATGCGGCACACAGTCACCGCCGTCGTAACCGGCAAGCCGCTGGATCTTGGTGGCTCTCGCGGACGTCGCGAAGCCACCGGGCGCGGCGTCCACTTCGTCTGCGACAAGGCAATCGAGAAGCTGGGCATGAAACGCGAAGAATGCCGCGTCGTGATCCAGGGCTTCGGCAACGTCGGCTCGATGGCCGCGATGCTCTTGAGCGAAGCGGGATACAAAATCGTCGGGGTCTCCGATATTCATGGCGGACTCTACAACGAAAACGGCTTCAACGTTCCCGCGATGATCGAATGGGTCCATGGCCAGCGCAAGTCACTCCCGGATTTTCCCGGTGGCGGCGCGAAAATGGCCGGACAGGAACTTCTCTTTCAGCCGTGCGAGATCCTGATTCCCGCAGCTATAGAGAACCAGATCACGAGCGCGAATGCGCATCGCGTTCAGACGCGCATTCTCTGCGAAGGCGCAAATGGCCCGACCACGCCTCCTGCAGATGATGTCCTGCGTGACAAGGGTGTATTCATCTTGCCGGATATTCTTGCGAACGCCGGCGGAGTTACGGTCAGCTATTTCGAGTGGGTGCAGGATCGCCAAGGATTTTTCTGGCGCGAGAGCGAAGTGAACGAGCGGCTGAAGGACGTGATGGAACGCAGCTTCGATGAGATTGTGCGTTACGCCGAATCCCACGGCGTGAACAATCGAATCGCCGCGTACATGGTCGCGATCGATCGCGTCGCATTCGCATTGAAACTTCGCGGGCTCTACGCCTAATCGTGGACGCCGCCGCCCGCGCGAAATCTACACATTGAGAAAGCCTATCTTCGCGCCCTGGTGTATCATGACCCACCATTGCGACGCTTTGCTGCCCAGGAAGCACGGCGTTTGCTGGAGCCATGTTGTCTGACTCGATTCTGCCCGGATCGTTGAAGTCGGAAGACGAACATCGCCGCGATCTTTGTACCGCCGGCAGGTGGCTCCATCAGCGCGGCTACACTCCTTCAACCGACGGGAACATTTCTCTGCGCCTCGACCCCCGCCGCATTTTGAGTTCGCCGACGGCGATCAGTAAAGGCATGATGGAGCCCGACGATCTCATCGTCACCGATCTCCAGGGAAACAAATTAAGTGGCCGCCGCAATCGCTCCTCCGAACTGGCCATGCACCTTCTGATTTATCGCCGTAGGCCTGACGTGTTCGCGATTTGCCATGCGCATCCTCCCGTCGCGACTGGTTATGCCGCTTCAGGAATCCCACTGAATCAAGCACTGCTCAGCGAGTGCGTGATGGCGCTGGGGTCTGTTCCGGTGGCCCGCTATGGCACACCCGGCACTCCGGAATTGAGCGAAGCGATTGAGCCGCTGATCCAGAATCACGACGCGATTCTTCTCGCGAATCACGGCGTGGTCACCTACGGCTCGGACTTATTGACCGCGTTCTTCCGCATGGAGACGACCGAGCAATTCGCGCGCGTGGCCCTCGTTACTGTCGTTCTCGGCAAACAGGTCTTGCTTTCCGGCGAAGATGTGGAAAAATTGCTCGCGGCTCGAGTGCGCTACGGTATTCAGGGCGCTCCGGGCGGCATCACGCGGCCTGTCACGGCAGAGGATGCAGAAGCGTCGGCGGTAGACCGCATCACACTCACTCGCCGCGAACTCGAAGCGTTGATCGAAGAAGCCGTAAAAAAAGATCGGATCGAGCGCTGATTGGTTTGGATCGGACTGTTGGGAGGATGAAGCATGGGTGAAGCACTCGGAATGATCGAGACACGCGGGTTTGTGGCAATGATCGAAGCGTCGGATGCAATGGTCAAGGCCGCCAAGGTGACGCTCGTCGGCTGGGAGAAAATCGGTTCCGGCTATGTGACGGCGCTGGTACGCGGAGACGTCGCGGCTGTGAAAGCCGCAACGGACGCCGGCGCTGCCGCGGCGCGCCGCGTGGGCGAGTTGATCGCAGTACACGTCATCCCGCGCCCGCACCCGTCGCTCGAAGACGCGCTACCCATCGGCAAGTCCGCCATGGCGACTGCGGCGAAGTAAGCGTCCGCGCGATTTGTCTTGAAGAATCCGACGCTGAAGTTTCGCCGGACGCAAAGTAGTCGAAAAATTTTCTCACCATAAATCCATGATTCTCGCGCGCATCGTTGGCACAGTCGTTTCAACGCGCAAAGATCCTCGTCTCGAAGGCAAGAAACTCCTCATCGTCAAGCCGATATCGCCCGAAGGCAATGACGAGCCCGGTTATCTAATCGCGGTAGACACCGTCAGCGCCGGATTCCGCGAAAAAGTACTTGTAGTTGCAGGCAGCTCCGCCCGCATGGCCGCCGAATGCAAGGATCGCCCCGTGGATGCTGCAATCATCGGCATAGTGGATGAAGTCGAGCTCGACAAAGCGCACGCCGCTGAACTCGCGTCCGCGCGAAATAAATAACATGCTGCTCGGACGTGTAATCGGAACCGTCGTCGCCACGATCAAGAATCCCTCGCTCGACGGAATCACGATGCTCGTCGTGCAGCCGCTCGATCGCAGCGGCGCCGATAAAGGCCGGCCAATCGTAGCTCTCGATTCTGTCGGCGCAGGAACGGGCGAAACCGTTTACTGGTGTCGGGGGCGCGAAGCAAGCTTCCCATTTCTTCCCGTCGAAGTTCCCACAGAAGCCACAATCGTAGGCATCGTGGACGAAGTAAATCTTTCGAAAAGACTGAACAACTGATGATGATCGGGCGCGTCATCGGCGACGTAGTCGCGACGCAAAAGGCGCCATCGCACGAAGGCCGCAAGCTGCTCCTCGTTCAGCCGCTCAATTTGGACGGCTCGGACGGCGGCGATCCGGTGATCGCTCTCGATGCCGTCGATGCAGGCGAAGGCGATCGCGTGCTTCTATCCACCGAGGGATATTCCGCGATGACTTCGGTTGGCCGGCCCAATTCCCCGATCGATTCGGCGGTGATCGGCGTCATTGATTTTGTCGAATTGGTGGACGACGTGAGCTGAAAAAAAAGCGGGCGTCCCGCCAGGAGCAAGCCGCCCGCAGTTTCAGTTGGTAAGTGAGACTATTGTTGAACAACTGCTGCGCGAGTTTTCCCCCCGAAGCGAATTTCCTTCACTTGATTTCCCTCAACGACGACCGAGCTGGCCTCCGCCTTGCCTCTTCCATCCTGCCATTGAATGGGAGCTTCGACGATCATCTTGCCATCGTGCGATACCGTGAGTTTGGATTCGTCGGCAAGGATTGAATAATTGCCCGCCTTCAATTCCTTCCCCGCCAGCCACACTGAGGTCGCAATTGTGACATCTGTCTTGACCGTTCCCTTTGCTTCCTTCGCCAGCGCGAGGCTCGTTACGGCGGGGAGCACAAGGGCCAACGCCAAGATCAGCGCCGAGAAACGTACGAAGTGACTACGTGTCATAATTTAATTCCTCCTTTTCTCTTAGCCCCAGTTCTCCCGCTTAGACGGGTGCTGATTGCACAAGAAAGCAGCATCTGATTTTTTCGTACGAAAAAGTTTTGCGCGAACCAAAATGGAAATTCTGTCGCGTAATCAGACAGTTGGAATTCCGGAAGCGCGCACACGAAATCGAGACAAACTGTCTTTCGATTGGTAATCCAAAACTACGAAGCTGGCGTCTGAAATCGATTATCCGAATATTGGAATAAACTTGTTCGCTGTGTGGGGAGCGCGCGCGTTGACACGCCTGTGCCCCTATTCAATAATCGCTTCATGATTGGGCAGCTTCGCGGAAAACTGATCGAGCGCCGGCCGAACCAGGTAATCGTTGATGTCGGCGGTGTTGGCTACCTCGTGCAAATTCCGCTCTCGACATTTTCAAACCTCGGCCCGCTCCATTCCGAAGTTACGCTTCTCACCCACACGCATCTGCGTGAAGATCAGCTCACGCTTTTCGGCTTTTTAACGGCAAAAGAGAAGACTTGTTTCGAATTGCTGATTTCCGTCAGCGGCATTGGTCCAAGCCTCGCGCTTAAAGTTCTTTCCGGAATCAGAGTGGACGAATTGATTCCTGCAATTCGCAATAGCGATCACGCGCAGCTCGTTCGGATTCCCGGAATTGGACGAAAGACGGCGGAGCGCATCGTCGTGGAACTGCGCGAAAAAGTCGCCGCGCTCGAGCCCGGCGAGGCCGGAAAGCCGGCCACGCACTCCCCGCTCGAAGCGGATGTAGCATCAGCATTGGTAAACCTGGGTTACGATGTTCGCGCTGTGGAACGCGTCCTTGAACAATTTCGAAATACGCCGGGAAGTCCGTCGCAATTTAATGCAATGCTCCGAGCGGCGCTGCAACAGCTTGGCGGACCGGCGATGCAAAAAAGCGCCCGCGCCGTGGCGGGAGAATCTGCAAACTAAGTGGTTGAATTAAGTGGCTGAGATTCATTCGGACAGAAATACATGAACGACACCCGACATCGCCTGGTTTCCGGACGCGCGTTCGATGAAGACGCACGCATCGAGGCCAGTGTCCGCCCGAAGCGTTTCGAAGATTACATCGGGCAGTCACGCGTGAAAGAGAATCTCCTCATTGCGGTGCAAGCGGCGCGTTCGCGCGGAGAAGCGCTTGACCACGTTCTACTGTATGGCCCGCCAGGACTCGGAAAGACTACGCTCGCCCAGATTCTTGCCAACGAAATGGGTGTGGGAATCAAAGTGAGTTCAGGCCCTCTGCTCGAAAAAAAAGGCGACCTCACGGCCGTTCTCACCTCGCTGACAGCGCGCGATTTTCTCTTTCTCGACGAAATTCACCGGCTGCAACCTGCTCTGGAAGAAATTCTTTATCCGGCGATGGAGGATTTTCGAATTGATCTGGTGATAGGCCAGGGACCGGGCGCGCGAATTCATCCGTATCAGCTCAGCCAGTTCACACTGGTGGGCGCAACGACGCGTGCGGGACTCCTCATGGCGCCGCTGCGCTCGCGGTTCGGAATCGTGCATCGCCTGGATTTCTACACGCCGCAGGATTTGTTTCAGATTGTGCAGCGCTCCGCGAGGATTCTCGGAATCGCGATTGACGACGCCGGTGCTGAAGAAATTGCGCGCCGCAGCCGCGGTACTCCGCGCGTGGCGAACCGCTTGCTCCGTCGCGTCCGCGATTTCGCCGAGGTTCGCGCGGACGGCCACGTGACGAAGGATGTGGCGCGCGAAGCGCTTGCTATGCTCGGCGTGGACGAGCACGGCCTCGACGAAATTGACCGCAATCTTTTGCTCACCATAATCAACAAATATGCGGGTGGCCCGGTCGGGCTCAACACGATTGCGGCCTCGCTGAGCGAAGAAGAAGATGCCATAGAAGAAATGTACGAACCGTACCTGATGCAACTCGGCTTGCTTGACCGGACGCAACGCGGCCGCGTCGCCACCGCTCTTGCCTACAAATATTTCGGAATGGAAGAAATGCGCAAGCAGCCCACTTTGTTCCGAACCGCCTCCTCGGAGGAGTGAAGACCGCTTTTCAGACGGCTTGAACGATTATCATTCGACTGCGGTCGCCAGCCGGCGTGGCGCCCGAGAAATGAACACAGCCTATCTCTCGCTTGGATCAAATGTAGGTGACCGCGAGGCGAATCTCGTTCGCGCGATCGAGCAGCTCGCGCGGCGTGGCTTGCGAATCGTTCGACAATCGTCGTTCTACGAAACTGAACCCGTCGAAATTTTCGATCAGGCGTGGTTCTTAAATTGTGCGTTGAAAGTGGAAACTGAACTCACGCCAAAGGAATTGCTGAAGGCGCTGCTTGAAATCGAAAGAGAGATGGGCCGTCATCGAGCCGTCAAATACGGGCCCCGCAACATTGATGTGGATATCCTGCTTTTCGATGCGAGCGTCGTCGAAACCGCCGATCTAGTCATTCCGCATCCGCGCATGGCCGAGCGGCAATTCGTGCTCGTCCCGATGAACGAAATCGCCCCGGACGCGCGTCATCCTCTCCTCGACAAGACAATTGGAGAACTCCTGAACACGACTTCGGATAATAGTGTGGTTCGAGTGTGGAGTAGCCGCAACGACTAAACTCGACTCCGTCGCAAAAGAGCGCTCGCGCCTGGGCGCGCGGTGCGAGCGCCTCAGATGACCCAGCATCTAAATCGCGCTAATTCGTTCGAAGAACCTTCATCCAATGCAGCATGAGTGTCTCTGGCGCCAGCGATTCCAATTCGATTTCCGAATACTGCCCCTGAGTGCGTTCCCGCCAAACGTAAACACCCGGCTCGGACTCCTCGCGTTCGTGCCCCTTTGCGCGTTCAAGAAACGTGCGCGCGTCCTCGAGCGATGCCTGTTCCTTTGTTGCGGGGCGCGCGAGCGCCTCGACAACATAGCTCCGGGCAGCTTCGACCAATATTGTCGGAAGAGGGCTGAGGAAGCGAACGCATCGCTCCACGCCACTTCGCCGCCGTAAGCTACAATAACGCCGATCACGCCCTCGCCCTTCAATCCTTCAGTCGCGCGCGCAAACCGGCGACTCATTTCGTTTGCAAATTCCTCGACGGGCTGTGCGATTTGCGCCGATTGGTAAATCTTGCGGTAGGAATTCGTAGGTGCAACTGTTGCGATCGCAGAATTAATCCTCCCGGGCGAAACCACCGGCTCGGGCGCGGCAGCCCTTGAGGCCGTACCTCCCGCGACGCCTCCGGCCGCGGAATTTCCCGCGCCTCCCGCGGCGACACTCGGTGCTGCGTCGGCCATGACCGTCTGCGTGCTCCCTCGATTTACCGCGTTCCAAACTTGGACTTGATCTGCCTGCACAGCAGCCTTTTCGCGTACGCTCGGATGCACCATCATTTTCGCCGCGCCGAACTTCGTGGACTCCCCCGTCCAGCGCCCGTGCTCAACGCAAAACACATCGAGCGGCAACGGTTCTCCCCCAACAGGAACGATCCGATCTTTGCCGACAATGCGATCTTGATTGCCACCCGCAACAACTTCTCCCGCAAGCAGTAGCACAGGCTTTTTCCCGCGATTGATGAGGACGAGCTGATTCACGGCTGCCCCTGAATTGTAGGCCGGCGATGGAGCGGTCGAGCCGTCACGCGCGCGCCGCAGGTATTCGTTTCCGTGCTCGGTGACAAGCACTTCTCCAGAAGCCAGTCCCTCATCGAGCGTTTCAAAGACGCTCGTGTCAGCGCCGGATTTCGCGATCAGCGGGAATATAGTCATGTTTTCATATCGTACAGGCTCGCCAATTCGCCACGTCTGCGAACCACCGCCAGCGCTGCCTGAGAAATTGCCGCCTGAGAAATTGCCGCCCGAGAAATTGCCGAAGACGGACGGCGCCCCAAGAATCGCTGCCGCCGCGAAGATCGTCACAACCTGTTTGCTCCATGAATTGAATTTCATGACTACCTCCGTCCTGTACGAAAAGTGGCCGCTGAACGCGGCCTTCATACGTGAGAACGGAGCGTCCGGGATTTCTTGCAGGATTTCCGCGTTGAAAGAAGTAATTTCGAGGCGGTCGATCAGGGCTTGTTTGAATGCGGGAGGGTTAGCGCGGTTCGATAGCTACCAGTTACTGTAATCGTCAGGCTTCTTGTTCTTCTTTTGGCGCTCGACTTCTTCCTGGCGCTCGTAATCCGTAATTTCTTCTTCGGTCATCTGGTAGTCGCTGCGCGATGCAAACATCGAAGGCGCATTCGAAACTTTTGCTTTGCTGTCAAATCTGCCGCGCTGCCGGTTGGCCAAATCAAACCGCGAGTCACCCGCTGGCCTGGATATCGCGCCAGCTTCCACAAGCAACTCCGTGATCTTCTCGAAAAAATCGTGCAGGTGATACGGCCGGATGGCGTACGGCAATTCTTCGCGCTCCAAATCGGGCACGACATTCGCAGCCAAGTTCGAAGGCGCGATAAAGAGCACGCGCAGCCTTTTCTTCTGCGGTGCTATCGCCCCGGCCTTCTTTTGCTGGCTTCGAGCGGAGCCCTCAGCCTCAGCCGCCACGGTAACGCCCTCAGCATGGGCCAAGTCTCTCAGAATGGCGAATAACTGGCTCCCCGGCATCGCGAGTTCGACGTTCACGATCACCAGGCTCCAGCTTCCATTGGCCAACGCCGAGAGCGCTTCCCGGGATTCCCTAACGAAATGAACACGCCAACCTTCGGAGTCGAGCAGGTGATGCAACGCCTGGCAACTATCCACGTTGTCGTCAAGAATTAGAACCCCAATTTCGCTCAAACTCTGATCTCCAGAATAATTTCAGATTGCGACCCAAGTATAGCGGGCCAGTTACAGTACCTTGCACATTTCCACAGTAAGGTTCCATTTGCATGACTGTCCATGGGCTTACACCGTCTCGCAAAACACCTGTCCACGGGGCCAGGCGAACAAAAAGCAAATACTGCTTGACAAGGCGAACAAAAGGCGAATATATTCCCCTTCTGCGGCGAGGTTACCGATGGCCACTCTTCACACTCTTCCGGCGCCTCCGGCTCCTTCTAAGATCCGGTCAAATCGCACGGAAAAAACCAGTCTCACCTTATTCCCCACGGCCGCTTGCCACGGCGGCTCTGAAATCGCATGCGCGGCTTCTACGCCCACTCCGACGCCCCACCGGAGCTTGAATCCCGCTGCGGAACTGGTTGGCATCGCGCGCCTCGCCGCTTCCTCCCCTCTTACCGACGCCAAACGCGGAATTGAATATTTCCTGCTTCCCGTACGTTCGATCGTGAACCACTGCGATTCCGAGCGCGTCCCATTCAGCTGGACGATCAATCCATATCGCGGCTGCGAATTCGGCTGCCAATACTGCTACGCGCGATACACGCACGAATACATGGAGATTGACGGCGGCGATTTCGAGAAAAAGATTTACGCCAAGAAGGACGTCGGCGAGTTGGTCTCGCGCGATTTATTGAACCCCAGGCTTCAAGGTGAGCACATTGCCATCGGCACTGCGACGGACCCCTACCAGCCGGCTGAGCGCGATTTCGGCAACACCCGCGCCATCCTTGAACGAATGGCTGAGCGCGAAGGTCTCAGCCTCTCGATCACGACGAAATCGAATCAGGTTCTTCGCGACATCGATTTGCTGAAGAAAATCTCCGAGCGGTCCTCGATTTCGATCAATCTTTCGATTACCACCGTTCGAACTCGACTGGCACGCTTGCTCGAACCTCGCGCGCCTCGGCCAGATCTTCGCTTCGAAACGGTGAAGAAGCTGCGTGAGGCCGGGATTTCAGCGGGCGTCCTCGCAATGCCTGTACTGCCGGGAATCACGGATCGCGAAGCCGATCTCGACGCACTGGCGCGAGCCGCGCGTGATGCGGGCGCGCTCTGGTTTGCGGCGAATGTGCTGTTTCTGATGCCCGCATCGCAGAAGCAATTCCTTCCGTTCGTCGCGGCCAAGTTCCCTCGTTTAGTTCGCCAGTACGAGGAATGGTACGTACGCCGCGGCGGTTCGCCTCAGGCTTACCGGAAGGAAATTTCGGAACGCATTCGCGGTTTGCAACGAAAGTACGGGCTGGGCATCCGGCCGGTATTGCCATCGCCCACCGCATACGTGCCACCGCAAATGACTCTCGGGCTGTCGCTCGAGCCGCGCGTTCGATCCGGCGCGATTGAAAAAAGTATGGAATGACGATTCGGGAGACGTCGAGATGCAAATGAAATCCGTTAGCGCGCTATTTCTCATCCTGAGTGGATTGGCGCTGATTGCATTCGAGACCAGCTTTTACGGTGCCTCGCCGGTAGCCGCGGCTCCTCAAATGAAAATTTCAACCCAAGTAGTTGTCGTGAAGACGAAGCCGATTAACTCCGCCAAGCGCTACGCGGCCAAACACTACGGGACAATAATGCGCGAAGGTTCCGGCTGAGCCTCTGACGAACGAGGGAATTGCGCCCGAAGAAAATCGAGAAAAGCGCGCGAGCGCGGACGCCCATTAGTCTCATACTTCGCCACGCGCAACAAAAACACCAACAATTGGTAAGCCTCAGAATTCTTTAGTCCGCCGAACCCGGTTTGCTGAGTCTCTTCTTTTTTCAATTCCGCCAAGAACGCCGCCAGTTGCCCGTACAGTGTACGGGCGATCAACCCTTCGGGAGGTTTCTCGTAGTAGAGCCCGGAGCCAAGCGTTCGGTAAGTATCGGCTAATGCAGAAATCGCTTCGATCACGTCCACGTCGTTCAATTCTCGGTTTTCATTCGCAGATTTTAGAATCGTTATGCCGAGCGCTGAGATCACGGGCCGGCGTTCGTGCACCAAGTGAGTCGGAATCGCTAGATCGGGATACGGCACGGAGTTAGCGGCGATCGGCTTGCGATGCTCGCGCTCCCAACGATGCGCTGCGATCAAGTACGGGCAATCGGACGGGCAATCAATCAAGACTTCGCGCTTCTCGCCGCAACATATGGCGCAGATCATCTCGCCCTTAGCAGGACAATAGCGCTTCGCTTTTCTCGTTTCGCAGAGCGGGCAGATCACACGGCATCCTTTGAATGAATTTGCGGCTCGATACAGAGTATGGGATTAACGAACAGGCGCCAAGAGGTACGCGCTGTGGGCAGAGCGAAGCGCGGAGTTCTAGATTTCTGAAAAGGAACGATCAGGCGGAAACGGCGCGCGGAAGCGCTAGTTGGTCGGCCGTGGTGACGCCGTGAAGAATCATATCAATCACGTAATCATCGCCAGGCTCAGAATTAATCATGAGGTTGTAAAGCTGCCGGCAGGGCCAGTCCGCGCCAAAATAGCGCTTGATGAACTGCATGCGCTCCTTATCGACCGTTTCAACCAGTTCCCGCGCTTCGGCTTCGCTCTTTCCGAGCGTCCGAATCCTCCTGATTTTTTCTTCCGGCGGAGCAAAAATGAAAACGTGAAACGCATCGGGTCGATTGCGCAGAATGTACGGCGAACCGCGTCCCACGATGACGCAATCTCCTTCTGCCGCCGCATCTTCGATCACGCGATGAAGAAGTGCGACCATCTGGTCGGCGTCGAATGCTTGAATGCCGGAAACTGGAAGACTGCGCTCGTAACTTCCACGCGCGAACACTTTGAATAAGCGATGCAGGAGGGGATCAATGCACTCGTCATGGCGCGCTGCTGCGTCTTCACCCACGTTAGCGAGACGCGCGATCTCGCCGGTGAGCGCGGCATCCCAGAGTTTCCAGTTCAGGCGTTTCGCAAGTTTTTCCGCGATTAGCGCCCCGCCGCTGCCGTACTCGCGTTCGACGGTGATGGTTCGAATGGGCATGGCCTTCGTCTCTTCCGCCTACCCTGCGCTTCAGATCTATATTCTGTGCGGGATTATAATCCTATTTTCCTCCGGCGCTAATGGGCTGCCATAGGCCCGCCGGGCTTCGGTTTTTTCAGCAGAAAGATAAACGGAATCATACAAAGCACCGCAATTCCCAGGATTCTGAAATTATCGATATAAGAGAGCAGCGTGGCCTGCTGCTGCAACCCATACGAAAGCATGGCGTACGCTTGCTGAGTAGCGCGCACGGGAGATGACCCGTGGGCTTCAAATGTACGTGTTGCGCCTTGCATCGCCGCTTGAAACTGCGGGTTCGCAGTCGCCGCATGAGCCGCCAAGGTCACCTGATGCACCTGCGCTCTGCGATCGAGCATCGTGGCCACAAACGAAATTCCCACGCTGCCCCCAACATTTCGCGAAAGATTGATCAAGCCCGATGCCGCGTTGTTCTTTTCCCTCGGGAGATACGCGTACGCGGTCGTATTAATCGGCACAAATAAGAAGGCCAGGCCCAAAGATTGAATCACGCGCGCCATGACGAGCGTTCGATAGTCAACCTGGAGATCGAAATTGGTCATGTGGAACAGGGAAAACGACAGCATGAGCATTCCGAATACCAGCAGTTTTCGGGCATCCACTTTCGTAAGCAGAAAACCGACAATCGGCATGCACACCATGATCACCAATGCCCCCGGCGTGAGCGCGAAACCCGCCTGTTCCGCCGAATAGCCCATCAACGTTTGCATGTAGAGCGGCAGAAGCACGGTGGTTCCGTAAAGCGAAATGCCGAGGACGAACATTAAAGTGTTTCCGACGGCAAATGAACGATCTTTGAACAATCGCAGGTCAATGATCGGGTTCTTATGGTGCAGCTCCCAGAAAACCACGGCGACCAGGCAAACGACGCAAACGATCGTGAGCGAAAGGATAAAGTGAGATGCGAACCAATCATCACGCTCGCCCTTGTCCAGGATGATTTGCAACGAGCCGAGTCCCACCGCCAGCAATCCGAGGCCGAAGTAGTCCATACCGTGTTGGGCTTTGTTCAGAGTTTTGAGGTACGGCGGATCCTCGATCAAACGTGCGGTGAGCAGCAGGGAAATAATTCCGATGGGAACGTTGATGTAAAAAATCCAGCGCCAGCTGTAGTTGTCGGTGATCCAGCCGCCAAGAGTGGGACCGATCGCCGGCGCCATAACCACCGCCATGCCGTACACGGCGAACGCCATTCCTCGTTTGGCGGGCGGGAATGTATCCGCAAGGATCGACTGCTCACTGGGCTGTAATCCACCACCGCCCGCCCCTTGAAGAATGCGGCAGATTATGAGCACTCCCAAATTTGGCGCCAGTCCGCACATGAATGAGCTCAGAGTGAAAAGCGCGACGCAGAACATGTAAAAGCGCTTGCGGCCGAAAACGGACGAGGCCCAGCCACTCAGCGGCAGCACAATCGCGTTCGATACGAGATAGGACGTGAGCACCCAGGTGCTTTCATCCTGGCCTGCCGAAAGACTGCCCGCGATGTGCGGCAGCGCGACGTTGGCGATACTCGTGTCAAGCACTTCCATGAACGTCGCGAGCGTCACCGTCAGCGCGATGATCCAGGGATTTACGGCAGGGCGCCAAATCGCCTGGTTAGGATCCCAAGTTGTGGCCGCGGCGCTCACTGCACCTCTACCTTCGGCGTGACCGACATTCCCGGGCGAAGCAGATGGTCGTTGTTCGAGCCTGGATCCAGCACGATCTTCACGGGCAGACGCTGCACAACCTTGACGTAGTTGCCGGTGGCATTCTCCGGCGGAAGCAGGCTGAACCGCGAGCCGCTCGCGCCGGCGATACTGTCCACCTTCCCTTTGTACTTGCGGCCGTAGGCGTCCACAGATATCTCGACAGGCTGCCCCGGGCGCATGTGGCGCAATTGAGTTTCTTTGAAATTTGCAGTGACCCACACATCTTCGAGCGGAACGATAGACAGCAGTTGCTGTCCCGGCTGCACGTTCATTCCTACCTCTATGTTCTTGTTTACGACGCCGGCGACGGGCGCAACGATTGTGCAGTACTGCAAATTTAGTTGTGCTTGTTCGAGTTCCGCTCTCTTCTGCGCCACCATTGCATCGGCGGAACTGTACTGGGCCTTGCTCACTGCCACTTGCTGCGGAGCTAATTGCGCTGTGCGCACGGATGCGCCCGCTTGAATCAGTCGGCTCTGCGCCTGACGTACCATGTCCTCGGCTGCGCTCGCTGAAGCACGCGCCGCCACCACGCCCGCCGCGGAAGCTGCCGCCGCCGCGACCGCCTGGTCGTATTGCTGCTGCGAAATCTCTTGCTTAGCGACGAGTTGCTTATAGCGCGCGAGGTCGGCTTGCGCCTTGGCGTCGTTGGCTTCAGCTTGCAGGAGCGTCGCTTTCGCCGCATCGGCTTGTCCCTGGGCGCCAAGGATTCCTGCCTGCATGTTCGTAACATCCGCATTCGCGGACTCGAGTTGGCTCGCCGAGTTTACGGTTGTGATCGGCACGTTGCGCCCGGCGGCCATCGCTGTTGATTCCGCCGAAGCGAGATCCGCCTGCGCCTTGTCCACAGTGACTTGGTAGTCTTTCGGATCGATCTGAGCTAGGACTGTTCCAGCATCGACGTACTGATTGTCGTTCACGTTCACTTTTATGACGTAGCCACCGACTCGCGCGCTGATGGGATTGATATGGCCGTCTACTTGAGCGTCATCGGTGGTTTCAAACGTGGAGTAGTAATGGAAGATCCAAATCCCGGCGCCGGCAATCACAATGATGATCGCGATGATGAGCCATATTGGAAGCCTCCGGCGCGACCGCGCGGGCGGCGGTGGCGGAGATGCAGAATGCATTGCCGCCGGACTGCTGCCGACTTCGTTTCGAATCTCCTGGGCTGGTTCAGTTTCCGTCTTTTGTGGCATCGGCTCTTCCTTTCAAATATTGCATCACGCCGGTTTCCGCGATTCCCTCGGCGCGCGCCAGTGAAATCCTCGCGACGTTGTAATTAAAGAGGCTCGTAATGAGCGATTCGTTCGCCGAGGCCAGTGCGTCCTGGGCCTGAACGACTTCGATATTGTCAGTCACTCCTGCGGAGAAGCGGTCGCGCGCCTGCTCGAGTGTCTGCGACGCAAGGTCAACATTGCTACGAGCCACGGTCACCTGGTCTGTGGCGGACTGCAGGTCAAATAGCGCGTCGCGAACGTCCTGATCGATCTGGCTCTTCAAGTTCGCAAACTGCGCCCGGCTGTTGGCAAGATTGGCATCAGCTTGCAGAACGTCGCCATGAGTTTTCCCGCCCTGGAAAATCGGGACTTTCAGTGAGCCCATCACTTGGAATGTTCCGTGAATTTGATCCGGCACAGGACCGCCCACGCCGTAATTTCCATCAAACGAAAGCGTCGGATAATACTCGGCGGTGGCAGCCCGGCGCGCCAGTTCAGCGGCGTGCACTTGCGATTCCGCGCTCAAGTAATCAGCGCGCATCGTGTACGCGCGCTGAAGCGCTTCGTCCACAGTCACTGGCGGTTGCGGATCGTATGGAATTTTTTCCGTGAGCTCGAACGCCTGCCCGGGCGGCAAGCCGATCGTGCGCGCAAACGCGATTCGCTGCTTTTCATAGTCGTTGCGCGCGGAAATCAATTGTTGCTGCCGCGTTTGGAACTCCACTCTCGCGCGTAGCGCATCAATCGCCGGAGAAGTTCCTGCCTTCAATTGGTCGTCAGCCTGGTTGTATAACGCTTCGGCGGTCTTCACTTGCGCTTCCACGGTTTCTACGCGCGATGCCGCGGAAATCGTTTGCAAATAATTGTACCCGACCACAAGAATCACAAGCTCGCGCGCATCCTTGTACGAGTGCTGCGAAGCCCGAACATTCTGCTCGGCGGAATGCACCTTTCTCCACCCATTCAAATCAAAAATCGGCACGCTAAGATACGCGCGTGTATCGAAGTAACCGAACGGGCCGATGATTGGATTAACCTGCGAAAATGAGAAGCCCGGCACGCTGATTTTCGTGAAGCCGGTCTGCGCCAAATTGACTTGTTCCGCGGTTTCAGTCGTATCTGTCGTCAAATTTGGAAGCACGTCGCCCAATTGCTTCCATTTTTCACCACGCGACGCTTCTATATTGTTCGTCGCAAGCAGCGCCCCAAGGTTCTGCGTCAGGCCGCGCTTGAGCGCGTCAATAAAGCTGAGCTTTATCACTTCAGCAGTCAGGTTGCCCGTCGGCACGCTCCCCTGGTAAGGGCTCTGCGGCTGCAAGGGATTCGATGGAGATGTTGACTGGCCGAAAGCAAACGACGCGGACAGCAGTGCCAGTGCGCCAATCAGCGCGAAACGTTTTGCAATCATCGCTCACTGCCTTTCTTTTCGATTCCACTGTGATTCGCCGCCGCGGCCGACCAGAAATGATCAAAAGCGCGTTGAAACGAGGGACCAAGTCCCGTGGACGGTGTCAGCGACCACGCCAGCAGCGAGCCCAGATAAGATTCTTTGTACGACCTCGCCAAATCGGCGGCGGCCACATCCCGCCGTACTTCGCCGCGCTTCTGCGCGATCTTGAAAATTTTGCTCATGATGATGTGGCCCTGCGCAAATCGCGTGCAGAACTTCAATCGCACCGCATCTTTAGAGAGCATCGTCAGCAACATGCTGCGCGCAAGTTCGGGCGACCGGCCGGGATCCTCCCCCAAACGAATGAACAACCGCCGCAGGATTTCCACGACGGGTTCACTACCCCGCTCTATTTCCTCAAGTGCAACGCGAATTTTGCCGATACGAATATCGCCGAAAGCTGTGAGCAATTCTTCCTTGCTCGGGAAATAGTTGAAGAACGTGCCCTTGCCCACGTCCGCGGCGTTCGTAATGTCTTCCACGGTCGTTTCCGTGAAGCCGCGCTCTGCGAACAATCGCATCGCGGCATCAAAGAGTCGCTGGCGTACCGCGGCCGAATGTCGTTCGCGGCGGGACAGGGGACGGCCGGCGCCACGGCTACGAATTGAACGGGAATTTGGGTTTGTTTTCATACAAGACCGACTGACAGTCAATACTGACTATAAGTCAGCAATCCGAAATAAGTCAAGACGAACTTTTGTCGGGCTGCTGGAAACCAAACGCAGCCACACCAATTGCTTGTTTATGAGATGTCGGGAATTAAAAAGGGATTCGGCTGGCGTCCCGGCCCATGCCGGAACGCCAACCGCTTCAACGCCGCAGGAGACGACCTCTGTGTAAGCGACGCGTCCAGTGTGTGTCTAGCGTGAAATGTTGTGCGGAGACCTCTTCGTCAGTTCGGAGAGAAGTATTTTTGCCGAAGCAGGCGGCGCAACTGCACCCTTCAAAACGATGTCGCGCGCTTCGAACTTCTTTCCGTATACCGCTTCATTTCCGTCATTGTCCGGACGCACCGTGGAGCCTTCGAGCGAAATGCCCGCGAACAAGCCGCGCGCGCGAGAGTACGTCAATACTTCCGCGCGCAACGTCACGTCCGTCGCTGCTTCCGCATCGCGGCCCTTTGGCCCGGCAGCCGCTGACGCATCGCCACCCAGTTTCACTTTGCTAGAGAGAATCGAGCTGGCGCCGCGATCGTTCATCACCAACAGCACGAAGTCGGTTGCCTGTGCGCCAAGTTGAAAGCCGATGCTGCCGCCTTCAAGTGCCATCATGGAAGGCGCGCCCCATGGCCCGTGGAAGTTTTCGCCGCCGCGGCATGTCATTACGCCTCGCCCGTAGCTCGCGCCGACGCCAAACGCCGCTTTGAGCACGGATGGATAAACGATTACGCATTCCGCCTTGTCAAGTAGGTTTTGCGGAATGTCATCTGGGACGTTAAGGATTTCTTTCATCACAACTCCGGCATTCTCGATGCGATCGTTCCATTTGGACGTGTCGTCCGCGTGTATGGGCTTGGGCAGGATCAGGGACGAAAAACCCATCATCGATAACGCGAGCATGCAGGATAAAAACTTCTTCATCTTTCCTCCTAATGGCTGAACAGCCGCTTCGAATCATACGGTTGTGAGCCAGTTACCGCAATCCATTAGTCTGATGCTCCAGTCAGCCAGGAAGGGTCTGGATTATAATCGTCAGTAGCGAAATTAGGAGTCCAGGAAAAATGTTAAGCGCGCGTCTTGTGCGCAGCGACCGTCTTGCGCGTCTGAGTTTCATGTTGATGGTTTGCGTCGGCTTTGCGTACGCGATCACCCCGTACGCGACGACTGCGCGCGCGCAACAGCGAAAAGCCGCCGCGACGCCGCAAGCATCGCCGAGAAAACCGAAACTCCGCCCCGATTTGGCGCGATTCGCTACGCGCGTCGCCGCCGCAGTTGACGAACAACACGCCGCGAAAGCTTCATGGGGCATCATCGTCGTGGATCAGGCTATCAACGAAACGCTCTACGAACGCAACGCCGATCTTTATTTCACGCCGGCGTCGAACGCCAAGCTCTACACCACCGCATTCGCGCTCGCCACGCTCGGTCCCGACTACCATTTTCGCACCACCATCGAGTCCGCGACGCCGCCCGATGTCGACGGACGCGTCCATGGCGATGTCCTTTTCGTCGGACGCGGCGATCCCGATCTCTCCAATCGCAAATTTCCCTACGCGCAAAAAGCCGAGCGCGACGGCATCCCCGAGAAGATCATCACGGAGTTGGCCGATGCTGTGGCCGCCAAGGGTGTGAAGCAGATCGATGGAGACATCGTCGCCGACGACAGCTATTTCGCCTACGATCCTTATCCCGAAGGCTGGAGTGTTGGGGATCTGTATTTCAGCTTCGGCGCTCCTATCAGCGCCATCGATCTCGACGACAACACGCTTACCGTCGCCGTCCAGCCCGGCGAACATCTCGGAGACCCCGCAATTCTGTCCATTGAACCCTGGGCCGGATACGAAACTTTCGGCCACGATGTAACTACCGGCCCCAGCGCATCGAAGCAAAGATTTTCCGTGGTTCGCCAACCCGGTCCGCACTCGATTCTCTTGCGCGGCTCAATTCCGCTCGCTGCGCCGCCAGCCAAACTCGATCTCGCGCTCGATGAGCCCGCCGAGTACACGGGGCGGTTGCTGAAGCTTTTGCTCACAGCCCGCGGCGTTCGTGTTGTCGGCGGCGTTAGAGTGCAGCATGGCGCGCCTCCCGAACGCCAAGCCGATGGCTCGACCGCGCTCTTGCCGCCCGCCGCGCCCGCAACTGCAAACGCGGATCCGGTAATTCTCGCCGAACATACTTCGCCGCCCTTGCTCGAATCGATCCGCATGCTGAATAAGATCAGTCAAAATCTTCATGCCGAGCTTTTGCTGCGCACGATCGCGCGGGAAAAGTCGGGAGTGGGTACAACCGACGCTGGCGTAGTAATCGAGCGCAATTTTTTGAACTCCATCGGGCTTGCCGACGGCGATGTTGTACTCGCAGATGGATCGGGTCTCTCGCGCCAAGATCTCGTGACGCCGCGCGCTACCGCGCAACTTCTCGAATACGCCGCGCAGCAGCCCTGGGGCGATAGCTACATTTCGACTCTTCCTGTCGCCGGCGAAGATGGCACCCTCGAAGACCGGATGAAAGGAACCGCCGCAGCCGGCCGTATTTACGCGAAGACCGGCGCGCTTGAGCACGTTCGCGGGATTTCCGGCTACGCGACCACAGTGCACGGCGCACACCTCGTATTCTCGATGTTTATGAACAACAATCCGCAGCCACCGCGCGACACGGCCAAGCTCTTCGATGCAATTTGCATCGCGATGGCCGAGGAAATTCTGCAGTCGCCGCCATCGCCTCGGCGCAAGTAACGCAAGTAACGCAAGTAACAACGTCAAGTATCCCGTCATTACTAACTCTCGTAAGGCGCGTCATAAGACGCGCGCTATTCTTGACACTTCGACGTTCCTACTCCATGGTGAGCCTGTGAGCCGAACCGCAGAAGACCTGCTCGAATTTCCGCGTTTGCGCGAAATCGTCGCGCGAAGAACCACTTGCGCGCCCGGCCGCCGCGCAATTCTTGCGCTCGAACCTAGCGGCGATGCGGCTGCACTCGCCGCGCAATTCGATCTGATTCGTGAGGCGGTGGAATATCTGCGCGCCGGCTCAGAGTTGGGTTTTGGCTCGCTGGCCGATCCCCAAGGATGGCTCGCGCGTCTGGGCATTCCTGCGTCGGTTCTCTCCGCCGCGGAACTTCTCGATGCCGCTTCGCTGCTCGACACTTCCACAAATCTGCGCCTCACATTTCGCGGCACTGCGGATAAATTCCCCAAACTTGCCGAGCGCGCCTCAGCCCTCCCCGATCTTCGCTTTCTCGCGGCCGCCATTCGCAAAGCTGTCCTTCCGAATGGCGAAATCAGTGACAACGCTTCGCCCGCACTCAAGAAGATTCGCGCCTCGGGCGCGCAAACGCGCGACAACATCCAAAAATCGCTCGAAGTCATCCTGCGGGCCCGTGGCGGGGAGGCTGGCCACGACTACGTCACCCTCCGCAACGATCGCTTCGTCATTCCCGTTCGCGCCTCTGAGCGCCGCGGCGTTCCGGGCGTCGTTCACGGTGCCAGCGCAACTGGGCAAACCGTTTTCGTCGAGCCGCTCGAAACTATCGACCTGAATAATCGCCTCGTGCAGCTTGCTGAAGACGAAGCTGCTGAAATCGCGCGCATCCTCGCCGAACTGACAGAACAATTGCGCCTCGAAGGCGGCCCGCTCGCTTTCACCGCTAATCGCATCGCAGACTTCGATTCTGTCTTTGCCCGCGGGCGCTTCGCGCGCGAATTCGACGCGTGCATGCCGGAATTCATTTCCGAAATCGAAATTCATCTCAAAGATGCGCGCAATCCGGTCCTCGAAGATTCGCTGCGGCCGCAGGGCCGGAGCGTCGTGCCCGTCTCGCTCGATCTCGGAGGTTCGGTCGGCACGGTCATGGTTGTCAGCGGGCCGAATACCGGCGGGAAGACAGTAGCGCTGAAAACTTTGGGCCTCGCCGCATTGGCCGGGCAATCGGGAATTCCGGTGGCTGCCGAGCGCGCGGAGCTGCCCATCCTCGATGCCGTGCTCGCCGACATCGGCGACGAGCAATCCATCACCGCGGATCTCTCGACGTTCTCCGCGCATGTCCTGAATCTGAAAGGCATGCTGGCGCGCGCGACCGATCGCACGCTAGTCCTCGTTGATGAGATGGGAACGGGCACCGCCCCGGAAGAAGGTGCCGCGCTCGCCGTCGCCTTGCTCGAAGAATTTCGTCGTCTCGGCTCGCTCACCTTGGCGACGACGCATCACGACCGCCTGAAATCCTATGCTTCGACGACTCCGGGCGTTATCAATGCCGCCGTCGAATTCGACGAAGAGCAACTGCGCCCGACCTATCGCCTCCTCGTCGGCGTGCCGGGCGTTTCGAGTGGCCTCGAAATCGCCAGAAGACTTGGCTTGCCGGAAGCCATCATCGAGCGCGCCCGGGCTGGACTCACGCCTGAAACGCTCGAAGCGCGCGGCCTGATTGCTTACCTTCATCGTAGCCGCGACGAAGTGGAAGAAATTAAACGCGAGGCCCGCGCGGAGCTCGTTGCCCTCGAATCCGAGCGCCGCGAGTTGCGCACTCAGTGGGTCGATCGCCAAAAGAAGCGCATTGCGGAGCTCGAGAAAAATTTCGCGGAAACAGTGAAGAAGCTCGAAAGTGAAGTCACGCGGCTAGCTGCCGAAATTCAGGATCGCAAGCTCCGCGCTGAAGTTGAGAAGTCCACCGGCCGAAAATTCGGGAAGGTTGAAGCCAGCGCGCGCAACGACGCGGATGCTGCTGTGCTGGAGACGCTCGCCTCATCGCAAGCGGATCTAGGCGTCGCCACGGAATCCCCGAAGCCGCTATCGCCTGAAAAATTGATCGAAGGCACGCGCATTCGCATACGCGGAATGAAGCAAGCGGTCGTGCTTCGTCGCGTAGACACGCAATCGCATTCCGCGCAAGTCGAAGCCGGCCCAATGCGGATGAAAATTCCGCTCAGCGATATTATCGGCGTCGAAGAGACGACCGCTGCTTCGTCTCGCCCCAGTGTCCCGAATCGCGGAATTCATGTCCTGGCGCAACGAACCGATGAGCCATCAGCCGAAGAAATAAACGTCATCGGAAGCACGGTCGAACAGGCCATCGAGCGCGTAGACAAATTCATAGACTCCGCCGCGGTCGCCAATCTGCCGCAGGTTCGCATCATTCACGGCCACGGCACAGGCGCCCTCCGCCGCGGCCTGGCAGAATTCCTGCGTACTCACCCCCTCGTCGAGCAAATCCACGCCGAAGCCACGGATCGCGGTGGCACAGCCATCACCGTGGTCGAGTTGAAAGGTTGAACGTGCAGTGCTAAACCTTCTGACACAGAGATACTAATTATCATGGCAGAAGCTGGGTCTTTCGCCGATCGCGTTAAGCAGCAGGCGGACATCGTCCGCGTCGTCGGCGAATACGTTCGCCTAAAGAAGAGTGGCCAGAATTTCACGGGACTCTGCCCATTCCATCAGGAAAAGACACCATCATTCGCCGTGCATCCCGTGAAGCAGATTTATCACTGCTTCGGTTGCGGCGTCGGCGGCGACGCTTTCAAATTCGTAATGGAAATGGAAAAGGTCGCCTTTCCCGAAGCGATTCGAATCGTTGCAGAGAAATGCGGCATCCCGATTCCCAAGCCGCGCGATCGCTCTCCTGAAGAACGAAAAGAAAATCAGCAGCGTTCCGCGCTAGTCGAAATGCATCGCGAAGCCGCGGCATTCTTCGCGCGCCAATTGAACGACACGCCCGAAGGCAAAGCCGCTCGCGGCTATCTGGAAGATCGCGGGCTCGATCGCGAAGCCATGACTCGCTTCGGCATCGGCTACGCGCCGTCGGGCGGCGACGCCCTCTATCGTTTCCTCAAGCAAAAATATCCCGACAAGCTTCTCGAGCCTTCAGGCCTCGTTGTGAAAGATCAGGGCGGCCGCTTTTACGACAAGCTCCGCCGCAGAATCATGTTCCCGATCGCGAACGAGTCCGGGAAAGTAATCGCGTTCGGCGGCCGCGCTCTAGGCGACGATATGCCGAAGTACATGAACTCGCCCGAAACGCCCATCTACTCGAAGAGCAATGTCCTCTATCACCTTGATCGCGCAAAAGACTCGATTCGCCAGCGCAATTTCGCAATCCTCGTCGAAGGTTACATGGACACGATCGCCGTCGCCCGCGGCGGATTCGCCAACGTCGTTGCCAGCTGCGGCACCAGCCTCGCTGAACCTCAGGTGAAACTCCTCAGCCGCTTCACAAAAAACGTTATCGTAAATTACGATCCCGACACGGCCGGCCAAGCCGCGACCGAGCGATCCTTCGCAGTGCTTCTCGAAAAAGAATTCGAGATCAAAGTTCTCACTCTCCCCGGCGGCGCCGACCCTGATAAATTCCTGAAAGAGAATGGCGCAGCAGCATACGAGAAGCAGCTCAGCGCCGCGCCATCCTATATCGACTTTCTCATTTCCCGCGCGCGCCACATGGATCGCTCCACGGCCACCGGCAAACTCGCCGCGCTCAACTATCTGATGCCCTACGTTCAACGCGTCCCGAATCGCCTCATCCGTTCCGAATGGGCCTCACGCATCGCCAGCGAGCTCCGCGTGGACGAGCCCGTTCTTCGCGAAGCCCTGCGCCGTGCCTCAGTCCAGCGCCACAGCGAAGTGAAGCCGAAAGCCGAGCTGGTTTCCTCTGCCATGAAGCAGGCGGACCGCCGCCTCATGCAGATGCTCGTCGAAGCCGACGACTTTCGCGAAAAGCTCGCGCACGTAATCGTCGGCGAATCCCTACACAAAGGCCTCGACACCGAGCGAATATTCGAAGTCTTGCTCGCCACCGCCATCACCGGCACCCAACCCGATCCGGCCGCTCTCGCCGAATCGCTCGCCGAGCCCGATCGCCGCCTCTTCTTTTCCGTCGTTTTCGAATCCGCCGCGGCACCATCGTGGGACGAAGCCGAAAGCTGCCTTATCGTCCTTCGCCGCCGCCACATTGAAACCGAACTGCAAACCGTGCAGAAGGAAATCGAAGCGCAGCCCGCCGCCGCTGACCTCAACCGCCTTCTCACTCGAAAACAGGAACTGCGGAAGCGGCTTTCAGGCTAGGCAAGTGGCAAGTGCGCGAAGATGCGTGAACTCAGGAGGATTGAATGATCGGACGCCCGCAAACCACCGAAGCAGCGCCAAACTACTTCACCTACGTCAACCAGGTAACCGGCGATGATCCCCTCGCGGCGATCGACACCCAACTCGACGAATCGCTCGCATTATTCGCCGGCATCTCCGAAGAAAAATCGCTCCACCGCTACGCCCCAGAAAAATGGAGTATCCGCCAGGTTCTCAATCACCTTTCTGACAACGAGAGAGCCTTCGTCTTCCGAGCCCTCTGGTTCGCCCGCGGCTTCGACGCACCCCTGCCCGGCTACGACCAAGACATCGCCGCAGCCAGTTCTGGTGCAGATAGTGTCTCTTGGGCCGATCATGTCGCCGAATTCCGCGCCGTCCGCCTTTCCACCATTTCGTTGTTTAGAAATATGCCGCCCGAAGCGTGGCTGCGTACCGGCATCGCCAACGACAAGCCCTTCACCGTGCGCGCGCTCGCTTTCATCATTCCGGGCCACGTAACGCACCACATCAAGCTCCTCCGCGAGCGATATTTGTAGGCCCGGGCTGCCGGTATGCCACGCTGGCGCGTCTTCACCAATTCAACTCAAGTCCGCCGAAGCTTGAAATGTATCGCTGTCGCTCCGCGGCACGTTGAAACGAAAAGACTTGCACCATGCCCCACATTGAATCGAATTCCCCTTTCAAACATCTAATTGACGTAAACGCCTGTGCCGATATATGCTCCGAGGGTTTTGGAGGAAACGGACTGAATCCGTCGTGCATCCTATCGGTGTAGGGCGTCCTGATGCAAGACGTGGCGTTGAGTTCGTACGGCGTGGGCAGAGGGATTTGGATCAAGTCGCAAACGGGTTTACCAGCATCACATCCGCCATTCGAAAAAATTCTGACACACGGAAATGGTCGGGGTGTCCCGCCCCGCCGTTTTACGTGATGCACGCAAGTTTGCGCGCCGCTCGCGCATCGGCTTACTCCGCCGGGAGCTAAATTGTGACTCTGGCAATCGAAGAAAAATACGATCAGGTACGGCAGCTCATCAACATGGGCAAGGAGCGCGGCTATCTCCTTTATGACGAGGTGAACGACCTCCTGCCGGCTGAGATCCATTCCTCCGAAGAAATCGACGATCTGCTTTCGACCTTCGAGCGATACGGAATTGACGTCTACGAAGATCTTTCGAGCGCCAAGGCAGCGCTTGCGGGAGACGGCGCCGAAGTCGAAGTCGTCAAAGAGGAAACTCCAGCCGATGACTCGGAACTGGATCTCACTCCAGGCTCGCTCGAAAAAACCAACGATCCCGTCCGCATGTATCTCCGCGAGATGGGCACCGTTCCGCTGCTCACCCGCGAGGGCGAAGTCGCCATCGCCAAGCGTATCGAGCGCGGGCAGTTGCTCGTTCTCAAGACCATCTCTCGCTCGCCTATCATCCTGAAAGAATTGCTTGGCGTCGGCGAAGATCTGCGCCGCGGCTCGCGCTCCATCAAGGAAATCGTTCAGTTCGACGACGAAGAGCTTACCGAAGAAAAAATTGAAGCCAAGACCCGCGAAACGCTCAAGGAAATCGACAAGATCGGCAAGCTTTACCTCCTTTCGGTAAAGCAATCCGAGAAACTCGAAAATACCGCGCGTTCCAACAAGCGCACCTTTCTTCGCGCCCGCTTCGCTCTCGGCCGCACACGCGTGGATATGTCCATGCGCGTCCGCGAAATTGATTTCAATCCCTTCGAGAAGAAGCGCCTCATTGACAAAATGCGCCAGTCGGTCGAGCGCGTCCAGGCCCTCGAGCGCGAAATTGTAAAGCTCGAGCGCCGCGTCGAAGCCTCCAAGGCCGATGTCCTCGCCGAAGCCCGTAAGGAACTTAAAGCGCGTCGGCAGGAACTTCGTGAAATCGAAGTCATCGCCGAGGCCAATCCCACCGAGCTCAAGCGGATGCTGCAAGTCATCGTCCGCGGCGAAGTGGAAGCCGAGCAGGCGAAAAAAGAATTGATCGAGGCCAACCTTCGCCTCGTCGTTTCCATTGCCAAAAAATATACCAACCGCGGCTTGCAGTTCCTCGACCTGATTCAGGAAGGCAACATCGGCCTGATGAAAGCCGTCGACAAGTTCGAATGGCGCCGCGGCTACAAATTCTCCACCTACGCCACATGGTGGATCCGCCAGGCCATCACTCGCGCCATTGCCGATCAGGCCCGCACCATCCGCATCCCGGTGCACATGATCGAGACGATCAACAAGCTCGTCCGCACCTCCCGACAGCTTGTTCAGGAACTCGGCCGCGAGCCCACTTCCGAAGAAATCGCCAAGCGGATGGACATTCCCGTAGCCAAAGTCCGCAAGATCCTGAAAATCGCGCAGGAACCCATTTCCCTCGAAACGCCCATCGGCGAAGAGGAAGATTCGCATCTTGGCGATTTCATCGAGGACAAGGCCGTCGTTTCGCCATCCGACGCCGTCATCAATCTCAGCCTCAAGGAACAAACATCCTCGGTGCTGAAGACGCTCACGCCGCGCGAAGAAAAAGTCATCAAGATGCGCTTCGGCCTCGACGATGGCAGCGAGCACACCCTCGAAGAAGTCGGCCAGTCATTCGCCGTCACCCGCGAACGCATCCGCCAGATCGAAGCCAAGGCGCTCCGCAAGCTGCGACACCCTTCGCGCTCGCGCAAGCTCCGCGCCTTCCTCGAAGGCTCCGCGAACGATTACTGACTCCATTCAAATTAATCGGATTTCAACAGGGCCGGCCATCGCCGGCCCTTTTTTATTTCGACCTAATTTATTTCGGCCCGAGCGTTGATTCGAGGCGTGCCACTGCTTCAGTCCAGAAATCTTTCATGCGCTTTGATTCTGCGGCGCTCTTGAGTTTCATGTGATCGACCACGACTTGCGTTTTGCCCGCGCCTTTCGGATAAAAATAAACGCTCATTCGATCCGTTTCGTCCCATTTCGCGCGAATGGATTTGTTCGCCGTCGCTGTGGTGATCTCCATCTTGTCGTCTTTGAGCCAGGCCTTGCGCGCTTTTTCATCCGCCCAGGCTTTGTAAAGTTTCGCAAGCGGAATGGTTAGCGTGCGGCTCACGCCTGCCGCGAAATCTCCCGTGCACGTCTGATGGATTTCGCGCAGTCCGTGCTTCTGCTCGTATTCCACCGCCACCATCTGGCACCACCAGCCGGGACATTTTTGCTCGTGGTAAAGGAATCTCGCCATTTCCGGGTGGCTCATCTTTTTCGCGCCCGCGTCATCGAGAATCTTGAACCAGTCCGCCCACACTTTGCCCGTTTTAGCCTTGACGGCCTCGTCGCTAAATCGCCGCGGCTTCTTTGCCTTTGCCACTTGAGTGATCCTCCTACTTCATTTTTGCGGTTGTGCCGTGGTCCAATCCACTGCCGAGCCGTACTGATATACGAGTTGCGCGCCGCGATCGGCTCCGAGCGTCAACAGGATTGCCAGCACGCAAAGTCCCGCGAGCAGAATCTTGCGGAAATTCGATGTAAAGTTTTTGCGCGTGACGAACGCGAAAAGGCTCAAGCCAATCGCCACGCTGGTCGTGATCATCATCAGCGTTTCGTGAATTCCTACAATCTCCATCGCCGGCCCTGGCGGGATGGACTTCTCCGCGTTTAGCCCGGTGAAAATCGTCACGATCGCCGCAAACGTACCGAGATACAGAAGCCGCGCGGCGGTGCGGTGCCATTCGTCGCTGCCGCGCAGGTTCGCCAGCGCCTCGAAAAAGAGCGCCGCCAGCCACAACGCAATCGGAAAGTGAACGAACAGCGGATGAATATTGAGAATCGCTCTCAGGCCAGGCAGCATCGCGCACCTCCCTCCGCATGAACCGTCGCGGATTATCGTCGAATGGCGCACCTGCGTAAAGCAGGGTTGACGACTTTGGCTTGCTCCAAATTCCCTGCAATTCTGTCTCGATTAGAAATGACCTCCGGTGATTGTTTTGTTTGGTTTACGGCGATTTCTAATCGTTTGCGTGTCTCGATTAGAAACCAGTGAAAACTGAAAGGGGACGAAAGAAAAGAGATTCAGCCGGCTTTGGCTGCCTCCGCGAATTTGTGTACCTTCGCGCGATTTGCGGGCGGAGCGGCGCGTGACCGTGACTCCGCCGGTTGGCGCACCTATAGTTTCTGTATGTTAACTGTCATGTTACTATACTTTTCAAATAATTATACCACATCATTTGCGCGAATGCAAGTCCCGGCTCTGTGGATGAGGGGCGCTAGGCGGGGATTTCAGGGACGGCGGCTACCAGGGATTGCGTGTAGGGATCTTTTGGCTGCATTAGGACTTGGGCGGCGGGGCCGAGTTCTACGAATTGGCCGGCGCGCATAACGGCTACGCGGGTGGCTAATTGAGCTACGACCGGCAGGGAATGCGAAATCAGGATGTAGGTGAGATTTAGCTCGCGCTGCAGGCGGGCGAGAAGCTCGAGAATCTGGGCGCCGACGGAGACGTCGAGCGCGGAGACGGGCTCATCGCCCACAACGACGTCGGGGCGCATGATCAGGGCGCGCGCGATTCCGATTCTTTGGCGCTGCCCGCCGGAAAATTCATGCGGAAAGCGCTTTAGCGAATCCGCGTCGAGGCCGACCGTCGCGAGCGTTTCGACGATTCTCGTGAGGCGCTCGGGACGCGAGAGTTGCGGCTCGTGGATGGCCAGCGGTTCGCCGACGATTGCGCCGACACGCATGCGCGGATTGAGCGAGCCAGCGGGATCCTGAAAGACCATTTGAATTCCGCGGCGCATGGCGCGCAGTTTGCTTCCATGCGCGGCTAAAAAATTCTCGCCGCGAAATTCAATTTCGCCGCCGTCCGGCTCAATGAGGCGCAGGAGCATGCGCGCGAGCGTCGTCTTGCCGCATCCCGATTCACCGACAATGCCGAACGTTTCGCCGCGCTCGAGTTCGAAGCTCACGCCATCGACAGCAACGCCGCGACGGCCGGGTGCGCCGAAGGCACTGGTTGCGGCGGGATAGGATTTGCGCAGATTTCGCGCGACAAGAACGGGTTGCATGCTCATCGAGCGACACCTTCGGAAACCAGGATGCAACGAGCGTGGTGATCGGTCGATGCGGCTGCCAACTTCGGCACGCCGATATCGCATTCGGCGCGATGAAATTCGCAGCGTGGCGCGAATGCGCAGCCTGGCGGCAAAGCGTCGAGCGCAGGCACGGTGCCGGGAATCGGCGTTAGAGTGCCGCGCTTCAGCCGCGGCGCCGCGCGCAGCAGTCCGGCGGTATAAGGATGGCCGGGCTGGTGCAGAATTTCGTGAGTAGGCCCTTCTTCGATGATCCTGCCCGCGTACATGACCGCTACGCGGCCTGCGACCTGCGCGACAACGCCCAGGTCGTGCGTTATGAAAATCATGGCGAGGCCGAGTTCGCGTTGCAGGCGGGCGAGCAGTTCGAGAATTTGCTTTTGTACGGTGGCGTCGAGCGCCGTGGTGGGCTCGTCGGCGATCAGGACGCGCGGGCCTGCCGCGAGCGCCATCGCGACCATCGCGCGCTGGCGTAATCCGCCGGAAAGCTGGTGCGGATATTGGCGCGCGCGAAGCGCTGGCTCGGGTACCGAGGCAAGTTTGAGCGCTTCCACCGCGCGGCTACGGGCTTCCGCGGATGAACAGCGCGCGTCGTGAACGCGGATTGCTTCTTCAATTTGCGAGCCGATGCGCATCACGGGATTGAGCGCAGTCATCGGCTCCTGAAAAATCATGGCGATTTCGCGGCCGCGAAGGGCGCGGATTTCGTTCGGAGATGCTGTGATGAGATTTGTGGAGTGGCCATCAGCCGCGGCGGGATTTGTGGCGCGGTCGAGGAGCAGCGCTAAGCCGCTGCGGCGCGCGCCCGGCGGTTCGAGTCCCATGAGCGCAAGAGACAGCATTGTTTTGCCGGAGCCCGATTCGCCGACGATGCCGAGTGTTTCACCTGCAGCGAGCGTGAACGAAAGGTCGTTCACGGGGCGCACCCAGCCCTTTTCGGTCGGCAATTCGACCGTCAGCCCGCAAACCTCGAGTAGTTTTGGGAGCAGTTTCGGGAGCAATGTCGGCACGGCTCCATCTTAAACTGAAATGTAGTTGTACAAATTGAGCTTGAGACGCAGCGTTCCACGAGAAACAGCAGTCACAAATCAGCGATTGGCGACGGGGATGACGCAGCGGAGTGCGGTGTGAGTGCTCGAGAAGCTGCAGACTTTGTTGTCTACGAGGCCGGAGGCTTTGGCGGCGTTGATGACGTCAATTTCGCGGATGTGTTGCTTGCCTTTGGGGTAGATCACCCAGATTGCGCCGTTCTTGGCGATGGATTTTCGAAGCAAGGCGAGGCGCTTCAGAGCGTCCTTTTCTTCGGCGCCGAAAAATATTAACTCGATGTCGCCTGCGGGTTTGCGTTCGGCGAATGATGGAGCGAACGGCTCGATGTCGTTGATGAACGCGCCGTCTACGACATTGAGAATTAGAATTTGTTGCTGTGGTTTTACGCCGAGTTTGTCGAGAAGCGAGCGGTGGGAATAGTCGCGTTCGGGCGGGCGCGGTTTTTTGGGCGGTTTGGGCACGGGAAGATGGCTCCGAAAATAACATAGGATGAGGCGGGCGTGATATTCGTGGAGACGGTGGAGACGATTGATGCATGAACTTCGATTGTTGTGATGCGAGTTGATTGAAATGCTAAGAGCCGCGGCTGAAGCCGGTTATGAAAGCGAAGGCTTTTCCCGCTGGACTAAAGTCCAGCTTCCCCCTGCTGAAGCAGGGGGCTGCCACCGAGATCGAGAGGGCTCACTTCGTATTGGCGGGTTGGGTTCAGAAGAGGAGGTGCGCGAAGAGGCCGGCGGGGTTCGAGGATTGGTTGGTGAGCTGCAGGAGGCGGGACATGCTCGCGAGACTGAATCGGTATTTTGATTAAGGCGGTATCTGGCTTACACT
>Ga0209624_10000131_pt1 | contig 67910 bp, 62 predicted proteins | sample JacPinW_OM2H0_O1_FD_188565 | JGI IMG/M metagenome (GOLD analysis project Ga0209624, IMG submission 188565) | Forest soil microbial communities from Algoma, Ontario, Canada - Jack Pine, Ontario site 1_JW_OM2H0_O1 (SPAdes) (version 2) | ecosystem: Environmental > Terrestrial > Soil > Boreal... | reverse complement strand
CGTCGCATCGTTCTTCCGTAAGCGCCAGGCAAATAAGGCCGCGACCAAATTTAGCCATGAAGTTGATGGCTTCGGGCGTCACTTTTTCCGCAGCCATGGTCAAGTCGCCCTCGTTTTCGCGATCTTCGTCATCAACGAGAACGATCATCCGCCCCTTGCGGATTTCATCCACCGCTTCTTCCACGGTTGCGTAACTCATACTTTCCGCACTCATCTCGATGCTCCCGAAAAATGCAACATGAGGTAGTAGAAAAACGCGCCGACTAGCCCAGCGCCGGGGATCGTGAAAATCCACGCCCAGACAATTCTTCTCGTGACGCCCCAGCGCACGGCCGTCAGCCGCCGTACCGATCCGACGCCCGTAATGGCGCCGGTGATAACGTGCGTGGTGCTCACGGGAATGCCCGCATGCGCCGTAACAATCAATGTTACCGCAGCGGACGTCTCTGCGGCGAATCCTCCGAACGGGGTGAGTTTCGTGATCTTCTGGCCCATGGTTTTGACGACGCGCCAGCCTCCGGCCATCGTTCCGCCCGCCAGGGCGAGGTGACAGCAAATGATCACCCAGTAGGGCACCACGTAAGAAGGCAACATCCCGCCGGTGACTAGGGCGGCCGTGATAATCCCCATTCCCTTTTGCGCGTCGCTGGTTCCGTGGCCGAAACTGAAAGCTGCCGCCGATACGAGTTGGAGCCGCCGGAACCACTTGTCGACGTTTCTCGGGTGCGCTCGACGAACGATCCAACTGGTAACAATCGTAGTGAAAGCACCGGCGGCCAGTCCGATGACCGGCGCGATGAATATGAAAATCACCGGCAGAATCCATCCGGAGATGGTGATCGCGCGGGTTCCGGCCGCGGCAAGTGCGGCGCCGCCGTAGCCCCCCATAAGCGCATGCGACGAACTGCAAGGTATCCCCAGCCGAATCGTCACATAGTTCCAAAGGATGGCGCCAAGAAGTCCGGCGAGGATCACGTATACGGTCACGTAGTTCAAATTCACGAGCCCGCTACCCATCGTTTTTGCCACGGCTGTACCGAACGCGAACGCAGCGATGAAGTTCCAGAACGCCGCCCACGCCACCGCAGTAAGCGGCCGGAGCACGCGAGTTGAGACGACTGTCGCAATCGAACTCGCAGCGTCGTGCCAGCCATTCGTAAATTCAAAGGCGAGCGTGACGAAAACTACGAGCGCGAGAACCCGAAAGTCGTTCACTATCTCGCCTTTCAGATTCGATGGGAAGATGCTGAATGTGATGGATTCAGCTTGGGTACGAAAATAGAAATCATGCGTTTTTCAGCGTGACGGTCTCGATTACGTTCGCGACGTCTTCGCACTTGTCAGCGGCAAACTCGAGCAGTTCGATGATTTCCTTCCACTTGATGATTTGCACGGCATCTTTCTCCTCATCGAAGAGATCCGCAATGAGTTTGCGACTTTGCCGATCGGCCTGATTTTCGAGCCGGTTGATCTCGATGCAATGATCCAGGATGTGATCCTGCTTCTCGAGCACCCGAACCGCCTGCACAATCTCGTACGTCGCGCTAAGCACTGTTCGCGCGAGTTCACTCACACCCGGAAGGATGGTGCGAACGCGATAGATCACCAGGCGAGTCGCCGCTGCGTCCATCAGATCAATCACGTCATCAATTTTGCTCGATAGTTCGTGAATATCTTCGCGGTCGAAGGGGGTGATGAACGTTTGGTTCAGCCGCGTGATGATGTCATGAGTGATTGTGTCACCGCTGTGCTCGAAATCCTCAACGCGTTCGGCGCGCACAGGAGGATCATCATAGTGCTCGAGCATGTCTACCAGCGCCTGCGCGCCGGCATTCACGTTCTCCGCTTGGCGAACAAACATTTCGAAGAAGCTCTGCTCGCGCGGAAGCAGCCTTGTAAGCAGTCCGGGCATTGCCGGTTAAACCTCCATAGGTGTCAAGGAGAGGCACGACTATATCGAAACGCTTGGCCTGCTGCAAGTTAGGAAACGAAAAAGGGCGCCGCGATTTTGTTGGCCGCGGCGCCCTATAAAGCTATGACAGATTTGAGTTTATGGAAGGATTAGTACATCCCGCCCATACCGCCGCCTCCGGGTGCGCCGCCGCCACCGGCTGCCTTCTTATCATCTTCCTTGATGTCCGCGACGAGAGCTTCTGTCGTGAGCATCAGGGCAGCGATTGAAGCAGCGTTCTGTAGCGCCAAGCGCGTAACTTTCGCAGGATCGATCACGCCGGCCTTCACGAGGTCCGTGAACTCACCGGTATCCGCGTTGAAGCCAAAGTTCTCGTCCTTCGAGTCACGAACGCGGCCGACCACCACCGCTCCTTCGTGTCCCGCATTGTGCGAGATCTGCCGCATCGGCTCTTCGAGCGCCCGCTTCACGATATTGACGCCAATCGCTTCGTCATCGTGCAGCTTGAGCTTCTCGAGCGCGTTGATGCAGCGAACCAGCGCCACGCCGCCGCCGGGAACAATTCCTTCCTCGACCGCTGCGCGGGTTGCATGCATGGCGTCTTCGACGCGAGCCTTCTTTTCCTTCAGCTCGGTTTCGGTGGCTGCGCCGACCTTGATTACGGCCACACCGCCAACGAGTTTCGCCAGACGCTCCTGCAGTTTTTCCTTGTCGTAGTCCGAAGTGGTCTCTTCGACCTGCGCGCGAATCTGCTTCACGCGGCCTTCGATCTCAGACGGCTTGCCCGCACCTTCCACGATCGTCGTGTTGTCCTTGTCGATCGTGATCTTCTTGGCGCGGCCAAGATCTTCCATCTTTACGTTCTCGAGCTTGATTCCGAGATCTTCCGTCACAGCCTTGCCGCCGGTCAGCGTGGCGATATCTTCCAGCATGGCCTTGCGGCGGTCACCGAAGCCCGGCGCCTTCACGGCAGCGCATTGCAGCGTGCCGCGCAGCTTGTTCACGACGAGTGTCGCAAGGGCTTCGCCCTCAACGTCCTCGGCAATGATCAGCAACGGCTTTCCGGTCTTGGCAATCTGCTCGAGCAAAGGTAGCAAGTCCTTCATCGAGCTGATCTTCTTCTCGTGAATCAGAATGCGGACATCCTCGAGCGCGCACTCCATGCGCTCCGGATCGGTGACGAAGTAGGGCGAGAGATAGCCGCGGTCAAACTGCATCCCTTCGACCACCTCAAGCGTCGTCTCCATCGTTCTCGATTCCTCGACAGTGATAACGCCATCCTTGCCGACCTTCTTCATCGCTTCGGCGATGATGCTGCCGATTTGCTTGTCGTTATTGGCGCTGATCGTGCCGACTTGCGCGATCATGTCGCCCTTAACGTCCTTGTGCAGTTTCCTGATTTCCTCGGCGGCGACTTCCACGGCCTTTTCGATGCCGCGTTTCAGCGCCATCGGGCTTGCTCCGGCCGCAACAGTCTTTACGCCCTCCCGGAAAATAGCTTGAGCGAGAACAGTCGCTGTGGTCGTGCCGTCGCCCGCAACGTCGGACGTCTTCGACGCAACCTCGCGCACCATCTGCGCTCCCATGTTTTCCAGTGGATCCTGCAGTTCGATTTCCTTGGCCACCGTCACACCGTCTTTCGTGATAATCGGCGCACCAAACTTCTTTTCGATCACGGCATTGCGGCCTTTCGGCCCAAGCGTGATTTTCACGGCATCGGCTAATACGTTGACGCCGCGAAGGATGGACTGGCGTGAATTTTCACCAGTCACGATTTGCTTTGCCATATTCCCTCACCCTCCTAAGATTTCTTCCGAACTTCAGCCCGTTACCGCCATTGGCGGATGCGGGAGTTACCTCTTGGCGGCCTTTGCGGCGCCGCCGATTTTCGCCAGGATTTCGTCTTCCTTGAGAATTAAATACTCTTGGTCGTCAACCCTGATTTCGTTACCGCTATACTTCCCGAAAAGAACCCGGTCTCCCGCCTTCACATCCAGCGGAATCCGTTCGCCCTTTTCAATTCTTCCCGCACCAACGGCGATAATCTCGCCTTCTTGAGGTTTTTCTTTGGCCGTGTCAGGGATGATGATTCCGCCCTTTACGGTTTCTTTCTCTTCCAGACGCCGCACGAGCACGCGGTCGTGCAGCGGCGTAACGTTGACTGCCATCTTTGCTTATCCTCCGGTGGAGTTCTTGCTAGATGAGGAGGGCTGGACTTTTAGCACTCCTCGACAGCGAGTGCTAATATATCAAAAATCTTGATGATGTCAAGCGATTACACAAGGTGGCCGAGTCTCTCACCGCTCGCTTCGATTCGATGCTATCTCCATTTGCAACAGATACTTGCAAGGCCCTTCTGACATGCCGACATGCCTTCTTGCTTGCCTCGGCCAACTTCAAAGCGTAGCATCCATTCCCAATGGCGAAAAAAGGCGGCGTTGCAGCTTACATCCTCGCGGGCGGGAAGAGTTCGCGCATGGGTCGCGATAAAGCCCTGCTCGATTTCGGCGGAACGCCGCTCATCCTGCACATAGTTTCTCTCGTGCAGCCACTTACGGGCGCGCCGACAGTCATCGGGCCGCCAGACCGTTACGCAAATTTGAACCTGCGAGTGATCGCCGACGACGAACCGGATATCGGCCCGCTCGGCGGTATCGTCACTGCAGTTCGGGATTCTCGCGAGCCGTGGAATCTCGTTCTGGGATGCGACCTGCCGCTGCTAACCTCGGAATGGCTTGCATACCTAATTGACCGTGCGCTCGCGTCTTCGGCTGATGCGGTCGTGCCTCAAAGCGCGGCTGGAGCAGAGCCGCTCTGCGCAATGTATCGGAAGAGCTGCGAGGCCGGCATCGCGAGGGAAATCGCGCGCGGCGTGCGCAAGGTCACGGACGCGTTGGCGCAACTCAACGTCGAGCGCATCGAGCCGCTGGAATGGAAGAACTTTGACCCGAGCGGCCAGCTTTTCAAGAATCTGAATTCGTTGAAAGACATCGAAGAAATAGCCGCTGCGCTTCAGCAAAGATATGGCAAGGTAGCTCTGCAATGAGCGAACACTATTTCGAATTTCGCGATGTTTCCATCGCCTTCGGCGAACAGGACGTTCTCAAGGACGTGAGTTTTTTCGTGAATCAGGGAGAAACCGCGGTGATCCTCGGACGCAGCGGCGTCGGAAAGTCCGTCAGCTTGAAATTGCTGCTTGGATTTCTGAAGCCTGACGAAGGTCGGATCATCGTCGCGGGCGAAGACGTCACTGACTTCACCGAAAATCAGTTCGCTCAGATTCGCAGACGCGTGACGATGGTATTCCAATCGGGCGCGCTCTTCGATTCGCTCACCGTCGCCGAAAATGTCGCGTTTCCACTCGAAGGTCGCGGCCTCGACCAGGAAGCAATCGGCTCGCGCGTCAAGGAGTTGCTGCAAACGCTTGAAGTAACTGAATTCGCCGATCGCCTGCCCGCCGATTTGAGCACTGGGACAAAACGCGCAGTGGCGATTGCGCGCGCGTTAGCTGAAGACCCCGAAGCCATTCTCTACGACGAGCCCACAACCATGGTTGACCCGCTCATGGCTGCATATATCGGCGATTTGATTTCACGCCTCAAGGCAAAGCTGCACAAGACTTCCATCGTCGTCACCCACGACACGCATCTGGCCAAGAAGCTGGCCGATCGAGTCATCTTTTTGCAAGAAGGCAGCGTCGCGTTTTTCGGGACCTGGCCGGAGTTCGAAAATTCTTCCGATCCATTTCTCAAGAATTTCCGTCTTCAGGATGCAATGATCCCCGCGCTCGACGAAGTCGTTTCATGACTGCGGCCAACTCGCTGGCAAGGCGAGTGGCATGTCGCCGTGTATGACTAGTTCGGGTCCACTCGCACTTCTGCATGGCTGCCCAGCGCCGTTTTTGCTATCGTGCAGGTTCGCCAAAGCATCTTTCGGCGATTCAATAATCCAGTTCAACGGAAAACTATTTGAGCGCTCCTGCGCAAACCGATCCAAAAAAACAACTGCGCCGCGAAATGGGATTTTGGGACGTGCTGCTTTTCAACATCGCAGCCGTCCTCGGACCTCGCTGGGTCGCGGCCGCTGCACACAACGGCACGTCTTCGATTTCCCTGTGGATTCTCGCCGCGCTTTTCTTCTTCGTTCCCAGCGCGCTCGTCATTGTCGAACTTTCCACGCGCTATCCCGTCGAGGGCGGCCTCTACGTCTGGTCGAAAGAAGCTTTCGGCGAATTTCACGGTTTCGTGGCCGGCTGGACGTATTGGGTCTACACGTTTTTTTATTTTCCAGGCCTGTTGCTCGCCAGCGCGTCCATGGGTGCATACATCGGTGGTGCGCGCTATGGATATCTCGCGCAGGACAAGCACTTTCTAATTTGGGGCTCGTTCGCCCTCCTTGCGATCGCGGTCGTGATGAACATCATCGGCCTGAACATCGGCAAGTGGCTGCAGAATGCAGGCGGTGTCGGAACATATGTCCCGCTGCTCATGCTGGTCGGCGCGGGATTTTATCTTTGGCACCGTCAGGGTTCCGTCACGCATTTCACTATCCCAAACATGCTGCCGCACTGGAATTGGGACACCGTGAATTTTTGGCCGCAGATCGCGTTCGCGTTCGTCGGATTGGAACTCGTGTCGGCGATGAGCGAGGAGATTCGCGATCCGCGCAAGACAATCCCGCGAGCAATCTACGCTTCAGGCGCGTTGATCGCCGTCATCTACATCGCAGCAACGATCGCCGTGTTGAACTTGATCCCGGCTGATTCCGCCGATCCGAAGAGCGGCGTATTTCAAGCGCTGACCGTCGCATCCACGGTTCTCAGAATCGGCGCAATCGGAATGATCGCGGCCCTTCTCGCCGCGTTCGGAAACGCCGGCGGCGTGGGGACCACCGTCGCGGGAGTTGCGCGCATTCCATTTGTTGTCGGCATCGATCACTACATGCCCGCCGCATTCGGCAAAATTCATCCCAAGTGGCGCACGCCTTGGGTTTCGATTCTGGTGCAGGCGCTCATAACAGCAGGAGTCCTGCTCCTCAGCCAAATCAACGAGACGACAACCGGTGCCTACCAAGTCCTCGTAGACGCCGCAACCATCCTTTACTTCATTCCATTTCTTTACATGTACGCTGCGGTGATCAAGCTCTCGAACAGGCCAGACCGGAATGCGAACACGCACGCCGTCTTGATTCCCGGTGGAAAGTTGGGTGTCTGGATCGCCGGCGGGCTCGGCTTCGCAGTTGTTGCGGGCGGAATTGTGCTTTCGTTGATTCCGCCGGGCGAAGCAGAAAACAAGTTTCTCTTCGAGACAAAGCTTGTCGGCGGAACACTGATTGCGATTTGTCTCGGGCTGATTCTTTATTTCCGAGGGGCGCGAGCGAAGAGGCGTCAAGCGGCGCGTTAGCACCAGCGCGTTCGCGCCAGCGCCCGCCGCGAAGCGCGTCAGTAGACTGCGCGCGCCTTCACCGTCTGCTTTGTGGCTAGCGAAAATCGCCCCTCGACATCCCCGCCCTGATTGATTCTTTCCGTTACGTATTCCCCCAGCGCGGGCCCATGCTTGAATCCATGTCCCGATCCGCCACCGACCAGCCACACATTGTCAAAATCAGGATGCCGGTCAATCAGAAAATCGCCGCTCGAAGTATTTTCGTACTGGCAAATTCGCGTTTCAACGATAGGCGCATTCTTCAAGGCAGGGAATCGCTCGGCGACGTAATTTCGCGCGTGCTCCATCGCCTCGGCGGTCGGAATACGCTCCTGCGAATCGGGATTGGCGCCTTCGCCGTGCTCGTCCGACGCAGCTTTCAAGCCGCGCCCTTCAAGGTTCGGCATGCCGTAATATTCGCGGTAGCGATCGAGGAATGTCGGCAAAGCGGGCGGCGAGAATCGCGTATCGCCCGGCGGGACTCCGAAAAAGAAAACTTCCTGGCGCGTGGGAAAGATTCGATCGCCCAGCAGCGCCGGAAAGATTGCCGGAAGCCAAGGGCCGCACGCGAAAACAAATGTGTCCGCCGAAAAGGTTTCACCGTTGCGTCCGCGAATCGACGGAAGACGTCCCTTGCCGGTAGGCGGTTCGATGCACTCGGAGCGGTAGGTCGCACCTTTGCGAATCGCTTCGGCCACCACCAGCTCAACGGCCCGCCGGGCCATGATAGCTCCGCTGGTCGTTTCGAGAAATGCCATACCGTCATCCGGAATCGAAATCTGCGGATAACGCCGGCGAGCGTCGTCAGCGTTCATCACTTCGTGAGGGACGCCGGTTTTCTTCAGCACATGGAGAGATTCATGTGTGTAGGTATTGTCTATCGCCGATAGCCAGAGAACGCCGGTACGATGAAAAATGTTCGCGCCGCTGCTAGCGTTGAGTTCTTCCCAAAACGGCAGCGAACGCATTGACCAGCGCGTGTAGACCTCGTCAGCGCCGTATCCCATGCGGATGATTCGCGATTCGCCGCCGGAACTCGCGCGGCTGTTCGCCGGCCCGTACGCGTCGAGAATCAGGACGCGGCGCCCCGAGCGTTGCAAAAAATTCGACGTCCACGAGCCGAACACCCCCGCGCCAATCACAACAACGTCGAATTTTGCGTCTGCGCTCACCGATAGTTTTGTCAAGACATGACTTGACTCACGCTCCGAGTTCCATTTGATTGTCGTCAGGACACGACTTTAGTCGTGCCGATAAGAATTGCAAACGAGTCCGGCTTTAGCCGCTGAGGCCCTGTCTCCCGGATCGTCACAGCCGTTCGTCGCGCCGGCATCCTGCCGGCGTTTTTGACTTACTTTTCCTGGGTTCGGAGCTTCAGCCACTAGAAGCCTTGCTCAATCAATTCCTCCACCGTTACCCGCGAAACCGGCCGCTCACGCCGCGCTTCCATAAGCGACTCGACATACTTCGCCAGAATGTCGCATTCGATATTCACCGAAACTCCGATCGTCAGCGCGTGAACCGCCGTGTGCTCATACGTAAACGGAATGATAGCGAAATCGGCCACGCCATCATGCCATTGCGCCACAGTCAGGCTGATCCCATCAATTGCGATCGAGCCCTTTTCAGCCACATAGCGGCGAAACTCTTCCGGCACGCGCACCGAAAGCCACCAGCTATCGCCTTCTCGGTCGAGCCTTTTAACTTGCCCGACCGTGTCCACGTGCCCCTGAACGAAATGTCCGCCAAGTCGCGCGCCCGCCACAAGCGGCCGTTCCAGATTCAACAGCGCACCAGGTTTCTTCTCGCCAAGCGAAGTGCGCCGAAGCGTTTCACCCGAAAGATCGGCCGCAAAATAGTCCGAATCGCACTCGACGACGGTAAGGCAGCAGCCGTTCACCGCGATGCTGTCGCTAATTTTCAGCGGCGCAGCTTCATCCCACGCACCTGAAATATTGACGCGCAGCCGCCCGCCGTCATTCGAGACTGCGAGTGCTTCAATTTTTCCGACGTGTTCGATGATCCCCGTAAACATTGCCGAAATATCCCTCAATGAGAATATCTGCGCCCGACGGGCGGCACGCGATGCTTTGCAACGGCCGCATTCCACGCATTCGCTGCATTACCATTTGCGATCCGAGCGGCCACCTCGCCCAAACGACATCGCTTGCGCCAAAAATCTTCGGCGCAATAAAGAGCGCTATCTTATCAACGATTCCGTCTGACAGCGCAGCCCCGTTCAATTCGCTTCCAGCTTCAAGAAGCACGCTGAGAATTTGCCGTTTGCCAAGCTCGACAAGCGCCGCGCGCAGATCAAGCTTCTTACCACGCCGTGGCAATTGCACGACCTCAACACCAGCGCGACGGAGCGCATGAGCCTTCGGTGAGTTGGTCGAGGCCAGCGTGAAAATCAGAACATCTTCGCGCGCCGATTTCACCAGCGCCGAGCGCACTGGCAATCGAAGCCTCGAATCCATCACCACGCGCAGCAATGGGCGCCTCCGCGGAAGCTGCGTGCGATCGGTCAGCAGGGGATCATCGATCAATATCGTGCCAATTCCAGTGAGGACGGCATCAGAGGCATGGCGAAGCTGCTGCACCGCATCGCGTGACGCGGCGGAACTGATCGAAGTCGTCTTTCCGCGTGCAGCGGCAATTTTGCCGTCGAGCGTCATCGCCGACTTGAGCGTAACAAACGGCAATCGCGTGCGAATCCATCTCGCGAAGTGTTGGTTCAGCGTGCGCGCTTCATCTTCGCCCACACCGACCTCTACTTCAATTCCTGCCTCGTGAAGTTCTCGGAATCCGCTCCCGGCGACGAGTGGATTTGGATCACGAATCGCACCCACCACACGTTTAATCCCCGCGGCAATAATGGCGCGCGAGCAAGGCCCCGTTCGTCCGACGTGAGAGCACGGCTCAAGGTTGACGTAAAGCGTCGCCCCGCGCGCGGCTGCCCCAGCATGCTCGAGTGCGACGATTTCCGCGTGCTTCCGCCCGTCATAGGTGTGAAATCCTTCACCAATCACACGCCCCGCGCGCACAATCACCGCTCCAACAATTGGATTCGGCGACGCAAGCGCAACTCCCTCGCGCGCGAGCTCCAAAGCGCGCGACATCCATAAATTATCTCGCGATTTTTCGTCAGTCGAAGAGTGAGTTGACGTAGGTTTGCGCGTCAAATGGCACCAGGTCGTCTATCTGCTCGCCCGTTCCCACAAAGCGAATCGGCAAGCCGAGCTCGCGCGAAATCGCCACCACAATTCCGCCCTTCGCCGTGCCATCGAGCTTCGTCAGCACGATGCCCGTCACACCGGCGTGGCTCGTAAACTCGCGCGCTTGCGTAAGTCCGTTTTGCCCGGTCGTCGCGTCGAGGACCAGCAGCACATCGTGCGGCGCACCGGGCACGAGCTTCGCAGCGGTCCGCTTCATTTTATCGAGCTCCGCCATCAGGTTCGATTTCGTGTGCAACCGGCCGGCAGTATCCACGATCACCACGTCGGCCGCGCGCGCCTTCGCAGCGCTCAACGCGTCGAACACCACCGACGCGGGATCGGCTCCAGGCTTCTGCCTGATCATCTCGAGTCCCGAACGTCGCGCCCAGATTTCAAGCTGCTCAATCGCAGCGGCGCGAAAAGTGTCTGCCGCACAGAGAACCACGCTGCGCCCTTCCTTCGTGAGCCGATTCGCAAGCTTGCCGATCGTCGTAGTCTTCCCCGTGCCGTTCACTCCGACAACGAAAATTACGCGCGGCGCAGCCGCGCCCGGCCCGTTCTCGCTAGTAACAGGCACAGCCAAAATCTTGACGATTTGCTGCTTCAGCGACTGCTTGAGCGCCGCCGCGCCTACGAGTTTGTGCTCGTTTACTTGCGCACGCAGCGCGGCAATCACTTCCCTCGTAGTGCGCACTCCGATGTCGGCCGATAGCAACGCCGATTCAAGTTGTGCGAGCACTTGTGGATCCACCGGCCTGTCGCCAGTGAGAATCTGCTCCACCTGCGCAGCAAGCTCGGTTCGCGTCTTTTTGACCGACTCTTTCAGCCGCTCAAGCAGCGTCGGTTCCGGTTTTCCAAACAGCGAAATCATTCACCCCACCTTAAGTTCTGGAGTAAATGATTCTAGCAGAGGACCACCATTCGAAGCGTATGTGCAGTGGAACAGCTCAGCAGGCTTGCCGATTAACGTGATATCGAGACTAGCAACTGGCCAATCGTATCGCCGGCATCTTGCCGGCGGTTTTCTGCGCAAATTTTCAACTGGGAAATTAGTGCAACGGACCCGCTTCAGCCGTCGTAGTGGGCAAAGCGGAATAGTACCGAAGGCAGCCCTTGCTGACGGGAGAGAATACTGTCAACGAGCGCAATTCGAAAAAACTAAACTTCCACCAACGTAGCGCTAATCCGCAATCTCCCCGCATGAATCGCCGACTCCAGCGCCGCAATAACCGCCGGATCGAATTTCGTTTCCGCAAACGACCGAATCCGCTCCAGCGCATAGTCAACTTCCATCGCCGATTGATAAGGCCGGTTCGTCGTCATTGCATCAAACGTGTCCGCCACGGCGATAATCCGCGCCATCATCGGTATCTGATCGCCGGGAAGCCCATACGGATAACCCTTGCCGTCAATCCGCTCGTGGTGCAGCTCAATGCCCGGCAGCACGTCATTCAATTTCGCAACAGGCCGCATAATGTTCGCGCCCTTAATCGTATGCTGTTTCATCAGCTCGAATTCTTCCGCGGTCAATTGCCCCGGCTTCTTTAGCACGCGGTCATCTACGCCGATTTTGCCCACGTCGTGAAGCAGTGCCGCGATCCTCACGCGTTCCAAATCCTCGGGCCCCAGCCCCAGCCCCTCGCCAATAATCAGCGAATATTTCGCAACGCGCCCTGAGTGGCCTCGCGTATATGGATCTTTTTCGTCAATGGCCGCCGAGAGCATCCGAATCGAACCCAGGAAGAGATCATGATTTTCCTGCGCCGCTTGCTTGAGATTCTCCACATGGCGTTCAATGTCGTTGGCCATGTTGTTGAACGTCTCGCCTAACTCGCTGATCTCCGCGGCTCCGCTCACTTCCACGCGTTCGTGAAATTCGGCGCGGCTCATCGCGCGAGTCGACGCCACGAGACTCTGAATCGGCTGCGTAATACCAAGCGCGAAAAGATACCCGAAGAGCAGCGCAACAAACGTCGCGCCCAGTACAAACCGCAGCGCTTCCCGCGTGAGATCGTCCACACCCGCGTCAATTCGAGCCTGCTCCATGCTGCGCTGCGCCACCACCGCCCAACGAAGCGCCGGAATCGTGCTGTATGTCCCAATCATCTCGACGGGCCGCTTCCCATCCTTCTGCGGTTGATCGAATCGAATCGTCGCCGTCGTCCGCAACTCCTGCGGCAATTCCTTGAATTTCTGCACCACCGGCGACGTTTGCGACACATCAAATCCCGGAATCATTTCGTTCGTGTTCGCATGCGCCACGATTCGTCCATGAATATCGGCCACAAAAAACACCCGGTCGTGCGTGCTGGCATCCTGCAATCGCGCCACCACGCGATCGAGCGATACCACCGCCGCCAGCATCCCGGTAAATTGCCCCGCCGAATAAAGCGGCACTGACATCACCAGCGCCGGCCGGTTATTCGGCTGCAGCGCGAATGGCTCGCTGACAAAGTTCACCTGCTGAATGCTGGCCGTGAACGCGCGTTTCAGCGTGGCATCCACGAATGGATCTTTGTCCGCGCGAATGCTCCCCGCAGATTCGCCGCGCGCCTGCCGGTTCACTGCTGTCACATAAAGAATATTCAAATTGCTCTCGACGATGCTCTGCAGCAGCCGGCTAACCGGAGGCGCATGCGCCGGGTCGTTCACGTCCTCAATCCAACCTCCCAACGCCATGAATTGCCGCTGGGTAGCCAATTCTTCGTGCAGATTGGATTGAAACTGAAGAATCTCCCCGGCAATCGCCCGCGCGATTTCTTGCTGCTGCACGCGCTCGGTGTCCTGCAGCTTATCTTCGCTAAGCCGCAGCACCTCACGGTGATAGAGCCACAGCGGCGCAATGCTGACGAGCAGCAGCGCGGCAAGCACGATCCACAATATCTTGAGGCGTCGCGTCCCGAGTGGCTTGAGGTCGGTTATCTGCACACAGTTGTACCCGCGTAAAAAGGCTAGCGGAGTGCGCAGCCACTACACAACTGACCTAAGGTACTAGCGTCGCCGATTCATAACCTTCATACTCGATGTTCTCTCAAGGTTGGCGCCGTACGCTGCCTTCACGTTTGACATCGGTAACGAATTGGCGCGCCGAGCGCACCGCCATCGTCGCGCCGGCATCCTGCCGGCGTTTTTGACGTTCGCCTCGAACGTTCGGCCACCACACATTTTTTCGCGCGCGATCAGCTTGTAATGTAGCTCACCTCTTCAGAGGTGAGGCCTTTCAGGCATTTCGAGCCTAATGCGTTACACTGTTTATGAGTTTCAAGCTGGCGCAGCCTATGCAGTTCAACTAAAGGAGCACTCGTGAAAAGTGATTTTGATGTTCAGTTCGAATATGTCGATCGTGAAAAGGGTCCCGGCACTGGCGCGTCAATCAAGGTCGAGGCTGCTAGTTCGTTTCCTGTCGCCATTGCCAAAGCGACGCGCGAGTTCTGGAAAGCACGGTCGCGCAAAGAGCGATTTGATATCGGCACGGGAGGTCTGAAAATCTCTGTCACCCGACTCGAATCCGCGCAAGACAATTCGGAAAAGTAGTGATTAAGCTAACGGGCCCCGACAAGTTCATTTCGGCCGGACGAGAACTCGCCCGACGGCAACTCGCCCGACGAGTACTCTAAAAATGAGGGCATGGGTCACCAGCAGGGGAGGCACAATCGCCGTCGGAATGAAAAACGCGGCTCCCAGCGCCCCAGCGTCAATGTGAACGCGTAAGGCTTGAACAACCGCAAATAAAAAGTCAGCCGCGCCCCAAATATTAAACAGCCATACGAGCGCCACGGCCCACGATGCGCCTCGTGAAAGCGCGACCATCGCGGCGATGGCAAGGATGCCAGCGACAAAATCTCCATACGCCGCGGGAACCGCGAAGGCTGCCGGCAGCGAGGGAGAGACAACCCCTGGAACCAAAAAGCTGAGTCCGATGAAACGGAGAAACATATGTGGCGCCACTAACACACGGAGCGCTTGGTCGCGGTTCATCATTCGCAATCGCGGCCAGGCATAGCGCTGCGCGATCACCCCAGAACTCACCAGGCTCATCAGCGTGCTAATTCCAAATATTGCGAGTGTGTTCGTAATTCACATCCCAGCCAGCCGCGGGCGCGGAACTACCAATCCGAAGTTCCGCAACAGTGGGATTGTAGCGCAGGCACAGAGCACCAGAAGCAGCGTTTCGTTCGAGTCCGCGCCGCTTCCGTTGGCTTGCTTCCCGCAACAATCCCCGCGCCCTATGTAGCTCACCTCTTCAGAGGTGAGGTTTCTCTCGACCTTTTGGACTTTGCGGAGCCTCGAAGCCCCCCTTATTTTGTCTCGATTAGACATGACCTCCGATGATTGTTTTGTTTGAGTTACGGACGTTTCTAATAATTTGCAGTCTCGATTAGAAATTGCTTTTTGGTTGAGTACTGGGCTCCGTAAATTTGCGTAGCATTCCGTGGCTTGGAAGCCAATCGGCGCCCATCGCCCGTTTGCGGGCGGTCTTCTCCCTGTTAACTGTATAATTATCATAGTGTTAGGTTAATTAAAACGGCCCATTATATCATGTGTGCGGTCGTGCCCGCAAATCCACAGTGTGTAAGGGTTGGCGGAAGTGCTGGGGAATCAGCGGGATTGGGGCGCGAAAATCTTACGAAATTGTGCTTTCGATTTCGGGCGAAAGACGTAGCATCGCGATTAACAGAGGCGCGCGAACGTCGCGACATCCAAACTTTTACCTGTATGCGTCTGGGGCGATTATTTCGTTACGCATCGCGTAGTGAATAAGCTCGGCGAGAGAATGTAGGCCGAGCTTGAGCATGATCTTGGATCGATGCGTCTCGACAGTCCTGATTGTGATCCCCAGGAGCACGGCGATCTCCTTGTTTGACTTACCCTCCGCCAAGAGGCGAATGATTTCGATCTCACGAGGAGTCGTTCGGGTGGTTGCTCGCTCCCCTCGCTGGCGCCGGGTTTTCGCGTTGAGAAATCCGTCCAGGACGATGTCGGATACTTTGGGGGTGAGGAACCGCTTTCCTTCACAGATGGCGAACACTGCCTTTGTGAGGTAGTCCGTGAGATCGGATTTCAAAAGGTACCCGCTGGCTCCTGCGTCCAATGCCTTTCGTAGCATCTGGTCCGATTCGTGCATCGTGAGGACAAGAACTTTGGCTTTCGGGACCGCCTCTCGGATTTGACGTGCTGCCTCAATTCCATCGAGTTTGGGCATGCTGATATCGAGTATGGCGACGTCAGGCTTCAGCATTTTTGCCTTTTCGACCGCCTCTGCGCCATCCGTTGCCTCGGCAACCACTTTCCAGCCACGTTGGGAGTCGAGGATCGCCCGTGCGCCGCGCCGCACCAATCCGTGGTCGTCAGCCACGAGAATTCGAAGTTTTTTCATGTTCGTCACCACCAAGGGGTGCCATTACGCGCACCGTTGTGCCGTGACTCGTGGAAACAATTTCAAATCGTCCGCCGATCAATTTCACTCGTTCCTGCATGCTGGGGATGCCGACGCCGACTTTGAACCCGGGCTCGTCTTTCTCTTGCTTTAGACTGGCGGAAACTCCGCGACCAAGGTCGCCGATTTCCAGCGTCAGATTTAAGTTGCGAACAAGGCGTATCTTGGCCCGCTGGCTTCCGGAATGGCGCTGGATGTTCGTCAGGGCTTCTTGCACCACTCGAAATAAAGCCAACTCGACATCTCGCGCCATCCGGCCGACATCCGCTGATAGCTCCAAATCCACGGGAATTCCACTTCGTTGAGTGAAGCCGTTCACATAGTCATGAATCGCGTCTGCTAGTCCAGACTGATCCAAGACCGGCGGGTGCAACAAATAAGAAAGCGTGCGGATTTCACGAATGCACTGTTCAACCAACTCCTTACACTCAGAAAGAATGGTTCGTGATTTTCGATCATCCGAAGGAAGCGAGACACGGAGTTGCCCCAGCATTGTTGCCAAGGCGACGAGGTTTTGCCCGGTAGAATCGTGCAAATCCCGGGCGATCTTGCGCCGCTCCTCGTTCTGCAAGCGGAGGAGCTTGCCCGAAAGGCGCTGCAGTTCCTCCTCGGCTTGCACACGTTCGGCAAATTCCCTGCGAAGCTCTTCGTTGGCGGCTGTAAGTTGTCTGGTGCGCTCGACGACACGTTGCTCGAGTCTTTCGTTGAGTCGCAGGACTTGCGCACGCGCCTGCCTATCCGCCGATGACCCCAAGATGGCTGTGCCGAGGACAAGAAAGGTAGCAATAAAAAGTCCATAGCTTCCGAGCCGGGAGACGCTGACAGTGTGCGACAAGTTCGGGTACAGAGCAGCGGGGAGGAAGGTGACTGCGGCCATGCCACTGTAATGCATCAGGGAAATGGCGAAACCCATCAAGGCTGCGCTGCTGACCTTGGCCAAAGTGGTTCCCCTGAAATCTTCGCGGTAGTCGAAAGTGAACACCAGCGCGAGAAACGAAAACAAGATCGCAAGCACAACTGACAGGGCCACGAGTAGAGGGTCAAAGCGGGTTACCGCCGCCAATCGCATGGCGGCCATGCCAACGTAATGCATGGCTGCGACGCCGCCGCCCATGATGAGGCCGCCAGTCCACAGCCGAACTGGCCCCATTTTTTTTTGAGTCGCTATATAGAGTGCAATCGCGGACGCAAGGACAGCGATAACGAGTGACACCAGAGTTGTGGGCCAGTAATAGTCCACTGTAACCGGCAAGCGGAGCGCCAGCATCCCTTTGAAGTGCACCGCCCAGATGCCGATGCCCATCGCAATGGCGCCACCAGTCAGCCAGGCGGCTCGAGTCCAACCGCGCGCCGCAGTCACACGTCCGCCAAGATCAAGTGCGGCATAGGAAGCGGCAAAGGCGATTAGTATCGAGCGAACGACCTCGCCGTAGTCGTAAGAACCTACAAGAGGTGCCCCGATGTGGCCCAATGGCGCCCTCCTCCAGATCGTGCAAGATGCGCACTCAACCGGTTGCCTGTGGTACTTCGGGGAACGACTGCTCTAGTTAGTCAGAATCATGATATGAGACAAACCACATAATACGCTCATCTACGTACGCAGTTCTACGACTCGGTAACAGCCCACCTCTGAAATAGTTTCGTAGTGAACCACTCTATGCAATTCGCGGTATTGAAGCGCCATAACTTCTCAAGTGAATATGGAGCGTTGCAATACCCGCGACAGGACTTTGCGAAAAACGGGACAACACGCGACTTCTCGCGCGCGGTTAAGACCGACCGGGTCGAACCATTCTCGCTGGCAATTTGCACCAGCGCAACTAGCGATTTGCTCCAGCGCAACGACAATCAGTTCCCTTACGTACAACATATGTTTCGAACCGCGCAAATAAAATTAAGTGTTGGTAAACATCGGCAAACGAAAGCTTGAGAGGATCCAACGCTGACACCGGACTTATTCAAGGGATTATCGGCCGTCGAAGTTAAGTCTTGCATAAACTGCGGGGATTGGCTGACGCGGCAGCCCGGGAGCTTTTTTTTCCACGAAGGAGAGTCACCCAGTGGATTGCATTTACTCAATGCGGGAAGGGTGAAGCTGTACCAATCAACCGGCAGCGGACGTCAAGCTTTGTTGCGCATTGTATCCCCTGGCAGTGTCTTTGGGCTCCGGACTGTGCTCTCGATTTCAAATCACAGTGCGTCTGCCGAAGCACAGGAAGAAAGCCGGGCCGTCGTCTGGAACAGATCCACAATGACCCGGCTGATCGAGTCCAATCGGCAAATTTCATTAAACGTTCTGTGGATCGCAGTCCGTCATCTGGAAGAACTACAAGAAACATATGTTCATCTGACCACGCAGCCCGTCGAGAGACGCGTCGCATGGGCATTGGCTTTGTTGGAACGAAAAATTGGACAAAGAACGAACAATGGACTCGTAGTTCTCGAAAGCGTCAGCGCACGAGATCTTTCCGATCTAGCGGGGACGACGATCTACACCATAAGCCGGATCCTGAGTGACTGGGAGCGGCAAGGGGCGTTAACGAAACATCGAAAACAAATCGTTTTACGGCAGCCCAGAATGCTAGCTGAACTTGCAAAAAGCCTTCACTAAAACGCCTGGAAGGATCGAACGGCCTGTTGAGCGGGATAAAATGAATTGCGTTCATTCGGCCGAATTGAGCGGAGACCCGGGATTTGCTGGATTGGTCGGAGATTCCGCCCCGATGCGCTTCCTCTATGCGCTAATTGGAAAGCTTAGCCAGAGCACTTCTCCAGTTATGCTCCTGGGCGAAACTGGGACGGGAAAGGAATTGGTGGCACGGGCAATTCACTTTACCGGATCGCGTTGCGAGAAAGAATTCGTCCCCGTTGATTGTTCGGCACTGACGCCCACGTTGATAGAGTCCGAGCTATTTGGGCACGTCAAAGGCGCGTTCACGGGCGCAGACCACTCACAATTGGGCCTTATCCAGAGCGCAGACGAAGGAACGATATTTCTTGATGAGATTGGTGAGCTTCCAACAATCTTGCAGGCCAAGTTGCTACGGGTATTGCAAGAACATGAGATAAGGCCCGTGGGGTCCACGAATCGAATACCAATTAATGTTCGGATTATCGCTGCTACGAATCGAAATCTTGAAGCGGGAGTTCGGGAAAAAACGTTTCGTCAGGATTTGTACTTTCGATTGAACGTGGTACGGATCCAACTTCCTGGCCTGCGTGAGCGAAAAGCTGATATCCCATTACTGGTGGCCTTTTTTCTCAAGAAATTCTCCGACGCCCTGCATCCCGCCCGTGCGATCTCAGATGACGCATTGCAGCAATTAATGGCCTACGATTGGCCAGGCAACGTCCGCGAATTGGAAAACGTTATCGAATGCGCGGTAGCTCTGAGCACCGAGTGCGTTTTGACGCCGATCGACCTCGCCTATATTCCCGCGTACGCATCGCCCCCCAATACCAACGATTGCATCTGTCTGTCGGATCTTGAGCGTCGTGCCATCCTGCACGCCTTGCGTGAAACCGGAGGAAATAAGCCAGCTGCTGCGCGTCTTTTGGGCGTGGGTAAAACCACCCTCTACCGCAAGCTCAAAGAGTACTCCGCAGATTCCAAGCTTGCGAATTCACCTCTGAGCTTGGAACTAGTCGAGGAGGTATAGGCAATGGCAAACGAAAGTGCGAGAGCGCTCTAGAGATGAATCCCGCGCGGGTAGACGCAAAGAACGCAAACCGTACGAAGGGCGAACTTCTGGAACACATGAGCCGTGAAATTCTAAGACCCATAAATCGGATTATCGAGATGATCGAACTCGCGCTTGATTCTGGCCTAACGTCAGAGCAAGCCCAATACCTTTATAACGCAAGGGCCTCAGCCTGGGCGCTGCTTGCGATCACTGGCGACATTACGGATATTGTCCATATAGAGGATGGCAATCTTCCCGTTAACGTCATTGCCTACGATTTGCGGAAGACGCTCATAGAGATGATGAAGATGTTTACCATCAAGGGAAAAAGCAAAGGCCTCGAGCTCCGATTGACGATCAAATCAGGCGTACCGAGTTTGGTGGTGGGCGACCCTTTTCGACTAAGACAGATTCTTGTTAACCTGTTGGGAAACGCCCTCAAGTTTACAGTCCGCGGAGAAATTGTAGTCGAAGTGTGGAAAGAGACGGAAACCGATGGTTACGCTATCGTCCATTTTGCTGTTCGTGATACGGGAATAGGAATTCCGAATGAGCTACATCAGCTGATTTTCGACACTCAATTGCGCGAGAGTTCGACTTCCATTCTCAAGTTTGGGCGGATGGGCCTCGGGTTACCGATTTCAAAGTGCTTGGTTAACTCTATGGGTGGCCGAATTTGGGTCGAAAGCGAAGTTGGAATTGGATCAACGTTTCACTTCACGGCTAGGCTCAATCTCGGTCCTCAGGCGATTTGAGCTCATCATGGTCCTACGATCGCTGTTGACTGCTCTTGCGGCCTCCCTGAACCGATGGAATCGAGCTTCGCCAGTCCATTTCGGCTGAACTTCCGTGCGTCAAAGCGAGGAAATGTCGTTGCCGGAAGCCGAAGGGCGCAAACGCGCGATCAAATCCAGAAATCAAATAGGTAAACCATTTTTCCACTTCGGCCTCGGTCACGTGCTGCACTGCAACCGGCGACCTATACTTAATGTTCATCACGTATTCCTGAACCCCAAGCAGACGCAAGATCCAACCGAAGGGACCCAACAGTAACGGGCCTCTCCACTGCCGCATGATGAAAGCCACGGCGGGACTCGGCCCCCAGCTCTCCAACTGCAAAGCGAAGTCCTTGTCGCCCTTCTTAAAACTGAAGCTTCGTACAAGCGGTTCGGGCGCAAGGTAAGTCTGAACGTCGATCACCAGGCCTCGGGCTCTTGTATTCACCTCGTCGGCGATACGCTCCATCATTACCAACAATTCAGAATTGACCAATTGTTCGCGACTCCAAGCCTGCCGCGCACCGTCATCGATTGGAGCTTTATGCAGTTCGAGAAAATTCCACAAAGACGGTTGGCGGCGACCCATATACCGTTCCTTTCGGCCCGAGGACAAACTCATTTGCACGAACGGGCGAGGGTGGAGCAGTTTCTTTTCCAAAAGAGGAACGTTAAGCAAAGGCTTTGCGATCAATGACATTGTTGGCGAAGTTTGTTCGCAAAATTCCGAATTGGAACGGCGTACGTCCCGAAATGGAATTGACCAGCGAGCCGCCCCTCGAGCTTGAATTACTCGCCTTTCAGCCGGCGCTCCATGAGCTCGCGGATGGCCTCGCGCGGGGAACGACCCTCGTAGAGCACCGCGTGCATCTGTTGAGTGATCGGCATTTCGATGCCCATGCGGCGAGCAAGCATTTGGGCGGCAGCGGTGGTTGGCACGCCTTCGGCGACCATGCGCATGGAGCCGATGATTTCGTCGAGTTTGCGGCCTCTGCCAAGTTCGACTCCGACGCTGCGGTTGCGGCTAAGCGCTCCGGTGCAGGTAAGAACGAGGTCGCCCATCCCCGCGAGTCCCGCCATCGTCTCCTGTTTGCCGCCGAGCGCGATGCCCAGGCGGCTCATCTCCGCGAGCCCACGAGTGATGAGCGCGGCGAGCGTATTGTGGCCGAAGCCGAGGCCTTCGGTAACGCCCGCGGCGATGGCAATGACATTCTTGATCGCGCCGCCCAGCTCAACACCCGTGATATCCGAATTCGTATACAGCCGAAATGTCGGACCGGAAAACGCTTCCTGCACCTCAGCGGCGAGAGCGGCATCCTTCGAGGCAATGACGATGGCTGTCGGATCTCCGCGGGCAACCTCCCGGGCGAACGACGGCCCAGACATCGCCGCGACGCGGAGCCCTGTTATGCGAGCGCCCGTTTGAGCGATAACTTCGCTCATTCGCAGAAGCGATTCCGGCTCCAGTCCTTTCGTGGCGCTGACAATTGCCGTACCCGGCGAAATATGGGGCAGGATTTGCGAGTAGAGTTCCCGCGCGTGCTGCGACGGCATCACGCCGATAACAATTCCCGCGCCGGCAACCGCCTCGGCAATGTCGCCGGTGGAAGAAACGGCTTCCGGCAATTCGAATCCAGGCAGGAAAATGTCATTCACGTGGCGCGCGCGCACGGACTCGACGATTTCCGGCTCATGCGCCCAAAGCGAAATAGTATGCCGCTTGTTGCTGCGCGCGAGCACGATTGCGAGCGCCGTTCCCCAGCTTCCGGCGCCGATAATCGCAATTTTATTCATCGAGTGAAATTTGAAGCTTTACTCCTTCGGAGTGATGCGACTTTCCGTGCCCGCCAGAATCCGTTCGACATTTTCCCGATGCTTCCAAATCACCAGGACGGCGATCAGCATTGTTCCAAACGAAAGGATGGTTGGCGGAGCGTGGCCCGGCGCGTAGAGCAGATAGACGAGAATCGGCATCGCGGCGGCGGCAGCGATGGAGCCGAGCGATATGTATCTCCAAAAAAAGACCACGACGACCCAAAGCACCACGGCAACGATCACCGCCTTGCCGCAAATTGGGATGAACGCGCCAAGGCTGGTCGCCACGCCTTTGCCGCCGCGGAATCCAAGCCACACCGGGAACATGTGGCCCAACACCACGCATACGGCGGCTGCCGCGAGCCATCGCGCGCTGCCGAGGCTCCAGCGCGCCGCAAGCCACACTGGGAAATAGCCTTTCGCGGCGTCCAGGATAAACGTGAGTATGCCGGCGACGACGCCCGCCGTGCGCGTCACATTCGTCGCGCCGATGTTGCCGCTTCCCAATCTTCGGACATCGCCTCCACGCGTGGCCAGGACAATCAGCAGCCCAAAGGGAATTGAGCCGAGCGCGTAGGAGATGAGCGGGATCAGCGAAAGCTTATTCACGAATTGCTCCCGGCGAAAGGAAATGATGCAAGTTGAGTGTAGCGGCTGCCGCCAGCTTGCGGCTCGCTCCTGATGAGGTGAAATTCCGACGCGTGGAATTCGCCGAATTCGAGAGGTTCAAGGACGCGAACCGCTTCACGCAATTGCGGAAGCCCGTCTTCGTTCTTGAACCGAGCTAAAGTAACGTGCGGAGAATACGCGCGACGCTCGGCCTCGATGCCTGATTTTCGAGTCTGCGCGTCAATCGCCGCGGCGAGTTCCGCCAGGTTCGGCGATGCTTCGACGCCGATCCAGAAAATATGAGGATGGCGTTCATTGGGGAAAAATCCACCACCGCGAAGACGCACATCAACGGGCGCGCTCAAACCCACGCGGGCGAGCGCCGTCTCCAGCTCCGGCACTTTTTGCGGGGACATTTCGCCGATGAATTTCAGTGTGACGTGAAGTCCTTCCGCGCGCACCCAACGTGAGCCGCGCGCTACATTTCGGAGCCGCTCGATAAAGAGCGCTAGAGCGCGCCGGATTTCTTCAGGGATCTCAAGCGCAACGAACAGGCGCACATCCTACCCCTTGGCAAGCGCCGCGTATAGAAAATGCCGGCGCACCATATCCAGCCCCCCAATCGTCGCGTTCGTACGAATGCGCTCGCGGTCGCCCGGAAATTGAAACGCTCGCTCTTTCGTTCCGCGTTCGTCAGCGAGCCCGATATGAACCAGGCCCACGGGCTTCTCGGGAGTTCCGCCTCCCGGCCCAGCGATGCCCGTGATGCTGAGGCCGACGTTCGCGCGTGTGCTCCTCCGGATGCCTTGCGCAAGGGCAACCGCAACTTCTGCGCTGACAGCCCCTTTGGCCTCGATCACGTCGGGGGACACGCCGGTCCAAGCCGATTTCAAATCGTTGCTATAGCAAACGACGCCGCCAAGAAAATATGCCGAGCTGCCTGCCACGTTAGTGAGCCGCGCGGCGACCATTCCGCCGGTGCAACTTTCGGCCGTCGCGATGGTCGCTCGATTTTTCTGCAATTCGCGACCGACAACTTCTTCCATTGACTCGCCTGATGTCGAGAATAAATTCTCGCCGAGAGCCAGCGCGAAGCCCTTCACCATTTCGTCCAGCGTTTTGTTCGCCGCCGCAGCATCTTCGGACCACAATCGCGGATGAAGCTGAATTTCGCCGGGCGCGGATAGGATGGTCACATCGCATTCAGGATGCTGGCGATAAATCGAAGCAACACGATGTTCGACTTCGGACTCCGGAAGGCCAGAGATGCGCAAGTCGCGCACGAACAACCGCCGGCCGTGACCTAGTTTTTCAAGTCGCGGGCGAACCTCGCTCGCGAAAATTGCTTCGAGTTCAACTGGCGGCCCGGGAAGAAGCACCACAACGCGGCCTTTTACCTCTATCCATTGGCCGGGCGCTGTGCCGCGCGGATTTCGCAACGCCTGCGCGCCTTCGAGAATCATCGCTTGGCGAGTGTTATTTTCCGGCATCGCGCGGCCAAGCCGCCGGAAGCGTTCTTGAATTGTCCGCAGGATTTCATCGTCGCGGATCAACCGCCGGCCAAGCGTCTCGGCGAGCACTTCGCGCGTCAGATCGTCTTCGGTGGGTCCGAGGCCGCCGGAACAGACGACGAGGTCCGCGACGTCCATGGCGTGTTGGAGCACGCTGCGCAATTCCTTGCGGTCGTCGCCAACCACTGCTTTGCGAATCACGTCCACGCCGAGCTTGTTCAGTTCGCGCGTCAAGAAGAGGGAATTTGTATCAATGCGAAATGGCGTGAGGAGTTCCGAACCGACGGCGATGATCTCCGCATTCATGCGGAAAGGTTATCCGTAAAGCGGCATTCCTTCAACATCCCAATCGAGCGCAAAGAGGACGCTGCTGGTTGCGAGGATTGCGCGGCGCGATGGCAGCAGCGCCAGACCGACGATTCCGCTGCCGCCGAGCACCAGTTCCGCGTTGGCTTGTGGCGTTAGCCGCACGACGCCGCGTTGCCCGTGCAGCGAGCCCGCAACGTAGAGATTTCCGGCGCGGTCGAAGGCCAGGCCCTGCGGCCGCCCGAGACCGCGGTAAAACACATTCACTTCTCCCGCCGGCGTGATGCGGAACACACGATCGAAGCTCGAAGTCGTCGGTCCCGTTACGTAGAGATCGCTGCCTGGGCCGAAGGCGAGATGATACGCGGCCATGGAGGGTTCGAGCGTGGCGAAAACAAAGATTTCGCGATCCCGGCTGATTTTGAAAATCGTGCCGCTGCGATCGCCGACGTAAAGATTTCCATTTTTATCGAAAGCCATGCCGGTAGCGGTGCCCATGCCTTCGATCCATTGCATCGAGCGGCCGTCGGGAGAAATTCGATGGATGGTGCCGTCGTTGCGGCAGGAGACGTAGAGCATACCGTCGCGGTCCAGCACCAACCCTGTCGGATTCATCAGTTCGGTCACGAAGGGCTTCACGGATCCGGAGGGCGTCACTTTATAGAGTGAAACGGGAACTTTTTGCCCGCGCTGGCCGCTGAACGTGACGTATACGTTGCCAGCGGAATCCACGGCCGGATTCGCGACGGCATGAAGGTTGTCGGCGATTTGCGCACCGAGCGCGACGGGAAACGGCTGGCTCTCCGCGCTGCCAAGCGTGATTCGAACTGTGCCGCCTTCGGCGTCGTCGGGCACGCGCGCGACGATTTGCGTTTCGGCGGCCATCACTACGTTGGCTTCGGCACGTCCGAAACGGACGACTGGCCGCGCGTGGTTGCGGCCGCCGAATCCTGTTCCGGTGATGGAAACATCACCGCCGGGAAGCGCGGCAGCGGGCTTAACGCTGTCTATGCGAGGCGCGCTTGGCACGTTAAGAGTTCGACCTCGGCTTTGAGTGAAATCTCATTTTTTGAAGTTTCAGTTACGATGCGGCGCCAGCGAACGTCAACGCGGCAAGAACTACCGGTCGTTAAGCCAGCATGACGCTCAATCATGACAGACTTCTACAGCCCGAGCCATCGCGCAATCCAAAGTCCCGCGGCGGTATAGAGTGCGGCTGCCCAATCGTCTGCCATAATGCCCAAGCCGCCCGGAAGCGATTCCGCTTGGCGCACCGGAAATGGCTTCCAAATATCGAACGCACGAAAAAGTATAAAACCCGCCAAGAAATATTTCCAGTTGGGCTCGATGGATCCGAATACCGCCAGCGGATGATTCGCCCAGACAAGGCCCTGAATTATGTGTCCCCCGCGGGGAGTTGCGAATCCCCCGAGAAGCAGAGTTAGTTGTTGCCCAGAGACTTCATCAATCACAACAAATTGAGGGTCGTGCGTTCTTGAATAAGCTGCCACGCGGTTGGCCGCCCACACGCCTGCTATAGCGATCGCTACTGTCCACGCAATTTGAAAAACGACGAACGGGTCGAAGAGGCGGCCTGCAACCTGAAGAGGAGAGACGCTGAGGCCGAGACCGAACCGCAGCTCGACGGCCGCGCGGAAAATTATCAAAGGTGCGGTCGCTACTAGAACTCCCGCGAGAGAACCCCAGGTGCCGGGCGCGGGCTTCAGGTAACCGAGTCCGCAGGCAGTGGCGATGAGATACGAGATGCGCGGCTTTCGAAGAGTTGGTGCCACGCCGGGGTCAGTTGCGCCGGGCATTGGGGTCGGTTGGCGAGGAATCTTCCGGGGCGTCTTCGTCGATCACAGGCTCCGAGATAACGTACTTTTCGCTGGCCCAATTACCGAGATCGAGAATGCGGCAGCGCTCGCTGCAAAATGGAAAATCAGCGTTGGTTTCAGAGTCGGTGGGCTTCTTGCAGATGGGACAAGTGTGCTTCATGTTGAGCGCCAGTACTCACGAGCCGAGCGGCCCGATCGAGACGAGATCCGACCGCATCGAGATTGTCGCCGGCGTAACGAGCCCGGCACGAGGCTGCTCGAATTCCACCGCGCGGGCGATGAGATCGTAATCCTGTGCTTCGGTAATCTCAACCGTAGCGAGCGTTCCCGCGCGCGGAAGCTCTGCAGCGTCCGAAACGCCAGCGAACTCGGTGATGTAAACCTTGCCATCAATCTCCGGCGCCATACCTTCGAGACGCGCTTCCCAGATGAGATCCGTGTCCTTGGAAGGACCTTCAAGCAGGGCCTTCACGCGCTTGCCGACCATCGGCTTCAGTTTGCGCCGCGAGATTTTCTTCTGAATTTGCATCAGCGTATCGCGGCGTTCAGCGATCGTCTCGGCGTCAACCTTTTCGCCAAGCTGGTAGCTTTTGGCCGCATCTTCATCTGAATAGGAGAACACGCCCATCCAATCGAACTCAGCTTCGCGCACGAAATCACAAAGGACGCGAAAATCCTGCTTTGTTTCGCCGGGAAATCCGACGATGAAGGACGTTCTAAGCGAGACGCCGGGCACCGCGCGGCGAATCTTCTCGAGCATTTTCAGGAACGCGCTGCCGTGCGAGCCGCGCTGCATTCTCTTCAACACTTCCTTGCTGGCATGCTGGAGCGGAATGTCCATGTATTTCGCGAGGCGGGGGTGGGCCGCGATTGTTTCGAGGAGCCGAGGCGTGATGCGATTCGGATAGCAGTAAAGAAATCGAACCCAGTGCAGTCCTTCAATTTCGGCGAGGCGTTCGAGCAGCAGGGGCAAGCCATCGCGTAAACCGAGATCTTCGCCGTAGAAAGTGGTGTCCTGACCGATCAGCGAAATCTCGCGAACGCCGCCGTCCGCCAAATTCTCAGCTTCGCGAACGACGGACTCGAAGCGCCGGCTTCGGAATTTCCCACGCAACTGTGGAATGATGCAAAACGTGCACGGGTGATCGCAGCCCTCGTTGATTTTGATGTACGCGGTGTGACGCGGCGTCGCGAGAATCCGTGGGGTGAGATCGTGATAAAGAAACGTTGGCGACTCGGCTGGCAGAACTCTCAGCTCGCCTTCGCAGGCCTCGAGAATTCGTTCCACTTCGCCCGTGCCAACGACGGCATCCACTTCCGGAATCTGCTCGAGAATTTGATCGCGAAAGCGCTCGACTAGGCATCCCGCGACGATCAGTTTTTTCGTGCGGCCGAATTTCTTATGCTCGGCCATCTCGATGATGGATTCGACGGATTCCTGTTGCGCGGGCGCGATGAACGAGCACGTGTTGACCACCAAGATATCAGCTTCGTCGGCGCGCGGAGTGATTTCATAGCCGCCACGCGCGAGAATGCCCATCATCACCTCGCTATCGACGAGGTTCTTTGGGCATCCTAGGCTGACAAATCCTACTTTGGGCATCTCGGCTTAGATCCGTGACAGGTATTGAGCTTTAAATTCTATCACACGCGCCATTATGACCGACTAGAGTGAGAAGCGTCGTAGAGCGTGCCGGGAATGAAGCAACCGCAGATCTCTCACTGCGTTCGAGATGACAACTGTGAAGCTTGCCGGGATGACAACTCTGACGCTTTTGTGTTGGGGAGATTTAGCCGTTAACTGGTCGCCGCGAGGCTGCACGCAGAATTTCTTTCATTGCGGCGAGCAGCGACGCCATCTGGCCGGCGTTTGCCGGATGCGAGCCGAAACGGGAGGATTGATACATCTCGGTCAATTGCGATACGGGGCCGGCGATCTGCAGATCGGGAATTGAAGCTGCAAATTCCAACGGCGTTTGCGCCGGCATTTTCCGCCAACCGCGCCGTTCGAGCAGCTTGAGCATCTCGCGATATTCGAGCGCCGCCAGTTCAGGCGGCAAATCTCCATCGCGGTGTGCCCTCAGGCTCCAGCGCGCGCGCACCAAGCTCCCGAGCGCGGGCCCTCGGAGGATGAGAAGTACAATCAACACCACGCCGAGCGCGCCCGGCAGCAAATAGCGCGATTTCTCGATGCGCCGCTCGAGAGTGATGAGTTCGGCCATCGCCAGGTCCCGCTTCCGTTCGTAATACGCCTTGATTCGCGCGGCCCAACTCTGCGAGGTGTGCTGCACGTTTTGCGCGAGGACTTCCTGATGTCCGAAATCGTAGCTAATGATCCATTCATTCCAGTTGTATTGGAACCAATCCCAATAGAGCGCCAGACGCGCGAACATACCGGCAGGCGGCGCGTCGGCGGGCGGCGTCGGGTCAAAAGTAATCCAGCCATACCCTGGGAAATATGCTTCTACCCACGCATGGGCATCGCTCGCTCGCACGATGTAATCTCCCGCAACGTCGTTGTACTCACCGGGCAGAAATCCGGTAACAAATCGCGCCGGTATGCCTTCCGCGCGGAGCATCACCGTCATCGCGGAAGCAAAATATTCGCAATGTCCCGCTTTCTTCTCGAACAAGAAATATGCCAGGGGATCTTTGTCTGGTGGTGTATCGATGTTCAGCGTGTAGGAGAACTTCGTGCGGAAATATCGCTCGATGTTTGCGGCCGCGTCGTACGGATTTTTCGACGATGCCGTGACCGTATCCGCCAGCGCTTTCACGCGCGGGTCGAGCACCGGCAATTTCAAGTAAAGATTCCGCACGAACGGCGGATAATCGGTCGCGGCCGCGCGCAATTTTGCGGGAGGAACGGTAGGCACGTGCGACATTCCGTCGTAACGAATGCGCATGTCGTTGTGCGATGGATTGATCAGCGTCCCCGTCGCGTCCATTTGGATGTAGCTCGCACGTGGAGGCGCGCCCGGCCGGTCGATTCCTGGCCCGAATCTTCCGCGCAGCTCGACCGCACGCGGCGCGACGAAAATTGCGTCGGTGGCAATCGGCTCGAGGAGCACTGTGTAATTCAGCGTCGCAAAATCGTTTGCGCGCAGATTTGAATCTCCGATCAGGTAGGCGCCGCCTGTGGAAGGCACCAGCACAACCTGTTCCTGCGCTCGTTTCGACCAGCGCCGGCCGTCGAAATCCGTCAGCACGATTCCGCGCCAGTGCATGTTTTGCGCGCGGCCGGGGTCGCCAGCGATGTGGACGCGCATCACGACTGCCGTGTTTCTTTTAATCTCGCCGATTTGATTCAACGATACGTTGTCGCTGAAGCCGGTCATGAGCGATGGGCGAATGCTCAACGCGCTCAGATAGCCGGCCGTGAATCGAGGAATCAGGAAGAAAATTCCGGCGCCGATGACCAGCGCGCTCACTGTTACGAAGACGGATGTCAGCGCGATGGCGCGGTTCAGACGTTTCGCCGCGAGGCTGCCGGCTTCGAGCGGGGGCGTTACGGCGCCTGAAGCGCTCTTTCGAATTTCCATCCCCACGAACGTCGAAACCGAAATGAGCAGAAAGATCGCCAATGAAATCAGGAACGTTGTATCCACGGTGAGAATTGCCGAGGCAAGCATGCAGGTCACGGCGAGCATCGCGAGGAACATCTGGTCTCGTTGCGTACGCGAAGAGAGGAGGCGTACGAGCGTGGCGAAAATCATCAGGTGGATCGCGGCGAGCAATGCCGCATACAGCGCGGGATTCGGCGCGCCAATAGCAATTGAACGCGAGATGAACCAGAGATCGATCGGGAAGAATAAGAAATACGCCAGCACCAGGCCCGTAGCCGCGCGCGGGGAAAGCTCCGGGCCGCCGCGGCGGAAAATGCGTGTCCCTTTCCACGCCAGCACGGCCGCCGGCACCAGCATCGAGATTGGGTCGAGTTTTCCCGTCGAGATGACGGCGATCAGCCCGATCGACACCAATAAAAAAAGCGAAACTTCGAAATATCGTTCGATTGCCGGCAGAGATACCGGCTCAGTTTGCGCCGCCGTGGTCATTGCGAATCTTTATTCTAGCATTCATGACGCGCGGGGATTTCGAGCGCTGCCCCTATCGGTAACGCCGGAATGAATCGCATCGAGCGCAGCCGCGGCGATTTTGCGAGTGGCGCTGGAAATGGGGACGCGGTCAAGCTCTGACAACAGTAACGCACGTGAGCGGGCGATCTTGGGCAGCTCGCGCACACGCGCGAGAAAAGGCGCCAGCGTGATATTGCGAAATGTCACGCAATGTTTTGCGAGCGCAAGTTCCGTTAAAGCGGCAGGTGCGAAACCGTATTTGTCGCGCAAATGCTTCGCCAGTTCCGCCCCGCCATTACTTGACGTGTGCACGGCGGGGAATTGCCACATGCGCGAAAAAAGCACGTCGTCATGAGCGCCGGGATCGCGCACGAGCAGCGTCCGGCCGCGCGAATCGAGGAGTACGGCCGCTTCGATGCGCTGGCGGACTTGAGCGCGCTTCTTTCGCGGCGCGGGAATTTCGTCCACGAGGCCGCGTTTGAACGCCTCGCAAAAACTTCTAACGGGGCATACTTCGCAATTTGGAGATTTCGGCGTGCAGATTGTTTCGCCCAACTCCATCAACGCCTGATTCCAATCGCCGGCTGAATCAGGCGGCAATAGTTCCTGTGCGATTGCCGCGAGTTGCTGCCACTGGCGCGGCGCGCGCAAATCTCCGCGAGTCGCGGTGAGCCGCGCAAGCACTCGTGCGACGTTCCCGTCGAGCACAGCGTGCGGGGCGTCGTAAGCGATGCTGAGCACGGCAGCGGCTGTGTAACTTCCAATCCCCGGAAGCTTGAGCGCGGCAGCGTGATCGCGCGGAAATTCGCTGCGATGCTGTTCGACAATTTCCTTCGCCGCGCGGCGCAGGTTTCTCGCACGACTGTAGTAGCCGAGGCCGGCCCAATGCCGGAGCAAGTCGTGTTCGGAGGCTTGCGCGAGCGCGCGCACATCCGGAAATTTCGCGAGAAAATTTTCGTAGTAGGGAATCACGGCGGCGATGCGCGTTTGCTGCAGCATTACTTCCGCGAGCCAGACGCGATAAGGATTACGGTCGCGGCGCCAGGGATGCGTGCGCTGGTTCGCGCGGAACCATCGAAGGAGCTTCCTTCGAAATGATCCGAGTGATTTAGGGCGCCAGCTCATTTGCCGTGCTATTTTCGCACAGGTTGAAGGCGGCGCCAGTGGCGTAAGCCATGCGACGAGCCGAGCGCGATTACAGTGAATCGAAAAAGATGAAGTAAGAGGTGGACCACAGTGCTGAGGGCAGCGAGCGTTGCGCTCGCCGCGTGATGATGATTTTAAAAACTTCCGTCTCCGTGGCCAACTCGTCGAGAAATTTGCCGCCCGCTTCCGATGTCTTCGGTTCAATGAAGGCGAGCTCGCGCAAAATGTCGTAAATAATTTCATTCGCCGGCGCCATCGGCGTCGCCATGCCGTCCGTGCGGAACTGCATGACGGCATTCATTCCTTGAAAATGCCAGGCGATGCTCGCCGTCAACGCGACCGCGCGCTCGAATCGCGCCGCATGCTCGTCGCTCGCGAGCTTGCCGAGGTCAGTGCGCGCTGCGCCGACGAATGGGTCAATTACGAGCATCAGCCGCCGCTCGTCTTCGCGAGCGTACTCGCGAACTTTGAGCGAGCCCGTCTTCGCCGACAGCTTCCAATCCACGAATCTCGCGCTATCGCTCATCAAGTACTCGCGGATGGCGTGCAAGTCGTTGCCACGGCCGCTGAAGTGGCTGGCCATCTCTCCGCTGATCAGCGGAAGAATTTCATAGGTTTGCTCGGCGGGCTCAACATGCGGATAAACCACGACTTCAAGTGGCGATTCCACTCGCCGTGTTTTCTCGAACAATCCGAACGGGAATTTCGTGCGAATGCCAAAGGCATCCTGCTTGTAAATGCCGCGCTTCGGAAAAACGAGCTGCACTTTCTGCCGCGCGCAATTGCGCCTCGGCACGTATGGGAAATACACGGGACGCGCCAGAATTTCCGCTGGATGCTTCGCGCTGCCTTCGCCCACGATGCGTAGCGATATCGACGGCCACATTTCTTTGTCGTTTCTCACTTCAACAGTCGCGAGGATCGGCTGCTCGGCAAAAATGTGTTCGGGCAATTCGAGCTTGAACTCAACCCCGGTGAGAACGGCGCGCGAAAGCACGCCCGAAATCAAAACTCCCGCCAGCAGGCAGCCGAGTATTAGAAAGAGAAGATTGTTACCGGTATTTACCGCCGCGAGTACCACAATTAAAATTACGCCGAGGTAAGCAATTCCCTCGCGCGTGAGCTTGTAATCCACTTGGTACGCAATCCAACGCAGACTCGTGCGTTTCGCGAGAGCAGGCACAAACGTCACCGCGACCCAACCGGCAAGCCCAAGCGCGCCGACAGCCGACGCCGTCGCGAGCCCGATTCTGCCTTCCTGCGCAACCGCCGCCGAAAACAGCGCCAATATCATCGCCACGGCAAGCGTCGCCATCGAAGCGGCGAACAATCGCCATCCGGGGCGATCGCGTTCGCTCCAGAGCCGTGCGACGAAGGATGATGTGGACATTAAAGTGGAACGCGAGTCGTCTCGATGAATTCTTCGAGGATGGATTCGGCTTGCGCCGATTTCTTTCGAGTAGAAACGTATCGGGAACTGACAACCACACGATGCGCGAAGACAGGAAGAATGAGCCGTTTGAAATCATCCGGAAGGCAATAATCGCGGCCTTCGAGAAACGCGCGCGCCTGTGCTGCACGGTGCAGCATCACCACGCCGCGCGGGCTCACGCCTAAATTCAGTTGCTCCGAAGTTCTGGTGCGTTCCACAATCTCGAGCGCGTAGTCGAGCAGGCTGTCGTCCACCTTGACGCTCTTCACGGTTTCCTGCATCGCGAGCACGTCAGCGGCATCCATCGCAGCGACTACAGATTCGGCCGGAGACGCGCTGCTTCCGTTGCGCACAATTTCCTTCTCGCTCGCCTTCGAGGGATACCCCATGCGAATCCGCATCAGAAAGCGATCGAGTTGCGACTCCGGCAGTGGATAAGTGCCGTGATGCTCGATCGGATTCTGCGTCGCGACGACGAGAAACGGCTCCGGTAGACGGTGCGTGAAATTGTCCACGGTGATTTGCGATTCGCTCATCGCTTCGAGCAGCGCCGATTGCGTTTTGGGAGTTGTTCGGTTGATTTCATCGGCGAGAACCACATTTGCGAAAATCGGCCCGGGCTTAAATTCGAACGCCTGCCTCACCGGATCGAATACGCTTACGCCAATCACGTCGCTCGGCAGCATGTCTGAAGTGAATTGAATGCGCTGAAAGGTGCAATGAAACGAGCGCGCAAGCGCCTGCGCAAGCGTTGTTTTTCCCACGCCGGGCACATCTTCGATCAGCAAATGCCCGCGAGCGAGAAGCGTGATCAGAGCAAGCTGAATCACATCTTCCTTGCCCTTCACGACGCTCGCGATTGCCGCCTGCAGTTCGGCGATCTGCGTGTGCGCGGAGCTGGTCTTGGTTTGCAATTGGTCCGGCCTTTTGCTACAAGAATGAGGTCGTTTCCGGGCGACTAGCTCAGTGGTTAGAGCGCTCCCCTCACACGGGAGAGGTCCAAGGTTCAAGTCCTTGGTCGCCCACCATCAAACTTCGATCGGCCGTCCAGGCTCCGAGTTGCCTCAATGAAAGATCGCTTCACCAAAACGGAGCGCGCCACTTAATCCGGCCGAAATCCCATTCTAATGGAAGCCCACCATGACCTCTATCCTGCGTTTCGTTGAAGTATTCGCATTAGGTACGTGGGTGGGGAGCATTATCTTCTTGAGCTTCGTCGTCGCGCCGGGTGCGTTCATGGTCCTGAGCAATCGCCACGATGCGGGCGCGGTGGTGGGCTATTCGCTTGGACAGTTGCACTGGGGCGGAATAATCGCTGGGTTTATTTATCTGGCGGTCCTGATTCTCGAGCAGAAGTTGCCAACGGGATGGTTTCGGCCGGCGGCCTTTGCGGTGATCTTGATGATGGCGCTGACGTTTTCATCGCAGCATTTTGTTTCCCGGCGTATGACGGCGCTGCGTGTTGAGATGGGCTCGATTGATGCGACGCCGGTTGATAGCCCGTTGCGAGTGGAGTTCGACAGCCTGCATCGCGCTTCCGTTCGCATCGAAGTCACAGTTCTTCTGCTGGGCCTCGCCGGCCTCTTCCTCACTGTTCGCGAAATCAGCAAGTAATTATCGCGCCTTTGGATTCGCCTTCTTCAATCGATGCAAATGAACTGCCTGCCACAAATACCAACTCGCGACGCTTCGATACGGCCGCCAGCGCTCTCCGAACGCCAGTAACTGCTTGGGCTTCGGCAATTTTCGTTTTCCGTACGCGAGCTTGAACCCCTGTTGCACCGCGTAATCAAGCGTAGGCAGCACATCCGGCCGACCGAGGCGAAATATCAAAAACATGTGGACAGTCCAGACGCCCACGCCATGCACAGCCGTTAGCCGTGAGACGATCTCGTCATCGCTGAGATTTTCGACTTCGCTCATTCTCGGGACAATTCCCTCGATCGTTTTCACCGCCAGATCGCGAATCGCCGCAATTTTTTGCCGCGAAAGGCCAGCGGCGCGAAGCTCCCCGTCGGTCGCGGCCGTAACTTGCGTCGGCGTCGGGAATTCTCCGCCGCCGATTTGGTCCTTCACTTTCTTTAAGATTGACGCCGCAGCTTTTCCGTTCAATTGCTGGTAGACGATCGCTTCCATGAGCGCTTCGTACGGGCTTGGGTGCGTATCCATTTCCATCCGGAATCGCCCGACGCGTCCGACAAGACTCTCAAAATGCGGGTCAATCCCGGCCAAATGGCGCACAGCTTTTAAATGATTGAATGGATATCGCTTCGGTTTTTTGGATGCAGGCATTCTGAGGAACCTCGAGCGCGTGCTAGTATCACACACTCATGCAAACCGGAATTATAGGACTGCCGCAGGTCGGCAAGACAAGTTTGTTTCGAATCCTCACGCGCGCTCGCGTGGAATCGCGCACGCAGCCGGGACAGGCTCACGTCGGCATCGCTCGTGTTCCCGATGCGCGCGTTACCCAGCTATCAGAAATTTTCAAGCCCAAGAAAATCACGTTCGCCACGATCGAATACGTGGATATCGGGGGTCTGCAGAAGGACCGCGAGAAAAATTCCGCGTCGCTCGTGCCTCTTCGCGAAGCCGACGCGCTCGCCCACGTTGTCCGTGTCTTCGAAGATCCGGCCATCCCGCATCCGTCCGGAAGCATTGACGCGATGCGCGATATTGACAGCATCGAAATCGAGCTAATGCTCACCGATCTCGAGCAGGCCACGCGCCGTCTCGAGCGCGTCGAGAAAGATCTGAAGAAAAAGAAAGACCCGCAGATCGAGCTGGAGCAAAGTGTGCTCCTTCGCTGCCGCGCGGCCCTCGAAGCCGAAAAGCCACTGCGCGAAATGGACTTCAAGCCCGAAGAAAAGAAGGCGGTCACCGGATTTACGTTTCTCACGCAGAAACCGATGCTTTACGTTCTCAATCTCGGGGAAGACGAAGTCTCCGATCTCGATCACGCCATTGAAAAACATAAACTCGAAAAACTAAGGACGAAGCCTCAGACCGCCGTGGTGCCATTCTGCGGAAAAATTGAAGCCGAGCTGGCCGAGCTTCCCGACGCCGAGGCCGCGGAAATGATGAAGGCTTATGGCATCACGGAATCCGGCCGCGACCGCTTGATTCAGGCCACGTATCGCCTCTTGGGCCTGATTTCATTCCTGACGTGCGGCGAACCCGAATGCCGCGCCTGGACGATCGAACGGGGAATGACCGCGCAGAAAGCTGCCGGCGCGATCCACAGCGACATCGAAAAAAACTTCATCAAAGCCGAAGTGGTGCGCTGGCAGGATTTGTTGGCCGCGGGCAGCTTTGCCGTCGCGAAAGAACGCGGCCAGTTTCGCCTCGAGGGCAAGGAATATATAGTGCAAGATGGCGACGTAATTCTATTCCGCCACGGCGGCTGAGATCGATCATGGTTCCTGCCGGTGCCTCCCGATTCGCGCTTGCTTTGCTTCTAGGTGTGATTGCCGCGGCTGCAAATCTTCTCGGCGGGTTGACGATAGTCCGGCGTCAATGGTCGCGCGCCTACCTGAAATATTTCATCGCGCTCGGTGCGGGCTTCATGCTCGCCACCGCATTCCTCGAAATGATTCCTGAATCGCTCCGGCTCAATAATCGCACGACATTTGTTTTCGTCCTGGTCCTCGCCGGATACATGCTCGTGCATTTTTTTGAGCATACCGTCGCGCCGCATTTCCATTTCGGCGAAGAAACGCATCACGAGGAATTATCGCCTGCGCACGCAGGCTACGCGGCTCTTCTCGGTCTCGTGATTCACACATTTTTTGACGGCGTCGCGATCGCCTCGGGCGTTCTCGTGTCTGCCTGGCTTGGCGCGGTAATTTTCATGGCTGTATTTTTACACAAACTTCCAGAAGGCTTCACGGTCGCGTCGCTGATGCTGGCAAGCGGCCAGAGCCGCCGGGTCGCGCTTCTGTCATCCGCTGTCTTGGGCGGTGCCACGCTTCTCGGTGTGGGGCTGATGTACGTTCTGCGCGGCGAGGTGGCCTTGGCGTTGCCTTTTTCCGCCGGAGTCACTATCTACGTGGCGGCGTCGGACTTGGTCCCCGAGGTAAACCGCGAACCGTCCGCTGGATTGCCTGTCCTCGTCTTTTTGGGTGTCCTGCTTATGTTGTTGCTGCGATTGGTGTTACCATCCTAGTAAGATCACTGGCGCTCCGAGATCTCCCGAACCGCTGTCCGGAGCTTGTGCAGTGCTTAGCCCCCGTATCCGCATCCTATTGACGATCCAATGGGTTAACGGGGCCCCAGCCTAGCCAAAACGCAACTTTATCGCCCAGTGAGTGTTCGATATGATGTGGCGATCATGGCCAGGTCCGACGTCCAGTTAATGCTGGAGGCGAAAGCGGGGGATGATGCGTCCTTCGAACTTTTGCTTCAGCGCTACCGGACGCCACTTGTCAGTTTTCTCTATCGCATGGTGCGCGACTCGGGGACGGCCGAAGATTTGTCGCAGGAAGTTTTCATCCGGGTTTATCGCGCCCGCGCGAAGTATGCGCCGAGCGCGAAGTTCACAACTTGGCTTTTTCGCATCGCGACAAACCTGGCGCTCAATCGCATCCGTGATACGCGTCACCGCCAATTGGAAATTTCGCTCGACGCTCCGGCCGAAGAGCACGAGCGCTCCATGGAACTGCCGGCGCGCGAGTTGCGCGTGGATCAGTTAATGCTCGAACGCGATCGTGCGACAATGATTCGCAATGCCGTGGAGTCGTTGCCCGAAAAACAGCGCATCGCTGTCTTGCTCCACAAATACGAAGACATGGATTACGTGGAGATCGCGAAAGTTCTTGACTGCTCGGAAGCTGCGCTAAAATCGACGTTATTCCGGGCTTACGAAACACTCAGAGTTCAATTGGCGCCGCTCGTTGCTGGAGCAGCGTCGCCGGCTCCGGCCGAAACGGCGGGGACCGGGAAGGGAAGACCATCATGAATTACAAAACGAATTGCGAGCGAATTTCTTCCGAGTTGATTCCATATCTTGACGGACGCGCAAATGCTGCCGAGCAAAGTGCCGTGGAATCGCACGCCGCAGTGTGTCCGGCATGCCGCGAGCGGATTGAAGAATTTCGAAGATTATTCGGCGTCCTGAACGAGATGCCTGCGATTGAGCCATCAGGTGCGTTTGACGCGCGCGTGCGCGAGCGAATTTCCGCTGAGCCGCGTAGAGGTCTGTTCGACTGGTTCGTGCCGGCTCCTCGTTTGGCGTTTGCGCTGGCGATCTTGCTTGCTTTATCTGTATGGATGGGCAAGTTCCCAACGGCGGAGAATTCGGTTGCGACCACTCAAAGCGAGCAGGATTTTCACGTAATTAAGGATCTCGGCGTTCTTGAAAACTACGACGTGCTGAAGGGCTTCGACGCGCTCTCTGAATTGCCCGTTGCGACGCAGGAGCCGGAGCAGACTCAGCCAGATCAGCAGCCAAAGGACGGCCAGATTTAGTGATCGGCCGCTCGTCCATATTTCGCGTGCTGTGTTGCGCAGCGCTTCTCGCGCTTTCGGTGCAGTCTGCCTCGGCACAGCAGCGATATCACCGCATCCAGAATCGTCGCGCAGCCGCACAAAAAAATCCGAGTAAGCCAATTCCGGCAACAGAGCCCAGCGTGAATCAGAAGCCGGCTGCAAATCCGCGGCCCACTGAAAATGGCGCGGCGCGGCCGAATGCCGCTGCCCCGGCCCAAGGACAGCCAAACGCTCGCAGCATGGCGGGTCTCCCGCCGAAATGGGTGGACCAGCTTAGGGATCTATCTCCCGAAGAGCAGCACCGCTTCATGCAGAATAACGCTCGCTTCAAAAGCCTCCCGCCCGACCGCCAAGCGCAAATTCGCCAGAATCTCGAGAAATGGAATCAGCTTACGCCTGAACAGAGGAATGAATTTCGCAGGCGCGAGGAAGTCTTCGGTCAGATGACTCCGGACCAGAAGCAATACGTCCGCGACAATCTCTTGCCGCGCTGGCAGGCGCTTTCGCCCGAGCGTCGCCAGTTAATTCTCGGCCGTCAGCGGGTGCTCAACAATATGCCTCCCGCGACACGTGAAGCCAAGCTGAACGATCCGGAATTCATGCGCGGCCTATCCCCCGATGAGCAGCAAACGCTGCGAGATCTGAACACGTTTCGAAACCCGCCACCGCCCACGCAATAGCGCTCCCAACCTGGTTTCATATCGATACAGATTTTTCAAAGATGCGGTTCTGCTTTGGACCCTGCAAATTTGATCTCCACCCTGTTTACTCATACGACACAAGAACGCGTTTGTGCTGCAACCTAACAAGGAATCGTTGACACCGTTCAGCGACATACTACATGTAGGGGTAGTGCTTCAGAGAATCTAAATATCGCTCAGTCGTCGCCGAAAAAAGTTTTGTTTTCATACGCTTTCCGCTTGACATCCCCTCTGTCCTGACTATTATCAGTGGCCAAATGTGGAATTAAGTGGGCAAAAGTAGGGTACAGTGGCTAGGCATGGACGATCTTTCGGCGAGTCAGGCAGCGTGAGAAATGCTTCGGGGCAATCATCCCGCTACGGTCGATGCAAAAGGCAGGCTGAAAATTCCTGCGGCATTCCTCGGAGAGCTGCGCGGATACGGCGAGAAGTTCTACGTGACCAGCGAGAGAGGCGATTGCGCCATGATCTATCCCCTTCGCGTCTGGGATGAGATCGAGGCGAAATTGAAATCTATCTCGCGCCATAGCAGTGCCAAGAAAAAGTATCTGGATGTTACCAATTATTACGGCCAATTAGTAGAGCTGGATGGCCAGGGCAGACTGCTGCTTCCAGCCATTCTCCGCGATGCGGCGGAATTAATGGGCGAAGTAGCAGTTTTGGGGAATCAGGACCAACTGACGGTCTGGAACAACACACGATTCCAGGCTCGACTCAACACTAACCCTCTAACGCAAGAAGACGAAAAGGAATTATTCGACCTGGGCATTTGATTTTGAGCGTTCTTCATACGCCGGTCATGCTCAGAGAGGTCTTAGAGTGGCTGCGAGTGCGGCCCGAAGGGTCGTACCTTGACGCAACTGCCGGAACCGGCGGCCACCTGCTGACGATTGCGCGTCAGTTGACTAAGGGGCGCGTGGTGGGACTCGATCGCGATCCAAACGCGCTGGCGATTGCTCGCGAACGACTTCAGGAATTTGAGAACGAGGAATTCGACAACAAAGTATTCGAGAACAAGGTGACGCTGGTGCAAACGAGCTTTTCGACGATCGACGAGGTAGCGCGGGACTTGAGATTGCCGCTGCTCGATGGAGTTATCGCCGATCTGGGAATTTCCACTCTGGAGCTCGATACACCCGAACGGGGATTTTCGTTCCGCTGGAGCGCGCCGCTCGACATGCGCATGGATCCATCGAGCGAGCTCACCGCGGATGACATTGTGAATCACTGGGGCGAGAAACAGTTGGCCGATCTGCTCTTTCAAAAAGCAGATGAGACAGATTCACGCAGAATCGCCAGAGCAATTGTTCGCGCGCGGCCAATCCGCGATACCGAACATCTGGCAACGGTTGTGGCAGGGGCCCGCAAAGCAAGGGGAAGGCAGAGACTGCATCCCGCGACAAAAACGTTTCTGGCGCTGCGGATAGCGGTGAATCGAGAAGAGGAGGAACTCGAGCAGTTTCTTTCACGGACCCCTGCCACTTTAATTCCGGGAGGCCGCTGGATCATTTTGAGCTATCACTCCCACGAAGATCGAATGGTGAAACGCGCTTTTCAGCGGCTCGAGCGCGAAGGCCAGGTTCGAATTTTGACCAAGAAGATCATCGAGCCCACCTTCGATGAGATTCAGTCAAACCCGCGCGCGCGAAGCGCGAAGATGCGGGTAGCGGAAAGGATTGACGCGGCAGCAGCCTAAGCATCGCGGACAAAATCATGACGGAATATTTCACGATCAAGCGCATTGACAACTCCCGGCTCGTTCGTTTTTCAGCGCCCAACCGCTTGCGCGACCTTTGCCGCCGCATGTTTTTCGGCGGCACGCTTGCGCTTTGCATGTTGTGCTACGCCTGGCAGCACTTCGAATGCATCCAGCTGCGTTACACGCTCGAGCAATTGCAAGCGCAGAAAACCGATGCGACGGAGCTGAACCAGCAGCTGCGCCTCGAGGTCGCCTCACTCAGTTCGCCTATGAGAATTGACGCGATCGCGCGCCAGCAACTGGGCCTAACCGTTCCTGTGCCTGGCCAGTTTGCGCCGGCGCAGGGCAGCAGCGAAGGCGTCGTCGCACAAGTTCCTGCTCAGTCGCAAGTGCCGCGGCCGTAGCTGGATTTCCATGGCCCTCGGGCCGTCACAGCGCGGCGAATCAAGCCCCGCGAAGGTTTAAGTTGAAAAGGCCGGAGTTCCCGGAACCATGGAGCAGCGTTCTCCCCGCGTCCGTTGGTTCGTAGTTTTTCTCCTGGCCGTTATTTGGATGGGGGCGATTGTTGCCCGCGTAACTTACCTGCAGCTGTTCCGCTACAGCGAGTATCTTTCGAAAGCACAGCGCCAGCAGCAGCGTATCCGCGAAACCCGTCCGAAACGCGGCTCGATCTACGACCGTAACGGACATGAACTTGCCGTAAGCCTGCCGGTGGACTATTGCTTCGCCGACCGTTTCGAAATTTCCGACGCGCCCATGGACGCGCAGCTTCTCTCGCGTGTTCTCAACGATTCCGCGGAAGACATCGAAGCCAAGCTTGCCGATCCTCATCCTTTTCCCGTCATCGCGCGTAAACTGACGCCTGAAATCGCCAGCCGCATCGAAGCCTTAAATCTCCGCGGCATTTACGTTCAAAAAGAGCCGGTGCGCGTTTATCCGCAACGATTCCTCGCGTCGCAAGTGATCGGCTACGTGGATGTGGATGAAAACGGACTTGGCGGAATCGAGTACGCGCTCGACAAACAAATTCACGGCAAGCCCGGCCGCGTCCTGATGACCAAAGACGCGAAGCGCCACGGCATTGATCGCGTCGAGGCCGCCGCGCTTCCTGGTGCGAGCATCACGCTCACGCTTGACGAGAACATTCAATACATCGCCGAAAAAGAATTGGCAGCGGCCATTGCCGATACGCATTCCATCGCCGGCACGGTCGTTGTCGAAGATCCAAATTCCGGGGAGCTGCTTGCGATCGCCAACTGGCCCACATTCGACGCCAACGAACCCTCTCACTATCCTGACGAAGATCGCATGAATCGCGCGGTCGCTTCCGCTTACGAGCCTGGCTCAACTTTCAAAATCATCACTCTCTCTAGCGCATTCGAAAACGGCGTTGCTACGCCCAGCGACGTCGTGGATTGCCAGATGGGCTCGATCCAGCTTGCTGGGCGCCTGATTCACGATTGGCATCCGTTCGGTCTGCTCACCGTCGCGCAAGTCCTTGCGCATTCAAGTGACGTGGGCTCGATCAAGATCGCCCTTCGCGTCGGCGCGCAGAATCTCTACCAGACAGCGCATCGCTTCGGCATCGGCCAGCCCACGGGCATCGATCTTCCAGGCGAGAATCGTGGCCTCTTTCGCCGCGTGGAGGATTGGTCCGCGAATTCAATCGGCTCGATCGCGATTGGGCAGGAAGTGAGCGTCACACCGGTGCAAGTAGCCACATTCGTCTCAGCCATCGCGAATGGCGGGCTGATATATCGACCGCACGTCATCAAGGAAGTCGGCGCAGGTTCGAACTCGAGTCTCGAGCAAACGGCGAGCCGGGACATGGGTGCTCACCGCGCGATTGATGCGAATGTAGCGGCCACGTTGCGGCAACTTATGCAAGGCGTGGTTCTTGAAGGTACAGGCAAGCCGGCTCAGTTGGATGGATACACGGACGGCGGAAAGTCAGGCACTGCGCAGAAAATCGATCCTGCGACGGGTCGCTACTCGCCCGACAAATACGTTACTTCATTTGTCGGCTTCGCGCCGGTGAATGAACCCGCCGTCACAATCATTGTTGTGCTCGATTCTCCGGTCGGCGCGCACCACGGCGGCGAAGTAGCCGGCCCGGTGTTCCGCCGGATTGCAGAACAAGTACTGAACTACATGAATGTCCCGCATGACGGGCCCGAAGCTCCGCTAATGCAGAGCGCCGAGCGTCGCGCCGATGACCAATCGTTCGACGCCGATGGTCCGTCGAACGAACGCCGGAAAGGCGGTAAGAAATCTCACTCCGCCAAATCTTCGCTGGATGTCGCCGAAGTTGCAGCCACCGATCCCGCACCCGCATCGCCAGACGCTCCAACGGTTCAAATCGGCGGCGAAGTTGGCGTCACCGTGCCGAGCCTCTCGGGCCAAAGTGTCCGCGATGTTACCGAGGCGTGCTCGAAGCTGGGTCTCACTCCCGTGCTGGTTGGCAATGGCATTGCTCTCGAACAAACGCCGGAGGCCGGCGCGCGTGTCATCCGCGGTAGCCGAATTGTCGTCAGGTTCGGACGGCCAGGCCATGTCGTTTCAGCCGCGTCGCGAGGGAGCGGCGAATGAAGCTTGCTTCTCGCGAACATTTCAAAAGCCATGATTTGAGCGGCCTAAATCCGGAGCCTACAATTGTTGAGGAAGCCTCAAGGATGAGTTTGCCCAAAAATTCGTCGGCGAACTTGACAGAATTGTTGACCGGCGTCGAAAAGCTTGCCGTCAGCGGCCCCGCCGATGTTGAAGTTCATGCGGTCACCTACGATAGCCGCAAAGCTATGCCGCACTCTCTATTCTTCGCGCTCCAAGGAGCGAAGATAAACGGAAATCGTTTCATCGCCGAGGCACTTTCGCGCGGCGCCGTAGCCATCGCTTCAGAATCGCCTCGGCCTGCCAGCGACGTGCCGGGCAACATCGCATGGATCCAACTGTCGCCCGGCTCCGAGCGCCGCGGGCTGGCCACCGTCAGCGCAAATTTCTTTCATCACCCGGCGAGCAAATTGAAGCTTGTCGGCATCACCGGGACCAACGGCAAAACGACTACGGCGTTTCTCGTGGACTCGATACTTCGCGCTGCCGGCCAGACGACTGGCCTGATCGGAACGACCGGCTATCGCATGCCCGACGGCGAACGAGCCGCGAGAAACACCACGCCTGAATCCCTCGACCTCCAGGAAATGTTCGCCGCTGTGCGCGACGCAGGCGGAACTTCAGTCGTGCTCGAAGCCAGCTCTCACGCGCTCGCGATGGACCGCCTCTGGGGCTGCCATTTTGCCGCAGCCGTTTTCACTAACCTCACTCACGACCACATGAACTTCCATCACACTTTCGAAGCATATTTCGCCGCCAAGCGCCGGCTTTTCGAAAACACCGGCGCAGGCCCCGCGGACGTGTCAATCGTAAACATGGACGATCGCTGGGGTGCCCAACTCCACAAATTGCTTGCTGAATCCGGCCGGCGCACGTTGACGTTTGGCCTCAATCCTGGCGCGGAAATCACCGCTCCGAAATTCACGCTCGAATTTTCCGGACTAAATTTCATCGCGGAGACGCCTGCTGGAGATATCGAAGTTCACTCGCCGCTCGTTGGCCGCGTGAACGTTTACAACATCCTCGCCGCAATCGGCGCGGCCATCGGTCTCAGGATTCCCATCGCCGCTATCGAAAAGGGCATTCGGCAACTCGAAAACGTGCCGGGCCGATTCGAGTTGATTGACGAAGGCCAGCCATTTCACGTGGCCGTGGACTACGCCCATGCCGATGATGCTCTTCGAAATCTGCTGCGAACCGCGCGCGAATTGAAGCCGAATGGTCGCGTTATGCTCCTTTTCGGCGCAGGCGGCGAGCGGGACCGCACGACACGCCCGCTCATGGGCGAGGCCGCTGGGAAAGACAGCGATTTCGTCGTTCTCACCAGCGACAATCCCCGCACGGAAGACCCTTCGCAGATCATTAGCGACGTGGTCTCGGGATTGCAAAAAGTGAATGCGAGCTACTGGATCGAGCCAGATCGGGAAAAAGCGCTCATGTTGATCCTGCGCGAAGCTAAGCCGGGCGACCTCGTTCTTCTCGCGGGCAAGGGCCACGAAAATACCCAGATTCTTCGCGATCGCACGTTTGAGTTCGACGATCGGAAAATGGCGCGGCGAACGTTGCGTGCCATCGGCTATCAAAGGTCAAAATCATAAGTTCTTTGTTTTCTTTTCGTACGCGCAGTCTTGTAACGGGAACAGGGCGGGGAGGCATTCGGCTCACCCAAGTGACAACCAGTCTTTCGGAGACATCATGCGGTGGACGCTTGAACAAGTGGCTGGCGCGCTGGGCGTCGCGCTTCCCACGGGCCTCAACCCCTTGGCCCGGCTGGCCGGCGTCTCGATTGATTCTCGCGCAATACGCCCTGACGAACTGTTCCTCGCCATCCGCGGACCGCGTCACGATGGACACGATTTCGTTGAGTCTGTTATGGCCGGTGGCGTGGTCGCCGCGATTGTCGCTCGCGACCGTTGGGGTGTCTATCCGGAGCAAGTCCGCGAGCGCCTCATCGCCGTGGACGACACACTCCGCGCGCTCCAGCATTTGGGCGCGAGCGTCCTTCGGAAATGGCGCGAGGCAGCGCCGGGACGCCTCGTGGGGGCCGTTGCGGGCTCAGTGGGAAAAACGACCACCAAGGAAATTCTGGCGGCGCTGCTCGGCACGCGGTCGAGCGTACTGAAATCGAGCGGCAACCTGAACAACGAATACGGTCTGCCGCTGACACTCGTTCACCTGGAAGACACTCACGACGCGGTCGTCGTCGAGTTGGGAATGTCGCGCAGCGGTGAACTCGCGCGCTTGACGCAGATTGCGGCTCCGGATGTCGGCGTCATAACGCGCGTCGCAGTCGAGCATCTCGAGTTCTTCGCGTCCGCGGACGAAATCGCGCTGGCCGAGCGCGAATTGATCGAGAACTTGCCGCACCCGGACGGGGGCCCGGCTGCGGTGGCCGTATTGAATGCGGACGATGAGCGCGTCGTTCGCTTCGCCGATGTTGCTCCTGGAAAAATCATTTGGTTCGGGACCGGCGCGAAAGCCGCATTCCGCGCGGAGAATATCGAAGCCCGCGGCATCGCGGGCACGGCGTTTGATTTCGTTTCTCCTGAAGGCCGCGCGCGGCTTGAATTGCCGCTGATTGGGCGGCACAACGTGATGAACGCGCTTGCGGCTCTTGCTGCAGCCAGCGTCTGGGGCATCCGCGCGGGGGAATCGAAGCAAGTCTTTGCCACCTTGCAGCCAGCGGACAAGCGCGGCGAAGTCGTGCACTTCGACGAAGGTTTTGCGGTGATCAACGACACCTACAACTCGAGTCCAACAGCGCTCGATGCGTTGAGCGACTTGCTCGCGAACTCCTCGATCTATCGCCGCCGAATTCTGGCCGCAGGCGAGATGCTCGAACTAGGCGCGTCCTCACCGGAATTGCATCGCGAATCCGGCCGCCACGCCGCAACGACACGAGGAAGTGACACGAGCGGAATTGATTGGATCATTGGCGTCCAGGGTGATGCGGCCGAGATCGTAGACGGCGCCATCGCGGCCGGACTGCCAAAAGATCGCACTCGCTTTTTCGCAACATCCGATGAAGCCGCCAATTTTCTCACTGAATTTATTGCTGAAGGCGACTTGCTGTTACTCAAAGGCTCGCGCGGCGTGAAGATGGAAAGAATTCTTGAAGCGCTTCGCGTACATCACGCCATCAAGAGCGCGTCCTCAATCAAGCCCTCGGAACCCGCGCGCACGAGGCGCGACTGAGATGCTCTACTATCTCTTCTACTACGTTCTGCACCCTTATTTCAGCCCGCTGAACGTGTTCCGCTATATCACCGTTCGTACCGCAGTCGCCAGTATCACTGCGCTCGTAATTTCTCTTCTTCTCGAGCCTTGGGTCGTCCGCCGCTTGAGCGCATTGCAAGTGAAACAATTCATTCGCACCGAAGGGCCCGAACGGCATCAGGCAAAAGCCGGCACGCCCACCATGGGCGGCGTCCTGATCGTCGCCGCTATAGCGATCCCCACGCTCCTCTGGGCCGATCTACGCAATCCATACGCGATGCTCGCCCTTGGCGCAACAATCGCGTTCGGCACAATTGGCTTCGTGGATGATTACAATAAAGTCGTCCGCCGCCGCAATCTCGGCCTCACAGCGAAATCCAAATTCACGTTCCAAGTTCTCACTTGCATCGGTATCGGCGCGATTTTGTTGCGTCTGCAGCAACGCGGCGCCTATTCCACCGAATTGAGCGTGCCCTTTTTCAAGCGCCTGCACCCGGATCTCGTCGTGCAATCCATCTTGACGCATCGCTACACCTGGCCGCTCGCGTTCGTGCCGTTCGTCGCGTTTTTGATCCTGGTAATCGTCGGCTGCTCGAACGCCGTAAATCTCACCGACGGTCTCGACGGCCTCGCCATCGGCTGCACGCTGGTCTCCGCGGCTGCGCTTACCGTGCTCACATACATTTCGAGCCACGCGCGTTTCTCCGCCTACCTCGAGATTCAGCACATTCCCGATGCCGGCGAGTTGACAATTTTCTGCGGCTCGCTCATGGGTGCCGCTCTAGGTTTTCTTTGGTACAACACGCATCCCGCCGAGCTTTTCATGGGCGACGTCGGCTCCCTCGCCATCGGCGGCGCGCTCGGCACCGTCGCTGTAATCATCAAGCAGGAGATTTTGCTCCTGTCGGTCGGCGGCATCTTCGTTCTCGAGGCGCTATCCGTGATCCTTCAAGTCGGCTCGTTCAAGCTAACCGGCAAGCGCATTTTTCGAATGGCGCCCCTCCATCATCATTTCGAGCTGATGGGCTGGAGCGAATCGAAAATTATCGTGCGTTTCTGGATCTTGGCGCTCGTTTTTGCGCTGTTTTCGCTCACAACTTTGAAGCTGAGGTAACCCGAGTGCGACCTGGATTCGAATTGAAAGGAAAGCGCGTGCTGGTCGTTGGGCTCGCGAGAACCGGCATCGCAACGGCGCAGTTTTGCACGAATCTTGGCGCTATCGTAACCGCGACGGATGAGCAGCCTGAGGAACGCCTCGCCACAGCCCTGCAATCGCTTCGCGCCGCTGGCGTCGCGCTCGAACTCGGCGGCCATCGCTCAGAGATATTCGAGAATCAGGATCTCATCGTGCTCAGCCCCGGCGTGTCCGCTAAATTGCCGCCTCTCGAAGCGGTTCGCTTGCGCGGAATTCCGGTCTGGAGCGAAATCGAGCTCGCGTCGCGCTTCCTGCGCGGCCGCCTGATCGCCATCACCGGCTCAAATGGCAAGACGACCACAACCTCGCTGGTCGGCCACATTCTCAAGAGTGCAAATATCCCAACGCTCATCGGCGGCAACATCGGCGTGCCTCTCATCTCGCTCGTAGATTCATCTTCCGATTCCACCATCACCGTACTGGAAGCAAGCAGCTTTCAGCTCGAGGCAATCGTCGAATTCCGCGCGGAAATCGCCGTGTTCCTGAATCTCACTCCCGATCATCTCGATCGCCACACCTCATTCGAAGAATACGCGCGCGCCAAAATGCGCATCTTCGAAAATCAGCACGAAAACGACGACGCGATTCTCAACGCGGACGATCCCGAAGTGGCCAAGCGCTTTCCGGCGCGCCCTCAGGTGCACTGGTTCAGCCGCCAGAAGCGCGTCGCATCGGGCGCCTACGTCCGCGATGGACTGATCGTCGTCCGCACTGACGGCACCGAGGAACCAATCATGCAGCGCGAAGAAATTCCACTGCGCGGCGACCACAATCTCGAAAACGTTCTCGCCGCCTGCATTGCAACGCGTCTAGCTGGCGCGCATCCTTCGGCCATCGCGGAGGGCGTGAAGTCTTTCCCCGGCGTTGAGCATCGCATCGAATTCGTCGCCGAAATTAACGGCGTGAAGTTCTACAACGATTCAAAAGCAACAAACGTGGATGCCACCCTCAAAGCCGTCACCGCATTCCCGTCGCCGCTGATCGTAATCCTTGGCGGCAAAGACAAAGGCAGCCCCTACACGCCCCTAGTCGATCCACTTCGCAAAAACGCGCGCCTCGTTCTTCTCATCGGCGCCGCAACCGAAAAAATTGCCGCGGAATTATCCGGCGCATTCCCGATCATTAACGCAGGCACGTTAGACCGTGCCATCGAACTCGCCTTTGAGCGCGCCCAACCCGGAGACACCGTTTTGCTGGCACCAGCCTGCTCGAGCTTCGATCAATTTGAGAATTTCGAGCATCGCGGCCGCGTCTTTAAAGCGCTCGTTGCAAGTCTGGTCGAAAAAAACAAAACCAGCATGCCGCCCAACGCCGCCTCAAGGACCGCCTAGGAGAAAAAATGCCTCGCTCGCTTCAACCCGATCGCAAGCTCTTCGGCGTAACCATCGCCCTTTGCCTCGCCGGCGCTCTGATGGTATTCAGCGCCTCCGCTGTCACGGTGCACGAGCAAGGCGGCAGCGGCTACGGTTTCCTCATTCGCCAGCTTCTCTGTCTCGCTTTGGGCATCGCCGGGATGTTCGCGCTGATGAATTTCGATTATCGCCGCCTGCGCCAACCGCAAGTCATCTTCACCGGCCTCGGCCTGATTTTTCTGCTTCTCGTCGGCGTACTCTTTCTCGATCGCTCGCACGCCACGCATCGCTGGATTCGCCTCGGCCCCGCCAGTTTCCAGCCTTCTGAATTTGCGAAGCTAATCGTCATCGTTTATCTCGCGTGGTTCCTCGAGCTACGAAAATCCGCGCGCTCCCTCGGCGGCGCGCTCGGCGTCGCCACGGTCGGCATCAATGACCCGTTGCATTCGCTCGCCCCCGCGCTCGGCCCAGTTATCTTCATGGCTGGCCTCATTCTTTTCGAACCCGACATGGGCACAGCAGCAATGGTGATGTTTGTCGCGCTCGTGATGCTCTACGTCGCCGGCCTTGACTGGCGCTACCTAGCCGGAGGCGCTCTCGCGTCGTTGCCCGTCGTCTACCTGCTAATCGTACGCGTGCCGTACCGCTATCACCGTTTCATGGCTTTCCGCGCTCCAGAAGCCGATCCGCAAGGCTACGGTTTCCAACTCCTCCAATCGCTGATCGCCGTCGGTTCGGGCGGACTCACTGGCGTCGGCCTGATGGAAAGCAAACAAAAGCTCTTCTACCTGCCCGAAGCTCACACCGATTTCATCTTTGCAGTCTTAGCCGAAGAGCTCGGCTACATCGGCGCCATCGCTCTTATCGCGCTCTTCGGCTTCTGGGGCTGGCGCGCATTCCGCGCGGCAATCCAAGCGCCCGACGAATTCGGCCGCCTCTTGGGCCTCGGCGTCACCACGCTCATCGTCGGCCAAGCGCTCGTAAATCTCAGCGTAGTCTTGGGCCTCGTGCCGACAAAAGGCATTCCGCTACCCTTCGTCAGCTACGGCGGCTCGAGCCTTCTCGCGATGCTCCTGGCCACCGGCGTGCTCCTCAACATTAGCCAGCACGCTCAGCCCGAAGAGTGAGGCGCCCATTGAGCAAATTGACGAGCCACTCAACAAGCCGCTTGGATGAAAGGCGCACAGGAAACGCGGCGGATGCGCCCCAGCCGAGAGCAGCCGCGAGAGCCGCAGGATGAAGTTATTGATCGCCGGTGGCGGAACGGGCGGCCACGTCTTTCCGATGCTCGCCGTCGCTCAGGAATGGCTACGCCGGATTGATCCCGGCGCGACGCCGACATCGGCGGTAGATATTACGAAGAGGGAAGTCGTGATTGTCGGAACCACACTTGGACTCGAAGCGCGCCTCGTGCCGCAAGCAGGTTTGCCCCTGCAAACCATCCGCGTCGCCGGCCTAAAAGGCATGGGCGGCGTGAAATTCCTGAAGAATGCCGCAATGCTCCCCGCCAGCGCTTGGGATTCCCGAAAAATCCTTCGGCGTGACCGTTTCGTCGCCGCTTTCGGCGTCGGCGGCTATGCTTCCGGGCCCGTGATTGCCCTCGCGGCCTTTCATCGCGTTCCAACTGTCATCTTCGAGCCCAACATCGAGCCAGGCTTCACGAATCGCGCTCTCGTTGGAATCGTCACTCGCATAGCCACGGGGTTCGAGGAAACCGCGAAGCGCTTGGGTAAAAAAGCCGTGGTGACCGGCATCCCGGTCCGCCGCGAATTTTTCACCACGCCCGTCCGCGAGCACACGCCTCCGCTCAACATCCTCATCACCGGCGGTAGCCGCGGCGCCTTGCCTATCAATCGCGTCGTCGCTGAGTCACTCGATCTTCTCGTCGCTCGAAAAAACCAGCTTTTCATCGTGCATCAAACCGGCGAACGCGACTATAATGCGGTTCGCGTGGCGTATGCGCGTCGCGAATTCAATGCGGAGGTCAGCCCCTTTATCGAAAATATGGCGGAGCGGTTTGCCCAGGCGGACGTAATCGTCTGCCGCGCGGGCGCAATCACCGTGGCGGAAATCGCCGCCGCTGGACGTGCCGCCATCTTCATCCCCTTCGGGGCTGCCACCGACGCTCATCAGCTTCGCAATGCCCGCGCCATGGAATCGGCCGGTGCAGCGATGGTGCTCCCGCAGGATGAGTTGACTCCAGAGCGCCTCACAAAAGATATTTTCTCTCTCCTCGACCAGCCCCAGAGGATTTCAGAAATCGAGCAGCATGCCCGCGCACTCGCACGGCCGCGTGCCGTCGAAGACATCGTGGATCTGCTTGAGGGGGTGGCGCGTCCATGATGGTGACGTTCCGCAATTTTCAACGCATTCATCTTATCGGTATCGGCGGCAGCGGCATGAGCGGCATCGCCGAGGTTCTGCTTTCGAGCGGCTACGCCGTGTCCGGCTCCGATACGAAGCCATCAGCAGTAACGGTGCATCTTGAAGGCCTTGGCGCAAAAGTCTTCGAAGGACACAATGCCGCAAACGTTCGCGGCGCCCACGTCGTCGTCGTTTCTTCTGCCGTCAAGCCGGACAATTCCGAAGTCGTGGAAGCTCACCGCCTGAAAATTCCCGTGATTCCCCGCGCGGAAATGCTCGCGGAATTGATGCGCCTGAAATACGGTATCGCGGTTGCCGGCGCACACGGCAAGACCACCACCACTTCCATGACCGCTTCGGTTCTCGCCGCGGCGGGGCTCGATCCGACGTTTGTCGTCGGCGGGCGCGTAAATCACGCGGGCGCGAATGCCCGCGTCGGCCAGGGCGAGTACATCGTCGTCGAAGCGGATGAAAGCGACCGCTCATTCCTCCTCCTCGCGCCGGTGATCGCCGTCGTCACCACCATTGATCGAGAGCATCTTGACCACTACAGCTCGCTCGAAGAAATTCAGCATACGTTTCTGCAATTTGTGAATCGCGTTCCGTTCTATGGTGCCGTGATCCTTTGCCTTGATGAGCCCAACGTTCAAACGATTCTTGCGGAGGTGAAGCGCCCGGTAATCACTTACGGCACCTCGAGCCAGAGTGACCTCGTTATCAGTGACGTGAAACTCGAGGGCATGGCCAGCACATTTCGACTCACCTATCACGGCGACGATCTCGGCCAGTTTCATCTCAATTCGCCCCCGGGAATTCACAATGTCCGCAACGCCGCCGCGGCCGCTGCTGTCGCCCTCGCGCTCAATGTTCCTGCCGATCTAATCCGGCTGGGCCTTGAGAAATTTTCGGGCGTTGGCAGGCGATTTGAAATCAAAGGCGTCTTCAACGGCGTCACGCTGATTGACGACTACGGCCACCACCCCGCGGAAATTCGCGCGACCCTCGATGCCGCGCGAGGATGCGGCTACAAGCGCCTGCTCGTGCTCTTTCAGCCGCATCGCTACTCCCGCACGCAACATTTGTGGGAGGAATTTCGCCAGGCCTTTAACCAGGCCGATATTGTTCTCGTCAGCGAGATTTATTCTGCGGGCGAAGCCCCTATCGAAGGCGTCAACGGTGAATCGCTCGCGCTCGCCATCTGCTCGGCGGGCCACAAGAACGTGATTTTTACCAGCACCATGCAGCCCGCGATTGAATTTCTGCTGCGCGAAGCGCATCCCGGCGACGCCATCCTGACGATTGGCGCGGGAAGCGTCGGACGCGCCGTCGATCAACTGGCTGTGCTGCTCGGCTCGCAGATTCTGGAGCATCATGCGCATTAGCGATATGCCGATTGCTGCGCGCCTCGCCGCACTTGGCGTCGAGTTGCGTCCCGGTGTTTCGCTTGCGGACCACACTTCGCTCGGCATCGGCGGCACCACGGATGAATTGTTGATTCGCCGCTACGAAACGCTGCCGGATGTGATTCGCGAATTGAAGAATGAAGGTGTGCCCTACAAATTTCTTGGCGGCGGCACCAACGTCCTTGTAGCCGATGGCGAATTGCCCTGGATCGTTCTGCATCTTCCTTCGACGCATCCCGGCGTCCGCGTCGAAGGCAACGCGGCGTTTGTTGATGCCGCTGCGGACCTCGGCGGCACGGTAACGTACTGCGCCAAGCGCGATCTCGGCGGCATGGAAGGATTGATCGGCGTTCCTGGCAGCATCGGCGGCGCTCTGCGCATGAATGCGGGCGCGTATGGCACGCAAATTGGCTCGTATGTTCGCGAAGTTGAGCTCTATCGCGCCGCAAGCGGCGAGAACGAGACTTTGCGCGGCGACGATATTCGCTTCGATTACCGTCACACATCATTCGCGCCTGATGACATCATGTTGCGCGTGAAACTCGAATTGCCACCGAAGCCCTACCAGGAAATTGTCGCCGGCATTCGCGTGTGCAACGAAAAGCGGCGAGCCAGCCAGCCGCTCAATCAGAAAAGCGCCGGATGTATTTTCAAAAATCCGCAGGGCGCGTCAGCCGGACGCATGATTGACGAACTCGGCTTGAAAAAACTGCGCGTCGGCGATGCCATGGTCAGCGACCGCCATGCCAATTTTTTCGTGAATGCTGGAAAGGCGAGTTGCGACGACATGCTTCGCTTGATTGACGACGTTCGCGAGCGCGTCAAGAAAGCATTTGGCTTCGATCTCGAGAACGAGGTGATTTTCTGGAAAAACTGAAAGCCATGGACGCCAACGCCTATCCGCAGGAAGTTCTGGCCGAGGAAGAACCGAAGTATCTTCGCCGCCAGAAGCCGGTCGAGATTCGGCGCCGCAAATTCGGAAAGAAAGCGTGGAAGACTTACGCGCGCGTGTCCGTAATCGTCGTCGGTTGCATCGCCGTTTCAGGCGCTCTCTACGCGATGGGAGATTTTCTCCTTCGATCGCCGCAGATGTCGCTCTTGCATCCCGATCAGGTGGCCATTCGCGGAAATCATTACATTACGCGCGCGAATGTGCTGGAAATATTTTCCGTGGATCGCGGGCACAGCGTCCTCCGCATTCCGCTCGAGACGCGCCGCAAGCAGCTTGAGTCGTTGCCTTGGGTCGAGCATGCCACCGTTCGCCGCGCTCTGCCAAACCGGATCCAGGTGGATTTATTCGAGCGCACCCCAATCGCTTTTCTTCGTGAGGATGGCGAGCTGGCGCTCGTGGATATGCACGGCGTCATTCTTGACCGCCCGCTAAAAGGCGATTTTCACTTTCCGGTCGTGACTGGACTTCATCCTGGACTTCCGCCGGACGAACGCGAGCGGCGAATGCAAATGTTCAGCGGCTTTTTGCAGCAGATTGATGCGGCGCGTTCCGGCGCGAGCGAACTCGTCAGCGAAGTGGATCTTTCGGACGCAAAGAACTTGCAAGCTACGTTCTCGAAACTTCCAGGCAGCGGCATTCCCGGATGGACTGCGAGCGACGGCCCGCTGATTGTGTATTTCGGCGATCGCGATTTTCAAAATAAATTCCAGATGTTGCTGGGCAAGATGGGCGAAATTCGTGCGCAGGTCGGCCGAATTGAGCTCGTGGATCTGCGATTCGACGGCGAAGTCGTTGTCAATCCCGACGCGAACGGAAACCAGGCTAAAGCCGTCGCTCAGCGCCAGGATCCGAAATCAAAAACGTCTCCGCCGCTCGTCGCGCAGCAAGTTCCGAAGCGCGCGGCGAAACGCGCGAAGTAATCGGGCCAGAATCAGAAATGTCGAGGAGTCTGAAGTTGGGAAAGAAGGAACGCTACATCGTTGGATTGGACATTGGCAGCACGAAAACGTGCGCGCTCGTTGGTGAGCACGACGAAGATACTGGCGCGGTAAAATTCGTCGCGCTCGGCGCGGCCGAATCGCGCGGCTGGCGCAAAGGCCAAATTGTCACGCTCGAACTCGCGGTCAGTTCCATTCGCAACGCCATCGAACAAGCCGAAAGCATTGTCGGCATTCCGCTCGATACCGCGCTGATTGGCGTTGCCGGCGGACACGTTCGCGGCGTAAACAGCCGCGGCGGAATCACACTCGGACAACGCCCGCGCGACATTCAGAAAGACGACGTCCGGCGCGCCGTCGAAGCTGCCCGCAACGTCACCTTGCCCGAGGATCGCGAAGTGCTTCACGTCCTCCCGCAGGAATTCTTCCTCGATCGTCAGGACAACATCCGCGATGCCATCGGAATGGTCGGCCAACGACTCGAAGCCAACGTTCACATCGTCACCGCCTCAGCGATGGCCGCGCAGAACATCATCACGGCCGTGAATCGTGCGGGCGTCGTCGTGAGCGATACAGTGCTTGAACCGCTCGCCGCCGCCGAAGCTTGTCTCACGCAGGACGAGCGCGATTTCGGCGCCTGCTTGCTCGATATTGGCGGCGGCACCACGGAGATGATCGTTTTCGGAAGCGGCGTTGTGCGTCACACCGGCGCGGTGCCAATTGGCGGCGATCATTTCACCAACGATCTCGCCGTCGGACTGCGCACGCCGATTCCGGAAGCTGAAAAAATCAAACGTGATTACGCCGTTGTCATGCCGGAAATGCTTGCGCAGGATCGGCCCATCGAAATCGCCAGCGTTGGCGATCGTCCTCCGCGTACCGTGTTCGCGCGGATGCTTGCTGAAATTGTCGAAGCGCGCGCGCAGGAATTGCTCACGTTGGTAAAAGACGAGCTTCGTCGCGCCGGCCTCAACAGTCAGATTCCCGCGGGCTTGATTCTTACCGGTGGCGGCGCGCGTCTGCGCGGATTCCCGGAGCTTGCGGAAAAAACATTCAATCTGCCGGTGCGCGTGGCTTTGCCGCGCGGCATCAGTGGAATGAACGAAGAGATGACCCAGCCCGAATATGCAACAGCAGTAGGCCTCGTCCTCTACGGCGCGCGCACCCGGCGCCTCGCAAACGCAAAGCCGGCAGGATGGACGGGGAAATTGAAGGCATTGTTCGCAGGAGCATCCTAGTAAGGCCATCCTCGAGGGCGGATGGAAAGATAATTAGGGGGAGGAACGATGACGGCGAAAGAAGCGGGACTGCGCGTTTCATTCAGTGAAGAGCCGGTAAACGGCGCGAAGATTAAAGTCATCGGCGTGGGCGGCGGGGGCACGAATGCTGTGAACCGCATGATTCGCGCCAAACTCGAAGGCGTGGAGTTTATCGCCGCGAACACGGATTTGCAGGCGCTGAAATTGTCGCAAGCGCCCGTGAAGCTGCAGCTCGGCGCGAAACTTACCAAGGGACTTGGCGCGGGCGCGAATCCTGATGTCGGCCGCAAAGCCGCGCTCGAGGACACCGACAAAATTCTCGAGGCGCTCGACGGCGCGGACATGGTGTTCGTCACGTCGGGACTTGGCGGCGGCACGGGCAGTGGTTCCGCTCCGGTGGTGGCGAATCTCGCGAGCGAGCTGGGCGCGCTCACCGTCGCCGTCGTCACCAAGCCGTTCGCGTTTGAAGGCAAGCGGCGCATGCAGCAGGCCGAGCAATCGCTCGCCGAACTTGTCAACTGCGTGGATACCGTGATCGTAATTCCCAACGAACGTCTGATGGAATGCGTCGAGCATGGCACCAGCTTCTTTGAGGCGTTCCGCATCGCCGACGACATTCTGCGGCAAGCGGTGCAGGGCATCAGCGACATCATCACCATTCCCGGCATCATCAATCGCGACTTTGCCGACGTGAAGACCATCATGTCCGGACAAGGCTACGCCGTGATGGGCACGGCGATTGCGTCAGGCGCGAACCGTGCCGTGGATGCCGCGAATCGCGCGATCAATAGTCCGCTGCTCGAAGACAATTGCATTCAGGGCGCGCAGGGAATTTTGATCAACGTAACGGGATCATCTTCGGTGACGCTGCAAGAAGTTCACGAAGCTTCATCCATCATTCAGAAAGCCGCACACGAAAACGCCAACATTATTTTCGGCGCTGTTCAGGATGATGCGATGAAAGAGTCGGTGAAGATCACCGTGATTGCCGCGGGATTCCGCGAAGTCGCGCAGCGCAAAACGCACACGAAGACTTCCTATTTGCCGAAGAGCTGGAAGTCCGGCCGCGAGCAGCATCCAAACATCGTCGCCGAAACTTCGCGTAACGTCACCGACGTGATCAACGAAGTTCCAGCCGACGATCTCGACGTGCCGACGTTCCTGCGCCGCCAAGCCCAAAAGGCGTAGCGAAATTCCACATTAGCTCTCGCAGGGGTGCTGCTCGCTGCGCCCCTGCATTTTCTTCGCGATTCCCGCGCCGAGAATCTCGCGCTCGTGCCAGCGCTGAATATAAACTTCCAACGTGCGTGGAACAATCCAAATGCGTCGGGGCGTAATCGCTGCAATGCGTTCTGATGCCGAGCGCGAGCCAGCGCGGGAATGCTGCGGGCTGCTGGCTGGGGGCGGTGGCGACGGCGCGATTACCTCGTTTTATCCCGCAGCCAACTGCGCGGCGCATCCTGCGACTTCGTATGAAATTGCGCCGCGCGATCTTTTTCGCATCATGCGCGAGATTCGCGCTGCCGGACTCGAACTGCTCGGCATCTACCATTCGCATCCCATGGGTGACAGCTTTCCGTCAGCGCGCGACATCGAGCGCGCCTTCTATGCAGACGCAACGTATTTCATTCTTTCGCCGCGGCCCGATGCGCCGAAATCGGTTCGAGCGTTTTCAATTCGCGATGGAAAAGTAATGGAACTCGAAATCCAGGTTCTCGACTGACTCCAGCAATCGTCGATTGACTCCGGCAATTCTCTGCAAGAAGTTCAGGCGCTCAATTGAATTGAGCAATTCGCCGCAGTGGTCGGTGAATCGCTTCGGCCGATTAGGTTAAATCCTTTGGCGTAAATTTATTTCAAGTTGAGCGCGCCCAGCTGGCGGCGGACATGGCGAAGCCTTGCGCGTTGGCGGCTTCGCGCAAGTGCAGATACAGCGGGAAGCGCGACGCCATCACTAAAATTTCGCCGCGCACGCGAGTTTCTATTTCCGCGTCGCCGAGGTGCGTCAGGACTTCCGCGATCCACGCCGCGATTTTTTCCATTTCCGGTTCGCGCATGCCGCGCGTGGTGACGGCGGGAGTGCCGATGCGGATGCCGCCCGCTTTCATCGGCGGCTGCGTGTCGAAGGGAATCGCATTTTTGTTCACGGTCATTCCAGCGCGCTCGAGCGCTTGTTCGGCATCGCGGCCGGTCATTCCCTTGGCTTGGAGATCCACGAGGAAGAGGTGATTGTCTGTGCCGCCGGTGACGATCCGAAATCCGCGTCGAGCGAGCGCCGCTGCGAGCGCTTTCGCGTTGGCGACCACCTGCTTTTGATATTCACGAAATTCGGGTTGCGCGGCTTCGCGGAGGCAGACTGCTTTTGCGGCGATGATGTGTTCGAGCGGGCCGCCTTGATTTCCGGGGAATGTAACGCGGTCGAGTGCTTTCGCCCATTTTTCGCGGCAGAGAACCAAGCCGCCGCGAGGGCCGCGCAGTGTTTTGTGCGTCGTGGTCGAAACGAAATCAGCATGGGGCACGGGACTCGGATGAATGCCCGCAGCGACGAGCCCGGCGATGTGCGCCATGTCCACGAAGAAGACCGCGCCCACGGATTGCGCGATTTTCGCGAGGCGCTCGAAATCAATGATGCGCGAGTAGGCGCTCGCGCCCGCGACAATCATCTTCGGCGCGTTCTCGCGAGCGAGGCGCTCCACTTCGTCGTAATCAATCCTTTCCGTCTCTTTCGTGACGCCGTAGGGAACGAACTTGTACATTTTGCCCGAAAAATTCAGCGGATGGCCATGAGTGAGGTGGCCGCCGTGCGCGAGATTCATGCCGAGCACGACGTCGCCAGGCTGCAGCGCCGTGATGTAGACGGAAATATTCGCCTGCGTGCCCGAGTGCGCCTGCACGTTGGCGTGCTCGGCGCCGAAAATTTGTTTTGCGCGCTCAATCGCGAGGCGCTCGACGCGATCCACATTTTCGCAACCGCCGTAGTAGCGCTTGCCCGGATAGCCTTCCGCGTATTTATTGGTGAAAACCGAGCCCATCGCTTCCATCACCGCGCGAGAAACGAAATTTTCGGAGGCGATGAGTTCGAGACCCGTGGCTTGGCGGCGAATTTCGTCCTGCAGCGCCGCGGCGACTTCAGGATCGGCCTGATCGAGATGCAGGCTCATGCGCTTCGATTCGGGTGTCTCGTGCGTTCTCTCCGTCATTTGGAGCCTTTCATGGCGTGGGCGATGGGGCGCATTTTAGAGTTGGAAAAGTGAAAAGGGAAGACGGAAAAGGGAGGCGGTGATTGGAGCTCGCTGCTGCTGCGGAGGAGAGCATCGCGGAGACTAGTAATCGCGACCAACGAGTAGTGCGTTTTGTATCGAGTAGAAGTGGCTCGTGATGATTGTTTTCTATGACTTACGGGGATTTCTAATCGCGAGTTGTATCGAGTAGAAAGGCCATTATTTGGGCGGTTGAGGATTCCGAAAGTTTGCCGGGCCTCCGATCCGGACCGTCGATCATCCTGCTGCCGTTCGTCCATGGCATGTCGCAGAACATATGAACTAGCGCCTTTCCGTTGCGGGGCGGAGCGGCGCGAAAAGGCCTCAGGTGTCCCGCCGGCTTCGGCGGTGAGGGCACTTGAGCTACGCGTGAGGCCGCATACGGCGCAAGTCCGCGCGACGGACGCGATTCGTGTTGTGTCGTTAGCGAACATTTTCCTCGGTGCTCGAATTTTCTCCCTACGCCCTAACTTGGGCATCATTTAACGCTAGCACGCTGTGGGTGGCTCGGCAAATGGATCGGTTGTGGGTTCGAGTGTGAGAGTGGACTCCAAATTCGAGAAGGCAAACCCGGCGGCGGGAGCGTCCGGGCTTTGAATTAAAATTGGAGGAGTAAGTTTGGAAGGCCGCGGGCAGGATGCCCGCGCCACGAATTCTGTTTCTCGTGGCGCGATTTTGCTCCGGATTTTGATTTGTGGCGTTGGGCGGAAAAACGCCGGCAGGATGCCGGCGCTACGATTGCATGATTGCCTTCGATTGGATTATGGCTTTTGCGGCTGCGTGGAGCGTAAAGGAGATTGCACGATGCCTTCGACTCGATTACGCTCTGGCGGCGTAGAGAGTAAAATATTCGCGCGAAGAGCCGATTTTGGGTTTGGCGCGGTGCCTTGACTTTGGTGGGGCTAGGCGGCACACTAACTTCACGATGAACGATTTGTTGCGGCGGATTTTTCTCCTCGACCTGCTGAAGGGGATGTGGGTCACGTTCCGGTATCAGGCTCCCAAATACAATTACACGGAGCAGTACCCGCTTGAGCGGCCGATGGTTGCGGAAAGGTATCGCGGAGCGCCGCGCCTCAACATCAATCCGGAAACGGGCGAATCGCTGTGTATCTCGTGCAATTTGTGCGCGCTGGCCTGCCCTGAGAATTTGATCGTTGTGGGCTGGCAGCGTGACGATGCCACGCGCCGAAAGGTGCTGACGACATTCACGTACGACACTTCGCGCTGCATGTTCTGCGGGCTTTGCGAAGATGCTTGCCCCACCGATTGCCTCGAGCTGACCCAGGATTTTGAGATGGCGTCCTTCACTCGCGAGGGAGCAATTTGGGATCGGCATCGCCTCGAAGTCGGTCCGACCCCGGCGCATTACACTCGATAGAATGACGAAGTCCGCCCGCGTCCTGAAATCCTTTCAAATCTTTCGACTACTGCTCTCGAATCAAAAATTCGAATTCGGCTTTGAAAAACCCGAACACGTTCACGCGCATGGAACTCCGTAAAGACCCGATTACAAAGAGCTGGGTGATCGTCGGGCATCCCGATCATGCGGGATTGCCGGATGAGCCGTGCCCGTTGTGCCCCGGAAGCGAAGGCCAGGGCGATACGCTGCTCTACTCTCCGAACAAAGAGAATTGGAAGGTGCGCGTGGTGCCGCATATGCGGCCGCTCTATAGCGCCGACGGGGAATTCACGCGGACAGCCGAGGGCATTTACGATCGAATGGGAATGCTGGGCGCGCATGAAGTGGTGATTGAAACGCGCGACCACTCGCGATCGCTCCAGCAGATGAGCGATGACGAGATCAAATTGATCCTCGACGCGTGGGCGGCGCGGCTGGTGGAATTGAAGCGCGATATGCGATTCAAATATGTGACCGTCTTCAAGAATCACGGAGCGCTGGCGGGCGAAGAATGGTCACACTCGAACTCGCAAGTGTCGGCTTCCACTTTTGTACCTCGAAGAATTCTCTATGAATTGCGGGCGGCGCGGGAGTGGTACGCGGAGAAGGAACGCTGCGTCTTCTGTGACATCTTGAGGCAGGACGTGAAGCAGAAAAAGAGAATCGTGGAGACCATCGGCGATTACGTGGCGCTGTGCCCTTATGCTTCGCGCGTCCCTTACGAGACGTGGATCATGCCGCAGACGCACCATTATCTGTTTGAGTCGGCGACGACGCCGGAAAACCGCCGCGACCTAGCGAGGCTGCTGGGACGCACGATCCGCCGGCTTTCGCATATCGCGGACAATTACCACCTCGTGCTGCACACGGCGCCGAATACACAGTTAACCAAAGGCGAACTGAGCCAGTATTGGAAGACGATTGCCGGCGACTATCACTGGCACATCGAGATTCTTCCGATTGTCGAGAAGCGGAGCAAGTCATACAGCATCAAGGAAATTTACTTCAACGCGCAAAAGCCGGAGCAGGCGGCCGAGCGCCTTCGAGAATTCAATCCCGAACTGTAGTCGCGGGTTTAGAGGCTCGGGAAGAAGTCAAAATCGCCGTCATTCCGAGGAGCGCAGCGACGAGAAATTCCTCTTTTTGCCAGCATTCAAACCAAGAGGGATCCCTCGCTTCGCTCGGGATGACGGTGTTTGTGCTTTTTTGCGCAACCTGTTCAGCGACTAATCGTTTATGAATACAATGAGAATATTTTCGCGGCGGATTGGGTCCTCTTCGCACCGGTCCGCGGCCTCCGAGCGCGGCGGAATCATCGGCAAGTTTATTTTTCTGGTGTTTCTGACGTGTCTCATTTTGGTGCTCTACGTTGTGCGGCACCCATTGCTGCGGCTGGCAGGGGGAATCTGGATTGTGGATGAGACGCCGCAGCGTTCGGATGCGATTGTTGTCCTGGGAGGCGACAACTATCAAGCAGACAGGGCGGAGCGCGCAGCGGAACTGTTTAAGGCGGGCATGGCGCCTACGGTGGTGGCGAGCGGAGAATTTCTGCGGACGTACGCGAGCACGGCAGAATTTACGGAGCGCGACTTGACGGAGCGCGGCGTGCCGACTGAGGACATCGTCAAGCTGACGCATCGCGCGCGAAACACGCTTGATGAACTGGTCGTTATCGAACGGCTGACAGTCGGGAAGAATTGGAAGAAGGTGCTGATCGTCACGTCGAATTATCACAGCCGGCGGACGCACATGCTTTGCGAGAACATGTTTCCGCTGGGGTTTGAAGTGCGTGTGATTGCCGCGCCCGATACGGATTACAACCCGGATGATTGGTGGCAGCACAGAGTGGCGCAGAAGCTCTTCTTTCATGAGGTAGTCGCGTATTTCGTTTCAGATTGGGAAGTGCACCGGAATGGAAGCAGGACGGATGGCGCGGCATTTTAATTGATCGGTGTTGGTGCATCGGTTCCGGAGGCGGGAGCCTCGAGACTCTGAAGGAGATTTTCGCAGTACTATTTCATCGATTCAGCCAACCATTTGGAACTTTTTCACTTTCTAAATGGAATATGTAACTGGGGACGTAGAAGTGCGTCAAATCAAACGGGAGTTGTGTTGCTGCGTTTCGTTGTAGCGGCGAATTTTGCGGCGTGGGGCAACTTTTTGGGAAATGCCGGGTTTGAAATTGTGGGACTGTTGTTTCTCCGCGGCGGAACGGCGAACCACCATTACTCCCGCGAAACCGGATGGCCGGGTCGCGTCGTCATCAAAATACTTCACGTCAACAAGTAGATCGAATTGATACAAATTCAGGGCGGACACAACGGAGGGATTCAATGAGGAAATTATACGGGGGCGTAATTCTATTCGCCTCGATGGCTTTATTGGCGATAGCAGTTCCGGCGGGCGCGCAAACCACAGCGCAAACGACGGCACGTACGGCAGCACCCGCTGCTTCGCGATACGAAGCGAGCAAGGAAGTAACGCTGCAGGGCAACGTTCTGGACATCGTTACGAAGGCTCCAGCGGGGAAGCTGATCGGCACGCATGTGATTGTAGCGACGTCATCGGGCGATGTTGACGCGCATTTGGGAGTCTACGCGATGAAGGGCAAGAACGCGCTCACGCTGACGCCGGGCGAGCGCGTGCAGTTGGTGGGAGTGATGACGACTGCCGGAGCGAATCAAGTGTTTCTGGTCCGAACGATTCAGGCCGGGAGTCAAGTCCATCAGATCCGGAACGTACATGGGTTTTTGCTGAGGCCTGCGAAGGCGTCCAAGGGAGGCCAGGCATGAATCGCAAACCTCTAATCTTTGCCTTACTAGTAGTTGGCGCTCTGGCGCTCGCAGGCTGTGGTAGCAGCAACCCTGCAATTATCATTCAAATTACAAATGCTCCGGCAACGCTTACGGCGAATCAGAGTGTGACGCTTTCGGCGACGGTAACCAACGATCCTTCGACAGGTAACGTTAACTGGAGCTGCACTCCCAGTTCGAGTTGCGGCAGCTTTAGTCCGACACAAACTGCTAATGGCGGGACGACAACCTACACGGCACCAGCTGCAGCGGGATCGGTGACCATCGTAGCGACCGACGCGGACCACACCGGCTCAACGGCCAGCGTGACTATTTCCATTGTTGCGGTGGGTTCAAACGGACAGTTAACCGGTAACTACGTGTTCTTTGCGCAGGGAACGGACCTCACCGGCGAACCATATTTTGTGGAGGGAACCATCGTCGCCGATGGCAACGGAAACATCACGAGCGGAGAACAAGACTACGTTGACGAGAGCGCCGCCGCCGGCCCCGACACGGTTTCGGGCACTTACAGTATCAGCCAGAACGGTCAAGGAAGCGTAACGCTGAACGTGAATGACATCACGTTGCCTAGTGGTGGCACCGAAACATTCAGCGTTGCCCTTACTTCGGCCACGCACGGGCTCGTGATCGAGTTCGATGCTTCGGCAACTTCGAGCGGCACGCTTGACTTCCAGCCGACAGCGGCGCCGATCACCGCAGCCTCGATCGTTGGATCGTACGCGTTCGCGGTCAACGGGCTCGATTCGAGTGAGTCACCTGCGGCGCTCGGAGGGGTTGTGAGTATCAACGCTTCGACGGGTTCCGTCGCAAGCGGCACGGTGTTCGTGAATGACTCAGGAAGTCCGCAGACCGTTTCAGTTACCGGCAGCGTCACGGGTCCCGATTCATTTGGCCGCGGTACGATCAGCTTAAGCGGGCTTGCGTATACTTATTACGCGGTACAGGGTGAAGTACTGCGCACCATCGAGGCCGACGCTGACTTTCTGGCCGGAGGCGCGTTCTACGGTCAGGGGACGCCGGGAACGAATGCATCGTTCTCGAATACTTCGTTAGCGGGTACCTATGCGTTTTTCGAGTCGGGAAGCAGCGTAAATGGTTCGCTGGCGATCGCCGGTCAGTTCACGGCCGCTAGCGGAAATCTAAGCGTTGGAGTTGCCGATACGAACGACGGTGGGACTAATGAACACGGATCGATCGCAGCGAGTCCTTACACACTAGCAGGCAACGGATCGGGATCGCTGACTCTTCCAGGTGGGCCTTCTGACACCGAGGATGTATCAGCGCTCTTGATCTTTGCCACTGATCCGACACTGAACCTGCTCGATCCGAACAATACGACAACCGGGGTCGGTGGCGCGTTGATTTTGGACAACGATTCCAACGCGGTCGGTACGGGCTTGATCGTTCCGCAGGCCACCGGAGCATTTCAGGGCAACTATGCGGTCAATCTGCAATTCTTCCCGGGTGCTGGCGGGGAGGAAGACTTCGTGGGCCAGTCAACGCAAAGCGGTGGAAGTTTCACGGGTACCGTGGATCTGAATGACAACCTCGTAACGGCCAGCGCAGTAGCTTTTTCGGGATCGACTACTGCGGATTCGAGCAACGTGGGGCGGTACACAGGAAGCTTCACGGTCGGCGCGAATTCGTACCACATCACGTACTACCAGGTGAACAGCGGGGAATTCTTCCTTATCGACACGGATTCTGGCGACGTCGGTAATGGATTCCTGCAATCGCAGTAGAGCGGCAGTGAGGATATAAATCCGAAGCGTGGCACGGCTGGATTACCGGCCGTGCCACTGTTTCTATGGTGTTCTCGTTTGTTGTGTTCTCGTTTGTTGTGTTCTCTCCGTTGTATTCTGGGGCCATCGCGCAAGTTGAAAGTCCGTAAGGCAAGAATAATAAGCTAAGATTTGGAACGAGCGCGCGTTACCGCTCCGACTGCGAAATCTACCCGAGGAGAACTGGATTGAATCGCAAGGCGATCGCGTTTACGTCGCTCGTGCTTGGCGTTGTCGTTTTTAACGGCTGCGGCGGCAGCTCCATCTCGAATAAATCTACCGGTTCCAATTCAGGAACCACGATCGAGCTTACGAATGCGCCTGCGACGCTGGGGGTCGGCCAGGCTGTGAATCTGAGGGCGACGGTGGGGAGCGACGCGGCGAATGGCGGCGTTGATTGGAACTGCACTCCGATTGGGAGTTGCGGAGCTTTTAGTCCGGCGCACACGGCCAATGGCGCGACGACGAGTTATACGGCGCCGGCTGCGGCAGGGACCGTGATGATCGTTGCGGATGCCAGCGACGATAGCGGCGCAACGGCCAGCGCGAATATTTCGGTGATTTCAGCGGCGTCGAACAGCGTGCTGAATGGGCCGTATGTGTTCTTCGTGGAAGGGACGGATAGCACGGGGATTTACGTCGCGGCGGGGACGATCATTACCGACGGCAACGGCAACATCACCGGCGGCGAGCAGGATTATTCCGATCAGGGCGCGAGCAAGACCAGATCCGATCCAATTACCGGGATTTACAGCGTGGAATCCGACGGCCGCGGCAGCATTACGCTCAACGTAAATGATAAGGCGCTTCCGAACGGCGGCGTGGAGACGTTCAGCATTGCGGCTACGTCGCCGACGCATGCGTTGATCATCGAGTTTGATGGCTCGGCCACTTCGGGCGGAACGCTTGATTTTCAATCGGCTAACGCGCTGAGCGCGGGCTCGATCGCTGGCTCTTACTCCTTTGCGCTCAATGGGTATGACCTCGATAGTGCTGTGCCTGCCGCATTTGGAGGAGTTGCAAATTTGAGTGCGGCTGCGGGATTCGTGTCGAGTGGCGCTTTCTATGCGAACGACGGAGGGACGACGCAGACGTCGCTGCAGCTGAATGGGCCGGTCACGGGGCCGGATGCGTTTGGGCGAGGGACGATACGAACTAGCGTGGGGCTGAATTTTGTGTATTACGCGGTGCAGGGCGAAGTTTTGCGCATCGTGGAAGCTGATTTGCCTGACTTTCTTACGGGAGGCGCTTTCGTTGGGCAAGGGGCGGCGGGAGCGAGTGCATCGTTCTCGAATTCTGCATTGAGCGGGCCTTATGCGTTCTTTGAATCGGGAAGCACGATTAGCGGGAGGCTTTCGCTGGCGGGGCAATTTACTGCCGACGGTAGCGGAAATTTGAGCGCCGGATTTGTCGATACGAATGACGGGGGTATGAATCAAAGCGGCTCTATTGCGGGGCAGGCAGTGTACTCGATTCCTGGGAACGGGACTGGGACGCTGACACTGCCGGGAACGGCGACGACGACGATGGAGGTTTCCGCGCTCCTGATATTTCCGACGGATCCGGCTCTAAATTTGCTCGACCCGAATAGCGCGAGTGGCGGCGGGGGCGCGCTCATCCTGGACTTCGACAACAATGCCATTGGGACCGGCGTGATCGTGCCGCAGGCTTTGGGTGCGTTTGATGGCGACTACGCGGTGGTGTTGGGGAGCTTTGATTCGGCTGGGGAAGAGAATTTCGTGGGGCAGTCGGTGGCGAATGGCTCGGGGAGCCTTGCGGGGACTGTGGATGTCAATGATAGTTTCGCGACCGTGAGCGGGGTGACTTTTAGCGGCGCGTCAGCGGCGGATTCTAGCAACTTGGGGCGGTATACCGGAAGTTTTACGGTCGGCGCAAAAACGTACAGCATTACGTACTATCAGGCGAGCGGCGGGGAATTTTTTGTTCTGGATACGGATTCTCCTGATGTCGGGAACGGGGCACTGGAGTCACAGGGGTGTCCGTTCGCGCAAGCATGCCCTTGAAGGCTGCCGGACGAAAACCGGTCCGGCGCTAGGTTCATCCGACTGTCCGGCGATGGGTGCTTGGTGAGGCGTTCGGACGCCGCCGCTACGGTTCGAAGCAAGCTGAGTGCTGGTGGCGAGTTGCGGACTCTGCGGCCACGTAGGCGTTTACATGCCATGGGGCTTGTATTATAGTTTGGCAGCGAGCTTGGGTACGCCCCTTGCTAGTAGGGCTACCACCCAACCCAACCCTGGTTCGCCGCAAGAGTCGTTCAAGTTTTCTGAAGGCAGACATC
>Ga0209624_10000130_pt1 | contig 68266 bp, 60 predicted proteins | sample JacPinW_OM2H0_O1_FD_188565 | JGI IMG/M metagenome (GOLD analysis project Ga0209624, IMG submission 188565) | Forest soil microbial communities from Algoma, Ontario, Canada - Jack Pine, Ontario site 1_JW_OM2H0_O1 (SPAdes) (version 2) | ecosystem: Environmental > Terrestrial > Soil > Boreal... | reverse complement strand
GACGGAAAAATCATCGAGCACGAAGTACAGGCCTATCCGGGACTCGCGTCCGAACCGTTCACATGGGAAGAATCCGTGGAGAAGTTCGATCGGCTCGTAGCCGGACGTGCCGATGAAGCGCTTTGCGGCGAAATTAAGGACGCCGTACGGTCGGTGGAAAATATCCAGGTGAGGGATCTGACGAAGCTGCTTGGGGCCGTCAAAGCGAGCCAGCGCGGCGCCGCGTCATCCGGAAGTAGCAGATGAACCACGAGAAAGGAGAAATGAGATGACCATTACATCCGAGCGTGTTCGCGAGATTTTCAAGGGGCTGGAGCAGGGCGATGGCGCCGCGTTTTTTGAACATGTAGCCGACAAAGTGGACTGGATTGTGGAGGGAACGCACCCGCTTGCCGGTCATTACCTCAGCAAGCAGGCATTCATCGCAGGTACCTTCGCCAAACTGGCCAAGGTGCTGCCGGAGGGCACGGAGCTGCATGTTGAAAATGTACTCGTGAGCGGAGATTGGGCGGTAGTTGAACTGCATTCCCTGGCCACCGCGAAGAACGGGCTCAGATTCGATAATCGTTACTGCTGGGTCTGCCGGTTCGCGGGCGGCGAGATCGCGCAAGTACGTGCGTATCTGGATTCGGCTATCGTGGCTCGGCTCTTTCAGGAGAACCCAATTCCAAACCAAGATAACCCAACAATTGACGGCAAAACCCGAACGGCTGGACGCGCAACTGGATGACCGTCGTGCGCTTCAAAAATCTGAACGTTGGCAGCTCCAGGCCATTCAATAAATTTCAAACGCATAGCATCGGCAACGAAAATCTCGGTCTAGATACGAACCACATCCTGAGTCTTGGGAGGCAGATATGCGGATCACGCGAGGAGTTACGAAGTCGTTTTGGATCGCGTCGTTGATGCTGAGCTGCTGCGCGCTTGGGGCGCAGAACGGAGGGCATCGCGTCAGGAATATTGTTTTGGTGCACGGGGCTTGGGCGGATGCCTCGGGATGGAGGGGCGTTTACGACATTTTGGTGAGGGATGGGTACGACGTGAGCATGGTGCAGGAGCCGGAGACGTCTTTCGCGGAAGATGTGGCGGCAACGAAGCGGGTGCTGGCGCTGCAGGATGGGCCGTGCATTCTTGTGGCGCACAGCTATGGAGGATCGGTGATTACGGAAGCGGGGACGGATCCATCGGTGGTGGGGTTGGTGTACATCGCGGCGCACATGCCGGACACGGGAGAGAGCGAGGCGGGCGACGGGAAGCGATTCCCGAGCGACGTGAGCAAATCTACCGCGGTGAAGAAGACGGCGGACGGCTTCGATTACCTTGACCCCGCGCGGTTCCGCGAATACTTCGCGGCCGATTTGTCTCCGGAGCAGGCGGCGTTTGAGTCGCGCTCGCAGGTGATCATCAACGACGCCAATTTTCACGGAGTGATCACCACGCCGGCGTGGAGAAGCAAACCGAGCTGGATGATGGTGCCGACGAAGGACAGAATCATCAATCCGGACCTCGAACGTTGGTATGCGGCGCGAGCCGGGAGCCATAAGGTTGAAGCTCTGGGCGGGAGCCATTCAGTGTACGTCTCGCAGCCGAAGGCAGTGGCGGCTCTGATCGAAGAAGCGGCAACTCACGCGCAGTAGGACACGTTGCGAAGAGCGTTGGACCGGCCGGTGTAGAGTTTCGTTATGCGAGCGGAGAGAGCCTACCTGACAGCGGTGATGACAAATCGTAAGGTTGCCCTGTATGGTTTTTTTTTGTCGACCCACCCACCCATCCACAGAGTCGGCTCTTGGTTTCGAGTGAATGTTATGGTATAATTAGTTGAAAGGTATAGTACTACTATAGTTAACGTACAAGCTTCTATTAGTCCGTCGCCCGGCGGGGTCGCGCGCCGCGCCACCTTCCAATCGCGCGAAGGTACGCAAATTCACGGAGGCTCCCGGAACCGGCTGAACCTTTTTTCAATTCCCCTCCCACTTTTCACCGATTTCTACTCGATACACCAAGCGATTAAAAATCCCCGTAACTCAAAGAAAACAATCATCACGCCTCACTTCTACTCGATACAAAACGAGGAGTGCTCGAACCCGAATTCGCCAGTGCCAGATGATACGAGCCGAGGGTCTTTATTTCGGCCGGTCGAGATACTTCATGATTGCCCGCAGCACACTCAGTAACATCGCAGGAGTGAGCTTGCCTGTAAAAGTATTCTGCTGGCTGGGATGGTAGGAAAGGAAAAGGCGCGGCAGGCTACCCGGCAACTGAAAGGCGGCGCCATGACTGAAAGGAAATTCTGCGAAGCGCGCGATCGCACCTTCTGTCTTGAGCATTCCCAGGTAAGCCTTCATTGCGATGGCGCCCAGAGCGAGAATGGCGCGCGGCTTGACCAGCGCGATTTCACGCTCGAAGAATGGTTTGCAGTTGGCAAGTTCGCTCGGCAACGGCTTATTCGCAGGCGGCGCGCAGCGAATCGAAGCTCCGATATAGGCATCCTTCAATTCGAGGCCATCTCCGCGGCGGACGGAGACGGGTTTGTTCGCAAATCCAACGCGGTAAAGCGCATCATATAGAAAATCTCCCGATCGATCGCCGGTAAACATACGTCCGGTGCGATTCGCGCCGTGCGCGGCGGGAGCGAGGCCCAGAATGTATAGGCCCGCGTGAGGATCGCCGAAGCCGGGTACCGGCTTGCCCCAATAATCCCACTCGCGGAATGCGCGCTTCCGCTCGCGAGCGACGGCTTCGCGATAGGCCACGAGACGCGGGCACTTTCTGCAGCCGACGATCTCGTCGCCTAATTCTTCGATACCCGTGATTTCGAGAGGCGATTTAGGCATGTGGAGCGTCCGGCAGAATCCTCAGAGCTATCTGTCGCATCGGATGAGCGAAACTTACCGTTCTTGCCGGGACTCTAATAGGATAGCAGCACTTTTTCGAACGCGGATTCCTCAGCGGACTCCCGAACGAAGCAGCACGAACAAGGACCAATGTAAGGACGAATGGCAGAGTTGAATGGAAGATAGCGCGTGGTAGCTGAGATCGAGAAGATTCTTATCCTCGAAACGGACGAGGGCTCACGCAGCATGCTGGTCGAATTGCTGCAGGGCGCGGGCTATCAGGCCGAAGCGCCGTCGCCCGACACGGAGGCGGTGCAATGGGCGCGCCAATCCGGTGCGTCGCTTCTCCTGCTCGATCGGAATCTGCCTGGCATTGATTGCCGAGAGCTACTTTTGGAATGGAAGAGCGCCACGGCAACGCAATCCATTCCTATCCTTCTACTGGTGGCCGGTGCATCCACCGAGCGGGCCTTGGCACTCGATCTAGGGGCGGATGACGTACTTTCGCGGCCGTTCGATCCGAAAGAACTGCTGGCGCGAATACGAGCGCAATTGCGGCTGAAACGCGCTGCTGACGAATTGCGTGACAAAGCTAAGATCGCCGAGGAAGGCCAGCACATTGCTCACACGGCGTTCGAAGCGCTGGCCGTCACGGACCAAATAACGAAGGACGCGTTTTCTGTTGGGCGTGTCCTAAAAATTGGTGTTACAGCCGCGTTTGTTGTTGCGGGCATCATGGCAGTCACATTTTTCCTCTATTCTCACAGCGCGAAGAAGCAGCTTGATTTCGGCAATGCGGTGATCCGGCGCTTTGGCGGCCCGATTCATCAGGAAAGTGTGATCGCCGATGCCCGCAAATTGCGCGGACAATCCCCTGCGATTCCCCCCGCTGGCGGCGGAACAAAACAGCGCGACGAATTAAAGAAGCAGGCCGACCAATTGAAATCGCAAATGGCTAATGCCGACTCGAAGGAACTCGACGATCTCGCGCGCCAGCTCGCCGAAACGAACTTGCGGTTGAAGAAAGTTGAGGCCGCGGGAACGGCGGCCGAAGGCATTATTGGCGCAAACGAGCCAAGCGTCTGCTTGCTCTACGTAGCTGTGGCATTTCGAGAAAAAGATAGCGGGCTTCGGCTGAAATATGCGGGAATAAATCCCAAGGGTGAACCGATTGAGGACAGCGACGGCAATCCCGTGCTGACGCTGGATGGCCACGGACCGGAAGTTCGTCTGGATGTATTCGGTACCGGATTTCTGGCGGACTCGAACGGCAAGGTAATCACGAATCGTCATGTGGCCCAACCGTGGTGGAAAGACGAAGAGATGAGTTCGCTGATCAACCAGGGATTTCAGCCTGAAATCGTGCGGATTCGGGCGTATTTTCCGGGCGATTCGCGTGCGTTCCACGCGGAGATCGAAAAAATTTCGGATGATACGGATCTAGCGTCAATAAAGGTAGATTTGCAGGGGTTGGTTCGGCCGTCGCTCGCCGTTGATCGCGATAAAAATGCCGCAAAATCCGGCGAGAGTATCGTTCTAATCGGTTACGCGACGGGCCTCGCCGGAATACTTGCCCGCGCGGATGAGGATTCGGCGCAGCAGATCATGGCGAAGAGCGACGGAGATGTCTCGGCGGTCCTGGACGAATTGGCGCGGCGCAATTTGATTCGTCCAATCGTGACGCAAGGGCACGTCGGCGATGTGCTTACCGACAAAATTGTTTTCGACGCGCAGACGACGTCGGGCGGAAGCGGCGGCCCGCTGCTAGACTCAGACGGAAAAGTGATTGGAGTTACGTACGCGGTTTTGAGCGGTTTTGGCGGCTCGAATTTTGGGATTCCGGCGCGACTTGCGGTACCGCTGCTGCAGTAATTCATTTGGTTGGTGCGAGCGTCGGATTGCACTGAATCGCACCGGCGCGCATTGCCACGGAATGCATCCACAGCAGGCCAAAATTGACATCCTCCGCACGCCCTACTAGCATACTCGCAGCGATTTCCCTGCCTTGGCCGGGGACTGTCCCGACTACGTATGAGCGATGCAAACAACTCGGGGAATATTCTTCTCCGCATCATCGAAAAGCGGCGTGAAAGCGTCGCGCATCGAAAGCGTGTATTACCGCTCGTGGCGCTGAAAATCGCCGTGGAGAAAAAGGCGCCAGCCGTGCGCAACTTTCCGGCAGCAATCGCGGCGAATCGAATCAACATTATCGCTGAATTAAAAAAAGCGTCGCCTTCGCGCGGCGTGATTCGAGAACAATTTGAAGCGGCAAAGCTCGCGGTGGAACTCGCAGATGCCGGAGCGGCGGCTCTCTCCGTGCTTACGGAAGAGGATTTTTTTGACGGTTCGCTGACGTACTTGAAGGAAGCTCGAGCCGCGGTGGAAGTGCCTGTCCTTCGGAAGGACTTTATTTTCGATCCGTGGCAGGTTTGGGAAGCAAGAGCGGCTGGCGCGGATTCTTTTTTGCTGATTGCGGCGGTGCTTGAGCAGGATTTGCTGCAGGAGTTGCTGGAGCTGGGGCGGAAACTTGGGATGGAACCTTTGGTGGAAATTCACACGCGCGAAGAACTCAGGCGGTGTCTCGATGCGAGCGCGAGGATTATCGGGGTGAACGCGCGCGATCTAACAACGTTTCAAGTGAATCACGATCTTTTGCTCAAACTTGCCGAGGAAATCCCCGATTCTTGTATCGCGGTCGCGGAATCCGGAATTCATTCTCCCGAAGATGTGGAACGGCTTTCAGGAGCAGGTTTCGACGCTTTCCTTATCGGAGAGCAGTTGATGAAGCACGCGCAGCCGGGCGAGGAGCTTCGCCGTTTGCTTGGCGTGGCCGAGGCGAAGAGTGCGAGGCCGTAGCGGCGTGACAATGATTTGCGTAAAACAATGGTGCGCGTAAAGATTTGCGGAATTACGAATTGGACGGACGCGCGCTTGAGCGTGGATGCGGGCGCCGACGCGCTCGGATTTAATTTTTTCGAGAAGAGCCCGCGGTACATTGCGCCGGCGGATGCCCGCACGATCGTGGGGCGATTGCCGCGGCGCATTTTTACGGTTGGCGTATTCGTGAACTCTGAAGTCGCGGACGTCCTGCGTATCGCAAGCGACGTGGATTTGAATGCGTTGCAACTTCACGGAGACGAATCGCCGGCAAACGTGCGGAGATTGAGCGAGTACTACCCGGTGATGAAGGCGTTTCGGATTCGGCGGGGATTCGATGTGAAACGTCTGGCGCGCTTTGATTCGGCAGATTTGTTTTTGCTGGATGGCTTCGATCGCCAGCAACGCGGGGGGACCGGGCAGACCTTTGACTGGCGAATCGGCCGGGCGGCGAAAAAATATGGGCGGATCGTTATTGCCGGCGGACTTACTCCGGAGAATGTCGCGGATGCGATTGCTGCGACCGATCCGTTTGCCGTGGATATTTGCAGCGGGGTGGAAGCGAGCCCTGGGAAGAAAGACCGGCAGCGGCTGTACGCGCTGATGGACGCAGTGAGGAGCGGGAGAGAACATCTGGCATGAGTGCAAGACCAATTTCGGTTCCGGATAATCGCGGGCGCTTTGGCGCGTTCGGCGGACGGTACGTCGCGGAGACACTCGTGGCGCCGCTCGAAGAGCTGGAGCGGGCTTATCTGGAGGCGAGCAGCGATGAATCTTTCCGCAGAGAACTTGACGACTTGCTCCACAATTTCGCCGGGCGGCCGACGCCGCTGCAATTCGCCGCGCGATTGACGGAGCATCTCGGCGGCGCGCAGATTTATTTGAAACGCGAGGATCTGCTTCACACCGGCGCGCACAAAATCAATAACTGCATCGGGCAGGGCTTGCTTGCTGTGCGCATGAAGAAACAGCGAGTGGTTGCGGAGACCGGCGCGGGACAGCACGGCGTGGCGACGGCAACCGTGGCGGCGCGATTGGGACTTGCGTGCACGGTGTATATGGGCACGGAAGACATGGAGCGGCAACGGCTGAATGTGTTTCGCATGCGCCTTCTCGGCGCTGAAGTGATTGGCGTTGAGGCAGGCAGCCGCACGCTGAAGGACGCGATCAATGAGGCGATGCGCGATTGGGTCACAAACGTGCGCACCACTCATTATTTGCTCGGCTCGGTGTTGGGGCCACATCCGTATCCGCAAATGGTCCGCGATTTTCAAAAAATTATCGGCGAGGAGGCGCGCGAGCAGATTATTCGGGCTGCTGGGCGGCTGCCGGATCATTTATTTGCGTGCGTGGGCGGCGGTTCGAATGCAATCGGCTTGTTCCATGCGTTCCTGGGTGATGCGGCTGTAAAAATGGTTGGCGTTGAAGCCGGCGGACGCGGCAAAAGTCTTGGGGAGCATGCGGCGCGTTTGTCGGAGTCTGCTGGTTTTTCGGGCGCGCGCCCAGGCGTGCTGCAAGGAACGAATACGTACGTGCTGCAGAACAGCGATGGGCAGATTTCGACGACGCACTCGATATCCGCGGGCCTTGATTACCCGGCGATCGGGCCAGAGCATGCGTGGCTCGCGAATACGCGTCGCGTGAAATATACGGCGGTGGTGGATGAAGAAGCGATCGCTGCCGCGAAATTGCTCGCGCGGATCGAAGGAATTATTCCGGCGCTCGAATCGGCACATGCGATCGCCGAACTTGTGAAGCGCGCGCCGAAAATGCGGCGCGATGAAATTGTGATCGTGAATTTGTCTGGGCGCGGCGACAAAGATATGGAGACGCTCTCCCGCTATGTTTGAGGCCGCTCAATCCTTGTCGCAGGAGAATCAGGCCAGCGCTAGCCGAATTTCGCGGCGATTTGCTGAGCTGGCCGAGCGAAGCGAGCTGGGTATCGTGGCGTATCTGACGGCTGGCGATCCAAACCTCACGGCGTCGGAGGAAATCGTTCTTGCGGCAGCGGAAGCGGGAGCCGACGTTATTGAACTCGGCGTGCCGTTCAGCGATCCGATGGCCGACGGCCCGATAATCCAGCGTGCGAGTGAGCGTGCGCTGCGAAGCGGCACGACGCTTGCGGGAGTTTTGGCATTGGCGCGGCGCCTGCGCGCAAAAACTGATGTGCCGTTGGTGCTGTTCAGCTACTACAATCCGATTCTCCAAGCCGGTTTGGAGCGATTTGCGAGTGACGCCGCGGCGGCGGGCGTTGACGGCGTGCTGGTGACGGACTTGACGCCCGAAGAAGCGGCGGATTATCGAGTTGCAGTGCGAGGGCACGGAATCGACACAATTTTTCTTGGGGCTCCGACTTCGACCGATGCGCGGCTGAAGCTGATTGCGAAAGCGACGACGGGCTTTCTGTATCTAATCTCACGAACGGGCGTTACGGGCACGCGCGATGCTTTGCCGGAAGGGCTTCCAGCGTTGGCGCGACGCGCGAGAGCGGCGACGAAACTTCCGATTGCGGTGGGCTTCGGAATTTCGTTACCGACGCACGTTTCGGTGCTGGGCGGGATTGCGGACGCCGCTGTGGTTGGCTCGGCGTTAGTGGCGCAGGTAGAGAGCGCCACAAATTCGCAGGCTGCGGTGCGTGGTGTAGGAGATTTGATTCGATCGCTGAAGGGAGCGGCGCGGGCTGGAGTGAGCCGGCGCAGCGATCAAACGGGGAGTGAACAAACACCGTGAGCATTGATGATTGGCGTCGCCGCATAGATGAACTGGATCAAGAACTAGTGAAGCTGCTCAACGAGCGGGCGCGCTGCGCGCTTGAAATCGGGCACGAGAAGCATCGAAAGGGATTGCCGGTGTACCAGCCGGAACGAGAAAACGAAATTCTGTCCAACGTTGAGCGATTGAACGGCGGACCGCTTGCGGACACGGCGATCCGGCGGCTATTCGAGAGAATTATTGACGAAGCGCGGGCGCTCGAGCGCGCCGCGCATCACGAGGACGCGACGAAGGAAAACGCGCCGCAGGGCACAGAAGCGAAGCGCAAGCCGTAGCGGGCTGCTCTCGAATTCTCGAATCAGAAAGATATGCGATAGGGAGACATGTGAATGGTTGTCGTGATGCAATCGGTAGCCACGGACAAACAAATCCAGCATGTAATCGATCGTCTAGTGGCAATCGGATTCGATGTGCATCGATCTACGGGTGAGTCACAGACGGTGATTGGCGCCGTCGGCGTGCATCCTGATTTTGATCCGCGCGATATCGAAGTGCTCGATGGCGTGCGCGAAGTTGTGCGCATCACGGTGCCGTATAAGCTGGCGAGCCGCGCGTTCCGCCCCGAAGGGACGATCGTAAATCTTGGAAACGGCGTGAAAGTTGGCGGCAACGAAGTGGTGGTCGGCGCGGGTCCGTGTGCCGTGGAATCAGCGGCGCAGATTGATTCCGTGGCGGAATCTGTGGCTCGGCTGGGCGCGAAGTTGCTGCGAGGCGGCGCGTTTAAACCGCGATCTTCGCCGTATTCGTTTCAAGGTCTCGGTGAGACGGGCCTCAAACTGATGCGCCAGGCTGCCGATCGCAATGGGTTGCTGGTGGTGACGGAAGTTATGGATCCATCGCAAGTAGCGCTCGTGCTGGAATACGCGGACGTAATGCAAGTGGGTGCGCGAAACATGCAGAATTACCATTTGCTCCGGGCGCTCGGCGATGTGCGCAAGCCGGTTCTGCTGAAACGCGGGATGTCCGCGACGATCGAAGAGCTGCTGTTGAGCGCGGAATACATCATGTCTGGCGGAAACTATGACGTGATTCTTTGCGAGCGCGGGATTCGTACCTTCGAGACAGCTACTCGCAATACCCTCGATATTGCCGCGATACCCGTGATCAAGAAACTTTCGCACCTGCCGATTTTCGCCGATCCATCACACGGCACGGGACGGCGGGATAAGGTTGCGCCGATGGCGCGCGCCGCGGTGGCTGCGGGCGCTGATGGATTATTGATCGAGGTCCATCCCGATCCCGAGCATGCTTTGTCTGACGGGGCGCAATCACTTTTCCCCGAACAATTCGCCAAGCTCATGGGCGAGTTGCGAATCATCGCGCCGGCTGTTGGCCGCAGCGTGGCCTAGTCAATGCCCGAGCTTGCATTTCGCCGCGTCGCAATTCTAGGCACAGGATTGATCGGAGGCTCGTTTGGACTGGCGTTGCGACGCTTGTACCCCCAGGCGATCGTGACCGGGTGGGATCGATCCGACGTTGTGGAACGCGCGCGTAAAATCGGCGCGGTGAGTGAAACGTCGAGCGATGTGATTGATGCGACTCGCGACGCTGACCTCGTATACATTGCGCTGCCGATTGGCCTGACGCTAGAAATACTTCCGACGCTCGCTTCATCGGTTTCTCCGGACGCTCTCGTGACGGACGCAGCGAGCACGAAAACGGTGATTTGCCGGTTTGCCGAAAAGGCATTTCGCGAGCGCGCACGATTTCTCGGCGGGCATCCGGTGGCAGGGCGCGAAGTCTCGGGCATTGAGAGTGCATCCGCAGATCTTTTCAACGGCGCGCGATATGCGCTGATTGCGAGCGAGGACGATGGCCACCCCGGCGTAAAGAATTTCGCAGAGCTTGTGCGAGCGATTGGTGCACAGCCGGTTTTTGTCGACGCTGAGACCCACGACTGGGCCGCTGGAATTATTTCGCACCTGCCGCAAATGGTTTCAGTAGCGCTCGCGCGAGTGGTACTAGACGAAACGGACGAAACCGGATTGCCCGCGTCGCTTGCGGGCCGAGGTTTGCGCGATGCGACGCGCCTCGCGGGGAGCCCATACGAGGTCTGGCGCGACATTTGCCTGACCAACACCGACAACATCGCCCGCGCGCTCGATCGCGTGTCGCAGGCTATCGATCATCTTCGCACGCACCTTGCCAGCAAAGACCTCGAATCCGAGTTTCGTGCTTCGAACGAGCTATACAAAATTCTTCACAACTTGCAGTAGACTCATGTGCTTCGCGCAGGCTCACGAAGTTTGTGACGGCGTGTACTCCAGGAGATTTGCATGGATAAGCGAGTGGCCGGTGCCGACGCAGCAATTGCACCTGTTAAAGACGGCGACACGATATTGATGGGCGGATTCGGCCTCTGCGGCATCCCTGAAAATCTGATTGCTGCGTTGCGGCGGAAAGGAACCAAGGAGCTCACGGTGGTATCCAACAACGCGGGCGTGGATGATTTCGGCATCGGCCTCCTTATGCAAACCAAGCAAGTGAAGAAAATGATCGCGAGCTACGTGGGCGAAAACAAAACATTCGAACAGCTCGCGCTCAAAAAGGAAATTGAGGTCGAGTTGAATCCGCAGGGGACACTGGCTGAGAGGATTCGAGCGGGCGGCGCGGGAATTCCTGCATTCTACACGCCCACGGGATACGGGACTCCCGCCGCTGAGGGAAAAGAGATTCGAGATTTTGATGGACGGCCTCATGTGCTGATTCCTGCGTTGCGCGGCGACGTGGCGTTTATCAAAGCCTGGAAGGGCGACCGGTGGGGGAATCTTGTCTATCGTAAAACGGCGCGGAATTACAATGCGGTGATGGCGACGGCGGCGAACTATGTTATCGCTGAAGTAGAAGAAATTGTGGAGTTGGGCTCGCTCGAACCTGACGGCGTGCACACTCCGGGAATTTTTGTTGACGCTATTTTTCAAGGTTCGGATTATCAAAAGCGTGTGGAACGGCGAACGGTACGAAAGCGGAGCGCGTAGTTGCGCGTCGCAAAAATTTAGGAGCGAAAATGCCAGCTGAAAGGGATAAGCGCGAGATCATCGCCCGGCGGGTCGCGAAGGAATTGCGCGATGGTTATTACGTCAATCTTGGCATTGGCCTGCCGACGATCATTCCGAACTATTTGCCGCCGGGAGTCGAAGTCGTACTGCAGTCGGAAAATGGGATGCTGGGCATCGGCCCGTACCCTTTCGAGGGCGACGTGGACCCTGACCTCATCAACGCAGGCAAGGAAACGATCTCGGAAATTCCCGGCTGCTCTTATTTTTCGAGTGCTGAATCTTTCGCGATGATTCGCGGCGGACGAATCAACGTGACGGTGCTCGGCGCGCTTCAGGTGGATGAAGCGGGAAATCTCGCGAATTGGGCCATTCCCGGGAAAATGCTGAAGGGTATGGGCGGGGCAATGGACCTCGTTGCCGGGGCGAAGAGAGTGATCATCGCGATGGAGCACACTACGAAAGATGGTGAAGCGAAAATTGTGAAGCGGTGCAGCCTTCCGCTCACGGGCGTCGGTGTCGTGGATTTGATCGTTACGGAATTGGCCGTGATCGAAGTTACCGCGGAAGGCCTGGTGCTGCGCGAGATTGCGGAGGGCGTCAGCCCTGAAGAAGTGCAAAAAGTAACCGAGCCGACTTTGCGACGCGCAACCGATCTGAAAATAATGGCCGCTTAACGAGCTTTAACGCGCCATCCCGGTCCGCACGCATTCGATAACCCTTCGGTTGCGCTTACGTGGATTGCGGTGCCCGGCTGCGATACCATGCCTTTATACCCCGCATTGAGGAGATTCGATGCAGCCCCATTCGATTGTGGTGGTCAGCTTGCACACACCTAAGGAAAAGATTTGGGGCGAGCTTGTCGAAATCACTACGGCGGGCATTACTGTGCGCGGAGTCGATCTAAATTCGTTCGATGAATTTGTGAGGCAGGCAGCGCATCCGGACGGAGATCGAATCGGGCTGGCGACTTTGTTTTTCCCGCATTTGCGAGTCGAGCGGATTGCTCTGGATGAATCGCACGGATCGATCCCGTCGCTGGCTGAAATTTTTCACCGAAAAGTGGGGCAGACCGTTTCTGCTTATCTTTCGCAATTTGCCTGAGGGCGCAGTTTACTTGAAGGCGCAATTGTTTGAGGCGCAATTTGCGTGAGGCTTGCCGGAACTTTTAACCGAACATGGATCGCGTCGAGCTCAAAATTCCGATCGTGAAAACCCGTATCTTAACGGTGCCGAACCAGCTTACGATTCTCAGGTTAGGCTTTCTTCCGTTCTTCATCATCGCCATTCACTACAATCACTACAATTGGGCGCTGTGGATTCTCATCGTCGCAGGCTTGACCGATGGCCTCGACGGTTTGCTGGCGCGCGGGTTAAATCAGAAGACGCCGCTTGGAGCGTATCTGGATCCCATTGCCGACAAGCTTTTGATGGTTTCGTCCTATTTTGTGCTGGCGCTGAAGGGAAAGTTGGCGTGGTGGGTGGCAATTCTGGTGCTGAGCCGCGACGTGCTATTTCTGGCAGTGAGCGCTGCGATTCTAGTGACCGTGGGCTATCGGCCGTTTCCGCCGAGTATTTTGGGCAAACTCACAACTACGCTGGAAATATTGCTGATCGTCGTGGTTTTGCTGCTGCAAATTCATCCGGCGCACTGGCTGTTGGTAGCGCGGCGCGGGGGTGCGAATCTGGTGGGACTCTGCGTGGTGCTCTCGGGAGTGCATTACGGCGTGGTTGTGGCACGACGTCTTAGTGCAGGTAATTAAAAGATTTCGCTAGATCGCACTGAAGAAGCGGGCTGCCATCATCGCGAAGCTCGCCGCGAGAACCAATGCGGTTCCCCAACCCATGGCATCGGCGATTTTGCGTTCGTGTGCGTCAGCAGGTTCGCGGGCGCTTAACGTCCGCCCCAAAAGATATCCGGCAAGACAGCCGCCGAAATGTGCGTAATTATCTATACCGCGGAATAGAAAGCCCATGATTGCGATGTAAATCAGCCAGCGGATGATGTTGCCGCGGAGCATTTGAAGCGAGGCGTTTTTTCGGCCTGAGGTGAGAGCGAGCAGCACGCCGACCAAACCGAGTAAGGCTCCCGATCCGCCGACGCTCACGTTTCCGAGGAAACTACTGAGCAGGTATCCGGCGGCGCCTGTGAGGACGTAGATGAAAAGGTAACGCGCCGAGCCGTAGACTTCCTCAACGAGCGGACCGACGTCCATTAGGACCCACATGTTGAAACCGATGTGCAGTAAGCTGCCGTGAAGAAAAATGGCGGTGATGAACCGCCACGGCTGCGTCAAGTTCGACTCGCCGCCAAAAGCATTGAGCAGCGGCAGCGATGCGCCCAAACGGTCGAGCACGGTTCCGCTAATCGCGCCGAGGTTGAAGAGGCCGCCCAAGCCAGAAGGAGGAGCTCCGAAACCGCCGCTGAGGCGAATCGTAGCTGCGAGGCTGACGCCATAAAGCAGACAACTCAACGTAAGGATCCCGTAAGTGACAGGCGAACTCGCCGGAACCCAACGGCTGAGCGAACGGCTGGCAGCGGCAAGCGAAAAAGTCATGCTCGCACCGCACTGGTGGCAACGGGTGGCCGATGCGCCTACGAGCGTTCCGCATGAGGGGCACAGCCGCGGGCGGCCTTGCTCCTTCTTGCCCGAAAAAAAGCCGACAACTTTTTCCTGGAGCCTTTCGAGTTTCCATCTCCAGCGTAAAGGGAGGGCCATGCACTTCCTTGCTAGAATTATTGTGCGTCCCTATAATACCGGAAAATGAGAGATAAAAATTGAAACGGAACTCCGCTTGAGGTTTTGTCCGCGCGATGAGGTGGGATCGTTCAGCAGTTATGAACGTCGCCGGCGCTTCCGCGTTGGGTGCTTTCGTTTTGTCGCTCAAATATTGTTTGTGGCAATTGCCGTCGCCGGATGCTCGCATCACAGGTACGTTCCGCCGCAGCCGGCGCCTGTGCCCGCTGCACAGCCCGAAACGACTGCTCCGAAGCAGCCAACTGCAACGCCGCCGCGGCCAACCGCGCCTGCAGGCGAGTACGTGGAGGAGGGAGTGGCATCGTGGTATGGCGAACCGTTCCAGGGACATCGCACATCGAATGGCGAAATTTACGACATGTACTTATTCACTGCGGCGCATAGAACGCTACCGTTTGGAGCTGTCCTGCGGGTGACGAACATGCGGAACGGAGAGCAAACGGAAGTTCGAATCAATGACCGCGGCCCGTTTGTCGCGAACCGGGTGATTGACTTGTCGCTTTCGGCGGCGCGGGCGATTGATATGGTCGGGCCAGGCACGGCACCAGTGCGGCTCGAAATGATTTCCGGGCCGAATCCCTCGATCGGATTTTTCGGCGTGCAGGTAGGAGCATTCCTGGTGCAGGCGAATGCGGGCAATCTCCGCGATCGTCTAGCGGCAAATTTCTCGCCGGTGAATGTTGTACCGTATGATTCGCCGAATGGGATGTTCTATCGAGTGCGAGTGGGTCACGCTAAGACGGAACAAGAAGCCGGTCAAATCGCCGACCAGTTGCGGCAATCGGGGCAAGTGAATACATTTGTCGTCCGGCTCGACAACTGATCTTTGGATCTTCTGATCTTTGGGTTTTGATCGGCGAGCACGGCAGCGGCAGTTTCTCGATTTCGTTCGTTTGGCTATACTGAGCCGTCCAACGCCCCGCAAACCTTTCATGGCCGTGGCCGAAAAATTCAGAATTGGTAAGGAGCGCGACTCGACGCGATTGATCTCGATTTGTGCGCGCGTTGTAGCAGTGGCTGCGACTGTCGCCACGCTCGCGGGTGCGCCTCGTGTGCGGGGGCAAACTCCTCCGCAGGTTGCGGAAATCGTGATGCCTTCCAGACTTGTCGAAGGCGAGCCCGCAACCCTCGCGGTTCTTGACACCGCGGGCCGCTTGGTACCTCATGCGGCGATTAATTTCTCGGATGGCTCGCACACGGAAACGGACGTGACTGGCCACGCATTTCTCACTGCACCGTTGACTCCGAGCGCGCTCATCGCGAAAGTCACGCTTCGCCCCGAAATCATGGCGTACACCGTGGTCCTGCCGCATTCCACGCCCGACAAGGCAGAAATTCTTTCGGTTCCTCCGCTTGTTTCCATTCATGACCCGTTCGAAGTGAGAGGCGCTGGATTTCGCGGCGACGCCAGCAACAATCACGTGACGTTTAACAATGAGCCGACAGTGGTTCTCGCGTCATCGCCCGCGGCATTGGTAATTCTACTGGACCCGAAAAGCGTGCCGGGGAATGGTTCGCTCTCGATCACTTCAAACGGGCCAGAGGTTGCGTCTGGTCTCACAGCACTGGCGGTTGAATTTACTTTCGCGGACGATCGCATTGTGCCGGGAATGAAGACGAAGCTGACGGTTCGCGTGAGAGGAACGGAGCGGCCGGAGGAGCTCGATATCGAAAACTTTGCGCCCGAGGTTCTTCGTTTTGCAAACGGAGACGGCGAACATATTCGAACACGCGGCGGCGCGGATAATTCGGCGGCGCTCGAGGTGCGAGCGCTCCATGCCGGGGATTTTTCATTTCGGGCGCGAATACTTTCAGAGGCAGGATTTCCGGATGTTGCGGAGGCCCACGAGTATCTGGAAGCCGCGCAGATTATTGCCTCGCCGCAATGGAAGCGGCGGCTGGATCCTGTGATTGGACGTCTTGAGCAGCCGAAGCCGAACGTGAAACAAGTGTCAGACGAAGTGGGAAAAATGATTCACGAAGCTCCCCAGGGAGATTTCGCAATATTTCTTAGCGCCTCGGTCAGCGCATTGCAGGGGCATTGAACTTTTCAAAGATTATTGGAGTGTTCGGCTTCGAGAGCGGGAGCTTCGATTTCCGGTAGGGCGCCTTGCGCCATTTGATCGAGTGAACCGCGGGCGTGCTGTAGTTTTTCGTCAGCCTCTTCGTAACATTGCCGCGCATTGCGTAAATGAGTGCCGATTTTTTGATAGACGCCGGCGAATCCGTCGAACTGCTTTTCGAGGCCGGCGAGGCTCTTCATCAACTTCTGAGCATTTTCCGCCACGCGCATGCCGCGCAAACTCATCGCAATCATGCAAAGGTAGGCGTAGCAGGTGTTCGGTGAGACCGGCAGAACTTTCTTGCCGCGGCAGTAGTCGCTGATCGAGCCATACTTCGCGTCTTCGGTCACGAGAAGTTCGTAGTAAACGCCCTCGGAGGGAATAAACATCAGCGCGATATCCACGGTGAGCTCGTCGGGAAGGATGTATTTTTCGGCAATGGAATCAGCGTGTTTGCGCACGGCGAGCGCGAACTCCTTGCGCGCGCCATCACCTGAGTCCACGAGACGCCGGTAGGCATCGAGAGGAAATTTGGAATCGATGCAGAGGATGCGCCCGCCATCGCGGACGATCGCATCCACGATGTCGCCTGTGCGGAAACGATATTGCGTCTCATAGGCCGCTCGCGGAAGGGCATCTTCGAGCATCCGCTCGAGCGCTACTTCGCCCAGGATGCCGCGCGATTTTGCGCCGCCGAGAACAGTTTGGAGAGTCTGGGATGCTGTAGACAACTCACGGCTGGCCTGCTGGACTTCTCCGATTTGCTGCGCAAGCTGCCGCAAAGTGTCCGTCGAGGCTTCCAGGCGCGCGGCCACTTCGCGCTGTGCCTGCAGCGCGAGCTGGCCCGATGTCGCGACGCCGGACTGTAACTCCTGCCTGACCTGGCCGAGTTGCTGGGTGACCGACTGTGCGAGCTGGCCCAGTTGTGTTGTTACCGCCTGCACCTGACCTGCGACTGACCCTTGCATCTCTTGACGCATGGCGGCCAATTGCGCTTCGGAACGTCGGCCGCTCGACCAGACCACGACCGCGACGGCTACGACGATCAGAATCGCGAGAAGAATTTCCGCTCCGGTCATACGGTAACTTTATCGCGAAAGTGCCGCCGGTGCGAATTTACTCATGGGGAGGAACGAAGGGGAGAGTTTCCGCGTCGTAGGCGCAGAAACTCTCCAGTCTTGGTGGATACGCGCTTGATGGATACGCGCTACCAGTTCAGCTTTAGTGCAAATTGGAAAGTCCGCGGATCCAGCGCTGCTGTAGGTTGGCCAGCAGTACAAGAAGTGCTGCCTGCCGTTGGATCGCAGAGTGGATCAACGTCGCCGGCGTTGAAGCGGTTCAGCATGTTGAATCCGTCCGCGATGACTTCGAAATTCCAACGCTCGTTGAGATAAAACGTCCTCGCGATCCGAAGGTCAATGTCAAAATAGCCGGGCCGCGTGAAGTAGTTGCGGGCCAGATTGCCCGTGCAGCCGTATGGCGGTGAAGGAACTGCGGGGTACGGCCCGAACGGCGCGCCCGTATTGTCAATGCAGCGTGTCGGAACTATAAATTCAAATCCCTTGATGAAGGGGGAGGAAGTCGCAGCGGGGAAACCGGGCGGGACCGCAGCGCCGGCCGGCAAAACTGACGGCCGGTTCGTTGATGTGCCGAGGTCGAGATTGGGGTCAGATCCAATCAGAACGTTATAGGGGCGGCCGGAAGACACTTCGATAATCGGCGCGACTGTAAAGTTTCCGAAAATGCGTTTCCAAAAACCGTCGCCGCTCTTGCCGCCGGGACTCAGGTATACGCCGCTGGTGATCCAACGGTGGCGCTGGTCGAAATCGGAATTGCCGCGATCCAATGCCGGGAAGCTGTTGTCTTGCGGATTCAAAAGCGTCGAGAGGTCGGTCGAATCGTCAATCGAGTGTGAGTAAGTCCAGCCGGTCAGGAACTGAAAATGATTTGAGAAGCGCTTGTTCACCGTGACGGTCAGCGCGTTGTAAACCGAATTTCCTGAAGAAGTCTGCGGATCAATGTCGCTCCAAGGCACCGGAACCGGCGTTCCGCCTATGACCTTGCCCGTTGGGAAGCCCGCAAGTTGCGCGAGACCAAGCAGCGTATTGTAGCCGCCGACGAGCCCGGCGAAGGACGGATTCGGACCCGATGGACGGAAAAAATTGAACACGGCGGGCGTACCGATGTAGCCGACCGGAGTTCCGCTGCAGTTCTGACCCGTATATCCGACGCCCAAGATTCCGGGAGCGACGAATGCGATACTGCCCGCGCCAGTGAAGTTATAGGCAGGCGCGCTCCCACACACCGCATTCGGGGTGGACGGCAAAGTGAGAGCGAGTGGATTTGAACCTGGAGTGACCGCACCGATCGCGACGGCATTATTGTCGTTGGAGACGAGCAGCGCGGGATTCGTAACATTGATGTTGACCGTGTGATCGAGGTGGATGCCATGGGTGTAGTTGTATCCGACGCTCAGCGTTAAATCCTTCGTAAGTTCGTGTTCAATCGTGAGGTTCGCCTGTTCGGCGTATGCGTACTTGAAATTGCTTTGTATCGGAATCGTGAAAGGCAGCACGGTGAGCGGGAAACCGATGCCGCCGTTGGCCGTAAGATAATTCTGGCCCGTAAACAGTGAGTTCGCGAAGGCGGGATTGAAACGTTGCTGGTTGGCTTGATAGCACATCACCGCGGGCTGAGCCGCAGAAGTTGTGCAGCCGGTGATGGCTCCCGTGAGCGTGCCCTGAAAAATCGAAGAAGCGTTCAACGCGCCGAAATTGGCCGGATTATCAAGAGTGGCGAACGAAGGCGCACCCGGCCCTGCCTCAATCAAAGAGGAGTTAGCTCCATCGAAGGCGTTGGCCAGGAAGGCGAGCGCCGCCGGCGGATGGTCATAGAAGAGTCCAAAACCAGCACGAACTACCGTCTTACCATTCCCGAACGGGTCCCACGCCAAGCCAACGCGCGGCGCGACATTGTGAGCATTGAATGGCAGACCTTGCTGAACACCGAACGCCTTTTCGGCGGTCTCATTTAAACTCGTGGCAGGAGGGAAAAGCGGATTCCAGTCAACGTCGTAGCGCACACCGTAATTCAGCGTTAAGTGGTGCCGCATTTTCCAACTGTCTTGCCAAAAGACTCCGAGGAGTTTGTCCGTAGTAGGAGTGTTTGAGTTACCGATGCCCTGGTAAAACTCGGTCGGAATACCCAATCCGTACGCCTGCACGGCATTAAACGGCGGGAGGACCGAGGGGAGTCCCAGCGAGGAAGCGTCAAGACTTGAGAAGTTGTACACTCCGCCATAATTCAATTCAAAAATCTGCGCGGAGTTCGTCCCGACTTGCAAGTAATTGACGTCGGCGCCGAACTTCATTGTGTGGGAGCCTTTCGTCCACGTGAGATCGTCGGTCCACTCGTAGCGGTGTTCAGTGCGGTCTTCTGTGGAGAAGGGCTCGCGGCCGAAGAAAGCATAGCCGGTGATGTTGACGGCGGGGTCACTACCGCCAGCAAGATCTGAATAGCCGTAATGCAAGCCGCGGCGCGCGAATTGGAATCGGAATTCGTTGAACCAATCATCGTGGAATGCGGTTGTATGCTGTCCGACGACGTCGAGATCACGCGTTTGTTGCAGGGAGGTGCGATTTCCCGCATTTTGGCCGAAATTCTGGTTTTCCGCGTTGACCTGGATGCCGGTTACCAATGACGGCGAAACGCTCGCGCGGATAAACGATGTATTTTTGCTGTTCCAGATATGATCAAGTTTCAACGACCAGAAACTCGTCCCTTCCTTCGTGGGATAGTTACCGAGCAGCGATACGAGTCCTTGGAACGATGCTGGAAGCGGCACGCTATCTTCCGGAAATCCATTCAACGCAGGAGGCAATGCTCCGGTGTTGCCAAGAAGCGCGACGGCGGAAGCCCCACCGCTCAGCGCAGCTGCCTGAACGAGTCCCGCCGCAAACGGACTCGCGCAGCCACCAGCAGCAGCGATTGCAGCCGGGTAAAACGCTGCCTGGCCGGAGCCACCACTCGTCAAAAGTAGCGGAGTCGAGGAGCAAACGCTGGCGCCGGGAACCGGCACGAGATCGAAGTTATTCGTGCCAATGTTTGTAAAACCGGTCGCCTCGGAACGGATCGTTTCGTAAGAGAAAAAGTAGAACGTCTTGTCCTTCTGGATTGGCCCGCCTAGAGTGGCGCCTGACTGGACTCTCGTATAGGACTGTTTTACAGGAACCAGGTCAACCGAGTCAGTGGCGGGATTGAAAGAACCTTGGACCGAAAAAGGATCGCGCGCCTGCAGATCTTTCTGGCGCAGGAATCCGAAAACATTCCCGTGGATCTGGTTCGAACCTGACTTCGTCACGATATTGACCACGCCGCCCATCGCCCGGCCGTATTCCGGCATGTAGTTGCTGGTAATGACCTGAAATTCCTGCACGGCTTCCTGCGAAACGGTCGCGCGTACACCGTTCACGGAATAGTCGATCGCGTCCGCGCCATCTACCGAAATTTCATTGGATCGGCCACGCTGCCCGCCGAAATTCAATCCGGAAGTGGGCGCAGCGCCGATGGACGGCGTGTCGTCCGGCGCAGCCTGCGGAGTCAAGAGCGTGAAGTGAATGTAGTCGCGACGATTGATGGGGAGGTTATCAATCTGAGTGGGCGTGATGGTCGCGGATACGTCCGTTTTTGTCGTTTCGACGACGGAAGATTCGCCTGAAACTGTCACGGTCTCAGTGGCCGCTTTCAAAGAAAGTTGCGGGTTATATTGAGCGGCGACGCCCAGTGTCAATACAAGATTCTCACTCACGAGCTTCGCAAACCCCGTGGCTTCGACTGTCAACGTGTAGGAACCGGGAGTGAGACCAAGGATCTTGTATTGGCCCGCGCCGTCGGCGGTGGTGCTTCTTTCGGCGCCTGTGGCGGAGTTTGCAACCGTCACCTTCGCGCCTCCGACATCCAATCCCTGCGGATCGGAGACTGTCCCGGAAAGGTTGACGGTGTTGATTTGCGCCATCGCCGGTTGCGGCAGAACCGCGAGCGCCAAACCAAGCAGAAGCGCAATAATAAAACTGACGAGAAAACTATCGCTGCGAAGGTGCATGAATACACCCCTCGAGACTAATTTTGATGGAATGCCCGGACGTGGACATTCGGCCAAGCGTACGCCTAGAAAATCGGTATCCCTCGGAAACCCCGACACACCCGTTGATGGCTTTTACTCTATGCCCTGAAATGGCGCAAGAACAAAAAAGCTGGTTGGAATTTGCGCAATTGGTAAGAAGAAAGGGAAAAGCAATGTGGAAGCTGCAGGTTTTTTGATCCGGCAGTCGATTACGAGCGAGAATTTGTGCCAGAGAGTTGAACCAGCGAGCCCCGTGGAGAGGATGCTTCCGGTTTCTGCGGGGCGCGCCAGTTGTCCATGACTGCAACTTGATGCACGCACGAAACAGTGCAACGTGGCGCACAAAATTTCTGGGTGAAGAATTCGCGACGGCGCTGCTCGTCGGAGTATTCGGCTAGGGGAATGCCCGGGTAGCCCCGCTGCTGGGAACAGTAGTGAACCAACCCGTCTTCGCAGATGTACAGATAACGGGAGCCAGCGCGGCATCGCCAGTCGTTTTCTTTTCCGGCCGCGATGTTGTGCTGGAACGCGTTAACGCGAGCGAAGGATTGCTTACCGAGGGACATTACTTCTTCAAAAATTTCGCGCTCTCGCGGACCAAGAGGCTGAAGCTGGCCGTTGCCATCGTGCAGAATACCGATGGTCGACGTAAAGCCGAATTCGATGGCTCGTCGCGCCACTTTCAATGCATCTTCGGGATTTTTGACTCCGCTGCCCAGCACCGAATTGATGTTCACGTGAAAATCAGCGTGTTCAGCCAGTAGCGCGAGTTTTGCGTCGAGGACCTTGAGACTCTTCTTTGAAACTTCGTCGGGCGTCACGTTGTCTATGCTGATTTGCAGGTATTCCAATCCGGCGCGATTGAGCCGCTGGATCCGGTCCGCAACCAGCAAGTAGCCGTTCGTAATCATGCCCGCGATGATCCCGTTCTTGCGAATGCGTGCGATGATCGCGTCGAGATCGGGATGCAGGAGTGGTTCACCGCCGCTAATCGTAATGATTGACGTGCCGAAGGCGCCAAGGCGATCGATTCGACGGAACATTTCCTCCGTCCGCACGGGGTCGGAGAAATCGTCGAATTCATTGCAATATGTGCAGGCTAGGTTGCAGCGGCGAACGGGAATGATGTGAGCGAGGAGCGGGTGCCGCGTCGAGACGAGGCCTTTTACGATCATCCGCACTTCGCGCAATTTGCGGTGTGCCGCGAGGAGTTTTCGCCGAATTTTCTTTTTAGCCGTCACGTAACTGCTCGTTTTGGCGCGCCAAACTGCGATTTAACTGGCCGACGTCTCCGTGCCCGTCACCACCAATCTTAATATCCTACAACATAGGGCGCGCCGCCGTAAGCTTGGCTGTGCGAGATGCGAATAAAGAAAGGCCAATTCGGATTGTAACTGCCGCCAGGGACGTTATCGGACTAGGCACCCGCAGCTTGCACCGCGATTGGGCGGATGGTAGCTTGACCTTTACTTCATTTCTTTGCCGTCCACATGTTGGACGCTCGGGGTTTCCGGGGCCGGGAGTTCCCGCCGCGCAGGAGATTGTTTGGCTCCATTTTTTGGTAACGATCAGAAACTACCTCACGGGCGGTTAGTCCTTCTGTCCTATCTCGCTGTGGGCATGGCGCTCGTCCTGCTATTTGGCTTCTGGAAGCTTCAAGTCATCCAGGGCGAACACTTCGCGGACCTCGCTGAGAAGAATCGAATCCGTTCGATCCCCATCATCGCCCCACGCGGGCCGATGCTCGACCGCGAAGGCCGCGTCCTCGTTGACAGCTACCCTTCATTCAGCATCCTGCTGTTGCGCGACGATCCAAAGCTACTGGAGAAAAATCTCGCGCAAGTGGAAGAAGGCTTAGGCATTTCGGACTCTGACTTGAAGCAAGAGCTCGACACAGCGAAATTCGAGCCGAAATTCCAGCCGGTTATTATCAAACCGGAAGCAACGCAAGCCGATATTGCGTTCGTCGAGTCCCATCGCGCGGATATCCCGGTTCTCGAACTGATGATGGTGCAGCGCCGCCGGTATCAGCACGACGGTTTCTTCGCGAGTGCGTCGGGTTACGTTGGTGAAGTGACGCCGCAACAGCTCGAAAACAGCAACGGGCGTTACCGGCCCGGCGATATCGTGGGAAAGGCCGGACTTGAGCGGGAATACAACGATACGCTTGAAGGTACGGACGGCATGCGCCGCGTCATTGTGAATAGCGTCGGGAAAATGATGCGCACGCTCGATGATGTGGAAGCGGTTCCCGGCAAACCAATTCAGCTTACGATTGACAGCGATCTGCAAAGCATCGCAGAGGCAGACTTGGCGGGGCGCGAAGGCGCCGTCGTTGCGATGGATCCTCGCAACGGCGACATATTGGCAATGGTTAGCCGGCCCACGTATGACCCGAACGATTTCACGGTCCGCATTGATCCTAAGAAATGGCAAGAGCTCAACACCGACCCGGAAACGCCGATGCTCAATCGCGCGATTCAAGCGCAGTTGGCGCCAGGATCGGTCTTCAAAATCGTTACAGCTACAGCCATGCTGGAATCGAAAGCAATTCCACAGAATATGACCGTTTTCTGCCCCGGTTACGGCACATTTTATGGCCGTGTTTTCAAGTGCTGGGTCTTCGGAAAATCGAGCCACGGCGTGGTGGATCTGCACAAAGCGATCATTCAGTCCTGCGATATTTTCTTCTATACCGTGGGCATGCGATTGGGAATTGATCGCCTGGCGTATTACGCGAATGGCCTCGGCATCGGGCATAAGACAGGAGTTGACCTCCCGGGCGAAGAGTCGGGCTTAATGCCTTCGGAAGAATGGACGCAGCGAGTCTTCCACCGAAGGTGGTATCCCGGAGAGACGATTTCCGTAGCGATCGGTCAGGGGGCCGTCACAACTACGCCGATCCAACTGGCGCGCATGATAGCCGGCGTCGCGAGTGGCGGAGCGTTCGTGCAACCGCACCTCCTTAAAAACTTTACGAACGTCCACATAGATCACTTTCCTCTTTCCGAAGACACGATCCAGCAAGTCACCGACGGGATGTACGGAGTCGTGAACGAAGGTGGTACGGCCGCGCACGTCCGGCTGGAAAACGTTGAGTTTTCCGGGAAGTCGGGAACGGCGCAGGTGATCGGTTATGACACGAGGAGCCGCCTAGGAAAAGAGAAAGAATTCAAGGACAATGCCTGGTTCGTCGGTTACGCTCCGCGACGCAATCCAGAGGTCGTGGTAGCAGTGCTCGTTCAGTCCGGTGGTCACGGTGCGGAGGCCGCGGCGCCAATCGCCCGAGATATCGTCAAGGCGTACTATGACAAGAAGACGGGCACGTTCCAACAGCAAGTGACGACCGAGAATCGGCAAACACCAGAGCCACAAAAGCCAACCGAGCCCCTAAAGCCGGTAGAGGCATCCGTCGGAGCGGTGCACCCATGAAAGATCGCACCCATATCCATGACTTCGACTGGGCGTTGCTCGCGATTGTCTTCGCCATCTGCGCGATGGGAATGCTGGAAATCTATTCCTCTACCCACAATAGCGCGATGGCAGGCATGCATTGGCGGCAGGCAATTTGGATCGGCCTCGGCGTTTTGGGGATGCTGGCGATTTCGCGACTCGATTATCACACCCTGCTCGACCAGGCGCCGGTGCTCTATCTCATGGGTGTTGTAGCTCTGCTCGCCGTGCTTGCCATAGGCCATTCACGCTTCGGAGCGAAAAGATGGGTTAGCCTCGGGGGTGGCGTCAATTTACAAGTATCGGAGATAATGAAGTTGGTTATAATCGTAGTGCTGGCACGTTTTTTCAGCGAAGTACGCACAGATCGCCTGACGCTGGCCGATTTAGTAAGAGTTGCGGGAATTACGGGTTTACCGGTTCTTCTGGTACTGGTGCAGCCTGATTTGGGGACCGCGATGGTCCTAATCCCCGCCGCAGTGATCGGCGCGTTTCTAGCAGGTATTGAATGGAAGCATGGCGCAGTAGCAGCGGCGGTTTTGGCGTTGATGATACCGGTCGGCTGGCATATGCGGCATCATCTGAAGCCGTACCAGCAGCAAAGAATCGAGACTTTCCTTCATCCCGAAGATAGCCCTCGCGGCGCCGGCTACCAGATTCTTCAGTCGGAAATTGCGGTTGGCTCCGGCGGCTTCTGGGGGAAGGGATTCGGAAAAGGCAGCCAGAATCAATTGGGCTTCGTGCCCGTACGTTACTCCGATTTCATCCTCGCAGCGATGGCGGAAGAATTGGGATTTGTAGGGGTCATGGTGGCCTTGTTGTTGTACTTAGGTCTGCTGCTTCGGTTGATTGACAACGCTCAGAAGGCGAAAGATCGAGCCGGAATGTTTCTGGTTATGGGCGTGGCAGCAATTCTTGGGTTTCACGTGTTGGTGAACGCGGCGATGGTAATTGGATATATGCCGGTTACCGGCATCCCTCTTCCATTTATGAGCTACGGGGGGTCATCCACCGTGTTTTTGTTTCTGGCTTTGGGCCTGGTGATGAATGTGCGAATGCGGCGCTTCGTCAACTGAACCCAAGCGAGTAAGATTGAATCAGATTTGAATGAAACACAGTTTGAATGAAACACAGCCGCGCATATTGCAGCGGTTAGGAAATAAAATCGAGTTGGAGATGCACTGGATGACGGCAACCAGCTTACAGCGAAGCATGTGTTTCCCCGCAGCGAGGCCCCTGGCAGGGCTCCGCGGGACGCGGCACGCTGCCTGGGGCGGCGCGATTGCCCACCAGTGCGCAACTAGGAGTTTTCATGGCAAAGGAAATGGTGATTTCATCGACCCCGCACGAGACACGGGTCGCGATTTTGGAAGATGGTCAGCTCTGTGAAATTTATGTAGAGCGGGAAAAAGAGTTTGCATTAGTCGGTAGCATATACAAGGGACGGGTTACCCGCGTGCTTCCCGGCATGCAGTCGTCCTTCGTAGACATCGGCCTCGATAGCGACGCTTTCCTCTACGTCAGCGACTTCCTCGAAGAAATTGAGGAACTCGATCATGTCGTTACCACCGTCGAAGAAAAAGTTCAAAAGATGGAGGACCAGGGTGGACAGGTATTTTCGACTGACACCGCTGGCCACACATCGTCGGTCGAACCGGTTGATGTCGAACCGTTCGTTGACCCAGGGGAAGTGCCGGCAGAAACGGCAATTGCCGACGCTCAGCCCGCAATCACGGCACGACCGGCTGAATCGGCTCCGGCGAGAGATTCACACGGCAGCCCGCGGCCCCATCAGTACGAGAATCGAGGCCGCGATAACCGCGGATTCGGACGGGGCGGAAGAGGCCGCGGCGGAAGAAATGACCGCAAGGGCGGCAGCGGAGGCGGCGGACGCCGAGACAATCGGCGCTTCGGCCGTGATTTGCCGCACTCCAAGTATGCGTCGCATCGGCCATACGAACCCGCGGCGCAATCAGAAGGAAGCGCGGCTCCCGGCGATTTTGTGCCCGTCTTATTGCCGGGCGAATCGCTTGCACGATTGAAAGAAGCGCCACAGACGCCAGTGTCGGTTGCGCCGACAGCGGAAGCCAATATCGCCGTTAGCCCGGCTAATTTTGAAACGGAAACGCGCGAGCAATTGAAGCCGAAGATCGAAACATCGCCGGAATCTTCGTATCAGCCGGCGCGTGCTTTCGAACCGCTTCCGGGCGAATCGCTTTCTCATTTTAGTTCGAGTGGGTCGGCAACGACGACCGAAGAAGTTGAAGACGCTACCCATGACGATGAATTCGATCGTCACGCTGAGCGGGCAATTGATAATTCGGTAGCGGAAAAAGGTGGTTTGACTGAATCCGTCGAAGCCTCGGAAGACGTGCAGGCATTGACTGAAGAAGAGGCAGTCTCGCTGGCCGAGCAGGTGGCGGAGGCGCAGCGCGAAGAGGCCGCCCGCGAGCAACAAGAAAGCCATCTCAGGGACGGCGAGAGCCACGAAGACGCAGCTCACGAAGACGAGTTTGCCCCCGCAGACGACACACATGAGGAAGCCAGCGAGACTGAGACCTCCGAGGAATCCGATGAAGCTCATAGCGCGCGCGACGATGCCGATACTGCTGAAATCGAAGCTGTAGGCGAGCATCAGGCTTCTGAGGCGAGTTTCGGAGAGGAAGCTGGGGGCCCTTCAGCTCAAGACGCCGGGCAAGTAACTCCGACGGCTGCCGTATCGGCACTCGATGGAGAAAAACTAAGCGGCGAACCGCAACCGACATCGGCAACAGTCCGCGGCGATTTTCGTGCGCGGATGCAGCATCCCTCCCGGCGAGGAGGCCGTGACCAACGGCCGAACCGCGGGCGTCGCGACGATCGAGGCCGCCGACCGCAACAGGGACATAGCGGAGGCCATCGCACCCCGCCTCGCCGAGTTCAGCTGATCGCCGACATGCTGAAGCAGGGGCAGGAAATTATCGTCCAGATAGCGAAAGAGCCGCTCGGTAAAAAGGGCGCGCGTATCACCAGCCACGTCGCACTGCCGGGTCGATTTCTTGTTTACATGCCGACTCTCGACCACACCGGTGTTTCTCGAAAAATCGCGTCGGCAGAGGAACGCTCGCGATTGCGCCACTTGGTCAATGAGGCGAAGGGAAGCTTTGGTGGCGGCTTTATCGTCAGAACTGCTGCCTCTCAGGCAGCGCCAGATGAAGTGCGGGCCGACGTTGAATTCCTCACGCGCACATGGGCGGAAATTAAAGGGCGAGGGGATCAAAGAAAGGCGCCGGCTCTTCTCCACCGCGATCTCAATCTTGTCGAGCGGATTCTGCGCGACTATCTGACTAGCGACTTCACCGCGATCTGGGTTGACTCGGAAGATGAATACACGAAGGTAGTTGATTTCGTTAGCCGGTTCCAGCCGCAGCTTGTCAGTCGCGTCAAGCTCTACACCAAAGAAACGCCGGTCTACGAGGAATTCGGCATCCAGCAGGAAATTGACAAGGGACTGCGACCGAAAGTGTGGCTCAAGTCCGGCGGGTATATCGTCATCAACCACACCGAAGCGCTCGTGGCCATTGACGTCAATACGGGCAAGTTCGTCGGCAAGGGTTCCACGCGCCTCGAAGACACAATCGTCCGCACGAACCTCGAAGCTGTAAAAGAAATCGTCCGGCAGATGCGCCTCCGCGATCTAGGCGGCATCATCGTGATTGATTTCATTGACATGGAGGAACGCCGCAACCGCGAAAAGGTGATGGCGGCGCTCGAAGATGCGCTCAAGGCGGATCGTGCTCCGTCAAAGGTCCTGAGATTCAATGAATTCGGTTTGGTGGCCATCACGCGCAAGCGCACCAAGCAGGCGCTCGAGCGAACGCTTTGCCAACCATGTCCTTATTGCACGGGCTCCGGCATGGTGAAATCGATCCCGACGCTCTGCTATGAAATTCAGGCTGAGGCTCGTAAGATGTCCGTCGAGATTGAGAGCGGCAGCTTGACCTTGCGGGTTCACCCGGAAATCGCCAAGGCGCTCAAGACACGCGAATCCAGTTTGATGGAAGAGCTAGAAGGCTGGACGAAGAAGAGCATCATTATCCAGGCTGACCCGACGCTACACTGGGAGCAGTACGACATCTACTGACCGTATCCGGGCGCAATAGCGGCACTATGCGCCCGGGCGGTTCTTCCATCCTTGAGAGCTCTTGAATGTCACATCCGGCTCAATCCTCTAAATCGCTGACGCGGACAGAAACTGACAGCATGGGTGCGATCGAAGTACCGGTAGATCGCTATTACGGCGCTCAGACCGCCCGCTCATTGATCCATTTCAATATCGGCCGCGACACGATGCCGCCGGAATTAATTCGCGCATTCGGAATTCTGAAGAAAGCTGCAGCGCTCGTGAATCACGATCTCGGGAAGCTGTCCGCCGAAAAGACTAAGCTCGTCGTGCAGGCTGCTGACGAGGTGATCGAAGGAAAGCTCGACGCCCACTTCCCTCTTCACATCTGGCAAACCGGCAGCGGTACGCAGACCAATATGAACGCGAATGAAGTCATTTCGAATCGCGCCATTGAGCTCGCGGGCGGAGTGATGGGCAGCAAGAAACCGATACATCCGAATGACGACGTGAATATGTCGCAGTCGTCGAACGACACGTTTCCAACGGCGATGCACATCGCCGCTGCAACTCAGGTGGTCGAGCAGCTAATCCCCGCGGTGGAAAGGCTGCGCGACGCTCTGCACGCCAAGGCCAAGGAATTTGAAGGCGTCGTGAAAATCGGGCGTACTCACTTGCAGGATGCAACGCCGCTTACGGTCGGTCAGGAAATGTCGGGCTGGGTGAGTTTGCTCGATCGTGACGTCAAGCGAATACGCGAATCGCTCTCAGGTCTTTACGACCTCGCCATCGGCGGGACAGCCGTTGGCACTGGCATGAACGCGCCTCCGGAATTCGCGGAGCGGGCGGCGAAGAAGATCGCCGAATTGACAGGCTTGCCCTTTAAATCACATCCGAATAAGTTCGCGGCACTTTCCGCGCACGACGAAATTGTATACGCCAGCGGCGCGTTGAAAACGCTGGCGGCTTCACTGATGAAAATTGCTAATGATATTCGCTGGCTCGCCTCCGGCCCGCGTTGCGGCCTTGGCGAATTGACCATTCCCGAAAACGAGCCGGGGTCTTCCATCATGCCCGGCAAAGTAAATCCGACGCAGGCGGAGGCGATAACGATGGTCGCCGCGCAGGTGATGGGCAATGATGCAGCCATCGGCTATGCAGGCTCTCAAGGCAATTTCGAGCTGAACGTATTCAAGCCGGTGATCATTTTCAATTTTCTGAACTCCGTTCGCATACTCGCCGACGCATCGCGGAGTTTTATGGACCACTGCGTCACGGGAATCGAAATTAATCAGAAACAGATTGATTCCTACGTTAAGAATTCTCTGATGCTTGTGACAGCACTCGCGCCCCGCATCGGCTACGACAAGGCTGCGGCCATTGCCAAAAAAGCGCATCATGAAAATCTCAGTTTGCGCGAGGCTTGCGTGAAACTCGGCTACCTCTCGGGCGAAGAGTTCGACGCGCTCGTTCGTCCCGAAGACATGACCCATCCGTAGTTTCTATCCGATTCAATCCATTAATCGGTCCAACAGTCCGCCCAACATCCAAAAAGGGCACCGAAGGCGTGTGCTATCATTGCGTTTTGTTCGCGACCCGATCGCACATTCAGGAGTTCCCGATTTGACCGCGCGTATTCTCAACGGCAACCCTATCCGGGAAGACATATACGCCGAACTGCGTGAGGAAATCGGAACGTTAAGGGCCGCGGGGATTACTCCGGGACTCGCGGCTGTATTGGTTGGCGATAATGCCGCCTCAAAGGTGTACGTGAATAGCAAGGTGACGGCGTGCGAATCATTGGGCATTCGCAGCTTTTTTCTGACGCCGCCGGTGACAATCACTACCCAAGAATTGCTGGACCTTGTCCAAGATCTAAATCGCCGCGACGAAGTGGACGGCATTTTGGTCCAACTCCCGCTTCCTCCGCAGGTGGATGCAAAACAGATTCTCGACGCGGTAGACCCTTCGAAAGATGTCGACGGCTTCAATTCGATCAACGTTGGACGTCTCGTCGCGGGACGTCCAAATCTCGTGGCATGCACACCACTCGGTGTGATGGAAATTCTGCGGCGCAGCCAAATTGCCATCGAAGGCGCGGAGGCGGTGGTGATTGGGCGCAGCGACATTGTTGGAAAACCAGTAGCACTGCTTCTTCTCCATTCGAATGCAACGGTGACCATCTGCCACTCGAAGACGCGCGATCTTCCCGCGACGGCGCGGCGCGCTGATATCGTGATCGCGGCAATGGGGCGCTCAGCGATGATTACGTCCGATTACATTCGGCCGGGCGCGACAGTGATTGATGTGGGAACGAATCGGATCTCCGACGCCGCGCAAGCCGAGCGGATATTCGCAAAATTCCCTGAGCGCCTGGCGAGATTTCACGAGAAGGGTTCTGCGCTCGTCGGCGATGTTCATCCGGATGTCATCGAAGTCGCTGGAGCGCTCACGCCGTCGCCCGGCGGCGTCGGTCCGCTCACGATCGCAATGCTGATGAGCAACACGGTGAAGGCCTCGCGGATGCGTCATGCAGGCCAAGCCGCCGGTGCCGCAATCGTGCGACGATGACGGCTGGAGCCTGAATGTTGCGTGTCGGACTGACCGGTGGAATCGCTTGCGGCAAATCCACTGTCGCATCAATGCTCCGCGATCTCGACGTGACAATCCTTGACGCCGATCCGCTCGTGCACGAATTGCTCGAATCCGGGCAACCCGTGTACGAAGAAGTGGTGCGCGAGTTCGGCTCTGAAATCCTGACTCCAGACAAAAAGATAGATCGCGCAAAGTTAGGCGCGATTGTATTCGCTGATCACAAGCGGCTCGAGCGGCTGAATCAAATTGTTCACGCGCGCGTCATCGACCTAATTACGAAGTGGTTCGGAGTTCTCGATCGCCCGGGCGGTCCGCCCGTTGCCATTATCGAGGCGGCGCTCTTGATCGAAGCCGGTTATCGCGGAAAACTCGATCGGCTGATCGTCGTTCGCTGCGATCCGGAGCAGCAGTTGGCGCGTCTGCGTGCGCGGGGACTTAGCGAGGAGCAAGCACGCCAGCGCATTACCGCGCAAATGCCGTCTGACGAGAAGGCGAAATTGGCGGACGACGTGATTAATTCTTCGGGCTCGCTTGAACACACGCAGCAGCAGGTGGAAAAGCTCGTGGACACTCTCTTTCGCTTGGGAAGAGGCGTGGGTTGAATGGGCACAATCCTCCGAACGCTCGGTGATCCTTGCTCGTCTCTCTAATAAGCCGAATATTACTCGTCGCGTGCGGCTTTCATAAATACTCTAGGATGCGACCATGAAGCCAATTCTTCGTCATCGAATTCGACTTGTATCAATAGGATTGATTCTCGTTCTCGGCGCTTACTGGGCCGGAGCGCATTGGGGGACGCGCATTCCGGAATCGGTCGAGGCGGTGCACGATTCTCTCGCCAAGGGAATCGTGGTGAATGACGCCAACCTCGACGCGCTCGAAGCCGAAAATGTCCGCATCTATCGCCAAGCGTCACCCGCGGTCGCAAACATCGTCACGAAAACAGTCGAATACGATTTCTTCTATAACGCCGTACCAGTCGAAGGAGCGGGCTCGGGCTTTGTAATTGATGCGAATGGCCACATTCTGACGAACTACCACGTGGTGCAAGGCGCGCAAGGAATTGAAGTGACCCTCGGCGATCAGTCTCACTTCAAGGCCCGTTTCATCGGCGCGGACACGCGCAACGACATAGCGCTGATTCAAATAGAAACGCACGACAAAAAGCTGACGCCTCTTACGCTTGGCGACTCTCGCTCCTTGCAAGTCGGACAGCGGGTACTCGCGATTGGAAATCCATTCGGCTTTCAGAGCACTTTAACAACGGGCGTTGTGAGCGCTCTCGGCCGCACTGTGCAAACCGGCGACACGACATTCATTGATGAGGCAATTCAAACTGACGCAGCCATCAATCGCGGCAATTCCGGCGGTCCGCTTCTGAATTCGCACGGCCAGGTGATCGGAATCAACTCGGCCATTTACACACCGTCCGGTACGACGGCCGGCATCGGCTTTGCCATCCCGATCAACACTGCCAGGCGCGTTGCAGACGATTTGATTTCACAAGGCAAAGTGCGCCAAGCGATTCTGGGCGTTCAGGGCCGCGGGCTCTGGCCGGAGCTCGCGAGCGCACTCGATCTTCCCGTCGCAAAGGGACTGCTCATTGAATCCGTGACGGCCGGAGGACCCGCGGCGCAAGCCGGAGTTCACGGAGGCACGAAGACGGTGCTGGCTGGCATGCAAGAACTGCGCATCGGAGGCGACGTTCTCACGGCGATGGATGGACAACCCATTGCCAGCCAGCTCGATATGAATGTCCTGCTCAACCGGCACAAACCGGGCGACGCGATCACGCTGACGGTTTATCGCGGAAAACAAAAGATGGACGTGCGAGCGACACTGGGCGAGCGCCAGTAAGCACTGTGAAAGCTTTCAGATAACCTTGCGCTCGCTGTTTAAGTCTTCACGCAGGCGATCCCGCTCTTCAGGGGAAATATGAAACCACGATTCGGCGAGATCGCGGACGCGCTCAAGTGAGGTCTGCATTTCGGCTTGCTTGCGGTGTATTAGCTCGCTGTCCGCATCGCGAGGGATGTAAATGAGGGGTGCAGCCACAGCGACGGCTCGCGTAAACGGTTTCGGAACCTGAAACTGATCCCAGGTTTTTTCAAGCGTCCAGGCGTGTTCAAGGCCGATGTGAAACAAGAAAACCGGCTGCCCGGATTGGCGCGCAAGCATTATGGGGCCGGGCTTTGCGATGTAACGCGGCCCGCGGGGCCCGTCAATTGTGAATGCGACTTCGTGGCCGTCTTCTATAGCGCGCGCCATGGCCATAAGCCCGCTCAATCCTCCGCGCGTGGAACTTCCTTGCGCCGTTCCGTAACCGAGGCGCTCGATCACGCGGCGCGTCCATTGGCCGTCGAAGTTCGTCGTGTTCATAACCACCGCCCCACGCCCTCGAAATAGCCAGATTGCCGAGAATATGCAGCGATGCCAGAACGCGACGATCACCTTCTCGCCTCGCAATTTCGCGGGTTCGTAGAAGCGTTCGCCGACCAATTCGAAGCGGATCGTGGGCCCGATCGCACGCACGATCGAGTAAACGGCTGCCGCGATGACGGGAATCTGCATGCGACGCCAGCGGGAAAGTTCGGGAAGCCGGGTGTCGAAATGAACGTTTACGGCCGGCGGCGCCGGCTCGGGTCCGGGTTTGGAGGCTCCACTCACTGCGCTATAGTATAGGTGACCACGAGCGAGTCTTCGATGTCGACTGGAATACTCCCCATTCGCGATGCCGTTTTCCTGTGTCTGTGCCGGGCGATCGGTTGGAGTGTAATTGCTCGCTTTACAGCGGCGCTTTTACTTCTGCTGGCTTTCTCCTTCGGGACGCGCGCGCAAGAACACTGGCCTTCCGGGTCCGTCGGCAAACTCGAAGGCCAAGATATTTCGGTCGAAGGCGGCGCATATCCGGCCTCGATCCAGGGAGCAACGACACTCTTTGTATCGAGCGGGAGCGTCGTAACGGTGCATTCCGGCGCGGCGCGATTGGCCCTAACGCCCGGCAGTTTCGTGGACATCTGCGGGCCGGCAAAGTTCACTCTCCTCGAATCGGGCGGCGCGTTCACCGTGGCGTTGAACTTTGGGCGCGTCCGGCTCAGGCTCACCGAGCCGATTGCCATACGAGTCTATACGCCGTTTATCGTTGCGACTTCCGTCGCGATTGCGAATGAGTCGCGCGATTTTACCCTCGGACTCGACGTGAATGACCTGATGTGCGTGTACGCTGCAAAGGGCGCGGCGGGTATAGAACAGCAGTTTGGCGGCGAAAATCTCATCGTGCCCGAACTGGGAGAATTTTTTCTTCCGGGGGAGAGGCTGCCGCCAATTGCCGGAAAAGCAGGTAGCTGCCGATGCGAGTCGTATCAACCACCCGCGACGGCCCAATCACACCTGCCAGCGCAACCGGCTGCGCAGTCCATAGCTCCGCCACCAGTTGCCGACAACGCACCGTCACATGCTGACGTGAAACCGCTTAATCTGGCTCCGACGCCGCGGCCAGTCCCGCCGTCCGCGGCTCCTGTTGCTGACAACGCGCCCGATGCCAACAAGGGGTTCGATCTTCACGCAAACGCGAACCGAACGCCTCCTGTTACGCCGCCAGCAAGTCAATCGAGGCCCGAAGCACCCGCAGTCGAGCCGCCTGTGTGGAAAGTCATTATGCCGCCGCTTAGTTTTTCGGCGTCATTGCCCGCGCCGCCGGCCGACTCAGGATCGCAGGTCGCTTTGGCTATTCCTGAATATCACGTCGATCGCGATTGGGTTTTCACCGGGCGCGTCGAAGACGCAGCACCGCCGGCAAATAAAAAGAACGGCGAATCGAATGGTTCATCTACAGTGGCGGTGCATCAGAGGAAGAAAGCAGGCTTTTGGGGAAAATTAAAACGATTCTTCGGCAATGAGCCGCCTACTGCTCCAGCATCGTCCGCGGCAAGCCCAGATTCGAGAAACTAGATAACCACCTCTTAGATTTCACATTCCTTCGTAATTCGGCCCGCCTCCGCCCTCCGGCACAACCCAATTGATAATTTGATACGGGTCCGCAATGTCGCACGTTTTGCAATGAACGCAATTCGCCGCGTTGATTTTCAGCCGGGGCTGGCCTTTTTCCATTCCCATTTCGTATACAGCAGCAGGGCAAAAATACTGGCAGGGATTGCCGTATTCGCGTACGCATCGGTCCACGCAAATATTCGGTTCAAGCACGATGAGATGGCACGGCTGGTCTTCTTCATGGCGCGTCCCAGAGTGATAGACGTCGGTCAGCCTGTCGAATGTCAAAACCCCATCGCCTTTGAATCGAGTGGATTGGTCGATGAGGGTGTTGCCGCGGTTGAGCTTGTCGTATTCCTTGCAGCCGGCTTCCGAGCGCATCGGATCGATCAGTCCGCGGCCTCCCGAGACGAATTGCAGGGCGGTGTGCGCGAGTCCAACCCAGAGCCCATGCTGATAAGCCTGATGGAAATTGCGGACTGCGTAGAGTTCTTGCTTGATCCAGCTCGAATCGAGTTTCTGCGAATAAGCTGACAGCGCTTTCGCCGACGTATCACCGGCGCAGAGTGCTTCGTAAATCGTCTCAGCTGCGAGCATGCCGCTCTTGATCGCGGTATGAATCCCCTTCAACCGCTGCGAATTCAGCAAGCTTCCGGAATCGCCGATGATTAGGCCTCCGTCCACGTACGGCCGCGGCATCGAATACCAACCTCCGTACGGCACTGTCTTTGCTCCATATCGAATCAGCTTGCCGCCTACTAGAATTTTCTTCACGTGTGGGTGCGTCTTGAATTTCTGAAAAGCTTCGTGGGGATCAAAGTCCGGATTGTGGTATTCGAGCGCGATAACCATGCCGAGCGAAACGCGGTTTCGCTGCAACCCGTAAATCCACCCCCCGCCGTACATGCTCGAATCAAGCGGCCAACCCAGCGTATGACCGACAAAACCGGTATTGATCCGACCGGGCGGCACTTCCCACAATTCTTTTATCCCGATTCCGTAAGCCTGCGGGTTCAATCCGTCAAGCTTGAGACGATTTACCATGTCCTTGACCAACGAGCCGCGAGGTCCTTCTGCGAGCACCGTCACTTTCGCCCGCAATTCGTAGCCGGGCGTGAAATTGTCTTTTGGCTGGCCGTTCTTATCTCGGCCTTTGTCTTCGGTAATGACGCCGGCAATTCCTTCTTTCTCGTAGATCAAGCTCGCGCCCGCGAATTGCGTGAACAGATTCACGCCTTTCTTTTCAACTAAACCGCCAAGCCATTTCACAAGGCGGTTGAGCGAGACAACATAGTTGCCGTGATTTGCAAGCGGCGGCGGAGTGATGGGGAGCTTCCAGGAGCTCGACTGAGTGAAGTAGTAGGCTGCGTCGTCCGTCACCGGAGTATCAAGCGGTGCTGATTTCTCGAAATCCGGCACCAACTCCCGAAGACCACGCGGGTCCATGATGGCGCCGGAGAGTTGATGCGCGCCGATCTCACGCCCTTTCTCGAGCACGTAGATATTCTCAGGAGAAAGTTGCGGTGATTTGCCTTCTGCGGCGTGCTTCTCGATCAGATTCGCGAGATGAAGGGCGCACGCAAGGCCCGCCGGACCCGCCCCCACGATCAATACTTCAGCATCAAGTGTTTCGCGTTGAATCGGCTCCTGTTCACTCGCCATGCGGCCATTCTATCAGACGAGTTGACGAGGTAATGCGCGAGGAATGCGCTAGCGGAAATGCGGATGAATGTAAACGTAGCGATACTTCAATTTGCCGGCACGGCGGGGCCTATCGCGACTTCGGTCCTGAATTTCTTGTAATCCTTGTAATTGATATCAATTTCTTCGAGGTAGCTCTTGAATAGCACGACGCGAGCGTCAACCTTCAAATTCACCTTCGCCGGGAGCCATACTTCGTCGTTTACGCGGACTTGTTCGAGATGCGCCCGCGTGCCCTTATGGAGTCTGAGCAGAAAGAGTCCATAGCTAGCGTTATCGAGCGCCTCCGCATCGAGCTTCACCCACTGGCAGTCAGCTTTATCTATCCACACTTTAAAATGAAAAGCTGGCAGAAGCGCGCGGGCGGCTCGCGTTTGAGCGTGGTAATCGGGACGCGGCTCAGCGCTAATTACATACGCGTCGCGACCGTTCACCTTCTCGATCCCGTCGAGATTAAAATTGTAGGCCGCCGAAATCTCCTTGACGTAAGCCCGCTCTTTTTCTCGATCTTTCTCCTGATCTGCCAGGCGCTTATTTTTCTCGTCAGGCGTTTCATTCTTGCGCTCGCGCATGAACTTGTCGATCTTCGCATCTACCTTTGCGGCATCTTCCCCCGAGAGTGGCTTGTCATTCCGCGCGATGACGCGATTCACACCCTCGCCATAAAGAACCATGACGTCCGAAGTTTCCGACTCCGTGGATTTCACGTGGCCGTCTGAATCAAGTTTGCGCGTTTCCTGCCGCTGGACGTACGTGTAGTACTTCTCCAGCTTCTCGTTCTGAAATTCGTTTTCGGATGCGCGGCGAACTAGCTCTTTCGGATCTACGCTAGCGGGAGCGGTTGCCGGTTGCGACGGCATGGGAACAGGCGGCTTCTTCTTTGCTTGGCCGAAAGAAACCACCGGAAAAACCAAAAGTACGATCCCGGCACAAATTAAAGAAAGATATCGGCGAGTGAATTTACAGTTCGTCATCTGTGCGTTATCGGCCCGTCGGAAGCGAAATCTTGATACGGTGTCGAGTTTAGCATTGAGTCTCGCTACTGGAGGGGCCAGCGCTTAGCGAACGGCTGAACGCTCATTCTAGCAGGTGCCGCCGGTCCTCGTCAGTCGCAGTGACCCAATGCTCGCTATACTCCGCGGATCCTAAATCCACCTCGCGTTACAAAAGTTAGATGCGAAGAGGAGAATAGAGGTTTGGCAATTTAAGGCGATAGAGAAGGCGAGAACAGCGCTAGTGGCGAGCGGCGCCCCGCACTTTCCGCTAGCCTCGCACCGCAAAACTATTCGTATCGCAGCGCGACCAGCGGATCTACTTGTGTCGCTCGCCACGCCGGAATCCAGCATGCCAACAGCGCGACTCCGGTCAGAATCGCGACCACAATCGAATACGTAAGCGGGTCGCTCGCAGTCACTCCTACGAAGACCTGCGACGCGAGACGAGCTCCGGCGAACGCCGCGGCCAGTCCAATCAACAATCCAATACCGACAACGGTCAACCCCTGACGTAAGATCATCGCGATAATTTCGCCACGATTCGCACCCAACGCCATCCGGATCCCAATCTCATGAGTCCGTTGGGCCGCAGAATACGACACCACGCTGTATACCCCGACGACGGCAAGAACGAATCCCAGCAATCCCATCGCGGTCATGATCTCCGCGCCAAATCGATACAAGAAAAATCCATTGCCGCCGTTGAGCGCCTCTTCCATCGTCTGCACATCGAACACGGGAAGATTCGGCGCCATTTCGTGCAATGTCGTCTGTGCCGCTACCGCCAATTGTCCTGGTGGAATATCCGTCCGAATTTGGATGGCGCGGAACGAGTCGTAGCTCTGATCGAGGGGAAGATAGAAGAACGGCCGTGGCTCCTCGTTCGGGCCGCGGTACTTCGCATCCTTCACCACACCCACAACTTCAATGTAGGGTCCGGTCTGGCTCTTGGTGCTGATGCGCTTTCCAACCGCGTCTTGATCCGGCCAGAACTTCTTCGCCATCGATTGGTTCACAATTGCCACGAGCGGAGCTTTCTCACTATCCGAATCAGCGAACGCACGCCCGCGCACGATTGGCATCCGCATTGTCACAAAATAACTTGGTGTGACTCGATTTCGCAGAAGGTCGGGCGGCTGCTGTCCCGGTTCAACGGGTCGTCCCTCGACGTACACGACATCCGCCCCGCTGTAATATCCCATCGGAACTGAAGTTGCTTCTGCCACGGACGCGACACCCGGCATCGCACGCAACCGCTCTTCCGCTTGCCGATAGAAGGCCCTTCCTTGTGCTTCGTTGTATCCAACCTCGCCCACGTCCATCGTCAGATTCAACAAATGATCGGGTGCGAATCCCAGATTCAAGTGTTCTGCCTTGTTCAAGCTGCGCGCGGAGAGTCCCGCCATGACCAGCAGTACCAATGAACCCGCCACTTGCGCCGCCACCAAAATATTCCGGAGAAAATTGCGCCGAGGTCCGTCGGAAGATCCTCGACCGCCCTCATGGAGAACAACGCTTAGGTCGGTTCGCGCGACGCGTATTGCCGGCGCGATGCCCACCACGATGCCGGTTATAAGTACCGCCCCAATTGCATACAGGAGAACTCGCGAGTCAGGGCTGAAATCCAGCCGTAGCGGCAAATCCGTTGCGAGAGAAATCGAACTCAGCGCGTCGCTGGCCCACGTTGCAACCACGGCGCCCGCCGCTCCTCCGAAAAACGCCAGTAGCAAACTCTCGGTCAAATACTGCCGAATCAACCGGCCGCGCTTCGCACCAAGCGCTGCGCGGATTGCCATCTCGCGTTGGCGTACCGTGGCGCGCACGAGCAGCACGTTTGCGATATTGAAACAGGCCAACAGCAGAACAAGTCCTGCGAGAACCAGAAAGATTGCAGCAACGGCTGGAATAGGATTATTCGGATCCGGCTCGGGCCGCGCCAGCCTTTCCGGGTAAACATGGACTGCGATTCCTTTGTCGGTGTCCGGATATTGCTGCGCCAGTTGGTTGGCTGTCACGTTGATAGCAGCTTGGGCCTGCTTCAGGCTTTCGCCTTCCCTCAACCGTCCAAGCATCTGGAATTCTCGGTCTGAGCGGTCCGTCCACATTCCTTTGCTGGAGGGATCGATTGTCGCAGCCATGCTCGCCGGGATGTAGCCTTGGCAATCCGCAATGGAATACACGCCGTAGAATCCCTTTGGCGCAACTCCGATGATCGTCATCGGATGCCCATTCACTAAAACTTGCTTTCCCGTGACGTTCGGATCGCCCCCGAAGCGCGACCGCCAGTACGTATAGCCCAGCACGAGAACGGGGTCAGCGCCGAGTGACTGTCCTTCGGTAGGCAGAATGAACCGGCCAAGCGTCGGCTGAAGCCCAAGCCCTGAAAAAAAGTTCGGCGAGACATAACTGACTACGAAGTGGCTTGCGTGACCGTCCGCGGCCAGTCCCACGAGCGAAAACTCATAAGCAAATAGATCGCTGAATCCATCAGCGTGCTTCTGCAAATCCAGAAAATCTGGATACGAAACTGACATGTTCAACGGATTGTTTTTTTGCTCGGTAGACAGCACGACAATTTGTTCTGCGTGCTCCACCGGCAACGGCCGCAGGAGAATGGCATTTACAATGCTGAAAATCGTCGTATTTGCAGCCATTCCGAACGCCAGGGTGAGAATCGCTACAAATGTGAATCCCGGAGACTTCCGCAGCGTTCGCAATCCGAATCGAATGTCCTGCAAAAAATTGTTCATATCATTGTCCTTCCGGGAATTACGAGCCGGCAAGTTGAACTTCAAAATCCTTCATTCGTGACGCAAGGCAACGAGTGGGTCAACTTGGGTCGCGCGGCGCACGGGCAAATAACACGCCGCGAAGGCCACCAGGGCGCTCAGCGCAATATCGGCCACGTAAATCGTCGGATCGCCCGAACGGACGCCGAACAGTAACGATTCGCTGATCTTCGCCAATCCGTACGCCGCCGGCAACCCTACGGCGGCGCCTACAAGCACCATGAATCCAACCTCGCGCGAGATCATTCGGACCACGTCACTCGTGCCCGCGCCTAAAGCCATTCGGATGCCGATCTCGCGCCTCCGCTGAACAACGAGATAGGCAAGTAGTGCGTAAATTCCGAGCGCAGCTAACAGCGCCGCAAGGATGCCAAAACCAGACGACAGTGCGCCTACAAGTCTCTCTGCAAACAAATCTTCATCTATTAACCGGGCCATTGTTTCGAGGTCAAAGACCGGCAGGTTCGCGTCAAGCTTGTGAACTTCCGCTCGCAACTGCGGCGCAAGCAGTAACGGATCCTGATTCGTACGAACGTAGAACGTCACGCTACGCAGTTCGGCATCCGGGTTTTGCGTGTCGGGCAGATATACAAATGGCACCACGTCTGAACGGACATGGGCTTGTTGAACGTCCTTCACAACGCCTACCACTTCCACATCGGGCTTGCCGTCGCTCGCGCTCCAACCAAATCGCCGACCGACCGCCTCTACACCCGGGAACAACTGCCGTTCGGCTGTCTCGCTGAGAATTGCAACTTTTTCACTCGTGTCAGTGTCTGCAGCTGAGAAATCACGCCCCTTGAGCAGAGGTATCCCAAGCGTCGAGAAGTATTTCGGGCCGACCCAGTCGCGACTGATATGCCGCTTGTGAGCGCCTGAATTGTCCGTACCGGGTATCGCTATGTTGGACCCGTCGGTTGTGCCGGTCAAAGTAGCGATAATTGAAGAGCTTGCAGCCTTCACTCCGGGCAGCGCCGCCAAACGCTCGCGTAATTCCGCGCTCAGCGCCGCTGTGCGGACAGGCGTGTAACCGTTTAACTGCGGCGCGATGGTAAACGTAATCAAGTTATCCGGGGCCAGTCCCAAGGCCACGTGTCGCAGATTCCAAAGTGTGCGCGTGAATAGCCCGGCGCCAGCCAATAACAGAACGGTGAAGGCGACCTGCGCGGCCACCAATCCCTTGCGAAAACGAACGTGAGACAACCCCGCTGAAGTCGTCGAGCCCTGATCTTTCAGCGCTTGTGACACGTCGGTCCGCGTAACACGCCATGCGGGCACGAGGCCAAAGATAAGTCCAGAGACAGCGGTCACCGCGATCGAAAACAAGAGAACGTCCCAATTCAGGCGCGTGGTTAGGCCTTCGATGCTGGCGTCGTTTTGCAACGTGGCGATCAGAGTGTCGATCGTCCACGCCGAAACCAGCAGTCCCAGCGCACCGCCGGCAAACGCGCAAATCAAACTCTCAACGAGGATCTGCCTCATCATTCGCCATCGGCTCGCTCCCATCGCGGTGCGAATCGCGAATTCCCGTTGCCGGCCTGCCCCACGAGCGAGCAACAGGCTCGCAATGTTCGCGCACGCCAGAATAAGGACAAGCGTCACCATCATCATCAAAACGTTTAATGGCGTGCTGGCGTCGCGCTGCAGTGTGTCGCGTCCTTTTCCTCCCGGCGCGACGGTAAGCTGCTTTCCAAGAAATTCCTGCCGCTCCTTCTCGTCCCAGCCATTGATTTTGGTAAGTTGTTCTTCCAGGAGCGGCTTGTAGGCCAAATTGATACCGGACTGAGCCTGTTTCAGGGAGATCGACGGCTTCAGGCGCCCGAATACACCCAGCCAATAATCGTTCCAGTCGTCGAGGCCGTTCCAATTCGGCGTCATCTGCGCTTTCATCATCAGCGGCACAAAAACATCAGATACCTGGCCGATCTGAATGCCTGTGAATCCAGCGCGAGTCACACCGATCACCGTCATCGGCGTGCTGTTCACTTGGATTGACTGGTTCACGATGCCCGGATCACCGCCAAAGCGACGATTCCAGTAGCCGTTGCTAAGGACCACAACTGGCTGCGCCCCGGGAGTTTTGTCGTCATCAGAATTGAAGACACGCCCCAGTTCAGGCTGTACACCGAGAACTTCAAAGAAATTGCCGGAGACGAGATCTCCTTGCGCTCTTTCCGTGTCGCCGCGATAAGAAACGCTCGCGTCGAAGGGATAGCGCGCCATTAGCCCGGAAAAAACCGCGTTGCGATCGCGAAGCCCTTTATACATGGGGAATGAAAACGACTCGGAGTTGTCACCATCGCTCCACGTATGGCCGGTCGTGAGCCCGGGATTGCGCAGTACTACAAGCTCGCTCGGATTTTTTACAGGCAAGCGGCGCAACAGAACTTGATTGAACACCGAGAAAATTGCGGTATTTGCGCCAATTCCGAGCGCTAACGTCAAGATCGCGACGAGAGTGAAACCCGGACTCTTGCTGAGCGTCCTAACGCCGTATTTCAAATCCTGCCAGATTGCGTTCATACGCACTCCGTTTCAGCGCGGCTAGCTTGGGTACTTGGGAGAAACGAGTAATCTTCGCGACAAACCGCAAAGAAACTGCGCAGGTTTGGTGCCAGTTCTGCGTCCGCTCTAAACGCTTTGATTTCATAACTTTCCAACAGCTTGGCGGGATTTGATTTCGACAAATTGCCCGGTTCCGGGACGGCCATTTACGAAACTGAACATCGAGAACCGGTTTGTTTTTAATTGAAATTAGAGAGTGAGGGCTAAGAGTTAGTCAGCGCAATTATCCCGCGTTCGACTTCTCAAGCTCCTCGGTCAATGCGGGAACTATCTCGAAAAGATCGCCCACTATCCCATAATCGGCGACCTCGAAAATCGGCGCATTCTGATCTTTGTTGATCGCTACGATCGTGCGCGCACCTTTCATCCCGACAACATGCTGAATCGCGCCGCTAATTCCGATGGCGAGATAAAGCTTCGGCGCGACCGTCTGTCCTGAACTTCCGATCTGCCGCTCCATTGGCAACCAGCCCTCGTCACAAATGGGCCGTGATGCCGCGAGTTCCGCGCCCAGCGCCTTGGCAAGCTTTTCAGCCAATTGAATGTTCTCGGGCGCCTTGATGCCGCGCCCAATCGCAACGAGAAGTGGCGCCTGCGTGAGATCCACGGCTTGCTTCGCTTCGCGAAATAATTCAAGTGGCTTCGTGCGAATTTGATCTGCTTTGAGCTCCACGCTCACGGCTTTCACCGGCGCTTTATCGCCCTGGCGCCGCGCGGCTTGATCGCCGCGAAATGCGCCGGCCTGAAACGTCGCAATCCACGGTGCGTCGCCTTCGAAGACAACATCCGCAGCCGTCCTGCCCTGAAACATCTGACGAACAAAAATAAGTTTGCCGTTCTCGTACCGATAACCGATGCAATCACCGATCATGCCTTTGCCGAGCGAGGCCGAAAGCTTCGGAGCAAAGTCGCGTACCTGATACGTATGTGGCATGAGGACGAGTTCCGGCTTGGCGCTCTCCACAACTTGCCGCAACGCTAGCGTGAACCCGTCTGGAGTGTATTGATTCAGAAGATCGTGCTCGACAAGTAGAACTTCATCCAATTGATACGCAGCGAGTTCATCCGCCAACCCAGCGACGCCCTTGCCGATTACCACGCCCGTCAGCGTCCCGCCTGTTTGCTGCACGGCCTGCTGCGCTGCGGAAAGCGTTTCAAAACTGGTCTTATTCCACTTGCCTTCGCGCTGTTCGGTGATCAGTAAAATCTTCATGGTTGTCCGTCGGACGGCACTATAAAACTCGTGCGTCGTGTTTCAGCTTTTCGACGAGTTTCGCAGCGACTTCTTTTGGCGTCCCGGTAAGAAATTCAGTCTTCTTCGTTTTCTGCGGAACATAAATCTTCTGAACGCGCTGCGTCAGCACATCGGGCACCCCGAGCGATGCCCGTTGCACGATCGCAATTTCCTTCTTCTTTGCCGCCATAATTCCCTTGAGCGTGGCGTATCGCGGCTTGTTTATGCCGGACTGAATTGACAGGATGGCTGGCAGCGGCAATTCGACCCACTGAAACCAGCCGGCTTCGAGTTCACGCTTCAGTTTCATATGCCCTTCCGTCACTTCAATCTGCATGATAATCGTGGCGTGAGGGAGCCCCAGCAATTCCGCAAGCGAGACGCCTGTCTGGCCGAAGCCTTGATCATCGCTTTGCAGGCCGGTTAGAACGAGATCAAATTTCTCATTCTGAATCGCTGCCGCGATGGAACGCGCCGAACCGAGCGGATCGAGCTTGAAAAACTGATCATCCACAATGTGGATGCCTCGATCCGCACCCTTCGCTAAGGCTTCTTTGATCGTCTGTTTCACGCGGTCCGGACCCATCGAAATCGCAACAACTTCGCCGCCGTGTTTTTCCTTCAGGCGTAGTGCCTCCTCGAGCGCGAAACCGTCAGGTTCGTTAGTCTCGAAGCCGATATCGGATTCTTGGATCCACGCGCCTGTCTCGGCAATCGCCAGCGGCGCGTCCTTAGCGGGGACTTGTTTGACGCAAACACCGATTTTCAAACTCGCCTCCCGCTTTCCGCTAAAGTCTCAGGGGATTTCAGATCAAGCAATCGAATCTGAAACCTCGAAATACGAATCGCCGACTCCAGCAATCCCAGATGCCGGAGCGAGTTCAGCGTGCTTCCCACTTCTTAAAAAGGAGCGACGCGTTCGTTCCGCCAAATCCAAACGAATTCGATAGCGCGTATCGCACTTCGGCCTTTCGTGCCGTATTCGGAATGTAATCGAGGTCGCACGCCGGATCCGGATTCTCGTAATTGACAGTCGGCGGCAAAATCTGATCTCGAAGCGCGAGCACACCGATGCCCGCTTCGAGTCCGCCGGCGCCGCCAAGCAGATGGCCAGTCATGGATTTCGTCGAACTCACTGCAAGTTTCTTGACATGTTCGCCGAATGCGCGTTTCAAAGCCACCGTTTCGATCGCGTCTCCAATCGGCGTGGATGTTCCGTGCGCATTCACATAGTCAACGGCATAAGCGGGCACTCCGGCATCTTTCAGAGTCGCAAGCGTGACGCGATACGCACCATCGCCCTGCTCCGCGGGCTGCGTAATATGAAACGCGTCTCCCGACATGCCGTACCCAACGAGCTCCGCAATGATGTTCGCCCCACGACGCTCAGCGTATTCGAGCGATTCGAGAATCAGCACTCCCGCGCCTTCGCCCACCACGAATCCATCGCGCTGCGCGTCGAACGGCCGGCTTGCGCGTTCCGGCTCATCGTTGCGAGTTGAAAGCGCCTTCATCGCCGCGAATCCACCAACGCCCATTGGAGTGATCGCCGCCTCCGCTCCGCCCGCGATCATCACGTCCGCAACCTCGCGCTGGATCAACTTCATCGCATCGCCAATCGCATGCGCCGAAGCTGAGCATGCAGTCGCTGTAGCCGAATTTGGCCCCCGCGCGCCATAACGAATGGAAACGTGCCCAGACGCAAGATTTACGATGGCTGCGGGTATAAAGAATGGTGAAATCTTTCCCGGGCCGCCCTGAAGGAATTTTGAGTGTTCGCGCTCAATGACGTCAAAGCCGCCGATCCCCGACGAAATATAAACACCGGTGGAATCGGCAATGTCCGGCGTCACCTGCAGTCCGGACATCTTGACGGCGAAATCCGTGGCAGCCATGGCCAGCTGAATGAACCGGCCCATTTTCTTGACTTCTTTTTTTTCAATCCAGAGGAGGGGATCGAAGCCGCGGACCTCGCCAGCTATCCGGCAATCGAAATTCGTAGTGTCGAAATGGGTGATCGGACCAATGCCGCTCTTCCCGGCGACGATGTTCTTCCATACTTCATCGGTGCCGATGCCGCATCCGCAAACAAGGCCCACACCTGTCACCACAACGCGGCGATTCAATGCGCTTTCTCTCCTGTTCGGAATGGGACGGGGAACTATTTCTTCGAATGCTTCTCGATGTACGCGACCGCGTCCTTCACAGTTGTGATTTTTTCTGCGTCTTCGTCCGGAATCTCGATGCCGAACGCCTCTTCGAAGGCCATGACGAGTTCGACCGTATCCAGTGAATCTGCGCCCAGATCGTCCACAAACGATGCGGTGGGAGTCACTTCGCCCTCGTCCACACCGAGCTGTTCGACGATGATCTGCTTCACGCGTTCTTCGACGCTGGCCATTCTGTATGTTCCTCCGCTATCGGCAAGCTGCAACCGCGCACTTGATCTGTCCGGACGGTCGCGCCGTGTCAAATTTGGTCAAGCCAGAGCATTCTATGCGTGGCTAGAGGCGCGGTCAACCTTAGACGGCCTATATCCGTGCCGCACCTTCTCACCCCATGTACATTCCGCCGTTTACGTCCAGGACGTGTCCGGTAATATACGCTGCCTCGTCGCTCGCCAGAAAAACAATTGCCGACGCGACATCCACATCCGTTCCCGCACGGCCCAAAGGAATCCGCCCCAGCATGAAATCCTTCACATTCTGCGGCAGCGGGTTGGTCATTGGGGTGGTGATGAAACCCGGAGCGACGGCGTTTACTGTGATATTGCGCGAAGCGACTTCCACCGCGATCGCGCGCGTCAGCCCGATCATCCCCGCCTTTGCCGCAACGTAATTCGCTTGCCCGGGATTTCCCGTCTCCGCAACGACCGAACTCACATTGATGATTCGCCCCGACCGCTGCTTGAGCATCGCTCCCAACGCCTGTTGCGTGCAAAGATGCGCGCCAGTGAGATTGGTGCGGATCACCGCATCCCAATCCTCGAGTTTCATACGCAGCGCCAGAGTGTCGCGAGACACTCCAGCGTTGTTCACAAGTATGTCCATCCGCCCGAATTTCGCCAACACCTGCTGAAATCCCGCCTTCACCTGCGCGGGCTCCGAGACATCCATCGGCACTGCCAACGCTTCGCCTCCAGCCGCCTGTATCTCGGCCACCAGCGTCCCGAGCTTCTCTACGTTGCGCGCTGCCACGGCAATCTTCGCGCCCGCTTGGGCAAGCGAAAACGAGGTCGCGCGTCCGATTCCCTGCGACGCACCCGTAACCAACGCAACTTTATCTTTCAGTGAAAACATATCGCGATCAGGCTTCGGCTGTTTCCGCTCGCGCCTGTTGAACTTTTTCGAGCGCCGCTTGAAGGCTCGCGGAATCATCCACTCCAACGCATCGAACCGCACGGTCAATCTGCCTAAGAAGCCCGCTCAGCACTTTTCCCGGTCCGACTTCCACAAACATGTGCACGCCGCTTTCGATCATCTCGTGGACGGAATCGAGCCAACGAACCGGCAAGCAAACTTGCCGGATCAGAGCCTCGCGCGCTTCGTTGCCGCTAGTGATGTCCTCTGCGTCCGCGTTCGTAACCAACGAAAAGCGCAAGTCATGAAAATTAATCTCCCGCAAATCCGCTTCGAGCCGCTTCTGCGCAGGCATCATCAACTCGCAATGGAATGGCGCGGAAACAGGCAGAATCACGGCGCGCTTGGCCCCGCTCTGCGAAGCGATTTCGACGGCGCGTTTCACCGCCGCTGCCGAACCCGAAATCACCGTCTGCTCAGGAGAATTCATATTTGCTGCGGAGACGATATCGCCCTCCGCCGCCTTCTTCGTAATGTCGTGCACTTCGGCGGGAGCGAGTCCCAGAATCGCAGCCATCGCTCCCTCGCCCGCCGGAACGGCCTCTTGCATGTACTTACCGCGCTTGCGGACAAGTTTGACCGCGTCGGCAAAATCTAGCCCGCCTGCGGCAACAAGGGCGGAATATTCGCCGAGGCTATGGCCGGCGACGACGTCAGGCACAATCCCCTTTTCTTCAAGAACTCGAAACGCAGCAACCGAAACAGTTAGGATCGCCGGCTGAGTATTTTCCGTTAGCTTGAGGTCTTCTTCAGTGCCCTCAAAGCAGATTTTTGAAATTGAAAATCCCAACGCGGCGTCAGCCTCATCAAAAACGCGCCGCGCAACCGGAAATTTCTCCGCCAGATCGCGGCCCATACCCGGATATTGCGAGGCTTGTCCGGGGAACAAGAATGCAAGCTTAGCCATAGACGTGTCCGCTTCGTTTTCTCTCGGAATTTGCGTGAACGGCAAGCTGGGACGGGGCCCACCGCGCAGCGCGAGCTTGGTTATCCCTTGGCGGCTAGCGCGACTGCCGCGAGTTCTCGGTCAATCTTTTCGTTCACTTTGGATCGGCAAAGTTCGGCGGCCACGCGAATCGCATTCTTTATGGCATTCGGATTCGAACTGCCGTGGCCGATCACCGCCGTCCCGCGAACACCGAGAAGCGGCGCCCCGCCGTACTCCGAATAATCAATCTTCTTTCGAAAATCCTTAAACGCCTTACGCGCCAGAACGTAACCAGCTTTCGCGCTGAGACTGCTTGTCAGCGCCGTCTTCAAAAGCCCGGTAATGTGCAATACGACGCCTTCGCTGATCTTTAATGCAACATTACCAATGAAACCGTCGCAGACGATTACGTCCACGTCGCCGTTGAAAACGTCGCGGCCTTCCACGTTTCCCGTGAAATTCAGCGTCGTCTGCTTCAAAAGGTTCGCCGCCTCGCGTGTTAGTTCGTTGCCTTTCATTTCTTCTTCGCCGATCGAGAGAAGCGCAACCCGAGGCCGCTTCGTTCCGAAAATCGCGCGGTAGTAAATTTCACCCATAACCGCAAATTGCTCGATTTGTTCCGGCTTCGAATCCACGTTCGCGCCGACATCTATGATGACGGTCACTGTGCCCTTTGAAGTCGGGAACGGGGCGGCAAGCGCCGGACGATCTACAGCAGCCAACGTGCCGAGAATAAACCGCGCCGTCGTCATCACCGCGCCCGTATTTCCGGCGCTCACCAAACCATCGGCTTTGCCTTCACGAACCAGCCGCGCGGCGACGTGAACGGAACTGTCCTTCTTCCTGCGGAACGCTTGTGACGGCGAATCCGTCATCGCGATCACTTCGGTCGCGTTGACAACATCAATCGGCAGGCCTTTGGCTCGATGGCGAGCCAATTCCGCTCGAACCGTCGCCTCAATGCCGACGAGGACCACGCGCACGTCCAGTTCGCGTGCTGCGAGGACCGCTCCTTCCACTTCGGCGCGAGGAGCGTTATCTCCCCCCATTGCATCAAGGGCGATGGTGATCATTTCTGCACCGATTCGAGTGGCGGGGAAAAGTTAGGCCGTTCAGGCCTTTGTGTCAATAACTTCGCGTCCCTTGTAATAGCCGCAATGCGGACAAGCATTGTGTGGGAGCTTCCGCTCGTGGCAATTCGGGCATTCGCCCAGGGTAGGCGCCGTTAGAAAGTCATGCGCGCGCCGCTTACTTGTGCGCGCTTTGGAATGGCGTCGCTTGGGATTTGGCATTGAGACTCCTCATCAAAGAAACGGGCGAAATCCCGCCCGAAATCGAAGACAACAGTGTAGCTTTCTATTGCTTTTTAGACCAGTCCTGCTTGAGGCGGGCCAGTGGGGCGAGTCTGGCGTCGGTAGGATGCTTCTCACAGCGGCATTCTTCGTGATTCAAATTTACGCCACAGTGCGGGCAAAGCCCGCGGCAATCGCTGCGGCAAATCACTTTCATGGGAATCGCCAGGTTCACTTGCTCGGCAAGAATATCCGCGAGGAACAGGCCATCGCCCTCAAAGAATCCGATGTCTGTTTCGTCCAAATTCAGCTGCGCCTCGTCATCGTCCGGAACCGAGGTGACCGAGCGATAAAAGAGGTCGAAATCGCGTCCCACTTCTTCAACGACGGTATCGAGACACCTCGCACACACCAGTTCCAGACGGGTATGGAATTCGCCCGTAATGCGAATCTGACCCTCAATTAGCTCCGCCGTGGCCCGGATCTCGAGAGGTTCCACCTGACGCATTTCCGAGGAATGCAAATCGAGCGTTCCTGGAGCGTAGGTCCTGCGAATGCGGGCCTTGTGGAGCGCGAGTTCATGCACATCTAGAAACATCGTTTTCCCCGCATTAACGCGCTTGAAAAGCCATTATAGAGCGCACCTCAGCGAAGTCAAGAAACCGCGCTTGGCTACGCCCCGATTTGACACCAAACGAATAACGGCCGAAATACGTCCGAGGAGACCGATTCTCTGCGGAATATTGTCCTTTTCGCCGCATGTGACAGTATCCACCAGTCCGGTAGTCAGCTCATGCTTCATGAGTCGTTCTTTATGGCCGTCGGACGAACGTGTTCTTGATGCTGTCGCAGCAAATATTGGTCCGTCATGCCCGCGATATAGTCGCAGATTACCCGAGCAAGCGGCTCTTGTTGAGACTGCTCCCTGTAAAAGCCAGGCAAAGCGTCCGAATGATCCAGGAAAAACTGAAAAAGCTCGTCTAGCGCTTGAACCGATCGCTCGCGATCCTCATCAATGGCCGGAAGCGCGTAAAGATTTGCGAGGAGAAAATGCTTCAGCTCCGCGTTCGATCGCGCAACTTCGTCTGAGAACGATGCCAAGCGTGTGCCGTGACGTCGAATGTCTTCCACCGTCTCGACTCCCGCCTGCTTCACCCGTCGTTGCGTTTCTTGAATCACGTCAGTGGCCAGGAGATCCAAAACTCGCTTGAGCGCCTCGTTAAAGATCAGTTTCGGACGGCCATTTGGATGACCGCGTTTGACTTCCGAATACATTCTGTCGAATACAGGCACCGATCGACGCACGCGTTCAATCTCGACCAGATGTGCCTCGTACCCGTCGTCGAGATCGGCGGTGTTGTAGGCGATTTCATCCACGAGATCGATAAGCTGCGCCTCGAGTGGCGGGCATTGATCGAGAAGATATTCTGCAAGTTCCGGATAATCCGCCTCGGCGTAGTCGCGGGAATGTTTGATGATTCCCTCGCGAACTTCAAACGTCAGATTGAGTCCCGGAAAATCAAGATAACGCTGCTCGAATTGCTCGACGATTCGCAAGGCGTGCAAATTGTGATCGAAACGCTCGCCGTATTCGCGCATTCGCGCATTGAGCTTTTTTTCACCTGCGTGGCCGAACGGCGGGTGGCCAATATCGTGGACGAGCGCGAGCGCCTCAGCGAGATCGGCGTTGAGCGACATCGCGCCCGCCACTGTTCGCGCGATCTGCGCCACCTCAATTGTGTGCGTCAGCCGATTGCGAAAGTGATCCGAGAACCGCGTCGTGAAGACTTGTGTCTTAGCCTCGAGCCGCCGAAATGCGCGCGAGTGGATCACGCGATCGCGGTCGCGAGCGTAGTCGTTGCGGTAAGGATGCGCCACTTCGAAGTAGCGGCGTCCGCGAGACTTTCGCACATCCATCCCATAAGGAGCGAGTTCCATGCGCTTAGTTTATCAGGCTGCTTCGGATGGGAGAGGCACTTTGGCCGGGAAAGGCTTATTTACTGGAAGGGAAAAACAACGAAACCGGATCTGATTACGCCAGACACTTCGGAGCCTTGAATGCAAAAATAACTTACGACTTCCCCGGTAGCAAAGCGGCAATCTGGCTCGCTTGTTGCGCAATCGGTGAGTCTGGAAATTCGGTTTTGATCTCGGTGTAGAGCTTTGAAGCTTCGGCGTTGTTATTCATGCCGCGATAATGATTCGCTAGGCTCAACATTGCGACAGGTTTCGGCACAAATACGGTCGGATGCGCGATAAGGTCCTTGTAAATCTTTTCAGCGTCAGCCTGTTTGTTCGTCTGATCATCGAGTTGCGCCAATTCAAGCCGCGCAAGTGAAGTGAAGTCTTCTTCGCCACTGTGGGTCACTTGCTCCAACCATTTGGCCGCTTCGTCGTTTCGCTTCAGGCGTTCCAGTGACAGGCCGGCGTAATACGCGGCAATCTGCCCCGGGCGTGTTCTCGGATATTGCTGTGCGACCGCCTCGAATTTCTTTGCGGCAGCGTCGAATTTTACGTTCTCATCCGTATATGTAATTTCGCCCGGATCGGCGGGCTCAGTGGCAGTCCGAACCCGCGCGTTAAACACTTTCATCGCGTCGTCATACGCCGCCGCAGCCTTTACAGTCTGTCGCTCCGCGTACAGCCGCCAGCCAAAAAACGCGCCCAAAACAATGACAGCCACTACGCCTATATAGATGACGAGTTTCTGATGTGACAGAACCGCTTCGGCGCCGACTGCTAGCGTGTCCCGGAATTCGTCCGACTTCAGATCCTTACGTGAAATATGCTCAGGCACTAAACCGCTCCTTGCGTGAACTCCAAACTCGCAATGTTATCACAACCGATTCAGGCTCGAACGGTAGGAAAACGGCTGCCGCGAAACATAACCGGCGGGCAAGAAAGCAGGATGCGAAATCTGAGCGGAAAGGAAGGGCCCTATCCGCACAAGTTGAACAGGGCCCGGTAAAGAGTGGTACCTAGATTTTATTGACGCCCTCGGCCTGGAAGCCCTTCGGTCCTTGGCGGACCTCGAACTCCACAAGCTGACCTTCGTTCAACGACTTGTAGCCATCCATTTCAATGGCTGAGAAGTGAACGAAGACGTCTTCACCCGACTGGCGCTGGATGAAGCCGTAGCCCTTCGATGCGTTAAACCACTTCACCACACCTTGTTCTCTCGCCAACTTTGGAACTCCTCTTTCGGTGACGTTGGCTTCTGCAGCCTGTGACGCCAGTCGGCAGCACATAAACCCGATACCGGGCCCTTGCACCCCGACGGAATTCCCACGCCGCCAAAGCGCGCAGATTTTTGCATAAACCTTTTTGGCTGTCCAGAGCGAGAAGACGCAAAAAGCGAACTGAATCAGCCGGCAAGCTCAACGGCGGATACAAAAGTGATTTGCATCGGAAAAGGTGGTAACTATAAGTCGTGGCGTACGGCGAATGATCGAATTACTTGAAGCTGTGAATCGCTGTCCACTCTTCATCCTGGACATCGAACACAGTGACCAGCTTTGTAATCTGCAACAAATCGTGCACGCGTTTGGTGAGATTCAGGAGTTTCAGCTCGCCTGACGCGTTTCGCACCGTCGTATAAGCGCCGACCAATTCGCCGATTCCAGCGCTGTCTATGTAGTCCACGTCTGCGAGATTCAATAAAATTTTCTTCTTGCCGATGCTGGTAAGGTTGCGGATTGTATCGCGAAGCAGTGCGCTTCCTTCACCAAGGGTGATCCGGCCGCTGAAATCGACAACCGCGACATCGGTGTTGTCGCGGCACGTGGCGTGAAGTGTCACAGACTCACGACTCCTTTTCTCCAGAGGCTGAGGAACCACCGTTGTCATGGCGGGAATCGGGGAGTCGCTTCGCCATGATCAGTTCTGCGCCGCCCTCGGGACCGTGCTTGACGATGAACTCGTCCATGAACGCGCGCATCAGAAAAATTCCCCGGCCGGACGTTCGCAGCAGATTTTCTTCCGCCAGCGGATCGGGAACGGCAGAAAGTTCGAATCCCGTTCCCTGATCCAAAATTCGCACCACCATCTTTTCCGGCTCAAACACGATCGTGAAAAAAATCTTCTTTCTTCGGTCCTTATGATTTCCGTAGTTATATGCGTTGATCACACCTTCGCGTATCGACATTCCGATTCTGTGGCAATCGTCCTCGCCGAAGCCTGCGGCTCCTGAAACACGCATCACGATGCTCTCGGCGAGATCTACGCTTTCGAGCACGCTTTCGAGCGTCACTTCAATCCGTTTGGTTTGGGGCGCCATTCCTGGGCCGAATTTCTCGCTGGAATCGAGCAGCATGAGTAGCATAGCGCCGAACCAGAAGTCAATCCAGCCACGGCCGCGCTCGCGCTTCGGTCTGAGTGCCGCGCAAAATGCCCTCGCGGCGCGACATGCCAAACCACATTGAACTCAGTCCGCGCCAGTTTTGCCTGAAACCGTGGTGAGTTGCGCAGCTCAAAAGTTGCGCTTGTGAAGTTACAGCGCGTCCCGCTTCTGATAGCAGAGTAGGATGAGATCGGCGCGCCGACGCACACCGAATTTGCTCAGTAGATTCGAAACGTGGAATTTCACCGTGCGCTCGGAAATATTGAGCTTGCTCGCGATCTCTTTGTTCGAAAGATTTTCAAGCAGCGATTCGAGCGTCTCCTGCTCGCGATGGCTGAGATCGGCTGCCGCGGCATTCTTGAACTGGCGGCCATGCGCGCCGTTGAGAATCGAATCTACGAAATTCGAGAGTAGCACGCGCGGAACCCAGAAGCCGCCCGCTGCCACCAATGGTAGCGCCTCCGGCAATTGCTCTCGCGCTTCCGAGTACGTCAGCAGGCCTTTTGCGCCCATTCGCAGTAGCGAATAACTATGCGATTCCGAAAATTTCTCTCCGACGACGATCAAGCGTGCGCCGGGCGATTGCTCGAGAATATTTGAAATCAGCGACGCTGCCGCCTGCTGCGACGTGTGCGCGTCAAAAACGTAGATGTTGGCCTTTGGAAGCACCACTCGCCGAAGTTCCGGTGCCAGATTCGATTCGAGTTGCTTCGTAACGATTTGAAATCCAGGACGGGCGAGAAGTTTCTCAAACTCTCCCAGTACGAGAGGGTGGGCTGACATTAGGCAGACAGAAAGATTCTTGTTCTTGGCTGGTTTTGCCATCTGTGTACGATTACTTCGAGTATTGCTAACTACTTCCGGAAATGCGCTTCGTGTAATAAGCAATCCCTCGCGCGACTATCCGCGTTCCCGCGTCGAGCGGTCAACGTGGAAAATCCCGACTTCATTTGAAATCGTACAAGTCTTTCTCGGCAACGCGGAGAAGATTCTTTTGCAATGGTTTCGAGTGGTAACCCTATCAAATGGACGACTATTACAGGTCGCATTCGAATAGGCCCAGGAATGGGTAGGAAGGCCTATTGCGATGCTCTATACAAAATGGGACCCTTCAAGAGGGCCACACGTCGAGAAATCCATGTGCCGCTCCGATGCCTCGTCGTGAGAGCTGCGAACTGCCACAAAGGGTGGCTAATCCGGCTTACGATGCCGTCGAGGCTCAAATAATGGAAACATTTTTACCTTAAGTGGCAGCCGACTCCCTCGAAATCCCGAATCTACAAGAGAATTGAGATTCGAGGTGAGACGGTTAATCGCTGCATTATCAATAAGTTATGGATCGCCCTCCGAACGTGAGATGGCGATGGCTGCGAACGTCAGTTGGTTTTGGAGTTGTAGCCGAGCCGACGAATACTTTGAGCTCGTATCTACCACAAAACAAAGGATATGAAGGCGGCCAACATTTTCCCGCGGGACCGCACACAGTGGCAGTCGCATTGCTGCTGTACATAGGGGCAGTGCCGACTTCGGCTGTGCCCAGAATGACGTCGGATTTTAAAATAATGGCGACACAAACGAAAAACCTGGGTGAAACGGCGCGCGAGGAAAGCCACGCGTGCGGAATAAGCCCGGTGATTCGTACTCTGGTTGACGTAATAACGGAGCTGGCTCCGACGAACATTCCGATTCTTCTAGTGGGTGAGAGCGGAACCGGGAAACAGATCTTTGCGCGCAAGCTACATCAATTGTCGCCGCGGCGAGAAGAACCTTTCGTCAAGATTTCTTGCGCCTCGATCAATGCCGAATCGCTGGGCGCAGAGCTTGGGCTGAATTGCAATGGAAATGGAGCAGCCTCACACTCTGCGCGAGGAACGGTGTTTTTCGACGAGATCAGTGAACTAGACGCCGGATGCCAGCGCAGCCTGCTCTGCTCTCTGCCGGATGGCGACTCGGCCACGCGTCCGGGCACGCTCAACATGCGGGTAATTTCGGCAACGAGCCGAAACCTCGATGAAGAAATGCATGCCGGACGGTTCCGCAGCGAGCTCTACTACCGCATCAATGGCGTCTGCCTTCGCGTGCCGCCGCTGCGCGAACGCAAAGAAGATATCCCCGAGCTCGTCGATTTTTTCCTGACGAAGTACGCGGCACAGCTCGGCCGTTCGCGGCCCTTGGTGACCGCGCCGACCTTCCAGACTCTAATGGAGCATTCCTGGCCCGGTAACATCAGGGAACTCGAAAACGTCGTAAAAAAAGTGGTAGCGCTGGGTGACGAACATTTCGCGCTTTCAGAACCAGTGGAACCTTCGGCCAGCCCTTCGCCGGCAGACGCACAATCGCATTCGCTAAAGGCTGCCTCTCGCGCCGCCTCGCGCGAAGCTGAGCGCGAGTTGATTTTGAAAGCTTTGGCGCGGACTCGTTGGAATCGCAAGCGTGCCGCTCAGGAATTGCAAATCAGCTATAAATCGCTGCTCTATAAATTGAAACAGATTGGTTTGGACAGTTCAGGCATCGCTTAGCAGGCAGGAGACGCGGATGTTTAAGCAATGGACGATTTGTCTGGCTCTGATTTTCGTCGCTCTGGCAGCTCCAGCGCCGGCGCGGAGTCAAGACAAGCCAAAAGTCGATAAGCAAGCTCAGGCACCCGATAATTCAACGCCGGACGCGCGTAAACCGGCGACCGAGGATCCGAATTACACCATCGGACCGCAGGACGTTCTCGACATCAGCGTGTGGAAGGAACCCGAACTGACTCGCAGCGTGCCTGTGCGGCCGGATGGCAAGATTTCGCTGCCATTGTTGAACGATGTTCAGGCGGCTGGATTGACGCCTTCTCAACTTGCAGCGCAGATCACAACGAATTTGAAGAAATTTGTAACGGCGCCGCAAGTGACGGTGATCGTCACGGCAATCAATAGCCAGCGCGTATTTATCATCGGCGAAGTTCTTCGTCCGGGCGCGTTTCCGCTGCTCCCCGGTATGACGGTATTGCAGGCGCTCTCGAGCGCGGGCGGGTTCACGCAATTTGCATCGCTTGGCAAGATTTACGTCTTACGGAATGAGAACGGAACGCAAACCAAGCATCCGTTCAACTACAAAGCCGCAATTAACGGAAAACAGGTGGACCAGAATTTCCTGCTGAAGGCCGGCGACCAGATCGTCGTGCCCTAACCGTTAAAGGAATCTTGACCGTAAAAGGAAAATGATGCGACTCGTCAACCTCAATCTGCTGATACTTCTCTGCGCGGCCTTCCTGGCTGTTCCGGTGGCGCGTGCTCAGCAGCAACCGACGGATCAATCGGCGCCGCCAAGTGAAGCCGCGCAGCCGAATGCTTCGCCGAGCCCCGAGGACCAGGAACCGACCGATATCAATGGACAAAGGTTGAATCCGGACACGCGCTCACTTGCCGGCGTGCAGACCGTGTCTCTCGGCGTCCCGGCGCTGGAGCATAGCTACTGGCAGCCATCCTTTTTTGTGACTGTTGCAGGCGATTCCAATCCTCTCCTCACTCCAAACACGACCTCGTGGACCACATGGACCACGCTCCTCGGTGCGCTCGACGTTCGCGCCAACTCAAATCATTCGGAATTCTCCATGGATTATGTCGGCGGCGGATCCATCTCCAACGACGCAAGCGTGCAGAATGCGATTGTGCAGGAGTTGCAAGTCGGGGAGAAGATTAAAGGGCGCCGCGCTTCCCTTTCGCTTCTCGACCAGGTGGCCTACATTCCCGAAACTTCTTTCGGATACGGCGGGCTGAGTGCGTTGTCGCTGCCCGGCGGCGGTGCGCTTGGCTTGCAACCGTCGCTCGTTCCCAATGAATCGATTCTGTCCGCTCGAGGTCAACGCCTTCTCAATTCATCGCTGGTCGAAATTGACGCACTATTGTCCCCGCGAGTCACATTCTCAGTCGCGGGTGGTTACGCCTTTCTGCGCGACTTCAACAACAACTCCTTCGATTTCGATAACACCATCGGCCAGGCAGGTTTGAGCTATCAAATGTCGAGGCAGGATGCCATCGGCGTCCTCTATCGCTTCGACAGCTTCCGTTTCACCACTGCCGACGCGACGGTTCTAGGGCACATTGCCGAGCTCACTTACGCGCGGCGAATCACCGGAAGGCTCGCATTCGAGATTGGAGCCGGACCTGAATACGCAATCTTTCGCGTGCCCAGCCCGACTGGCTCGAGCTCAACAACGAATATCTATTGGGTAGGAGACGCCGCGCTGACTTATGACTTGCGGCGCACTTCGCTTGGTTTGAGCTACGATCATGGAATTGCCGGCGGTTCGGGCGTGCTCTCCGGTTCCATCGCCGACACGGTAACGGGCTCCATCACATCACAATTGTCGCGCACCGTACGAGGCGATCTATCGGTGGGTTACGCCCGGAATGAGCCGTTGTCCCTTAACACCCTGGCGACCCCAACAGTCAATCCCACTTTCGATTATTACTACGGGACGGTAGGAATCAGCCATCCATTCGGTCATTCAGTCACTTTGTCGCTGAGCTATCTTTCGCAGTACCAGCATGTAGACGGAACATATTGTGTCGGGACCATATGCGGAAACACCATCCTGCGGCAGCAAATTTCCCTTGGTCTGAACGTTCACACGCGGCCGTTCCCGATTGATTGATGAAGATTAAGTTCTTGAGAGAAAAGAGGTCAGAATGTCTCAGCGTCAACTGACACCAGCGGATTATCTGGCGATGCTTCGCCGCCGGTGGGTATTGATCGCCGTGCTTACATTTGCGGGCGGCCCGCTTGCCTATGGAGTTTCGAAACTGCTGCCTAACCGGTACAAATCGCAGACTCTCGTGCTGGTGGACGCGCCGACGGTGCCATCGGATGTCGTGAGGCCTGTGGTCACCGCCGATCTCAACCAGCGCCTCGCCAGCATGCAAGAACAGATTCTCAGCCGGACGCGGCTCGAGCCCATCATCCGCCAGTTCGGACTTTATCCGAAAGACATCAACGTCAAGCCGATGGAAGAACTAGTCGCACGGTTGCGCAAAGACGTTGAAGTCACTCCGGTCGAAGCGATGGCGGAAACGCGCTCGCAGGAATTGCCCGGCTTCCACGTGAGCGCGACATTGGACAACGCGAAAACCGCCCAAGCCGTATGCGCTACCATCACTTCCATGTTCATACAGGAAAGCGTTCACCTTCGCGAGCAGCGCTCGGAAGACACGACAACATTTTTGAGCCAACAACTCGCCGATGCCAAGGCAAAGCTCGACGAACAGGACGCCAAACTCGCCACATTCAAGAGTCAACACTTGAATGCTCTGCCCGATGAAGAACAGACGAATCTGAATCTCTTGAATAATTTGACGACTCAACTCGATGCCGCCACTCAGGCGCTCGCCCGTGCGCAGCAGGACAAGAGTTTCGCCGAGTCTTTGTTGGCGCCGCAACTCGAGGAATGGAAAACCACGCAGGCAGGGCGGAACCCGAATACGCTTCAGCAGCAACTCGCAACTCTCGAGACTCAGCTAACCAATCTTCGCGCGAGATATACGGACGATTATCCGGATGTGATCAAAGCGAAGAGCGATATCGCATCGCTGAAAAAGCAGATGGCAGACTCAAATACAGCGAGAAGCAATCCAGACGACCCGAAGGACGCCAACACATCAATCGAGCCGCCGCAAATTCAACAGTTGCGCGCGCAGATTCACGCCCACGAACAGGCGATCGCAGCGAAACAAGCCGAACAGGATCAGATCAAGCAGCAGATAGCTGTGTATCAGGCTCGCGTTCAATCCAGCCCGGCGATCGAGCAGCAGTACAAAGAATTAACGCGCGATTACCAGACAGCCAGCGATTTCTACAACGACTTGCTGAAAAAGCGCGATCAATCAGCCATGGCCACGGATTTGGAACACCAGCAGCAGGGCGAGCAGTTCCGTATCCTCGATCCTGCTAATCTACCAGACAAGCCCACCTTTCCGAATCGGCGGCTATTTGCATTGGGCGGATTTGTCGGCGGAATGGCGCTGGGTTTCGGATTGGCCTTCTTAATCGAAGTGCGTGACACGTCTTTGAAGACTGAAAGCGACGTCGAATTCACTCTCCACTTGCCCGTACTCGCGATGGTTCCGGCAATCAAGAGCGCAGACGGAAAACGGGCGCTTAATGGACACTCAACATCGGCCGACGCAGGATTAAGCGCCGGATTGCGCGCCTGAGGAGATCATGTACCAGAAATTTTTTGGGCTTCGCGAAAGCCCGTTCAACGTAAACCCGGACCCGCGTTATCTGTACATGACCAAGCAAACGCAGGAAGCGCTTGCGGGCTTGACCTATGGCATTCAAAACCGCAAAGGCTTCATCCTGCTCACAGGCGAAGTCGGTACCGGGAAAACGACCTTAATCAATCAGCTTCTCGACTGGTTGCGCGCCCAGCGCATGTCAACCGCCTTCATTTTCAATTCGCGGCTTGAAGTGAATCAGTTGTTCGACTTCATCATGGCCGATTTTGAAATCCCCTGCGAGTCGCGCGAGAAAAGCCAGGTTCTGCTGCGGCTTAACCACTGGCTTTTGGAGCGCTATCGAACAGGCGGCACGGCCGTATTGATCATAGACGAAGCGCAAAATCTTTCTACCGATGTCCTCGAGGAGATTCGCCTGCTCACCAATCTCGAGACCTCGACCGAGAAGCTTCTCCAGATTGTGCTTTGCGGGCAGCCGGAACTCGAAGAAAAGTTGAGGCAGCCCCAGTTGCGGCAACTGCGCCAGCGCATCACTCTGCGCTGCCACACGTCTCCTTTAACGCTCGACGAAACATTCAAATACATCGGGGAACGCCTGCGCATCGGCGGCGCAAACGGCGAGCCGATTTTCTCGAAAGAAGCCGTCCACGCTGTGCATAACTATTCTCGCGGAATTCCCAGGGTGGTGAATTCCTTGTGCGAGCATTCGTTAATCAACGCCTATGTGGATGGCGTCCGCCCTGTGCCGGCCCAGCTTGTAGAAGATGTCGCGCGCGAGTTTCAACTCGATGAGATCGCGCCGACCGTGCCAGTAGGCGCTCTATTTCGCGCCGAGCAGGCTGCCAACACACAGTCGCTACTAAAAGATTTGGACCAGATTCTCGAGCGATTGCGACAGTCCGCGGTTGTTCCGTCACGCGAAAGGAAGCCATGAGCCGTATCCATGAAGCATTAAAAAAAGCCGAGCAGGAACGCGCGACCGCGCAGCCGTCGCACTCCACAATCGTTGCGCCGGCCGAACCGCCTCGTCATTCCACGGTTCGCATGCCCAGCGCCGCAGTGGTAATGCCGGATATCAAGCTCCCGAACCCAGCTGTGCTGCCCCCGCCCCCCGATGGCGCGTTGCGCTTTGAAGATATACGCTTGCATTGCGCGCGCCCCGCATGGCATGTGGACCCAGATATAAATGTTTTCGTAAATTCAGAGGGAAGCGGCCGAGGTGCCGAGCAATTCCGGACGTTGCGGTCCCGGCTCTATCAAATCCGCTCCGCCCAACCCCTTTCGGTTGTGCTCGTAACCAGCTCTGTCCCAGCCGAGGGCAAGACGTTCGTCACATCCAATCTGGCCCAGTCAATCGTTCGTCAGCCCGATCGTCACGTTCTAATCATTGACGGCGACATGCGCTGCCCGCGCCTGCACCAGGCGCTTGGCGCTCCACAAACTCCAGGCCTGACCGACTATCTGCGGGGCGATGTGGATGAAATGTCCGTCGTTCAGAGCGGCGGCGATGGAAACCTTTTCTTCATCGGCGGCGGTACAAAAGTCTCAAACCCAAGCGAGTTGCTTTCAAACGGACGCTTGAATGTACTGCTGAAACGAGTAGCGCACGCTTTCGATTGGGTTCTTATTGATGCTCCGCCGTGCCTCCCTGTCGCGGACGCGACAGTGATCGCCGATTCCTGCGACGGCATTTTGTTCGTAGTAAGGGCGGGATCGACGCCAGGGGCGGTGGCGCAGCGAGCGTTTCAAGAGCTTAAAGGGCGGAATATTCTCGGCGTTGTGCTCAATGCTGTGGAGGACTCCCACGCTTACGGCTCGACGTATTACCAGAGTTACGGCTATGGGTACGGGTACAGCTAGAACGAAATGTATCGTGGACGCTTGTGGATTTCTTGCCCAGCGTTAAGTCCGCAAGTTAGAAATTTATTATTAAAGTTGCATTTCGTTCTTGGCTTCGGCGAAAAATTGGTTCATTCTCCGTGACAGTAGCTGCTAGGCGCAGCAAAAGTCACACAACGCGCGAAGGCAATTATGAGTGGTCAACGTGAAAATGAAATGTCGTTAGAAAACAAAAATAGTGTGGTTGGCTTCGAGGAGCCGCCCCACCCTTCTTCCAGTGAGAAATTCACCGCGAGCGCTCCTACCGATACAGCTCCCGCCGGCATGGCGCCTTCGAATGATGTAGAAACAGTGCTGGCTGAATGGTGGCGCGACCTATTGGGAATCGATTCTGTCGGTCTGGACGATGACTTCTTCGATCTCGGTGGTCACTCGCTGATCGGCGTGCAGCTTTTCAGCAAGATCAAACAAACGTACGGCGTTGAACTTGGGCTTTCGACACTGTTCGATGCCCGCACGATCCGGCAGCTCGGCGAACTTATCACCGTGGCGAGCAAGCCGATCAAAACTGAACCCGAGGCATGGTCTCCAGTTGTGCCCATTCAGCCAAGCGGCTCGCGTCCGCCGTTATTTTTGATCCCCGGCGGATATGGCACCACGGTCCTTCCATTCCGCGAAGTATCCCTGCTGCTCGGTGAGGATCAGCCTGTATTCGGTCTCGAAGCGCGAATGCCGGGGGCCGATGAAAAAGATATGGAGCCGATTCCTGCGAGAGCGGCTCGATTCGTCAATGAGATCCGCGCGAAGCAGCCGAATGGTCCGTATTATCTGCTCGGTTGGTGCGGCGGCGGATATGTCGCATTTGAAATGGCGCAACTGCTTGTTTCAGTGGGGCAGCAAGTGGCGTTTCTCGGAATCATTGAATGCGCTGATCCTCAGCATCCAAGAACATGGCGTGAAGGGATTTTATTCCGGGCTCAGCGAACGGTTTGGCGTATCCGGAATTTTATGAAGCGCGGCCCGAAAGGCGTAGCGCACTGGGCCGGAGAGCGAGTTGGTTTACTTGCTAAGCCGTCAAAGTCCCCCAGTCCTGCGAATCAAGACGCGCCGCTGCCGCTCGAGTTGATGGATGAAGTGGATGAACGAGCGTGGCGCAATGTGTATCGTTATCACCCTACGAGTTATCCCGGGAAAATCGTGGTAATAATTGGCGAAGAATCATGGAAGTACAGCGGCGTGGTTCGTTCGTTGGATCCGCGGTTGTACTGGTGCAAGCTCTCCGAAGGCGGGAGCGAAGTAAAAGTAATTCCCGGCGATCACATGGATTTACTGAAAGCTCCGAATTCTCAAATACTCGCGCAAGAATTGAAGCTCCACATGCAGCAACCTCGAACTAAATAATCGCCGCCGCCGATTTTATTCTCTTTCACCTGCTTGAAAACTGAATGAATCGAAACGAGGTGCGCGAACTACATTTTGCGAAACAATTCGATTAGTGAATTTTTATGAGGTACAGGTCGGCGCAGTCAGTCAAAGCGCCGCAGCCCGTGGCACCCCAAGCCGCGTTGCTATCGAACACCACATATTTTCCGTCGAAGCTCAGGACTGCGTGCGGATCAGACCAATAATTGTTGGTATTGACGTTTCTGGTGTGCGCCAGAGTTAGCCTATAAATGTAGGCGGGATTGTTGTTCACATCCACCCGGACCAGAATGACTTCGTTGTCGAATGTGCTCCAGTCTATGACGCTCGGCGGGAGATAGCTTAGGTCATTGTTGAATCGCTCCGCTGGGTTATCGCCTTGCGCCGAAAAAGCGACCCACGCGGACAAAGGCCAGTCGCGGTAACTCACATGCCAACCTGGATTCAATGGAGCGTCGAACATGCAGCTCGAGCCATCCGGCGTGGTGTCGCCGACGATCAGCAAGGTGGGGCGGAAGGCGTCCACGCAAGTGCCGAACGGGCCGGGGTGGTCGAGAGGATCTTCGGTGGCATAGACCTCGTTGCCGCTGAGATCTCTACCGGGGTCGAGGTGCCCCGTCAGATTTTGCACGTACGGCAGCGGCTTCGTCCACGGAGCTTCCCAGAGGCGGTTGCCTTGTTCCGCGCCGGGGCCATCGGTGGCGAACTCAACAATGATTCCATCGTTGGGCGTGCTGATTAGCTTGTGCAGACATGCATTATTGGCCGTTGCGGCATCGGCGCTGCAGGTCGTGGTGTACGCCGGGGATTTGGTCTGTGTTGCAGGATTCCAGAGGAACACATCGATGTGACCTCCTTTTGAATTCTGTCCGACCATCGGCAGCCAGCCATCGGGAGTCATGTCTGTGGAGTCCATGAAATTTACTAAGTACCCGCTGTATTCAGCAAACGTGTGGTTGGTTACGCAGTTCGTCGTGCCGTTCGACACAGTGCATTTTTGAAGAGTATTTTTTTGAGCCTGCCAAAAGACGTTGTCGTCGCTGCGATCCCACAACACTAATCCGTTGGTCGGCGGCATGTTGGCTTCTGTCACCACGATGTTTCCATCAAGATCAATGATGTGGAAGAAACCGTCTTCCTCGTAGACCAGAATTTTAGTGTCGTCAGCGCTCATGGGCTCAATCGTTGCGTAATAGTGATGTTGCGCTTGGCCAAATGCGATTGAATTTGTGAGTCGCTTCACGGCGCAGCCATATACGGAATCGGTGTAGGTCGAGCCGACCGCTGGAGGAGTAAAATCTGTCCAGGCCGTTGCGCTCGGAATGTGATTTGTCGTGTCATTCGATAAGCCGCACGTCGGAGGCGTCAAATCAGGAGACGCGGCCGTCGTGCCGAACCCCGACAAGGTAATCGTTGTCGGAGAATTCGTGGCGTTGCTGGTGATGGTCGCAGTGCCGGTGGCGCTTGCCGATACGGTCGGAGAGAACGACACCGTGAGCGAGCCAGTATCGCCGGGCGCCATGACCATTCCATCCGACACGCCATCAACGCTAAACCCGGTTCCCGATACTGACAAGCCCGAAATTGTGGCATTCGCGCTTCCGGTATTGGTGACCGTCACGACTTGGCTGCCCACATTTCCAACCACTACATTCGGGAAGTTCACGCTCACCGGGTTCGCTGACAGCGCAGCTCCAGCGATGGGATTGGGAGCCAGCGGAGTCCTAGCCGATTGGCTAGCGGATCCACAGCCCGCCAGGATGCCGGCTCCGTAGAGGGCGGCAACGGCGAACAGTAAGTTGGTTTTGGGGCGTGACGCCATTCAACAAATCGGAGAGACGCGATGCTATTCGACAGCGCTCACTCGTGTCGAGAGTCTGGCATACCCGCAATGCTAAAGTAGTGAAATGTTTGTAAAATCGTGAAGAGGCCGCGCGCTGGTACTGGTAGATATAAAACGAGGTGAGGGTCGTAAATGGGGGTAGCAATTCGCTCTCCAAGTTAAGAATGGCCCTATGTAACAGGGGTGCAATTTTGTCTCGATTAGAACTGGTCCCCTTCTGTGTTTTCTTTCACTTACAGGCGTTTCTAATAATTTCCAGTCTCGATTAGAAATTGATCCGGTAGCGAGTACTGGACTCCGCAAATTTGCGGGGGTCATGGGCGCGGGGACGGCGGCGGTTCTTGTTATCATATCGTTATATTCATCTTCATGTATTTAATTCCAGCCTCACATTAGCAGATTTCGCCGAAATTTTCATATCCACATGATGTAAGGCGCATCGGAAGTCCTGCGGATTCAGGAGGATTCGGGGTGCAAATATTCATGGAATATAGGCGAAAAAGCGGCGAAGGCGACGCTGTCCAAGCGGCGTTGGAAGGTTCCCCTAGCGTTGGGCAAAGCGCGGCGCACTGATAGGCGCGCCGGCCGGCGATGGTTGTTTTGCCGGGAGGAGTGCAAGCAGCGTGAGACCAATCACGCCAAAGATCACAATGTCCTGGGGGCTATCTTTCCTGTGCATCCCGTGCGCCACGGCCTGCGCCGACATGATTGTCATCGTGAACCCATGGGCAAGGCTTGACCACGCCCCATAGGCGATCATCAAGCGATGCTTGGCCGGCTGATTAACGGCCACCAACAGACACACTCCAAGCGCCGTGTTAAGGCTCAGGAACATCGGCATGACGTCACTATGCCCGCTAAGCCACCTCGCGTGCCACAGATCGTCGAACAGGAGATAACCCCAAAAACAATAAAACAAGCCCACCAACACCAACACTACCTGTAAGGCGCGCTCACGTTTCACACCGTCCTCCGTTTTCTGCGATGTAAGGTTATTACCACAATTTTTAATTCAGATTGTGCGATTGTCAGCTGTGATGCGTCCGATACCGGAACCCTGCGAGCATCCGCAGTGTGAGCAGAATGCTTCTCCCCCTCGAATAGGCTTGCCACAGGAACTGCAAGGCCCAAGGAGAGGCCCTCGGAACACAAAATAAAGGATGAACCCAATCAAATTGGGTATGAGAAAAGCGGCAATCACCCAGGGCCAAGCAGGCATTTGACGCCTTTTTGCGTCCCCATAAACATATCCGAGGGCAAGGAAAAAAGCCGCGGTGAAGACGCCAAACGTCAAGCCAAACCAAAGCGCTTCTGGCATGGCAGTGAGAAATCCTTGGGAAGCAAGTAAGGAACGGCCCTGGCTGGAAGCAAAATAGACGACCCAAATCGGGATCGCCAGTGCTGCGATGACCATTGCAGACCTGGGTAGAACATTCCGTCTTGCGGTTCCCAACAAGACAGCCGCAACTACAAGCCCGGCCAAGAACGCTATCAAAAGCACCGCCGATTGCTGTGTCATGCAGTACCTCTATTCTCATCAGTCGCCGCGAGCAGACGGAAGGCCGAGCAAAAAGATGGCAGCAGCCAAAAGACGAGCACGCCTGCCTGGACTTGAGCAGTGTCGAAATGCGTTGGGACCGTCAGGAGCTTGGTCACCTGGTAGACAAATGCCGATCCTACAATTGACATCGAGAGCGCTACAGCAAATGCAGCCCAGACCTTGAATTGCACGTTGTGCTGGCGCATTGTCTCGGTATGATGCGCAAGAATCTCACGGACCTGGGCATTCGAATCTGGTTCACTCGTAAAGGTGAATTCCCGCAACCCCCGAATCGTACGCGCAGTTAGCTCGAGGTAGCGCTTGCAGCCATCACAGTCGCGGATGTGATCATGGATGAGCTGTCTTTCGCCCTCTGAAACCTCGTCTACGAAAGACCTGTCGATAAGCTCGCGAAATCTGTTGTCACACTCCATGCGAATGACCCTCCTCAAATGCGGATCTCAGTGCTGCAAGACCGCGATAGATTCTGGACGTCACCGTTGTTGTAGGGGCGCCCAAGACTGTTCGGTGACATGACATCCGTTACACATTGTGACAGGACATCCGTTACACCTGGATTAGGTAAAGTTCCGGGCCGTGGAGGCTCGGGACGATGCCATGGGCGAGGACGGATGTGGG
>Ga0209624_10000129_pt1 | contig 68708 bp, 55 predicted proteins | sample JacPinW_OM2H0_O1_FD_188565 | JGI IMG/M metagenome (GOLD analysis project Ga0209624, IMG submission 188565) | Forest soil microbial communities from Algoma, Ontario, Canada - Jack Pine, Ontario site 1_JW_OM2H0_O1 (SPAdes) (version 2) | ecosystem: Environmental > Terrestrial > Soil > Boreal... | reverse complement strand
CCGGTAGATGAACGAGGCACCGCTGGAGACCTGGATATCCGCGAATTCCTTGAGCGGAATCTGCTGCCCGGCGGGTGTGGCCACCAGAATATTGCCGATTTCCTCGGGGTTGTCCCGGTACTGGCGCTCGAGGCGCACAATGAGGTCAAACTGCTTCTCTTGCTGCACCACCTCGGTGGCCACGTCCCCGCCAATCGCCGTCTGAATGAGACTGTTGATGTCGGCGACATTCACTCCATAGCGGGAAATTTTGGCACGGTCGATATCGATCGTGAGGCTTGGCTGTCCGAGCTCCTGCACCAGCGTGACGTCACGGATCCCACGCACTTTTTCCAGGATCTGCTTGATCGCTTTGCCCTTCTGCTGAAGCCTGTTCAGATCGGAGCCGAAGACTTTGACGGCGAGCGCGCTCTTGAGGCCCGTCTCCGCCTCGTCGACCGCATCTTCCGCAGGCTGCGTGTAATTGAAAGTGATGCCGGGAAACGCCTCAAGCTTGCGGTTGATGGCCTCGATCAACCCGGGTTTGGTGCGATACGCGCCGCTCCATTGCGAGTATGGCTTCAGGCCCACGTAAAACTCGACGTTAAAAAAGCCGGTCGGATCCGTGCCGTCATCCGGACGGCCCAGTTCCGAGGCGACCGTGGTGACCTCCGGGAAGGAGTGCAATACCTCACGGACTCTGGGGGAGATTCTTGCCGACTCATCGAATGAGATGGTGTAGGGCATCGTTGCGCGAACCCACAGCGCGCCTTCATCCAGTTTCGGCATGAATTCGGCGCCGATGCGCGAGATGAGCAGCAGCGAAAGGGCCAGCACGAGGGCTGAGGCGAGCGTCGTGCGCCAGGGATGGGCGAGACAGGAATCCAGGCCCTTCGCGTACACCGACTTCATGCGTTCGTAAGCGGCGTTGCGCCGCTCCTGCACGCCGTTGCGCATGAACCAGGCGCACAGCACCGGCAGCAAGGTCAGGGTGACGATCAGGGAGCCGACCAGCGCGAAGACCATCGTGTCGGCCATCGGCTTGAACAAGGTCCCGGACGGCCCGGACAACACGTAGATCGGCAGGAAGCCGGCGACGATCACCGCGACGGAGTAGAACAGCGGGCGGTCGACTTCAGCCGCTGCGTCTTTGATGATGGCCACGACGTTGAGTGCGCTTCCGCGGCGTGCGGCAATCTGACGGAAGATGTTTTCCACCATTACCACCGCGCCATCCACTAGGATCCCAAAATCCACCGCTCCTATGGAGAGCAGGTTGGCAGAGGCGTTTTGCAGGTCAAGACAGATGAACGCGAACAGCAATGCCAGCGGGATGCTCGTGGCAACAATCAGTCCCGCGCGAAAGTCGTAGAGGAAGAAAATAAGGATCGCGACGACCAGCAGCATGCCTCGAAACAGATTTCGCTCCACGACCTGTGTCGTCAGCTCAACGAGATCGCTGCGGTCGTAGAACGGGACGATCTTCACATCCTTGGGCAGGATTTCATCGTTGAGTTCCTTGGTCTTCGCCTCCACCCGCTTCAGGACGTCCTGGGTTTTCTCGCCCGTAAGCAACAGGATGACCCCTTCCACGGCGTCATCCTGTTGTTCGTAGCCGAACTCACCGAGGCGCGGAGCGATCCCGATGACCACGCGCCCGACGTCCTTGACCAGAACCGGCGTCCCGTCGTGCACCGCGACCACCACGTTGCCGATGTCCTCCAGGGTGTTCAACCGACCCATGCCGCGTACGTAATAGAACTGGCCCCCTTGCGAATAGAAGCCGCCGCCGGCGTTGCCATTGTTGGCTGTTAGGGAGCTCTCCACCTGCTGCACCGACAGGCCCACCGAGGCAATGCGGGCCGGATCGAGCAGCACTTGGTACTGCATGGTTCCCCCGCCGAACCCGGAATCATCCGCGACTCCGGGGACGGATCGGTAGGAAGGCTCGATGGTCCAGTCCTCAAAGGTCTTGAGCTCCATCGGCGAGCGGTCCGGGCTTTGCAGCACATACCGATAGATGAGGCCAGAAGGAGCCGACAGCGGGGACAGGGTAGGGGTTACGCCATCCGGCAGACTCAGCTCGGACATGCGCTCGAAGACCTGCTGGCGGGCGAAGTAGTTGTCCGTGCTTGTCGCAAAAGTGAGGATGACGTCCGAGAGCCCGTAGAGTGAGATCGAGCGGATCGCGGCCAGGCGGGGAATACCGTTCATCTCACGCTCGGCGGGAACCGTGATCAGCCGTTCCACCTCCTCGGCGGCATGCCCGGGCCACTGCGTGATGATCTCGACTATCGGAGGGGAAAGATCGGGGTAAGCGTCGACCGGCAGGCGCATCAGCGACCGCATGCCGGCTCCGATCAGCAGGGCGGTCAGCAACAGGATGAGAAATCGCTGCCGCAAGGATGCGGCCACGATCCGGTCCATGCTCGAGGACCTTGGCGCTTCAGGGGCGCTCGGGGGCGGCTCCTCGCTCATTGGCTTTGCATGAACTGCAGGAAGATGCCCCCATCGACCACGATCTGGTCGCCGACCTTCACACCGTCGGCAATGCCGTATTGGTCGGCGACACGCTGCGCCAGGGTCACATGCTGACGGGCGAAGCTGCCGTCGGACTGGGCGAGGTAGACAAACGGCAGGTTCTCCTCGTCACGCAAAACCGCTGAGACGGGAACGAGCACTCCGGTGCTCTCCTGGCGGCCCGAAATCGCCACGCGCACATACATCTGCTTCTTCAAGAAATGATCCGGGTTTTCGACCACAACACGTACTGCGACCGCGCGAGTGTCCGGGTCGACCAGGGCCGCGATGTTGTCTACTTTGCCCGGAAAGTCCTTTGATCCGATGCCCGTCATGACCTCGGCCGAGTCGCCAAGGCTCACGGCGGCGAGGTCTGAACCAAACAGCTGCGCCATGACCCACACGCGCGAGAGGTTGGCAACCGTGAAGCAGGGGGTCGTCCCGCCCTCGAGCAGCTCTCCGGGGGTAATGAGCTTTTCCACCACCGTGCCGGTGACCGGCGAACGGATGACACCCGCGGGATGGGTGACGGGGCGGCCCTCCTGGATGTCCTTGACGGTCTGAGGATTGACGTTGAGGGCGACCAGAGCCTGCAGCGCGGCGTTGCGGTCAGCCTCGGCGTTGGTGGCATCGGTCTCGGCCTGGAGTGCTTCGCGCTGTGCGACACCGTTGTGCTCGAGCAGATCCTTGTCGAGGTCGGCGAGCTTGCGGTCGGTCCGGGCGGTGGCGAGCGCTTTTTGATAAGCGCTGATGCCGGCGGCAAAGTCGGGTGAATCCACCAGTGCCAGGGCGTCTCCGGCCTTGACCTCATCGCCCGGGGACACCAGCAGCCGCGACACCGGGCCTGAGAAGGGCGCCAACACGCTCGTGGCGTGATCGTTATCGAAATCAACTATGCCGGTTGTCGCTGTGGTCCTGCGGAATTTGGAGAGCGCCACGGTGTAAAGACGGACGTTCTGTCGCTGCGCAGCGGTAAGCCTCACATTACTGACCGATGAGTTCGTTGGGTTCTCGTCCGACTTGGACGAACAGCCGGCGAACGACGCGACCGTCATCGCCATGGCCGCAATGAGCGCTGCAGCTGGAAACCTGATCCGTCGTTGCGCCGGACGCAACGCGTGAAGCGCTTTATTTTGCATGTTCATCCGAAGCCAGATCTGCGCGGTGCCACCAGCCGCCCCCGAGCGCCTGAAACAGCGCCGCAGTATCCGCATAGCGAGCGGCCTGCGCCTGCACCAGGTTGATGCGGGCTTGTTGGTAGGCTTGCTCGGCATTCAATAGCGCAAGATACCCAGCGTAGCCGGCCTGCAGTTGCCGCTGTGCCAGATCGAGGGAGACCTTGGCGGCATCGGCCGCGGCTGCCGATGCCTTCAGGGCTTCGGCGTCCTGCTCAAGCGCGCTGAGAGTGTCGGCGACATTCTGGAAGGCAGTCAGGACGGTGCTGCGGTATTGCTCGGCCGCCTGCGTGTAGGCCGCCTTGGCGGCGCGCTCCTCGTGCAAGAGCGTGCCGCCCTGGAAAATGGGGGCGGTCGCCGCTGCGCCAATTCCCCAAAAACCGGTGCCTGAGGTGAACAGCTGGTTCATGGCAAGCGCCGTGCTGCCGGCATTCGCGGTCAGCTCTATGTTGGGCAGTCGATTGGCGATGGCGATCCCGATCTTGGCACTGGCGTCGTGCAGGTTTGCCTCGGCCTGCAGCACATCCGGACGCTGTGCCACGAGTTGCGACGGGAGGCTCACCGGAAGTTGCTCGGGCAGCTGCAGGCTCGAGAGCTCCAAGCCCGCAGAAGCCGCCTGGCTCGGAAAGCGGCCAGTCAGGACCGCCAGAAGATCGTGCAGCTGGGCAGACTGCTTCACAAGTGGTGGCAGGGTGGCGGCAATCTGCGCGAGCTGTGCTTCCTGCGCGGCGACATCCAGCCCGCTGGCATAGCCCTTGGACAGCTGGTATTTCAGGATCTGCAGCATGTTGGAATTGAGCTCGACGAGCTCTCGGGTGGCAGCGATCTGCCCCTGCACAGACGCTTGCTGAATCGCCGTGACCGCGACATTGGAAGTCAGCGTGATATACGTCGCGATCATCTGGAAGCGCACTTCCTGTTCCTGCGCCTGCGCGGACTCCACGGTGCGGCGGTTGAGACCGAACACGTCCGGTACGTACGAAACGCTGACCTGGGGTGTGAATAGGCTGTATTGCAGCGCGTTCGAGGCGGGCGTGGGCGAGATCGTTCCCGACTGGCGCTGGCGGCTCGCTGAGAAGTTTGCTGACACGCTGGGGTAGTAGACCCCGCGCTGCGCCAGAACGTTTTCCCTCGCCACCGACAGGGCTGCCTGCGCCGCCTTGAGATCCGGGTTATTCGTGAGGGAATGTTCAATCAGCTCATTGAGTGGGCCGGAATGAAACAAGGTCCACCAGTCAGCTGAAATGTCGGCACCGCTGGCAAAGCTTTGGGCGTCCCCGCCGGGTATATTCGGCGTGCCGACGGGGTTGGAGAGTGGGCCGGCCGAATAGTCGGTGACATCCGGCGCCGCGGGCCGCTTGAAGTTCGGGCCCACAGCACAGCCGCTGATCAGCAGCAACGCGAGCAGCGCGGGCAAGTGCGGCCCGGGTGATTCGAACGAATTGCCCATGCGAATCAGTGACGAATCACCGCGCCTCTTGGGCGCAGGGCGTTCGCAAGTCACGCGGGATCGAAGCGGTTCCAGAAGCACAGTTCTTAGGCTTGCCGCACTTGGGGGAAGCGATCTTACCGGAGCATGCGATCGACCGGGCGTCTATGGGGCTCAGCAAGCGACCAACCGAGCTGCTGTGCGGCAAGCGGCCCTCTTAGCGCTCATGCCCACCGCCATTGACCGCATGACCCAAGGGTTGAGCGGGCTTCAGACTGCTCGGGTTCCCTTGAGCATCCGCAGGGCGAGCAGCCTCAGGACCTCCGCGAGCAGCACGGCCGCCGCAGTTACCTCGAACAGGATCGTGGCATTCATGGCGAGCGTATGAGCCGAGATCGGGGCCACCATGTAGTGCCCGAGGCTGCCGAGGCCAAGCGCGGCGTAGGCCGCAAGCAGCAGGAGCCCCGTCAGGGTAAATCCCCGCAAGAGGACAACCCATCCGCACAGCCCCACCGCCGTCATTCCCAGCCAGGCCAGGTACACGGTACTGCGCGACCAGGTGGTCGGCAGATTCGGGTAGTCCGCAAGAAACTCCGCGTTGTGGACAAAGTGTACGAGGCTTGCGATCCCGTAAATGAGCAGCAGCACGAGGAGCACCCGCTGCAGGGGTTTGCGCTCACGCATCGGTGCGACGCCTGAGTAGCAGGCTGAGACGGTCCCGGTAGCGGCAGGCTACGCAGCAGCGGGGCAATATGCCGCACGGCGAGGGGCGTGTGAGTGGATCTGTCACGGCCGTCCCGGGTTTTGTAGCGCTATTCCAGCCTGCTCCAAAAAAGGCAGCACGTCATGCCAAAAAGGAACTCGGTCCGGGTCCCAGCATCCGTGGCCACAGTCATAGAGTCCAAAAATAGAGTGGGCCGAGGCGGCCGCCAGGCGCTGTCCCTCATCCCATGGGATGAGCCGATCATGGCGCCCGTGTATGACGAGTACCGGACCGGCGAAACGAGCAACCGTTGCGATGTTATTGAAGTGGTCGTGCAGCACAAAGGAGGGAGCCCAATAGCGTGACGCAAAGATGTCCAGAGTAGGAAAAGTGGATTGAAGGATCAGGGCGCGCAGGTAACGGTCGTTCGCGAGCAAGCAGATTGCGCCACCACCGAGGGATTGGCCGAAACCAAAAATGCGAGTTCGATCGACACGCGCATCCGAGGCGATGCGATCGTAAGCGGCGTCCATCGCCATGCGTATGGAAGCCTCGGATGGCGAGCCGGCTGATCTTCCATAGCCAGGGTACTCGACCAACAGCACGCCGATGCCGCGTTCTCTGAAGCCGCTCAAGGCCGTCAGCCAGTAATCGGTGAGCTCCCCATTGCCGTGACCGAAAACCACAACCGGCTGTTTCGTTCCAGGCGAGTCGGTCGTTGCGGGAAGAAACAGAGCCTCAGTGTGACCTGCAGCGCTCGAAATCCTGAGAACTTCAACGCCTTGAGAGTCTGGCGGACGCGGGTCTACGCGGTTCGCGGCTCCCGGATAGAGCATCGAACTTTGCGCAAAGTACAAAAGGCACAGATAGCCAGCGTAGAGCAGTAGCGCGGCGGCAAGCGCGAGTCCTAGGGCCTTGCGGAGCTTCATTTGATCATCCAGGCATCGAGTCTCATGCGCAGCGGGTCAGCGCGGCCAATGGTCTCATCCGGGCACGCCAGGCCCCACGACTTGCCCCATCGACTGAACCGCCGACGGCGGCCGCCCAACGGGAGCTGTCATCACCCGCAGCCTGCGCCCGCGACACGGCTAATCGTTGACGGCGTGACAATGCGCTGGGCAAGAAGGTCCATATGGTCAATGACTTAGGCACCGCTGTTGCTTCCGCGGTGAGCATTAAAATTCTTTAATAATTAAAGTGTTATATGATCTTTCTCCGATATATCGAGGATGCTCTTCAAAGCGCGTTCGGCCGCGCGCGGGTGAGGGGCCCAATTGTCGGTGGCAGTTGCGTACCAGACGGTTATGATCCGCGGGTAAATTATGACGGACCAGTATCGCCACATTGGCAACGCCACGAGCGAAGTCGCAGCCGATTCCGAATTGCTCATCCTGGTGGATGAAGCCGATTGTGAGATCGGCTTTCTGAACAAGACCGCCTGTCACCGGGGCGCAGGTGTTCTGCACCGCGCATTCTCGTTGCTGGTCTTCAACGATGAGGGTGAACTGCTGCTGCAGCAGCGCGCGGCCTCCAAGCGCCTGTGGCCGCTTTACTGGTCGAACAGTTGCTGCAGCCATCCGCGCCGCAACGAGACGCTGGAGACGGCAATTCATCGTCGCCTGCGCGAGGAACTTGATCTGAGCTGCCCGTTGCAGTTCCTGTTCAAGTTCAAGTACCAGGCGCAATTCGATGAGGCCAGCGGGGAACAGGAACTGTGCTCGGTGTACGCGGGCCGCAGCAATGGCCCGGTGAAGATCAACCCGAATGAGATTCGGGCCTGGCGCTGGATCAGCCCGGAGACATTGCGGGCCGAGTTGGCTGAAGATGATCCGGAACGCTTTACGCCCTGGTTCAGGCTTGAGTGGGAGCGCGTCTGGCGCGATCACCGCGCCGAACTGCGTGCTCTTAGACAGATTTCGTGCTCTTAGACAGATTTAAGGAGTAGACGGTGGGCTTGCCGCTGATTCAGGCATATCGGGTTGGAAAGTACATCGTCGGCCGCAAGCTGCGCGGTGTGAAGCGCTATCCGCTGGTCCTGATGCTCGAGCCGCTTTTCCAGTGCAACCTTGCTTGCGCCGGTTGCGGCAAGATCGACCATCCGAAGGAGATCCTGCACAAGCGCCTGAGCGTCGAGGACGCCCTGCAGGCGGTCGACGAGTGTGGTGCTCCGATCGTGTCGATTCCCGGTGGCGAACCGCTGATCCACAAGGGCATGCCGCAGCTGGTGGCTGGGATCGTGGCGCGGCGGAAATTCGTATACCTGTGCACCAACGCAATCCTGTTGCCCAAGCATATCGATGAATACCGGCCCTCACCGTATCTGACCTTCTCGATCCATCTGGACGGCAACCGGGAGCGTCACGACGAGTCGGTATGCCAGGAAGGTGTGTATGACAAGGCGGTGGTGGCCATCCGCCTGGCACGTGCCAGGGGCTTCCGCGTCACCATCAACTGCACCCTGTTCAGCGGCGAGAATCCGGATCATGTGGCTGAGTTCTTCGACGAGGCGATGTCGCTCGGAATCGAAGGAATCACCGTATCGCCCGGCTACAGCTATCACCACGCGCCGCGCCAGGACGTGTTTCTGGCACGCAGCGCGAGCAAGCGGCTGTTCCGCGAGATCTTCAAGCGCGGCCGCGCCGCGCGACCCGCGCGTGCCGCCCGACGCTGGGCCTTCAATCATTCAGCGCTGTTCTTGGATTTCCTCGCCGGTAATCAGGCCTATCAGTGCACGCCCTGGAGCAACCCGACCTACAACATCTTCGGCTGGCAGCGACCGTGCTATCTGCTGACGGATGAGGGTTACGCCCCCACTTTCCGCTCGCTGATGGATGACACCGAGTGGGACAAGTACGGCGTCGGCCGCAACCCCGCCTGCGATAATTGCATGGCTCACTGCGGGTTTGAGGGAACGGCGGTTGACGATGCATTCGCCCACCCGCTCAAGGCGATCAAAGCGGCGCTGCGCGGACCACGCATCGTCGGCCCGATGGCACCCGAACTGCCGATCACTTATGGCGAAGGCGTGCGCTACCGTGAGACCGCGGTCGCGGTGCCTGACGTGACCCGAGCCCGGCGTGAGCCCGAACTCGGCCGATCGTCCGAGCTGCAATGATCGAATCGGCGCACCCGCCGCTCGGGGAGGTGCGCGCGTGAACCGCGCCTTTGCGGCGCGGCCGTCTGCGGACGCGGCGGTACCGCGCGACGCCTTCCCCGAACTACTCAAATCCTGGCAGGCGCGCATGGAAGTTGCACTGTCGGCGCGGCTGCCGGCAGCGGATGAGGTGCCGATGCGCCTGCATCAGGCGATGCGCTACAGCGCCCTCGGCGGTGGCAAGCGCATCAGGCCGGCGCTGGTGTTTGCCACCGGCCGCACCATCGGTGTGTCGGAAGAAGAACTTGACCCGGTGGCCTGTGCCATCGAATTCGTGCACGTGTACTCGCTGGTGCACGATGACCTGCCGGCCATGGACGATGACGACCTGCGCCGCGGCCGGCCGACCTGTCATAAAGCCTACGACGAGGCAACGGCGGTTCTGGTCGGGGACGCCCTGCAGTCGCTGGCCTTCGAAGTGCTGGCCCGCGATCCGGCGCTGACGGCATCGCCCGCCACGCGGCTGCGCCTGATCGAGTTGCTGGGGGAGGCGAGCGGCACCTTCGGAATGGCCGGCGGACAGGCCATCGATCTTGCCGTGCAGGGCAAGCAGCTCGACATCGCGCAGGTTGAAGAGATGCATGCGCGCAAGACCGGTGCGCTCATACGTGCCAGCGTATTGATGGCGGCAAGCTGCCTGCCTTCGCTGGAGCCGAAGTTATATGACGTGCTGGCCGCGTTTGTTGGCCCGATCGGGCTCGCCTTCCAGATTCAGGACGATCTGCTGGACGTGCTGGGCGATGCCACGACGCTTGGAAAGCCCACTCGCGCCGACAGCGAGCGGGCCAAGCCAACCCATCCGGCCGTGATCGGGGTCGAGGCATCCCAGCAGAGGGTAAGGCTGCTGCACGAGCAGGCTCTCGAGGCCCTCGAGCCCTTCGCAGAGCGGGCCGCTCCGCTGCGCTCGCTGGCCGACTGGCTGCTGGCGCGTAGTTACTGATCCGCGGGCCGCCCGGGCGGGGCGCTTTGCGGCTGAACGCAGCTGCGGCTCTTGTGTGTGCCGCGCGCTGCCGCTGCAGCAAGCCAGGTTGGGCGTGAGCCGTGCGCGGCTCGTTTAGTATACTTATTGATGCCCCGCTGCCTGCCCCGGGGCGAGGTCGGATTGCGACCGTTGGGGCCATGGGAGACACTGTCCGGATGGATTTGAACGCGGCTGACGAGGCATATCAGGACCAGATTCTGCCCCACGTATCGCGCACATTTGCGCTTACGATTCCCCAGTTGCCTGCCGGCCTGCGCATTCCGGTCACCAACGCCTATCTGTTATGTCGGATTGCCGACACGATAGAGGATGGGACCACCTCTTCGGCCGCCGCCAGGCTCGGGCTGCTGCATCGCTTCGTGGCGGTGCTGTGCGGGCAGGAAGAGCCGGCGCTGCTCGCCAAGGACCTGTTGCCGCGCTTGTCTGAGGAGACGCTGCCGGCCGAGCGGGAACTGGCGCTCAACATGAACCGAATCGTGCGGGTGACGGCACGCCTGGAGGCGCGCCAGCGCGCGGCGATCCAGCGCTGTATTGAATTGATGTGCAGTGGCATGCATCAGTTCCAGCGTACCGCGAGCGTGCGTGGGCTGCCCGGCATGAGCGACCTCGATGACTATTGCTACTACGTCGCCGGCGTGGTGGGCGAGATGCTGACGGAGCTGTTCTGTGCCTACTCGCCGAAAGTCAACGTGCAGCGGGTTGCGCTGGAGGGACTGGCAGTTTCTTTTGCGCAAGGTTTGCAGATGACCAACATCCTCAAGGACGTGTGGGACGACCGCCAGCGCGGCGCCTGTTGGCTTCCGCAGGAGCTCTTCAGCCACTACGGCATCGATCTTGGGCAGCTCAGTGTCGCGCAGCAGCCGGCCGGCTTTGATGCGGGCATGCAGGCGCTGATCGCGGTCGCACACAGCCACCTGCGCAACGCGCTGTCGTTTACGCTGCTGATACCGCGCGAGGAGACGGGGATTCGCCGCTTCTGCCTGTGGGCGATCGGGATGGCGGTATTGACGCTGCGCAAGATCCAACGCGCGCCCGGATTCACTTCCGGGTCGCAGGTCAAGATCTCGCGCACGGCGGTCGCCATGACGCAGCTGCTCAGTAACTTCGCGGTTGGCAACAACTGGTTGCTGCGGCGCCTGTTCGACGCCGCCGCGGCCGGCCTGCCGCGCGCGATCCTTGCTGCACCGCGTCCGCGCGCGCCCGCCGTGCTGCATGCGAGCCCGGCGGCGGACTACGAGCCGGAGGCCTCGCATGCGCTGCACCGCAGCGCGCGCCGGGAAGGGAGTTCCGGCCTGTGAATCGCACCGCTGCCGTGCCGAACTCCGGCCTGTCTGAGGCGCGCTCGCCCGCTTCCCCCGGGACCGGCAAGTTCGTGCTCAGTTCCTCGCTGGACCGCTCGATCGCGGCCGCCCGCGATGCGCTGATCAGCCAGCAGCACCAACAGGGCTTCTGGGTCTTCGAACTCGAGGCGGATTGCACAATTCCCGCAGAATACGTGCTGATGATGCATTTTCTCGGGGAGATCGATACCGCCCTCGAGAGCAGGATCGCAGCGTATCTGCGCGCACGCCAGGCCCAGGACGGTGGCTGGCCGCTGTACTTCGGCGGTGAGCTGGACATCAGTTGCACCGTCAAGGCCTACCTTGCCTTGAAGCTGGTGGGCGATAGCGTCGATGCGCCGCACATGCGGCGCGCGCGCACCGCGATTCTCGAGCGTGGCGGGGCCGCGCGCTGCAACGTTTTCACGCGCATCACGCTGGCGCTGTTCGGGCAGGTTCCCTGGCGAGCGGTACCGTACATCCCCGTGGAGATCATGCTGCTGCCGCGCTGGTTTCCGTTTCACCTGGACAAGGTGTCGTACTGGTCGCGCACGGTCATGGTGCCGCTGTTCATCCTGTGCACGAAAAAGCCGCTGGCCAAGAATCCGCGCCGGGTGGACATCGCCGAGCTGTTCACGACGCCCCCGGATGAGGAGCATCATTATTTCCGCAGCCCCGGCAAGCGCCCGAAGCTCTTGGCGCGGCTGTTTTTCATCCTTGACCGCTGTGGCCGCGCCATCGATCCGCTGATTCCCAAGCCGATGCGCACTCGGGCGATCCGCCGCGCCGAAACCTGGGTGCTCGAGCGACTAAACGGAGAGGATGGCCTCGGAGCCATCTTTCCGGCGATGGTCAACGCGCTGGAAGCCTTGTACGTGCTCGGCTACGCGAAGGATGATCCGCGCTGCCTCGCCGCCAAGGGCGCCCTGGAGAAACTGCTGGTCAACCGGGATGGCAGCACCCACTGCCAGCCGTGCGTGTCACCGGTATGGGACAGCGCGCTGGCGGCGCTCGCGATGCAGGAGGAGGACACGGCCGTCGGCACCGCCGCCGCCGAGCGGGCGCTGCAATGGCTGCAGACGCGCCAGCTTCTCGATGAGCCGGGTGACTGGCGGGTCAACCGGCCCGCACTGGCCGGAGGAGGCTGGGCGTTCCAGTTCTCCAACAGTTACTACCCCGATCTTGACGATGCCGCCGCAATCGTTTGGGCGATGGCCCGCTCGCGCGATGCGGCCCGCTACGCGTGCTCGGTTGAGCGGGCGCTCGACTGGCTGGTCGGCATGCAAAGCAGCAACGGCGGATTTGCCGCGTTCGATGTGGACAACGTCCACTACGAGCTCAACTACATCCCCTTCGCCGATCATGGCGCGCTGCTGGATCCGCCCACAAGCGACGTCACCGCGCGCGTGGTGACGGCCCTGTCCATCACCGCGCGTGCGCAGGACCGGCCGGCCTTCGAGCGGGCGCTCGCGTATCTGCGCCAGCAGCAGGAGTCGGATGGCTCGTGGTTCGGCCGCTGGGGCACCAACCACATCTACGGGACCTGGTCGGTGCTCGCGGCCCTGGCGCAGGCGCGCGTCAGGCCGGACGATGAGGCGGTCAGGCGCGCCGTACGCTGGCTCAACGCGCGACGCAATCCCGACGGCGGCTGGGGCGAGAGCAACGACACCTATGTGCACGGACCCAACGGCGGGCAGTCGATTCCGAGTACCTCTTTCCAGAGCGCCTGGGCGCTGCTCGGACTGATGGCCTCCGGTGAGGTGCACTCTGCCGTCGTGCGCGAGGGGATCGACTACCTGCTGCGCACGCAGAATGCGCAGGGCCTGTGGAGTGATGCGAGCTTTACCGCACCCGGCTTTCCGCGCGTGTTCTATCTTAAGTACCACGGCTACAGCGCCTATTTCCCCCTCTGGGCGCTCGCGGCCTACCGGAATCTCACGCGCGGCGGTGGCACTCATTGACGAGGACGGTCGTCGGCTTTGTCTGTGCACTGAAGGCCGAGGCGCGTCATCTGGGAAAAGGGGTGCCACGAAATCCCCTCGTCACCCGCCTCGCCGATGGCACGCTTTTGAGTATCTGCGGCATGGGCGGCGCCGCCGCTGCCGCCGGAGCGGGCGCGCTCATCGACGCCGGTGCGGGCGCCCTGGTCAGCTGGGGCATGGCCGGCGGCCTCGATCCAAGTCTCACCTGCGGGCGGATCTTCCTGCCCGGTGAGGTGAGCGCCACGGACGGTGCACCGATTGCGACCTCGCGGCGGTGGCGAGAGCACTTGAGCGCCGCTCTTGCGCTGCGCCAGCCCTTGGCCGGCGGCAGGCTGCTGACGAGCCCGCGTGCCATCGCCTCCGCTGCCGCCAAAGCCGCCCTGTTCCGCGAGACCGGTGCCGCGGCGGTCGATATGGAGAGCCGCGCCGTGGCGCAGGTCGCACTCAGCCATGAGGCGCCCTTCATCGCCGTTCGCGTGATCGTTGATGGGGCGAGCGATGCGCTGCCTGCGGCGGTGAGTGAGGCGGCCGACGCCAACGGGCAGCTGCGCGTCGGTCGGCTGATGGCAAGGATGCTGCTGGCGCCGGCGGAGCTGCGATCACTGCTGCGACTGGCGCGCCGCTACAGCACGGCGAATCGCGTGCTTGCGGCCGTGGCCCGTGCGGGACACCACGCGCTGCGGGCGCCCGCCAGCGGCGGCTCGGATGCGAGCCTCTCATGAGGGCACTGGTCACCGGCGCCACCGGCTTTGTGGGCTCCGCCGTCGCGAGAGCCCTGCTGCGCGAGGGCTGGCAGGTCCGGGTACTGGTCCGCGACAGCTCGGACCGCCGCAACCTCGACGGGCTGGAAACCGAGGTGGTGAGCGGGGATCTCAACGATCGCGGATCGCTTGAGCGCGCCGCAAAGGGGTGCGAGGCGCTGTTTCACGTGGCGGCGGACTATCGCCTCGGCGCGCGCCGGCCACAGGAGCTATATCGAACCAACGTCGAGGGAACCCGCAACGTCCTGAGTGCCGCGCAGCTTGCCGGCGTGGCGCGCATCGTCTACACCAGCAGTGTCGCGACCATCGGCATCCCCGCCGATGGCTCAGCGGGGACCGAGGACAGCCCGGTCGCCCTTGCCGACATGATCGGTCACTACAAGCGCTCGAAGTTTCTGGCGGAGCAGGTGGCGCGCGAAGCCGCCCGGGCAGGCGCGCCGGTGGTCATCGTCAACCCTTCCACACCGGTGGGCCCGGGCGACGTGAAGCCGACCCCGACCGGCCGCATGGTGCAGGATGCCGCCGCGGGACGCATGCCGGCCTACGTCGACACCGGTCTCAACATCGTGCACGTGGATGATGTCGCGGCGGGCCACCTGCTCGCGCTCTCGCGCGGGCGCAGCGGCGAGCACTACATCCTCGGCGGGGAGAATATGAGTCTGCGCGCGATCCTGACCGAGATCACGGGCCTCGCCGGACGCAGCCCGCCGCGCATCCGCCTGCCGACCGCGGCGCTGCTGCCGATCGCCTATGTTGCGGACGCTCTCGGTCGCCTGAGCGGGCGTACCATGCGTCTGACGGTGGAGGGCGTGCGACTGGCACGCAAGCGCATGTATTTCTCCAGCGACAAGGCGGCGCGCGAACTTGGCTATCGCTGGCGAGCGCCGAGTGAGGCGTTTCGGGATGCGGTGCAGTGGCTGCGCGAGCAGGGAATGATCTAGGACAGCTGCCGGCGGCCCGGGTACCAGTTCCAGCGGCCGGCCAGCGCCATCGCGGCGGGCACCACGAACGCGCGGATGATCGTCGCATCCACGCACACCGCGACACAAAGACCCACGCCGGTCATTTTGAGCACCGGCAGCTCGGCGCCCACGAAAGCCCCGAATACCACCACCATGATCAGGCCGGCGCCGGTGATGACCGGGGCGACGGCGGCGAGCCCCTCGGCGATGGCCCGCTCGTTGTTGCGATCCTTGAGGTACTCCTGCTGGATGCGAAACAGCAGGAACAATTCGTAGTCCATCGACAGGCCGAAGCTCAGACAGAACACCAGCAGCGGAATCTCGAGCGGGATGGTCTCGAACGGGCGTTCAAGACCGATCAGGCCGTTCAGCCAGCCAAACTGGAACACCGCAACCACCGCGCCGATGCCGGTACACACCGCGAGCAGGTTCATGAGCACCGCGCTCACCGGCAGCAGGTAGGAGCGGAAGGCGGCGAACAACAGCACCAGCGTCGCGCCCACCACGAAACCGAATATGCGCGGCAGGCTCCTGAACATGTAATCGTTGAAGTCATTGTGCTCGGCCGGCGTGCCGCCGACCGCTACGGTGAACGGTCCCGGCGGCGCATGCGCGGCGAGCCCGCGGGCGAGGCGCGAGATGTCGTTGACGCTCAGGCCATCGGCGGGCGTGACCTGAAACAGCGCCGCGTGGCGGTCGCGGCTCAAATACAGTTCCGCGATCGTGGGATAGTCGCGCAGGGCCTGGTCGGGATCCTCGTAGAGCGCCGAGTATTCGTCCATGCCAAGGTCTGCGCGCAGCGAGAACGCCGAGTTCACCGAGGCGACGCGCGCATCCTTGCTGAGACGCGCGGCGTAGTCGACCAGCGGCTGAAGGTGCGTGGCCGCCAGGATCGGCAGGCCGTCGCTGGTGTGTACGATCACGTAAATCGGCGAGGAGGCATTGTCGCTGCGCAGCTTGGTGAGTATCTCGGCGCCCACGCGCGATTCCACCGCCGGCGGAAGGAACCAGCGCTCGTGGGTAAAGCCGCTCTTCGCCTGCAGGGCGGGTGCACCGAGGGCGAGCACGCAGGCGCCCGACAGGATCAACGTCACCAGCGGGTGTTTGACGATCCACTGGCCGAGCTTTCGCCAGTAGGTGCTTTGCGTGGCACGCCGACGGCGGCGCGGGATGACCCGCAGGCGGTCGATGTGCGCACCCAGCAGGGCGAGCATGGCAGGCAGCAGCGTGAGCGCCGCCAGCACCGACACGCACACCACCAGGGCGCCGCCGATGCCGACGCAGCGCGTCTCCAGGATCGGACTGAACAGCAGGCCGAGCAGGCCGATCATCACTGTCAGCCCCGACCAGCAGATGGTGCGTCCGGCGACCGCAACGGTGCTCGCCACGCTATCGGCAGGCGCCGCGCCGGCCGGTTGCTCACGGTAGTGAGTAACCATGAGCAGCGAATAGTCGATGCCGATCGCGAGCCCGACCATGGTGACCACGTTGCCCAAAAGATTCGAGACGGGCATCAGCTGCGCGAGCACGAACGCGAGACCGAGTGAGACCGTCGTGGTGGCGAGCCCCATCAGGAAGGGCAGGCTCGCCGCCACCAAGGTACCGAAGGCAATCGCCAGGATGAGAAGCGTGAGGGGCAGGGCGCGCTTCTCGGCGCGATCACCGCCCGAGGCGCTCCAGGCGTTGACGTCGAAATCGGCGGCCGGCCCGCCGGTGACCGCCTCGCGCGCGGACGGGTCCAGCGCCAGGAGCTGGGCGCGCAGCGGCTCAAGGGCGGCACGCACCGCGATGACTGCACGCTGCTGGCCGGCGTTGTCGGTGGCTGCAAGGCCGACCAGCAACATGGTGGCGTGCCCGTCGGCTGAGCGCAGGTGTGCATCACGGGAATCCGAATAGCTCTCGACGCGGCGCACTTCGGGCAGCGCTGCGAGCCGGGCGGCGGTCTGCCGCAACCAGGACGCATACGGCGCCTCATCGACGCGCAGCCTGGGGGAAGTCACCGCCACTACCAGTGGATCGAGGAACGGGTTGCTGAACTGCAGCCGCAGGGCATCGGCGGCCAGGCGTGACGGGCTGCCGGGTACGCCGCCCTCGCCGCCGACCGCGACCTGTGCGAGGCGGTGCGAGCCTATCGCCCCCAGTACGATGATCAGCGCCCACAGCACCAGCACGCGCCACGGGTGGCGCGCCACCCAGAACCCCAGGCGCAGAAACAGGCGATTCATGCCGGCACGGGGCGTGCAGCAGGCACGCTGCGCGAGGCAGGCCCCCGCGGGAGATCGGTCGGATCGGCTGCGAAGGGCATATTCCCGCTGTGTTCGGACGACGACCCGCCTAGGGTATTTCATTTAGAATGCGACAACACGCGATTGCGCTTAGCCGCACTGCATTGCTGAAGATGTCCGAGCCCTTGCTTCCTGCTGCCCGCGCCAGCGCGCCCCCCTGGGATGCGCGGCTGGCGCGTCGCCTGGTGAAGCCGCTGCAGCACACGGCGGTGACTCCCAACCATCTGACCAGCGTGCGCCTGTTGTTCGGCATCGCTGCCGCCTGCGCTTTCGCGCGCGGCGGTTATGGCTGGATGAACGGCGGCGCGCTGTTGCTCGTGATTTCGAACTTTCTCGATCACACCGACGGGGAGCTCGCGCGTATCAGCGGCAAGAGCAGCCGGATCGGCCACTGGTACGATCTGATCAGCGACATTGCCGTGACGGTCCTGCTGTTCACGGCCATCGGAGTCGGAGTGGGCACCCGCAGTGTCACCGTGCTGGGCGTCTCTCCGCTGGCACTCGGGGTGCTGGCCGGCAGCGCGGTGGCCGTGATCTTCGTGCTGCGCATGCGTATCGAGCAGTTAGGCGGCAAGGCGGCCAGCCGCCAAGCCGCGGCGGGGGGCTTCGAGACCGAGGATGTGCTGTACCTGTTGCCGCTGGTGACCTTGTGCAACGTCACGCTGGCGTTTCTGGTGACCGCCGCGATCGGCGCGCCGCTGTTTGCCGTGTGGGTGGTGCGCGACTATTGGCGTGCCCGGCGCGCCCGCCCGCGATGATGCGCGAGACGGCGCTGAGAGTGGCCGCCCTGGATCCGGCACAGCTGCGTCAGCAGTTCCTGGCGCAGGGACGCTTCGTATTCGTCCCGGAATTTCTCTCCCCCGCCCTGACCGCGCAGCTCATCGCGGCGGTGGCTGCGGTCGGGCAATCGGTCAACCGCAACTATCTGCCCGGACACAAGCAGGGAGGCAGCGTCAGCCGCCATGCGATCGATGAGCTCTCGCCCGCCATCGCCGAACTGTATCAATCGCCGGCGCTGATCGAATGGCTCACGCTGTTATCCGGAGAGGCCCTGCAGGTCTCGCCCGCGGCCGATCCGCACGCCTATGCGCTGTACTTCTACACGCAACCGGGCGATCACGTCGGCTGGCACTACGACACCTCCTACTACCTCGGGCGCCGCTACACCGTGCTGATCGGCCTGATCGATCAGTCCTCGTGCCGGCTGGAGTACGAGCTGCACACCCGCAGCAAGGGCGCGGCGGTCGTGGCCGGCGCGCTTCAGATCCCTCCCGGTGGACTAGTGTTTTTCGACGGCGATGCCCTGCGACACCGCATCACGCCGCTGCGCGAAGGCGAGCGGCGCGTGTCGCTGACCTTCGAGTACGTCACCGACCCGCGCATGCATGCGTGGTGGCGCTTGATCTCCAACATGAAGGACTCGATCGCCTACTTCGGGTTCCGCCAGGTGTTCCGCCGCGCTAGGCCGCGCCGCGCCGGCGCGCCAGCCGGACCTGGCGGCGCATGAGCCGTGCGGCAATGTGGCTGCTGGCGATCGGGGTGCTGTTGTTCGTTGGCGTTCTGGTGTCGCAGGGACTCGCGGCGGTGTTCGCAACGCTTGCCCTGGCCGGATGGGGCCTGCTGGCGCTGGCGCTGTTTCACCTGCTGCCGCTGCTGATCGATGCGGCCGCCATTGATGTGCTCTTGGCCGCGCGGCGTGCCTCGATGCGCGATGCGGTGGTCGCGCGCTGGGTCGGGGAGTCCGCCAGCAGCCTGATGCCGGCCGGTCAGATCGGCGGTCCCGTGCTCATGGTGCGCAAGCTGAGTCAGCGCGGCGCACCCCCCGCGGAGGCGGCGGCCGCCATCACGGTGAGCGCCACCGTGCAGACCTTCGCGCTGCTCGTATTCGCGCTGATGGGGGCGGTCCTTTTGGGACTGCGCGCCGGGCACAGCGCCACCGCGAGCCCGTCGGCCACTCCGATACTGGTGGCGAGCGCGGTACTGGCGCTGTGCGCCGGCTCCTTCTACCTGCTGCAGCGGCGCGGCCTGTTCGGCAAGATGATGCGGGTGGGTCTGCGGTTCGCCGGCCAACGCGACGGCGCACGCATGCTCAGCCACGCCGATGCGATTGACGCGGCCATCAACACCACCTACCGGCGCACCCGCCCGGTGACGGCAAGCTTCGCGCTCAGTCTGATCGGCTGGCTGGTGGGGACCGGCGAGGTGTGGCTGATTCTTCGCCTGTTTGGCCACGAGGTCAGCTGGAGCGATGCGCTGGTGCTCGAGAGCCTGGGACAGGCCATCCGTGGTGCGGGGTTTGCCATCCCCGGCTCCCTCGGGGTGCAGGAGGGGGGTTATCTTTTGCTCGCCTCGCTGACCGGCCTGCGTCCCGAGATGGCTCTGGCACTGTCCCTCGCCAAGCGCGCACGCGAGCTGCTGCTGGCGGTTCCGGGGCTGGTGTACCTGCATTTCTCCGAGCGGGCCTTGCGCCGCCGCGCCGCCCCGGCTGGCTGACTGCACCGGGTGCGCGGGCCACACAGCCCTGCCGAGAGGCCCGCCGGCCGCGCTTGGGGCGCCACGCCACAAGCGACGCACGATTTTGTATGATCCCCACCCCCTCACTGCGGGTTTCCCATGCGCGCCATCATTCTCGCCGCAGGTCGCGGCTTGCGACTGCAGCAACCGCACGAAGAGCAGCTGCCGAAGGTTCTGCTGAAATTCGACGGGCGCAGCCTGCTTGAGCGCCACCTTCACCTGCTCAGAGACGCCGGCGTGGAGGAGGTCGTGCTGGCGCTCGGCTTTTGCCATCGGCTGGTCGAGGAGCACCTGGACCGGCTGCGCTGGCGGCCACGGCCGCAGATCATCCTCAACCCGCAGTTCGAGCTCGGCAGCGTCCTGAGCGTGCACGCCGCGGCCGAGGCCATGACGCGCGGCGGGGACGTTCTGTTGATGGATGGGGACGTGCTGTACCACCCGCGCATCATGGCCGCCCTGGTGGCGGGCACCGCTTCCGTCAATCGCGTGCTGATCGATCAGGACTTCGAGGCCGGGGATGAGCCGGTCAAGGTGTGTGTGCGGGCCGGCGTACCGATCGAGCTGCGCAAGCAGCTGACCGCTGACCTCAAGTACGACACGATCGGTGAATCGGTGGGCTTCTTTCGCTTCAACGAGGCGGGCGCCCGCAGGCTGGCGGCGATCGTCGCGGACTATGCCGTGAGCGCGCGCGGCCACCTGCCCCACGAGGAGGCGGTACGCGATCTGCTGCAGGAAGGCAGCCACAGCGTCGAGGTCAGCGATGTGACCGGTGCGCCCTGGATCGAGATCGACTTCCCCGCCGACGTGGAACGCGCGGCCCGCGACGTGCTGCCGCTTCTACCGCGCTAATCGCAGGACCTCAACATGAATGATCTGCCCCCGACCCGTGCCGATAGCCCAAGGCAGCGCTCCCGCGCGGCGGCGCTCACGCGCAGTGCGAAGCTGCGCGCCATGCTCAAGAGCGAGCCGCTTGAGTTTCTGCTCGAGGCGCACAACGGCCTGTCCGCCCGCATCGTGCGCGAGGCCGGATTCAGCGGAATCTGGGCCTCGGGCCTGTCGATCGCTGCGCAGTTTGGCGTGCGCGACAACAACGAGGCGAGCTGGACGCAGGTCGTCGACATGCTCGAGTTCATGGTCGATGCGAGCGACCTGCCGATACTGCTCGACGGTGACACCGGCTATGGCAATTTCAACAACCTGCGCCGTCTGGTGCGCAAGCTGGAACAACGCGGCATCGCCGGCGTGTGCATCGAGGACAAGCAGTTTCCGAAGACCAACAGCTTCCTGAATGGCGAACGCCAGCCGCTTGCCGACATCGCCGAGTTCGCCGGCAAAATCGCCGCCGGCAAGGACACCCAGCGCGACGCGGATTTCTGCATCGTCGCCCGCGTCGAGGCGCTGATCGCGGGGTGGGGAATGGACGAGGCGCTGCGGCGTGCCGAGGCCTACCGCCGCGCGGGGGCGGATGCGATCCTGATCCACAGCAAGCTGTCCAAGGCGGACGAAATCGTAACCTTTGCGCGCGAGTGGGCGCGGCGTGCGCCGCTGGTGATCGTGCCGACGCGCTACTACAGCACGCCGACGGAAGTATTCCGCCAGCTCGGCATCAGCGTGGTGATCTGGGCGAATCACATGGTGCGCTCGGCCGCCGCGGCCATGCAGAGCGTCGCGCGCGAGGTGCAGGCCAGTCACAGCGTGATGAACGTCGAGGATCGCATCGCCTCGGTGGAGGAGATCTTCCGGCTGCAGGACGCGCAGGAGTACTCCGACGCCGAGCGGGTCTATCTTTCCGCCGCCGGTGCGCAGTGCTGCGCACTGGTACTGGCTGCCGGCCGCGGCAAGGGCCTCGAGGCGCTCACCACCGAGCGGCCGAAGGTGATGCTGCCGGTCGCCGGCAAGCCCCTGTTGCGCTGGCTGGTCGAGGCCTTCAAGAAACACAGCATCAACGACATCACGGTGGTGGGTGGCTACCGGGCCGACGCCATCGATCCGGCCGGGATAAAGCTTCTGATCAATGAGCGCCATGCGCAGGCCGGCGAGCTCACTTCGCTCGACTGCGCTCTTGAGGCACTGCAGGCCGACACGGTCATCGCCTACGGTGACCTGTTGTTTCGCAGCTACGTGCTGCGTGACCTGATGGAGTGCGAGGCGGAATTTTCCGTCGTGGTGGATTCCTCGGAGGCCGGCGCGGTCAACAACAGCGTGCGCGACTTCGCGTATTGCTCACACGGCGATGATCGCGGCTTGTTCGGCACACGCACCCTGTTGCGGCGGGTGGTCAGCGAAGATGAGGACGCCGCGGGGGCGCAGCGGCGCGCCCACTCGCGCACCGAGGCGCAGGGGCGCTGGATCGGGCTTTTCTATGTCACTCGAGCCGGCCTTGCCAGATTGAAGGCGGTGATGGCGGCACTGCGTGCTCGCCCTGATTTCGACGCGCTCGACATGCCGGCGTTGCTGAACGCCCTGGTCGATGACGGAGCGGCGATCGAGGTGCTGTATGTGCACGGTCACTGGCGCGGCGTCAATGACCTGGAAGATTTCCGTCGTGCAGGTGACTTCGCGCATGCGCAAAAGGCCCTGGGCACCGCGGACACGGAGGACGGAAGCGCTCGATGATCGAGGCGCGCGAGTTTGTCGAAGCCGCGCGCGCGCGCGGATTTCACTGGTACGCCGGCGTGCCGTGCTCCTACCTCACCCCGTTCATCAACTTCGTGTCCGCGGATCCGCAGCTGCGCTACCTGTCGATGGCGAACGAGGGCGATGCGGTGGCGTGCGTGGCCGGGGTCGCATTGGGGGGCTGCGATGCCGCGCTGCCGCGGCGCGGCGTGGCGATGATGCAGAACTCCGGGCTCGGCAACGCGGTGAGTCCGCTGACCTCGCTGTCCTTCACTTTCCGTTTACCGCAGCTGCTGATCATCACCTGGCGCGGTGAGCCGGGGGTGGCCGATGAGCCGCAGCACGCGCTGATGGGACCGATCACGCCGGCGCTGCTGGAGCTCATGCAGATCCCGTGGGAGCTGTTCCCCACCGCTGGCGATGCGATCGGGCCGGCACTGGATCGTGCCACGGCGCACATGGATGCGAGCGGGCGTCCGTACGCGCTGCTGATGCAGAAGGGCAGCGTTGCCGGCTACCCGCTGAACAGTGCCGCGGCCGCGCCATTTCGCGCCAGCGCATCCGCTGCAGCGGCCGCGGTGCCGCGGCCCCTGGCGCCCGCCGCGCGCCCCTCGCGTGAGCAGGCGCTGCGGCAGGTGGTGGCACAAACGGCGGACGCGGCGACGGTGGTGCTGGCCTCGACCGGGTTTTGCGGACGTGAACTCTACGCGATCGATGACCGCGCCAATCACTTCTACATGGTCGGATCGATGGGCTGCCTCGTGCCGCTGGCGCTTGGACTGGCACTGAGTCGGCCCGACCTGCGCGTGGTTGCGCTCGATGGCGACGGCGCGGCACTCATGCGGATGGGGGCGTTTGCGAGCGTGGGCGCCTATGCGCCGCGCAATCTGTGGCATCTGCTTTTGGACAATGGCGCGCACGAGTCGACCGGCGGTCAGGCCACGGTCTCGGTCCAGATCTCGTTCGCCGGGGTGGCGGCCGCCTGCGGCTATGCCGCCACGCTCGAGACCGCCGAGCTCGCCGAGCTTGCGGCGTGGCTCGATTCCGCGCCGCTCGACGGCCCGCAGTTTGCGTGCCTGTTCACCCGCACCGGCACGCCCGCGAGCCTGCCACGGCCCGCACTCGGTCCGGTCGAGGTCAAGGATCGATTCATGCAGCAGATTCGTCCGCGCGCGCCAACGCATTGAGCGGTCCGGGTCAGCCCGGGGCGCGGAATGACGTTGGCTCCGGCGCGCGCCTCGGTGATACTGCGTTTCTACAGATGACTCTCGCCGGATATGGAACAGCTGCTGCACTGCTTCCAAGAAAACACCCAGTGAGCGGTTGTGTACGCCATCGGCGCTCGTGCCGCTCATGGCGCGAGCGCGCATTTGTCCTGTGCGTCCTGAGCGGGGTGCCCGGCTCGCTGCTATTCGCCCAGTTGCCGCCGTCGCAGGGCAATGAGTCGCCGCTGCCGCTGCCGGTCCCGGTTCCGGCGCCGGGACCGCCGCTGCCGCCGAGCCCGGCTCCGACGCCTCCCACGGGACTTGCGCGCTGGCTCAATCCCTCCACGGCCCCGTTCATCCCGGTGCCGGAGATTGCCACCGACCCGAACGGCGGCACGACCGTCGGCCTGCTGCCGGTGTGGCTGCGCACCAACGACAGCCACGACATTGATCGGATCATCGCGCCGGACTTTTTTCATAACTCGTACTTCGGCTACGGCATGCACGCGCGCCTGTACGAGTATCCGTCCGAGGATGAGCAGTGGTCGGTGGTTGCCGGGGCCAAGGAGCGCGTGGAACGCGAGTTCGATTTGGAATACCAGGTGGGCCGTGCCCGCCGCTCGCGCTGGACCATCACCGGCGGCCTCATCTCTGATCGGGATGGCACGCCGCGCTTCTACGGAATCGGCAACAGCACCGTGGAGAGTGCCGAGAGCAACTACACCGCGCAGCAGCAGCTGGCACGGGCCCAGATCGGGTTCAACCTCAGCAGGACCTGGCAGCTGGCCTACACCGCGCGCGTCAGGACCGTCGACGTGCAGCCCGGAACGCTGCCCGGGATCGATTCGATCCAGCAGCGCTTCGGCTACTCAACGCTCGGCAGCAGCACCGAGGTACTGCACCGCCTGTCGCTGGTGTATGACACACGCGATGACGTGACGATCCCCAGCCGTGGCATGCAATGGGTCGCCTACTGCGGCGTTGCCGGTCGCAACGCCTTCTTCAGCGATTCGCTGTACAACGAGACCGGCATCGACGGCCGCGGCTTCTGGCCCGTCTCCCAGGACAGCACGCTTGCGGCGCACATGGCGGTGCGCTACCTGGTCGGCGGCAGCCACAACGCGCCATTCTGGGCGCTCAGCACCCTCGGCGGGGAACAAAGCGAGATCGCCGGTGAGCAGCCGCTGCGCGGTTTTGGCGCCGGACGCTTTACCGATAAGGATTCCTTCTCCACCACGGTCGAATGGCGGCACCGGGTGCTGTCGTTCGACGCGGTATCGAGTCACGTCGATGTCGAAGTCGCCCCGTTCGTCGATGCCGGGCGAGTCTTTTCCCAGGGGGGCGTCTGGCCCGTCGACCAGCTCCACCATGTCATCGGCGTGGGATTTCGCGGCATCGCCCGGCCCTTCGTGGTGGGTTACGTCGATATCGGTTATGGCAGCGAAGGCAGCGCGATCTTCACAGGACTCAACTACCCGTTCTAGCGCTTTGCGGGAGTGTGCGGCCCGGGGCGTTCTTTGTCATGATTCGGACCCGGGATTCAGGAGAGCAGGCATGAGTGGCCAACCGAGTCGATGGCGACAGCACGGCGTGCGGGTGATCCGCGCCAACGAGCTGGATGAGGCCACGGCGCAAACTCTCGGCATGCAGCGGCGCGCGGCCGTCACCACCGAGCGCACGGGCGCAACCAAGCTGTGGGCCGGCACCGTGACGATCGAGGCCAAGGCGAAGACCGGAGCGCATCATCACGGCGATCTTGAGAGCGTCATCTACGTGGTCAACGGGGTGGCACGGCTGCGCTGGGGCGATCATCTGGAATTTGTGGCCGAAGCCGTGCAGGGAGATTTCATCTACGTGCCCCCCTACGTCCCGCACCAGGAGATCAACGCCAGCGATGAGCTGCAGCTGCACTGCGTGCTGGCGCGCAGCGGCCAGCAGGGGCTGGTGGTCAACCTGGACATCACCCCGGTCGAGGTTCCCGAGCTGGTGCGCTGGATCGACGATCTGCACAAGTAACGCGGGCGCGCGGCGGCAAACAAGCAGCTGATTTCATTGAGGACGCGGTCGGTGCGCCCTGGGCGCGGCCGGCCACGACGCGCACTCGCCCGCCGCGGCATCGAGCTCGCAGCTCGATAGCAAGGTGCACAGCGCAGGGCTATAGTTCTGGCGACTTTCACGGGCGACGGCTTGAGCGCGGCCGGGGGATCGTGCACTCAGGCACCGGAACCTGCGCATGGTTACGTCGTCTGAAGAGGTTCCAGTTGTGAGCTTGCCACCATCGAGCGCCGCCTTTGCCGGTGGCGCCGATGAGAGATCAATTCATCGCAAGGAGAATCCACGATGAGCGCAGTTATGAAAGAAGCCCAGACGTCCCGTCCCGTTTCGCAGTTCCTCTCCACCCCGAAGAAGCTGCTCATCGACGGCAAATGGGTCCCCGCCGCATCCGGCAAGACTTTCGAGGTGAAGAATCCGGCCACCGGTCAGACCATCGCCACGGCTGCCGAGGGTGACAAGGCCGACATCGACGCCGCCGTGCGTGCCGCGCGTCGTGCGCTCGAATCAGGACCGTGGCCCGCCATGACGCCTTCCGAGCGCGGCAAGCTCGTGTGGAAGATCGGCGATCTGATCTCCAAACACACCGACGAACTTGCCGAGCTTGAGACCCTCGACAACGGCAAGCCGGTGGCCGTGGCGCGCGGCGCGGACGTTCCACTCGCGGCGGACATGTTTCAGTACATGGCCGGCTGGTGCACCAAGATCGAGGGCAAGACCATCCCGCTCTCGGTCCTGTACACGCCGGGGGCGCAGTACCATTCCTACACGCGGCCCGAACCGATCGGCGTGGTCGGGCAGATCATTCCGTGGAACTTCCCGCTGCTGATGGCGGCCTGGAAGCTGGCCCCGGCCCTGGCCACCGGCTGCACCGTGGTACTGAAGGTGGCCGAGGAGACGCCGCTCAGCGCGCTGCGTCTCGGGGAGATCCTGCTGGAGGCCGGCCTGCCGCCGGGGGTGGTGAACATCGTCACCGGTTTCGGTGAGACCGCGGGGGCCGCGCTCGCCGCTCACCCCGGCGTCGATAAAGTCGCCTTCACCGGATCCACCGAGGTCGGCCGACTGATCGTGCAGGCGGCCGCGCGCGATCTTAAGCACGTCTCGCTGGAACTCGGCGGCAAGTCGCCGAACATCATTCTCGAGGACGCCGATCTTGACATCGCCATCCCGGGCGCTGCGGGCGCGATCTTCTTCAACCATGGCCAATGCTGCTGTGCCGGCTCGCGGCTCTATGTGCACGAGCGCCTGTTCGATCGGGTGGTGGCAGGCGTTGCGGATCAGGCCAAGTCGATCAGGCTCGGCTCGGGACTGGATCCGGCCACGCAGATGGGTCCGATGGTGTCCGAAATTCAGCGCGACCGCGTGTGCAGTTATCTTGAGTCCGGCAAGAAGGACGGTGCCAAGGCGGTGGTAGGCGGCAAGGCGCGCGAGGGTTCCGGATACTTCGTCGAGCCGACCGTGTTCGTCGACACCAAGCCCGGGATGAAGATCGTGAAAGAGGAGATCTTTGGCCCGGTGGTCACCGTGTCACCGTTCTCCAAGGCGGACGACACCCTGGTCCAGGAGGCCAACGATACGATCTATGGACTGGCGGCCGGCATCTGGACGCGTGACGTGAGCAAGGCCCATCAGCTCGCTGCACGCCTCAAGGCCGGCACGGTGTGGATCAACTGCTACAACATCTTCGATGCGGCGCTGCCGTTTGGCGGTTACAAGCAGTCGGGCTGGGGCCGCGAGATGGGCGAGGCGGTGCTTGAAAGCTATCTGTCCACCAAGGCCGTGACCATCGCTCTTTAGGCGGGTCGTTTCCGTAAGGAAGACCCCTCTGCGGCGGGGTCTTCCGGGTTTTTCGCCCGCCGTTCTGACCGGGCACGCCGGCATACAGTAATATCGCCGGATGATCGCGGGCGCGCCATGCGCCCGTAGGGACGTGCGCGCGGTCACCATGCATCTCCACACGCGTCTGCTGTTGGGAATCGCGCTCGTCACGCTCATCGCCGTTGGCCTGAGCATCCTCCTGCCGTTGAGCGCGGGGCGCGAGGAGGTGTCACGCGAGACCGACGCATCGCTGCAGCTGGCCCGTCTGCTGCTCGAGGTGCAGCGCGGGGTCGCCGCGGCGGTGAACGACAGCCAGGCCCTCGAGGCGGCGGCCGCGCGGGTCCGACTGGCAGGGCCCCTGCGTCATGTGCGCGTGCAGCTGCTCGATCAGGCGGGACGCGTGATCGCACTCAGTCCGCCGGGCGAATCCGCCGGTGCGCTGGCACGCGCGTTCCTGCCGAGCTCGACTCCCGCGCCGCTCGCCTACCCCATCGTCTTTCACGGCGCGACGCTGGCGCAGCTGCGGGTCTCCTCAAATCCGCTGTCGGAAGCTGCCGAGATCGGGCAACGGGCCGAGCGGGATCTGGTGATGCTGGTGCTGACCATTCTGGTCGTGGGCAGCACCATCTTCTGGATCGTGCGCGTGGGGCTTCGTCCGCTCGCGCAGATCCAGGCGGCGCTCACCCGGCTGGAAGGCGGCGAGCTGGAAACGCGCCTGCCGCGCCTGGGGCTCAAGGACCTAGATGAGATCTCCGCCCGCTTCAACCACTGTGCGGCGGTCATGCAGGCCGAAGCCACGCAGCGCCGCGAGCTGACGCGACGGCTGATCGATGTCGAGGAGGACGAACGCAGTCGTCTCGCGCGTGAGCTGCACGATGAGCTCGGACAGCGCCTCACGGCCATCAAAGTCGATGCCGCCTATATCGCGCGCGAATCGGCCGCCTTTTCGCCCCAGATCCAGAGCTGCGCGCGCGAACTTGAGCAGCTGGCGAGCGGCATCATGGAACTGATCCGCGGCATGCTGGCGCGGCTGCGGCCGCACGGACTCGAGACCCTCGGACTGCATGAAGCGCTGCAGGAGCTGGTGAACGGCTGGCAGATGCGCCTGGCCGAGCGATTCAGCTGCCGCTTGAGTTTCCGCGGTCGCAGCGACTCCCTGTCGCCGGACCTCAATATCACCGTGTACCGAGTGGTGCAGGAGTGCCTGACCAACGTGGTGCGTCATTCACGCGCACACAGCGTGTCTGTCGATGTCGACGTGCAGGAGCCGCAGCACTTAAGCGCCGTGGCGATCGTGTGCGTCGAAGTGCGCGAGCTTGACGCCCCGCGTGATGCGGCTCCCGAACGCTGGTCCGAGGGCACCGGGCTGCTGGGCATGCGCGAGCGGGTCGCCGCGCACGGTGGGGAGCTGACGATCAAGGTGGATCCGAACGGCGGCATGCTGCTGCGCGCATGGATGCCTCTTGCGCAGCACTTCGATGAGCTCGCGCATGCCTAGTCGGCCGGTACGAATCATGCTGGTGGACGACCACGCGGTGGTACGCGCCGGCTACCGGCGCTTTCTGGAACGCGAGCCGGGCTACGAAATATGCGCGGAGGCCTCCTCGGGTGAAGAGGCTTATACGCTCTTGCGCTCGGATGAACCGGACCTGGTGGTTCTCGATCTGTCCATGCCCGGGCAGGGCGGCCTGTCGACGCTGCGGCGCCTGAAGCTGCGCTGGCCGCTGCTGCCGGTACTGGTGTTCAGCATGCACGACAACCTGGCCTTCGTGGTTCAGGCCATGCGTGCCGGAGCGAACGGTTACGTCACCAAGAGCAGCGATCCGCAGTTTCTGGTGGATGCGGTGCGTAGCGTCATTTCCGGAGCGACGGCAGTGAGCCCGGATGTGGCGGCAAAGCTGGCGCACGCCGATGCATCCGGAACCGCTCAGCCGACCCTGGGCCTGTCGGTGCGCGAATTCGAGATCTTCCGTCTCATCGCCGGCGGACGCAGCCACGGGGAAATCGCCGCGCTGCTGAATCTGAGTGCCAAGACGGTGGCCAACAACCACTCGCTGATCCGCGAGAAGCTCGGCCTCAACAGCGACATCGAACTGCTGCGCGTGGCCGTGACCAGCGGCATCGTGGAAGCCCCACTTCCTGCACCTGCACCCTGAAGCGTCAGCCCTCGCCGTCGCCCCGGTAGCGGCGCTCGCCGGTCTCGGGGTTGTAGTGGACTTCGACGGTCTTGCCGCTGCCGGGGTCCTCGAAGCGCTCGCCGGTGGGCTGCCAGTGCGGCCCGGACGGCGGCGGCAGGGGACGAGTGCGCCAGCGCTCGAAGCGCACCGCCACCAGGACCACGAGGCCAAGCAGCAGCGCCTTGACGCCCGCCGCGCTGGCGCCCGCCACGGCGAGGTACAGCCCGATGAGCACGAACAGGGCGGCGATGAGCTCAACGACCCGGCGCAACATACCCTTTAGAGTGTCTTCTCGAGAGTCACGGCGGTCCCGTAGGCGACGATCTCACTCATGGTCTGGCCGATCTCCGAGGAATCGAAGCGCATCATGACGACGGCATCGGCCTGCATGAGGCGCGCATTCTTGACCATCCGATCGATGGCCTGGCGGCGGGTAAGCTCGAGGAGCTCGGTGTACTCGGTGATCTCGCCTCCGACCAGCGAGCGCAGGCCGGCGAGCAGATTGCCACCGAGCCCGCGGCTGCGCACGATGACGCCGAACACCTGTCCCTTGGCTTCCCGAACCCGATGACCCGGTACGTTCTCGGTCGTTACTACCAGCATGCGCGCCTCTCCCGGGGCTGTTCGCTGAGGCGCGCAAGCATAAGGCCGCGCGCGCGAACCACCAAGGCAATCTCGCCGCGCAGCGGCCGGGCATGATTCGGGGAAAAAAGAAACGGTCTCGGAGACGGCGGGGGTATGCGACTTTTGCGAGGCTGGCCGACGAAAGTTGCCGTCCGTGGAACCAGGGATCCGTCCTTAGGACTGCACAGCCACCCTCACATCGCTCGCGTTACACCCCGCCGCCCCGAGACCGTTAACAAAGCGTCAGTCCGGCTTGGGGGGTGATGCCGGGTGACGCCATTCCAGTAACTCCAGTAACCGTAACCGTGTGGCCGTTCGCGGCCTGCGCGGGGCGCATGGCGGCCCCCTGGGCCGGCCGCGCCGGGCTCGCCTGCTGCGCGGGCCGCGCAGTGGCGGCCTGGGCCGCGCTCTGCAGCAGCTCGTCTATCGCCACGGGACGCGCCGGGTTGAAGTGCGCAACACCGATGCGCAGCGCCGAGGCCGGAACGTCTGCGTCCCGGTAGGACTGGCGCGCACGCAGCACGATCTTGCTGCGGGCCGCGTATTCCGCGTTGGTGGTGAGCGCGGCGAACTCGTTGCCGCTCAATCGGCCGAGTACGTCATACACTCCGTAGCCGGGGAACAGGTCGCGCAGGAAGTTACCCATCTGACGCACCAGCACGTTCTCACTGGCTTCGCCGATGCAGAAATACACCAGGTGCGCAGGCTGGCCGTCCCGCCCCGCCAGATCGAGCAGCCGCGTCGCGGTCTGCACGAACCCGCGCCGGTTGTGCAGACCGGTGACCTCATCACTCAGCGCCGAGGAGCGCAGTGTGTGCACCAGGCCGAGCACCGCCCGCAGCTGCAGCGACACGCGCTGTCCCTTGGTGAGGCCCTTGACGCGTAACAGGTCGGAAAGCGTGCGCGCGATACGGCGCTCGTCACCTTCCATGACGGCCGCGCGTAACTGACTCGACAGCTCCAAAGCGCGCGCGGACGGCGGTTTTCCCGGCCGTGCGACCGTTGCCGATTCCATCGTTCCAATGCCTCCTCGATCCGTCTCGCCGCAGCATAGTCGGGGCAAGAATCGCAACAGCGCCAGTGCACAACCCGGCCGCGCGTCGGCACAGGACGGTGTAGGCTGTCAGGAAGCTCCTACAGATGCCGTGCCCGGCGCCGGGTCCTAGCCGGGCAAGCCGTAGCCCGATGCCTACAGGGCCTCGCGCAGCACCCCGACGGACCGGCTAAGATCTGCGGCGTACCTTCGATGGGCCGCCGCCTGGCGCCCAGCTGGGCGCCGGCTCTGGCGCGAGCTTGAAATAAATCAGGAGAAATTCCATGGAAACCAGCCCAAACGGGCCCGCCCGTTCGACCGATTCAGACACCAGATCGCTGAAGGCGGCGGCTCGCGAGGCCGCGCGGCGCGCAGCCGGCCATCCGGAGGTTGAGCGGCTCATCGCCGAGGTCGAAGTGCTCATCGATCGGCTGGGCGAGCCGACGGACCCCGCCGTGGCGCACCTGTGCACCCGGGTGGCCGGTGCGGTAGCCAACGCACGGCGCGCCCTCAACGAGCGGGCAGTACGGGTGCAACGCCAGGCCCGCGAGGCTCTGGCGGCCGGCGACAGTTATGTACACGAGCAGCCCTGGGAGGCGATCGGAGCGGCCGCCGTGGCGGGGCTGCTGGTCGGTTTGCTGGTGTTGCGCCGTTAGGCGAGCCGAGCATCGCGGATGGGAGCGCAGGCTTCGGGCGAGCCTCCGCGGAGCGCCGATAGCGCTCCGGCCGGGGGGGTGCCCGAGGGTCCCGCCCGCGGCGCCGTGACGGCAGCGGTTCACCTGGTGGGGGCGAGTCGGCACCCGCGCCTGCGGCCCGACCCGATCGATCACGGTATCATCGGCCCGGTCATGAATTCGATCGCCCGACAGATGCTGGTGGCCGCGTTGCTGCTCGCCGCGGTGATCGTCCTTTTCGTCGCAGCGGAGTCGGGTCAGCGGCGGCTGGAGGAGGCCGGCCGGCGCGTGCAGGAAGGAGCGCAGCGCGCCGGCGCGCTCGCCGATCTGTGGCAGCTGCTGCGTCAGGCGGAGAGCAGCCAGCGCGGGTATATCCTGCTCGATGACCCGGAGTATCTGGTTCCCTACCAGGAGGCCTCCGGCAATTTCACGCAGGCGCAGCGCAGGCTCGAGCAGTCGTTCGCGAACGCACCGGCGCCGGTGCGCGCCGACATCGAGGAGGTCGAGCGCCTGAGCAGCGAGAAGTTCGCCGAGATGCGTGCGGCGCTCGAGGCCTATCGCACCCGCGGCAGAGGCGCTGCCATCGAACTCGTGCGCCAGCGCGCCAGCGCGCGCACCATGGAGAACATCGACGACCGCGTGCGCGACATTCGCACCCGTGGCACGCAGCTGATCCTCGACGCCAGCCGTTCCTGGCAGACCAGTCGCTTTGTGAACCTGGCGATTACCAGCACCGCTTTGATCACCAGCGTGGCCCTCGGACTGCTGTTGGTTCGTCTGGGCCTGCGTCACATGCGCTCCAAGGAACTCGAGGCCGCCGAGCTTGCGCAGCGCCGCGCGGAGCTCGAGAGCCTGGTGCAGCGGCGCACCGAGGAGCTCTCGGAGCTGTCCACGCATCTGCAGTCGGTCGCGGAGCAGGAGAAAGCCGCCCTGTCACGCGAGCTGCACGATGAGCTCGGCGGGCTGCTGGTTGCGGCCCGAATGGACGTGTCCTGGCTCGAGGATCAGATGGCCAACAACGACCCGCAGGTGCGCTCGCATTTCAAGCGTGTGCACGAGGCACTGCAGACGGGCGTCGAGGTCAAGCGGCGGGTGGTGGAGAATCTGCGTCCCTCGCTGCTGGACAATCTCGGGCTGTTCCCGGCGCTGCGCTGGCAGGTGGCCGATTCGTGCGGCCGTGCCGGACTGAAGTACACCGAATGCTACCCGGCGGAGGAAGTGACGCTGACCCCGGAAGCCTCGATTGCCGTGTTCCGCATCGTGCAGGAGGGCCTCACCAACGTCCTCAAGCACGCGCGTGCGCAAAGCGCGGACATCGCGCTTGAGACCCGGCCGCCGTGGCTCATCGTGCGGATCCGGGACGATGGCGTCGGCTTGCCGAGCGAGCGTCAGCAGGCACCCCGCTCGCATGGACTGGCGGCCATGCGCCATCGCGCAGCCGGGCTCGGCGGCCACTGGCAGGCGCGTCGCTTGCCCGGCGGGGGTACCGAGATTGAGGTGCGCCTGCCGCTTCAGCGGGTGCTGGCGCATAGCGCGCCGAGTGCGCTGATGGCCTGACTATCCGCTCGCCTCGGGTGCGCTGCGCTCCTTGGCGAAATCGCTCAGCAGTGAGGGCAGGCGAAAGTAGTCGCGCGACTTGTCGAGGAATGCCTCGACGCCGAGGGTCTCCGCCTCGCGCCGGTACTCGGGAAGACCGAAATTCGTCAGCACGATGACTTTGGTACGCCGCCGCGCCGCCCGACCGAGCGAACGCAGTACGCCAAAGCCCGAGCCGTGGCGCAGGTGCACATCCAGGATCAGCACGTCCGGGTCGGAGGCGGCGATGCTGGTGAGAGCCTGCGCCTCGGTATCCACTGTATCGATCAAATCGATGTCGGGCAGGCGGTTGATGAGCTCGGACAGCCGTCCGGCCAGAAGAGAGGAGTCCTCTACCAGCAGCACGCGCAACGGGCCATTCTGCATAATGCTGAGCACGGCGTCCTTTTAACGAGGCGACCGCGCACCGGTGCGCCACCGCGGTCCTCCCCGGAGTGTAATCGGGGGGTGCCGGCGGCAATGCCGGTGGCCACCCCCGCGCGCTGTCAGCGAGCGCTGACCGGGCGGGTCGAACTACTGGACCAGGCCGTTGCGCAGCGCGTAGGTCGTCAGATCGGCGTTGGTATCGAGCTTCATCTTATCGAGCACCCGCGCGCGATAGGTGCTGACGGTCTTGACGCTGATACACAACTCCTGCGCGATCTCAGACACGCTGCGTCCCACCGCAAGCTTGCACAGAATCTGGAATTCACGCTGCGACAGAGCCGCATGCAGCGGCCGGTCAGCCGGCTCATCCAGCGCCGTGACCAGCATTTCCGTCAGCGCCGCACTGACGAAGCGACGGCCATTCAGCACCGTGTGGACGGCGCGCATGAACTCCTCGGGCGCCTGGTCCTTGGACAGATAACCCGCAGCGCCCGCCCGCAGCGCATAGATCGCGTACTGTTTCTCCGCAAAGGCGCTGATGACCAGAACGCGCGTGTCGGGGTGTCCGGAGCGGATATGGCGCAGGATGTCGATGCCGCTGCGGTCGGGCATGTTGATGTCCAGAACCACCAGATCCCAGGCCCCCTCGCGCAGGCGCTGAAGCGTCTCCGCTCCGGTTCCAGCCTCGGCGATCGCCTCGATCGAGCGGTCCTGTTCCAGCCACCGGCGCAGTCCGGCGCGGATCATGGCGTGGTCATCGGCAATGAGTACGTTGGCCATCGAACCTCCAGGGTGAGCTGGCAGGGAGTCGATTGTCCCTGTGATCGCGGACACTACCCCCTCCGCTGACGCGGCAGAGTACGCCATCTGGCCGAGCATTTGTAGGCCGGCTCCTACTTAGGTCGGTCCCGTCCGTCAATCGATGGGGGTCCCGCCCGCACCCGCGGCCCGGGACGTAGGCCGGGGATTACATCCGGTGAGGGTCCGCGGCGACGGTCGCGCCGCTTTCGCCATGCCACGCTGTGCGCCGCTGATTGGTGTTCAAGGAGTTGCCTAATGAATCGCCACTTGCGAAGTTCCAGAGGGGCGTTTGCGGCCATCGCGGTCACGGTGGCCGGCCTGTCACTGGCCGCGCCGCCGGCGGTCATCGATACCCGTGTGCAGGGCGCGCTGGATCATTTCTACGCGCAGAACGAACATCATCGCGATCTGGCACAGAAGGCCGCCGCGGTGCTGGTGTTCCCGCGCATCACCAAGGCGGGCGCGGGCGTTGCCGGCGAATACGGCGAGGGCGCGCTCGAGGTGGGCGGCAAGACTTCCGGCTACTACAAGGTCACCGGCGCCTCGGTCGGGGCCACGCTGGGGGCGGCACGCCGCAGCGAAGTCATCCTGTTCATGACGGAAGCCGCCCGTGACAAGTTCCTGGCCAGCCACGACTGGAGCGTCGGTGCCGACACGGGAGTGGCCGTGATGCACAAGGGCGCGGGCGCGGACTACGACAGCGAGACGCTGCGCAAGCCGGTGCTCGCGTTCGTGTTCAACGAGCACGGTCTGATCGCCGACGCATCGCTCGAGGGCGCGAAGATCAGCAAGCTTCCGGCACAGTAATCTGTTTCTGCACCACCCTTCCGCGCTGTCCGGTCCCCCGGCGCCGCGGAGGGGTTTTTAGTGGGCGGCCGAGCGGGCGCGCGGAAACAGCCGAAGATTCCTCACCAGAATCACGCCGGCAAAAATGATGACCGACGCCAGCAGCTGCAGTACATCCAGCCGCTCATCGAGCAGCAGCCACCCCGTCAGCACGGCCACCAGCGGGTTGACATAGGCGTAGGTGCCGATGCGCGAGGGGGTTTCGTGCACCAGCAGATACGTGTACGCCACGAAGCCGAACGTCGAGCTGAAGATCGCCAGGAACACGATCGCGCTGATCCCGGCGGCCGACCAGACCCAGCGCGTGGCATCGCCGCTGGCGAGGCCGCAGAGGCTGAGCAGTACGCCACCCAGCAACAGGTAACAGGCCGTGAATACCAGCGGGTGGCACTCAGTCTGTGATTCGCGGATCACGGCCGTCGCCAGCGCCCAGCACAAGGTGGCGGCCAGCACCGTGAGCTGCCAGCCGACCTGCGCGCTGGCGCCGAAGCCGCGCGCCGACAGCAGCACGGCAACGCCTGCGAATCCCACCGCGAGCCCCACCCAGGTGCGAGTGCTCACCGGGCTGGCACGCCGTCCATACATGCCCAGCCACGCCAGCCAGAATGCGGAGCTTGAGTTGATGAGCGCGGCCTGGTTGGAGGCGATGTGCCGCAGCGCCAGCACCGAGAGGCCGTTGCTCAGCACGACTCCGAGCACGGCGGAGGCGCCCACCGAGACCCAGTCGCGCGGACGGTTGGGCAGCGAGAGGCCGCGCGAGCGTGCCACGAGGGTCAGGAGCGAACCGGCGAGCACGAAGCGCACGCCGGCGGCGAGCAGCGGCGGCAGCGTGAGGGCCATGATGCGGTTTACCGCGTAGCTGACTCCCCAGACGACGTAGATGACGGCGAAGGCGAGTTGCACGGTGGCGCGGCTGCGCGTGACGAACCGCGAACCGCGCGGCGCAGCGCCGGGCGCATCGCTCACGACGCGCGCAAGTCCGAGGCGATCACCTCCAGCACGGTCGGGCCGGCGCGGGCAAGCGCCGCACGCAGCGCGCCGGTCAGCGTCTGGGTGTCGTGCACGCGCACGCCGGCGGCTCCGCAGGCATCGGCCAGGGCGATGAAGTCGGGATTGCGTCCCACGACGCCGATGGGCGCGATGCCGGCGGCGCGCATGTCGTCGCGGATCTGGCCGAGCGCGCCGTTGTTCCACACCACCACCGGTAGCGTCAGGTCGAGTTCCACGGCCGTCATCAGCTCCTGCAGCGTGAACTGCACGCCGAAGTCTCCCGCCAGCGCCACGATCGGGCGCTGCGGCTGGGCAATCCTGGCACCAAGAGCGGCCGGCAGCGCATAGCCGAGCGTCCCATAGCCGCACGGGTGGAACCACAGGCCCGGCCGCTCGGCGCCGAACGCGTAGTTACCGAGGTAGGCGATCTGCGTCATGTCGCTGAACACCACACCGTCCGCCGGGATGGCTGCTCGCAGTGCACGCAGCGTCGAGAGCATGATGCGCGCGGCGGGATCGAACTGAGCTTCGATGCGCGAGCGGTGAGAGGCGCCATCACCGCAGGCACTGCGCCAGCCGCGACGCTCGCGGGTGTCCCGCGCCAGCCTCTCGAGGGTCATCGCCGCATCTCCGTGCACCGCAACGGCGGCCCCGTAATGATCGGAAAGCTTCGCCTCCTCGACATCGATGCGCACCAGAGGCGCGCTGATGGGCAGGCGCGTCGTGGTGTAGATGTCGGTCTCGGCCAGCTCGGTGCCCGCCGCCACCACGCAGTCCGCCTGCAACACGCGCTCCTGGGTGGCAGCATAGGGCAGGCTGACGCCAAGACTCGCCGGGTGGCTTTCGGCCAGCACGCCCTTGCCGGCCACGGTGGTCACCACGTAGCCGTCCAGCGCTTCCACCAGGCGGCGCAGCGCAGCTCCGGCGCTGCGCGCGCCGCCGCCGGCGATGATCAGCGGCCGCTGCGCCTTGGAGAGAAGCGAGTGCGCTTCATCGACAGAGGTGGCCGCGGCTGGCGGCGCAAGCGCGCTGCGCGGGAAAATTTCTGCTCGCAGGGAGGTCTGTTCGGCGAGCAGGTCGAGCGGAATGTCCAGATAGGCCGGACGCGGCCGCGCCCGGCGCAGGGCCGCAAAGGCATGACGCAGGTAAGCGCGCACATCCTGATCGCTGCGCGCACTGCCGGCAAAACCGGTGACGCCTTCGACCAGTGCGCGCTGATCGGCGATCTCGTGCAGGACCCCCCAGCCCTTGCCGAGCGATGCGCGCACCGGCGCGCTCGCGACCAGCAGCACCGGTACCGAGTCCGAGTAGGCCTGGGCGAGGGCGGTCAGGGCGTTGCTGACACCGGGACCGGAAATGACGAAGGCGGCGGCCGGATGTCCGCTGGCGCGTGCATGGCCGTCGGCGGCGAAGCCGGCGTTCTGCTCGTGACGCACCAGCACGTGCCGCAGACGCGCCAGTTCAAGACCGCGATAGAGTTCGAGGTTGTGCACGCCGGGAATGCCGAACACAGTGTCGATGCCGTTGGCGGCGAGTGTCTCGACAACGTAGCGTCCGACCGTCCACGGTGCTGCGCTCATGAAGTTGAAATCTTAGCACCGCACACGCACAGTGAGTGCGTGAAGTTCTCGCCCCTTGTCGATCGCATCAGCGGTGATGGCGCCGCCGCGTGGCTCACCCACTACCAAGCGGTGGCGGCGCGCGAGCGTGGTGAGGATGTGATCATCCTCAGCGTCGGTGATCCGGATCTTCACACCCCGGCGCCGGTGGTCGAGCACGCCATCAGGCAACTGCGCGCCGGCGACACCCACTACGTGCCGGCGGCCGGCCGCCTGGCACTGCGCCAGGCGATCGCACGCATGCACGCGGCGCGCTGCGCTCAGCCGGTGAGCGCGGACAACGTGGTATATCTGGCGGGCGCCCAGAACGCGCTGTTTGTCGCATCGCTGTGCGTGGCCGGTGCGGGTGATGAGGTCATCACCTTCGAGCCGCTGTACCCGACCTATCCTGCCACCATCGAAGTGTCGGGGGCACGCCTGGTGCGTGCGCCGGCCACTGCTAACTGGCGCCCGGATCTTTCCGCTCTCGAGCACCTCATCAGCCCGCGCACGCGGGCGATCCTTTGGGCGAGTCCGAACAATCCGAGCGGCGTCGTTTTGAGCGACAGCGAGCTTGAGGTCATCGCGCAACTGGCCACACGGCACGATCTGTGGCTCATCGCGGACGAGGTGTACGCCGGCCTTGCGCCGCTCGGGCGGGTGCCGAGTCTCGCCTCACGCCTGCCGGAGCGCGTGGTGAGCCTCGGCAGCCTTTCCAAGTCGCACGCCATGACCGGCTGGCGCGCCGGCTGGCTCATCGGGCCGCGCGAGCTTGCCCGGCACGCTGAGCACCTCGCGATGTGCATGCTGTTCGGGTTGCCGGGCTTCATCCAGGAGGCGGCCATCACCGCACTGGAGCTTGCACCCGAGGCCGAGGCGCGCGCGCGTGCGTACTGCGCCGTGCGTTACGAGCGTTTTGCGGCGGGTATCGGCGATATCGCGGCCTTGCAGGCCCTGCGCCCCGATGCCGGCATGTTCACGCTGATCGACGTGAGTGCCACCGGACTGTCGGGGGCTGAGTTCATGCGCGCGCTGTACGACTCGGAGCGCGTCTCGGTCATGGATGGCGCAGCGTTCGGGCAGGCCGCCGCGGGCTGTGTGCGGGTGTGCTTCGCCACCGATGAGGCCACCTTGGATGCGGCCTGCGAGCGGCTGCGGCGATTCTGCGCGCGGCGCCCGCCGCGGGCGCGCAGCTAGCGGCCGCCGGCGCCGGTTCTTCGCGTCTGCCGTCGCGCACGGCGCACAAAAAAATGCGGGGCGGCAAAGGCCGCCCCGCAAGCTTGGGCTCGGTCAGTCGTTCGCGTTGTTCAGGGCTCGAGTTGCTGCAGTGCGCGCAGCAGGTTGGCAACATCCGGTACCCCAAGACCTGTGGCCTGGTTGTAGCCGGGATGCGCATGCCAGTACCAGTTGTCGCCACGCGTGATGGCGCGCAGTGGCGCATTGTGGCCGTGGTACGCCGAGGGCGAGGCGGCGATGGAGTACAGCGCCGGGTTCAGCAGCCCGATGCGGTGGTGCAGCGCCTCCACGTACAGCGACGTGACGCCGTTCAACTGTGGGTCGACGAAGCTGGTGCCGCCATAGTAGGTCAGAATCGAAAACCCACTCACGTTTGAGGTGTAGTAGATCAGGTAGCCAGTATCAGGATCGCCGTTGAAGGAGACGTCCGGAACGTTGCGGCCGGGGAATCCTGCCTGCAGTCTCACCAGCTCGGTCACCGGCGGCGGGGTGAGCTGATATAGAGTCTGCCCGCGCACCGTGTCGGCCATTCCGGGCACGCCCCACTGATAGAACGGTCGGTCAAAATACAGGCTGACGCCGCCGCCGCTGCCGATCGGGTAGATGCCGCAGCTCACCGGGTCATCGCCGATCGATGCGCAGAAACCGATCAGGTAGTCCCAGCCCCAGGCCTGCTCCTGCGCGATATTCAGCTCATAGATCTGCACGCCGCTCGAGTTAAGGAAGGTCTGCGTGCCGGGCAGCGTGGTGGCGCCCGCAGCGGTGATGTAGCGCTGGGAACCCGGATCGTCTACCGACAGCACCGGGTTGAAGGTGGGCGGCGGGGCGCCCTCGCCGGGAAACGGCAGCGAGTTGGCCGAATCGTACGCACCGTAATCGCCCGATGAGGCGAACACGCTCTGCCCCTGCAGCGCCGCCTGGGCGAGGATGTCGTCCAGCGCCAGGAGAATCGAGGTCTGCTCGCCCCTGTACGTCACCGGACCCTGGTTGAGCTCGGGGGGCGCGGACGAAGTGTCGAACAGCTCCCACTCGCCCCAGCTGATCGAGACCGTGTCGGCGCGATCGGCGTCGATGGCGGTGGCGAACAGGTCGACTTCCCCCTGCGCGGTGTTGGGGGCTTCGTAGACCAGGATCTTGGCAGCCGGGGCGATGCCGCCGGACTGCTCCACGTCGAGCGTGGTTTCGACCGAGCCGGAGTCATCGCTCGGTGGACCGGAGCCGCCATCGATGAGCACCTGGGTAATGCGGTGCGGGTTGACGTGCAGGCCGATCGCACTCCAGTACGTGTACGCATCGCTCGGCGTGAAGCTGGCGAAGGTCATGATGGCCAGGGTGCGTCCCTGGCCGGTGAAGCCATCCTGGTAGAGCGGCGTCACGTCATAGTACTGCGCGAAGTCCACGACGGTCCAAAGTCCCGGGGCATCCGGGGTGTTGGGCGCGCTGCCGGTTTGCACCTTGGGCAGCTGCGCCGAGTGGCGCAGGTGCGGCGTCATGCGCGGCCGCGTATCCAGACCCAGCACCGCCTGCACGGAGCCGGCGATCCCGGCCGGCACATGCGCAGCGCCGAGCGGTGCGCGGAAACGATACGCCGGCGCAGCATCCGTCGCGGCCACAGCGAAGCTGTGCAGCTGCACGGCAAACGCGCGCTCGATCTGGGCGACGCTGCCGCTCACATGCAGCTGCCCGCTCGCCGACTGCGCGACCGAAAGACCCTGCGCTTCGAAGTTCTTGGTCACGGTAGCGATCGTCGCCTGCGTCGGGCCGAAGCGTTCCTGGAACTGCTGCGGCGTGAGAAACTGCCGGAACTCAGGCGCGCCGGGCGTATAGACGGACTCGATGAGTTTGTCGCGCGCATCCGGATTGCTCGGTTTCAGCGCGACGGTCACGGTCACCGTTGAATTCTCGGCGAACGCACTCGCGGGCCCGATATCCGTTGCGGCAACCGGTCCATGCGGATAAGGTGCCGCGCCCGCGCCGCTGACCAATGCAACGCCGACGGCTGCGAGCCAGGACTTGCTAGTTTTCATTGAAAATCCCCTTCGTTGTTGCCGCTATTCTTAGTGCGTGGCGGCGCAGCGACGATGCGCGCGCCGCTTAGGGTTTGCAAGAGGGGAAAAGCCCTTTTACATAAAGGGTGCAGCCGAGCTGGCGCCAGGGTCAGCCGCTTTGGCTGGCGATCGGCCGAGCGGGGCGGCGCCGGCCGCCCCGCTCATTGCAAGCCGTTTACCGTTTTGTTTCAGAAGCCGATATCGCGCAGCGCCTCGAGGAGATTGGCGACATCAGGCACGCCGACTCCCGAGGCCTGGTCGTAACCCGCCTGTGCGAACCAGTGCCAGTTGTCGCCGCTGGTGATATCGCGCAGCGGTCCGTTGCGCCCCGGGTAACCGCCGCTCTCGCGCACCAGCAGATACAGCGGAACATTGAGCAGTCCTACGCGATGGTGCGTCCCTTGCGCCAAAAGCGAGGTGACCCCGTTCAGCTGCGGGGCCGAGAAGCTGGTACCGCCCCAGAATGACTCAAAGGAAAAGCCGGACACGCTCGAGGTGTAGGCGATCAGATAGCCGGTCTGCGGATCGGCGTTGACCGAAAGGTCTGGCACGTTGCGTCCCGCAAATCCTGCCCGCAGCGATGCGATCAGCTGCGGGGGACTGGGTGGATCGGTGAAGATCAGCTTCTGGTGTGCCACGGTGTCGGCCATGCCCGGGATGCCCTGCTGATAGAAGGGGCGCGGGAAATAGATGCTCACGCCGCCACCACCCCCGCCGGGGAAGAGCCCGCAGGTGATGGCGACCGGAGGCGCGAAACCCTGTGCGACACAAAGCGGTTCCAGGTAATCCCAGCCCCAGGCACGCTCCTGTGGAATGTTGATGGTGAAGGTGACGCCGGGTGGCAGCGGGGCGCCGGTGTAGACCTGCTTGCCGGGCAGCGTGGTACCGCCCGCCGAGGTGATGAAGGGCTGTATGCCAGGATCGTCAACCGAAATGACGTTGCTGTAGCCGCTCGGCAGCTCGCCCACCTCATCCCACGCGCCGGCATCGCCCGCGGCGGCGAACAGGCTCTGCCCCTGCAACGCCGCCTGCAACAGCATATCGTTCATCGCCTCAAGAATGCTCGTCATCCTTCCGGTGACCGGGTTGGATACCGGGCCGTTGCCAAAGGGATTGGAGGAGTCGAACAGCTCCCACTCGCCCCAGCTGGTGGAGATCGTGTCCGCGGTGTTGGCATCGATCGCGGTCGCAAAGACGTCGATGAACGCCTGATTGGTATTAGGCGCCTCGTACACGATCATCTTGGCGCCCGGCGCGATGCCCCCGGACTGCTCGACGTCGAGGGTGGTCTCGAGCGAGCCGGAGTCATCGCTCGGCGGCCCCGAGCCGCCATCGACTTCTACTTCGGTGATGCGGTTGGCCGCCACGTTCAGGCCGAGCGAAGCCCAGTAGGCAAACGCATCGCTCGGGGTAAAGGCGGCGAGCGTGATGATGCCGATGGTGCGGCCGTGCCCGTTGATGCCCTGACGGTACAGCGGGTCGACGTTGTACACCTGCGCGAAATCCGCCACCGTCAGGAAGCCGAACGGATCGAGCGCGCCCTTGTTCTGCGCGCCGTGACTCGGTGATGGCGTTCGTGCCGCCTGGCGCGAGTGCGGGACCAGGCGTGGCTGCGTGTCGAGGCCGAAGAGCCCGTGCACGGAGTCTGCGATCGATGAGTCGAGCTGCGGCTCAGCGAGCGGCGAGCGGTACTGGTAGGCAGGCGTCGTGGCGGTAGCGGCCACCGCGTAGCTGTGCAGCTGCACGGCGAAGGCGCGCTCGATCGCGTCCGCGCTGCCCGTGACGCGCAGCTGCGCGGTCGCCGAACGCGTCACCTTGAGGCCAGCCGCCTCGAAGTAGCGGCTCACGCTCGCGATGGTGTCCGCACTCGGGCCGAATTGGTCGCGAAACTCCTGGGCGCTGAGGAACTGGTGATAGCGCGGGGAGCCCTGCGTGTAGAGCGATTCGAGCAGCTGCTCGAGCTGCTGCGGATGGTTCAGCTTCAGAGCGATCGTGACACTCATCGGCGCGCTGCGATCGCTGGCGGTCAGTGCGCCAAGATCAGCCGCAGCGGGTGTGCCGCCGTGGGGGTAGGGCGCGGCGTTCGCCGCCACCGCCGCTGCGAGCGCGCCGGCAAGCAGATACTTCTTGAATCTCATGGGGGACTCTCTTGCTTTTGCTTGTTATGCGGGCCAGTTCGGCTGGCCTTCGGGTGGCACAACGATGCGCGCCCGCGCACGGCAATGCAAGCCACAGACGGCCGCGCGGAACGCTCACAAGTAGAGCGTTCCGCGCCGCTGGCGCGATCTTTCGTGGCCCGCTCGGCTCGCGAAAAGCTAAGTCTTGGGCGGTATCGCCCCCTTCGGCGTGAGTTTGTCGATGGCCGCCGGCAGCACCTGCGAGAGTTTCGCCGCGACATCCTGCGGGCTCATGCCCGCCTTGGCCGCCAGCTGATCGAGCACGCCGGTGCCGAACACCTGGCTGACCTGTGCCGGGGAGATGGCCTGGTTCGGGCCGTTCGAGATCCAGGAGCGCGCAACCCCGCCGAGTCCCTGCTGCTCAAGCTGACTGACCACCCCCTGGATTCCGCCATGCTGCTGAATCAGGGAATTCACCACCGTGACCATTTCGGCCCCGACCACCCCGCCAATCAAACCGTCTAACAGACCCATGTTGTGCCCCGCTCCGCGTAGCCTTAGATCCCTGTGAGGCGCCATTGTCCTGCAGATCCACCGCGCGGCTCAAGCCAAATGCGCGCCGCCGCGCCGCGGCATTTGGGCAAGCCTCGTAACGGCGAGCGTCGGCCTCAACTGCCGTGCCGCCCCGGATCATCGCGAATCCGGGGCTTTTATTATATTATTACGGCGACATTAAAAAGATGCACGCCCGCCCGCGAGCCGCGCTGCCGCTGCTCGCGCCGCGCGTGAGGGTGGATGGACGCGAACATGAGACAGGTGCGCAGGCTCGGGCTGCTCGGTACCGGAGTCATCGGCGGAGGATGGGCGGCGCGCGCGCTGCACTTCGGCATCGACGTCGTGGCGGCCGATGTGAAACCGGAAATGGAGGAGTGGATACGCGGCGCCGTGGCCAACGCCGAAGGCGCGCTGGCACGGCTGACGTTTGCCCCGCTGCCGCCCAAGGGCAAGCTCTCCTTCACCACCGATCTCAACGCCATGGCGCGGCAGGTGGATTTCATCCAGGAAAACATTCCCGAACAGCTCGAGCTCAAGCAGCGGGTGCTGGCGGACGTGAGCCGGCATGCGCCGCCGGATGTCCTGATCGCCTCGAGCACCTCGGGTCTGATGCCATCCGACCTGCAGCGCGACATGCGCGCCCCCGAACGGTTCCTGGTGGCGCATCCCTTCAATCCGGTCTACCTGCTGCCGCTCGTGGAACTGGTCCCCGGCCGCCTGACCGCCTCAGCGGCCGTGGAGGCGGCGGCACGTTTCTTCACCTATATCGGCATGCATCCCCTGACGGTGCGCCGCGAGGTGCCCGGCCATCTCACCGATCGGCTGCAGGAGGCGCTGTGGCGCGAGATTCTGCACATGGTCAACGAGGATGTCGCCACCACCGGCGAACTGGATGACTCGATCGTGTACGGCCCGGGGCTGCGCTGGGCGGCGATGGGGACCAACCTGATTTACCACCTCGCCGGTGGTGAGACCGGGATGCGGCACATGCTGAAGCAGTTCGGACCGTGCCTGAAATGGCCCTGGACCAAGCTCGAGGCCCCCGAGCTCACCGAGTCGCTGATCGACAAGATGGTCGCGGGCACGCAAGAGCAGGCCGCGGGGCGCTCGATCCGCGAGCTCGAGCGGCTGCGCGATGACTACCTGGTCGCGATCCAGCAGGTCCTGCGGGAATACAACATCGGGGCCGGCGCGACCCTGCGCGCGCTCGAGGAACGCCTGTACGAGAGCGCCGCGGTTTCCGCCCGCGCGCAGGTGGCCGCCGCACGCGCCGGCGAGGGCTCCCGGCGCGGGCCGCTGCGACTGCTCCAGACCTACGTGCGGCCCGAGTGGATCGACTACAACGGGCACATGACCGACTCACGCTACCTGCAGGTGTTCGGCGATGCGACCGATGCCCTGTTCCGCTACGTCGGCATCGACGATGCCTACCGCAAGTCCGGGCGGGCCCTGTACACGGTGGAGTCGCTGGTCAGCCACAAGGCGCAGGCCCGTTCGCAGGAGCCGCTGTACGTGACGACGCAGCTGCTGGAAGTCGATGACAAGCGGGTGCGGCTGCTGCACAGCCTCTACCGCAGCCGCGACGATGTGCTGGTCGCCACCGCGCAGCAGCTCTACCTGCACGTGAGCACGCCGGCCGGCAAGGTCGCGCCGATGGATAGCGCGCTGCGCGAGCGCCTGGCCGCCCTGCAGGCGGCGGACGGCTAAAGGCAGCTGCAGTGCCGAAGATCGTCGATCACCAGCAGCGGCGCGATGAGATTGCCCTGGTCGCCTGCCGCGCCGTCGCGCGGCACGGCTTTGAGCAGGCCACCATCGTGCGCATTGCCCGCGAGGCCGGTTACACCACCGGCATGGTGGCGCACTACTTCGACACCAAGCAGGACATCATCGTCGCCGCGCTGCGCCTGATCTTAAGACGCATCGAGGAGCGGCTGACGCCCTCGAGCGATGGCCAGCCGCAGCTGCTGGCGCTCTTGACCGAGGCGCTGCCGGTCGATGAGACCCGTTACATCGAGTGCGCCTTCTATATCGCCTTCTGGGGTCAGGTACCGGCCGACCGGCGCTTAAAGCGCATCAATGCCTGGCTGCACCGCGAGTACTTACGCCTGTTCGAGCGCTGCTTGGCCCGCGGCTGGAGCGAATGGGTGCGCTGGCCGGCGGCGACGCGCGAGCACGTGCTGCGCTCGGTGATCACTTTCATCAATGGTGTCACCGCCAGCACGGTGGCGAACCGCGGCGACTGGCCGGCCGAGCGCCAGATCGGGCAGCTCGGCCTGCAGCTGGAACTGCTGCATGCCTGGGCAACGAGGGGAAAGCGATGGACTTTGCAGTCACCGAAGAACAGCAACTGATCATCGCCACCACGCGCGATTTCGTGCGCCACGAGCTGGTGCCGCATGAGCGCGAGGTCGAGGACAGCGGCGTCCTGCGCGAGGAGCTGTGGCGCGAGCTGCGGCAGAGGGCCATCGGCGCCGGGCTGTACGCGGCCAACATGCCGGCCGAGGTCGGCGGGGCGGGCCTGGATGCGGTGAGCTGGGTGCTCTACGAGAAGGAACTCGGACACACCAGCTACGCGCTGCAGTATTCCTGCGTCGCGCGCCCCTCCAACATCCTGCTGGCCTGCGCAGGCGAGCAGCGCGAGCGCTACCTGCTGCCGACCGTGCGCGGCGAGCGCGTCGAGTGTCTGGCGATGAGTGAACCGCAGGCGGGCTCGGATCTTCGCAGCATGAAGACCAGCGCGGTGGAGAAGGGCGGGGACTTCATCGTCAACGGCACCAAGCACTTCATCAGCCATGCCGACCACGCGGACTTCGTGATCCTGTTCGCCGTCACGGCCGAGGAGGAGACCCCGCGCGGCAAGCGCAGGCTCATGACCTCCTTCCTGGTCGACAAGGGCACCCCCGGGTTCGAGGTGCTGCCCGGCTACCGCAACGTCTCACACCGCGGTTATAACAACAGCATCCTCAAGTTCAGCGATTGCCGACTACCCAAGTCCGCGGTGCTCGGAACGGTGCATCAGGGCTTCGAGGTGGCGAACACCTGGCTCGGCGCGACCCGCCTGCAGGTGGCGGCGAACTGCCTCGGACGCGCCGAGCGCGCACTCGAGGCCGCCAAGCAGTGGGCGGTGGATCGCGTGCAGTTCGGCCAGCAGATCGGCAAGTTCCAGGGCGTCTCGTTCAAGCTGGCCGACATGGCCGTGGAGCTGCGCGCCGCGGAGCTTTTGACGCTGGAGGCCGCCTGGAAGCTCGAGCACAAGAGCGCCAGCGATGCCGACATGGCCATGGCCAAACTCAAGGCCACCGAAATGCTGGCGATGGTGGCGGATGAGGCGCTGCAGATTCACGGCGGCATGGGGCTGATGAGCGAGATGCCGCTCGAGCGCATCTGGCGTGACGCCAGGATCGAGCGCATCTGGGATGGCACCAGCGAGGTGCAGCGCCACATCATCTCGCGCGCGCTGCTGCGGCCGCTCGGCGGTTAGCGCGCGCGCGGCGCGCGCCGCCCCGCCGGGCTCATTTGCCTTTCCAGAGCGGCTTTCTCTTTTCCGAGAACGCGCGCGCCCCCTCCAAGAGGTCCTCCGAGCGCAGCACCTTCTGCACGGCGGCCAGGCTGTCGTGCAGCTCGAAGGCTGGGTGCTCCGCGACCATCTCCGTGTGCCGCAGCAGCTGCTTGATCGCCGGAAAGAGTAACGGGGGCCCTTCGAGAAGCTGCTGCGCGATCTCGCGTGCCTTGACCATGGCCTCACCCTTGGGCACGACGTGGTTGGCGAGTCCCCAGTGCTTGGCTTCTGCGGCATCCATCCAGCGCCCCGTCATCAGGAATTCGACCGCGACGTGATAGGGGATGCGCCGGCGCAGCTTGATGGTGCCGGCATCGGCCAGCACGCCGACCTTGATCTCGGGCAGGGCAAATTTGGCGTGCTCCTCCATGACGATGATGTCCGTCCCCAGCACCAGCTCGAAGCCCCCGCCGCAGGCGATGCCGTTGACGGCCGCGATCAAGGGCTTGTCGAGGTTGCGCGGATGATTGAGGCCGCCGAATCCGCCCACTCCCCAGTCAGAGTCGGACACCTCCCCGTCGGCGGCGGCTTTCAGGTCCCAGCCCGGTGAGAAAAAGCGCTCGCCGGCACCGGTCACGATCGCCACCCGCAGCGCCGGGTCGTCGCGAAACGCGCTGAAGACCTCGTTCAGTCGCCGGCTCGTCGCAAGATCGATGGCATTGGCCTTCGGGCGATCGAGGGTGATCTCCAGGACCGCGCCGTTGGTTGCGATCCTAATGCCGTCGGACATAAATGCTCCTTACACCAGGCGAATCAAGGCATCGACCGCCACGGCGCCCAGACCCTGCGGGCGCACGATGACCGGATTGAGGTCGAGCTCGGCGAGCCGCTCGAGGTTGGCGCAAGCGTAGCGCGTGCAGGCGAGCGCCGTCTCGATGAGGGCTGCGACATCCCCCGCCGGGCGGCCGCGATAGCCGCCCAGGAGCTTCGCCACCCGAAGCCTGCCGAGGGCGGCGCGGATCACGGGGGCGCTGAAGGGTGGCAGCAGCGTGACGCTGTCGCGCAGCAGCTCGGTCAGCACGCCACCGGCGCCGAGCACCAGCAGTTGGCCGAATTGCGCATCGACCGTCATGCCGACCAGGATCTCCGCGACCCCGTCGCTGATCATCTCTTCGACCAGTACCGTGTCGGACAGCGCGCGCAGCCGCTCGGCCGCGGCGGCGGCCGCTTCAGGCGTGCGCACGTTGAGTACCACGCCGCCCACGTCGGATTTGTGTTCAAGCGTCGCCGACGCCGCTTTCATCACCACCGGAAAGCCGAGCGCGCTGGCCGCACTCACCGCATCGCTCACCGCCACCAGGCGCGCGCGCGGCACCGGCACGCCAAAGGCGGCGAGTGCCTGCTTGGCCTCGTGTTCGCCGAGCGCCCGGGCAGCTTGTGGGGGGACACGCGGCCGGCGCAGTTCCACACCGCTCGCGCGCCGCCACGCCTCGCCGACCGTGCCGGCCAGATCGAGCGCTTCGAGCGCCTCGCGCTGGCCCTGCAGCGGCACGATGCCGGCGGCGAGACATTTCTCGCGCGTCGCGCGCGAGAGCGACTCGGGCAGCGAGGAGAGCACCGCCGCGCGGCTTTCGGCCCCTGGCAGCGCCGCGGCAAACTCCTCGATCGCGCGCACGTAGGTGGAGTCATCGGCACCGGCGGGCGGGCAGTCGAGCAGGAACGCGACCGCATCGAAGCCCGAGCGCAGCGCCACACTGAACATGGCCCGCTGGCGCGGGTAGTCGAACCACACGTGCGTATGGAAATCGAACGGGTTCGAGATATGCACGCGGTCCGAGAGGATCTCGCGCAGACTCACCGCCGCCTCGGCCGGGATCGGTGCGAAGTCAAGTCCGAGATGGCGGCCCGAATCGGCGGTCATCGCCATGTCGCCGCCCGAGGCGCCCATGGCGAGTACGCGCCGGCCGCGAAGTGGCCCACCGGCGTGGAAGATCTTCAGGGTCTCGCACAGGGTGGCGAGGGTCTCGCAGCGCGCGATGCCGGCCTGGGCGCACAAAGCGTCGAAGGCCGCATCGGCTCCGGACAGTGCGCCGGTGTGGGTGCGCACCGTGCGGCTGGCCGCCTCCGTGCGCCCGGCCTTGATCAGCGCGATCGGCTTGCCGGCGCTTTGCGCGCGGGCGGCCGCCTGCGCGAAGCGCGCCATGTCGCGCACTCCCTCAAGGTACAGCCCGATCGCCGTGACGCGCGCATCGGCGCACATGATCTCGATCAGATCCTCGGCGGCGAGGCGCGTCTGGTTGCCGACCGTGAGCACGCAGCCGATCGGCAGCGATCGATCGTTGTACAGCAGGTTCAGCGCCAGCGTGCCACTCTGGCAGATGAGCGCGACGCCGCGCTCGCGGCGCTCACCGACCACCTGGTCGGGCCAAAGCGCGGCGCCGTCGAAGAAATTGACGAAGCCATAGCAGTTCGGGCCGAAGAAGGGCAGCTCGCCGGAGCTGGCGAGCAGCTCCTGCGTCAGCCGGCGGCCCTCGTCCGTGGCGGTCTCGGAGAAGCCGGCCGCAAAGCACACGAAGCCGCCGGCCCCGCGCCGGGCCAGCGCGGCGGCGATGGCCGGCACCTCGCGATTGGGGGCGGCAATGAAGGCTGCATCCGGCGCTGCCGGCAACTCATCCACCGAGCGGAAATAGTGCTGTGCGGCGCTGGAGGGTCGCACGGGGTGGATGCGCCACAGCTGCCCCTGATAGCCGATCACCCGGCTGGCCGCGTGCGCCGCGTCCGCCCAGGCGCCTCCGATCAGGGCGACGCTGCGCGGTGCGAGCAGGCGCTGCAGCGCGTGCGCGTTCATGGCGCCCGAGGCGGGCGCAATTCGATGCGTCGCGAGCCCGGGCCCACCGCCTCGAGTCCCTCGCTCGCGCTGCGCAGCTGCGCCAGCGCCGCGCTCACCTCGGCGGGGAGGGGCGCGCTGGCGACCGTTGCGCCCGCCTGACGCACGTGCAGCAGCATCACTTCCGCCGTGGCCGCCACCGCCGCTTGCCCGGCCCGCAGGATCTCGAACGCCGCGTGGATGCGCTTGTGATCGGCGCCGGCGATGCGCACCCTGACCACGGCCGTGTCGGACGCTTTCACTTCCTGCAGGAAATGCAGGTGCATCTCGAGGGTGTAGAGGGTGCAGCCGGTGCGCGAGCGGTAAGCGGCATCGAGGCCGACGCGATCCATGAGGGCATCGGTCGCCTCACTCACGATCAAAGCGTAGTAGGCATCGCGCAGGTGGCCGTTGTAGTCGATCCACTGCGGCCGGATCGGGGTCTCGTAGAGGGGGATGCCGGCCACGTTCAGTTGAGCCGCAGCCGCTCGCGCGCCTGGGCCGGGGAGACGATCCGTGCCCCCATGGCCTCCACGATGGTGCGCGCCTTCTCCACCAGCTGCGCGTTACTGGCATACACCCCGCGCGACAGGTAGAGATTGTCCTCAAGACCGACGCGGACGTTGCCGCCGAGCAGCACCGACTGCGCCACCCACGGCATCTGCATGCGGCTCACGGCAAAGGAGCTCCACACGCACTCGGGCGGCAGCGTGCCGACCATGGCCAGCAGGTGGCCGACATCCGCTGGCACCCCGTAGGCGATGCCGGTGCACAGCTGGATCATGGCCGGAGCCGGAATGAGCCCCTCTTTGACCATCTGTCTGACGAACCAGAGGTTGCCGGTATCAAAGACCTCCAGTTCAACCTTCACCCCGAGGTCCTTGAGGATCGCCGCGCCCTGGCGGCAGTAGTCGGGCGTGGAGATGTAGGCACGGTTGCCGTCGCCGAAGTTCAGGGTGCCGCAGTCGAGCGTGGCGATGTCCGGCCGATACAGCCCCTCGCCGCACAGCTCGATCACGTGCCGCATGCGCTCCTCCTGGCTGACAAAATCGGTGCCCGGGGCGGGCGTATCCTTGAGGCCCTGGCGCCCGATACAGATATAGCCCCCCATGCCGCAGGTCAGATTGACCAGCACGTCGACCTTGCTCTCGCGGATGCGTTGGACGACTTCGCGGTAGTGGCGCGTGGCCATGCTGAACTCGCCGGTCTCAGGGTCGCGCACGTGAATGTGCACGATAGCGGCCCCGGCGCGCGCGGCCTCGACCGCGGAAGCTGCGATCTGCTCGGGCGTGATGGGGCAGTGCGGGCTCTTGGTAACCTTGGAGTCGTCGCCCGTGATGGCGCAGGTGATGATGACGTCGGAGTTCATGGGGTGCTCTCTCGTCGCGCGTGCGCGCACGGCAGGTAATATTATGGCTATAATAATATAACGTGGCGGCAGCGCGCGGCAAGCCGCGCGCCCCGGGTCTTAAGGTCTCACGGTCTTCGCAAAAGAATTCAGGAGACGGCTCATGCAGACGCAGTTGTTGATCGGCGGGCGGCTGGTTAGCGGGGAGGGGGTGGCCGAGGCGGTGCTCGATGCGGCCAGCGGTGAGAAGATCGCCGCGGTCCCGGAAGCCTCGCTTGAGCAGGTGAACGCGGCCGTCATGGCGGCCGAGGCGGCCTTCCCCGGCTGGGCGCGCATCGTTCCTCGGGATCGCGCCAGCCTGCTGCTGCGCATCGCTGATCATATCGACGCCGAGGCCCCCGCCTACGCGGCGCTCGAATCGCGCAACACCGGCAAGCCTCTCGCCGCGATGCTGGCCGATGAGCTGCCCTCGATCGCCGACGTGTTCCGCTTCTTCGCCGGGATCTGCCGCTCCCCGCAGGGGCTGGCAGCGGGCGAGTATCTGCCCGGTCACACCAGCATGATTCGCCGCGACCCGGTCGGCGTGGTCGGCTCGATCGCACCCTGGAACTATCCTTTGATGATGGCGGCCTGGAAGATCGCGCCGGCCATTGCGGCCGGCAACACCATGGTGCTCAAGCCCTCGGAGCTGACCCCGCTCACGCTCCTCAAGCTTGCCGCGGCGCTCGCGGACATCCTCCCCGCCGGGGTGGTGAACATCATCTGCGGGCGCGGCGATCCGGTCGGCAGTACCCTCATCGCCCACGAGCGCGTGCGCATGGTGTCACTGACCGGCTCGGTGGCGACCGGGCAGAAGGTGCTGGCGGCCGCCGCCGGCAACCTCAAGCGCACGCATCTGGAGCTGGGTGGCAAGGCGCCGGTGATCGTATTCGATGATGCGGATCTTGAGACGGTGGTCCAGGGCGTGCGCACCTTTGGTTACTACAACGCCGGGCAGGACTGCACGGCCGCCTGCCGCCTGTATGCCGGCAGCAGGATCTACGAGCGGCTGGTCGCAGACCTCACCAGCGCGGTGCGCACCATCAAGGTCGGTACGCAGCAGCAGGCGGGCGTGGAGATGGGTCCTTTGATCTCGCGCACCCAGCGCGAGCGCGTCGCGGCCATGGTGGAGCGCGCCGCGGGCAGCCCGCACGTGCAGGTCACCACCGGCGGCAAGATGCGCGCGGGCAGCGGCTTTTTCTACGAACCCACGGTGGTCGCCGGCGCCCGCCAGGCCGATGAGATCGTGCAGCGCGAGGTGTTCGGGCCGGTCGTGTCGGTGACGCCCTTCAGCGATACCGAGGAAGCGATCCGCTGGGCCAATGACTCCGAATATGGACTGGCCTCCTCGGTGTGGACCCGTGATGTTTCGCGCGCGATGCAGGTCGCCGCGCAGCTGCAGTACGGCGCCACCTGGATCAACACTCACTTCGCCGGTGCCAGCGAGATGCCGCATGGCGGCTTCAAGCGCTCAGGATACGGCAAGGATCTGTCGGTCTATGCGCTCGAGGATTACACCGTCGTGCGCCACGTCATGGTGAAGCTATAGCTACCCGCCCTTCTTTCCCGGCTTGTGCTGCCGGTGCCGCGGTGGCGCTCGTGGCGGCCGCGCTGCTTAGCGCCTGCGGCGCCCCTTCGCAGGGCGCAGCGTCGCCGCGCGCCGAGGAGAAGGAGCTGCACATCTACAACTGGGCGGACTACATCGCCAAGGACACCATCGCAAACTTCGAGGCCGCCACGGGCATCAAGGTCGTCTACGACACCTACGATGCGGATGAGACGCTCGAGGCGAAGATGATGGCAGGGGACTCGGGCTACGACGTCGTCAGCACCTCGACCGATTTCTTCAGCCGCCAGATCAAGGCCGGCATCTACCGCCCGCTCGACAGGTCACTGCTGCCGAACTGGAAGAACCTCGACCCGCACGCGCTCACCGTCGAGGCGGGCGCGGATCCGGGCAATCGCTATGCGATGCCGTACCTGCGCCACGTCAACGGTTTTGCCTACAACGTCGACATGATCCGCGCGCGCATGCCCGATGCGCCGGTCGACAGCCTCGACCTGATCTTCAAGCCCGACGTGATCAAGCACTTCGCCGACTGCGGCGTCACCTTCCTCGACCAGCCGGAGGATGTGCTGCAGCTGGCCCTGAACTACCTGCACCTGGATCCCAACAGCAAGCGGCCCGAGGATTACCGTCAGGCCGAGAAGCTGCTGCTGGCGGTGCGGCCCTACATCCGTGCCTTCGATTCGACCGAGTACATGAACGGACTCGCCAATGGCGAGTTCTGCATCTCGATGTCGTGGTCGGGGGACTACGCCACCTCGCGGGCGCGGGCCAAGGCGGCCGGCGTCACGGTGAATCTTGCCTTCACCGTGCCCAAGGAGGGCGCCAATGCCTCCTTCGATGCCCTGCTGATCCCGGCGGACGCGCGTCATCCGCTCGCCGCGCACAAGTTCCTCAACTACATTCTGCAACCGCGCGTGATCGCGCAGATCACCAACGAGCTTCACTACGCCAACGACAATCTGGCCGCCAACGCCTACATCGACCCGCAGATCCTGAATGATCCGGCGATCTACCCCTCGGAGCAGGTGGAGGCGCGGCTTTACGAGGCGGTCGAGGCGGATCCTGCGCTCGAGCGGCTGCGTACGCGCACCTGGACGCGCGTCAAGACCGATCTGTAGGGCGGCAGCGGCGCTTCAGCGCCCGGCGAGCTGCACCTCGAGCGCGCGGCGCCGATCGCTGCGCGCCATCAGCCAGCCGGCGACGATGACGCACACGCCCACCCCGCACACGATGAGGCTCGCCAGCGCGTTCACATCGGGGCTCACCCCGAGCTTCACCTTGGAATAGATCACCATCGGCAGGGTGCTGGCGCCAGGACCTGCGACGAAGCTCGAGATCACCAGATCATCCAGGGACAGCGTGAAGCACAGCAGCCAGCTCGAGATAATCGCCGGCGCGATGATCGGCAGGGTGATCTCGAGGAAGGCGCGCGCGGGACCCGCGCCGAGGTCCATGGCCGCCTCCTCGAGCGAGCGGTCGGCGCTCTGCAGGCGCGACTGCACCGTAATGGTCACGTAGGCGGTGCAGAAGGTGACGTGCGAGATCACGATGGTGGTGAAGCCGCGGTGCGGCCAGGCGAACAGCTGCATCATCGACACGAACAACAAAAGCTGGGTGATCCCGGTGATGATCTCCGGCATGACCAGCGGCGCGTTCACCATGCCGGTCAGCAGCAGCCGCCCGCGAAAGCGGGCGAAGCGCACCAGCGCGATCGCGGCCAGGGTGCCGAGCACCACCGCACCGCTCGAGGCGGTGACCGCGACCTCGAGCGACAACAGCGCCGCCTCCAGCAGCTGGCGATTGTGCAAAAGCTGCGTATACCAGGTCGTCGAGAAGCCGCCCCACACGTTCACCAGCGGCGAGGCGTTGAAGGAAAAGCCGATCAGCACCAGGATCGGCAGGTACAGCAGCGCGATGCCGAAGAACAGCACCGACAGCAGAACCGCGTTGGAGCGATTTTCCATGGCGCCGCCTTCTAAGCCTCGAGCTGGCGCACGTTGTAGTACTGGTAGATGGCGATGGGTCCGGCCAACAGCAGCAGGAAGGCGATCGCCACGGCCGAGGCCACCGGCCAGTCGTGGTTGCCGAAGAATTCGTCCCACAGCACCCGTCCGATCATGAGGTTGTTGGGGCCGCCCAGGAGCGAGGGAATCACGAACTCGCCGACCGCCGGAATGAATACCAGCATGGAGCCGGCGATCATGCCCGGCACCGACAGCGGCAGGGTGATGTCGAGGAAGGCGCGCCGCGGCGTACTGCCAAGATCGGCGGCCGCTTCCAGCAGCGTGGTATCGAGCTTTTCCAGCGTCGCAAACAACGGCAGCACCATGAACGGCAGGTAGGAATAGATGATGCCCAGGTACACCGCAAGGCTGGTGCGCATGATGCGCAGCGGGTGGCTGATGAGCCCCAGGTGCAAAAGGATCGTGTTGAGGAAGCCGTTGTCGCGGATGATGCCCTCCAAGGCATACACGCGCAGCAGGAACGAGGTCCAGAACGGCAGCATGATCACGAGCAGCAGCAGTCCCTGCGCGGATTTGGGGCTGCGCGCGATGGCGTAGGCCATCGGGTAGCCGAGCAGCAGACAGATCAGGGTTGAAAAGAACGCCGTGCGCAGCGAATACAGGTACGCCACCCCGTACACCTCATCGGTCAGCAGGTAGCGATAGTTGCCGAGGCTCACCGCCAGGCGCAGGTGATGGTCGGCCGTGAAGGAGATGACATCGGTGAACGGCGGCACGCGCGGGGCGGCCTCCGCAAAGCTGATCTTGAAGGCAAAGGCGAACGGAATCAGGAAGAATACGGTCAGGAAGATCAGCGGCGGCAGGATGATGAGCCAGCGCCCGGAACCCCAGGTTGTTTTCATGATGTGCGTTGCGGCTGTGCCCGGGACACTATTGTGCGCGATAAACTCACGGCCCGTACAGTGAGCGCGGTGGGTCGAGTGCCGAGCAGGCGCGCAGCAGCTGAGGTTCGCGAAGTGCCGGCGGTGGGCGAGGGCGGTTCGCGCATCCGCCGCCGCCAGCGCCAGCGCCTGATCGATGCGTGCATCTCGGCGCTGCACATGTACGGCCCCTCGCGCACCACCGTCGAGAAGGTCGTGGCGCTCGCCGACCTCTCCCCGGGCATCGTGCGCTTCTACTTCGACTCGAAGGCGGCCATGCTGGTGGCCTCGCTCGAGTACCTGGCCGCCGAGTTCGAGGAGCGGGTGATGGTCCCCGTCGCGCGCCTCAAGGCCACCCCCGTGCAGGCGCTGCGCCTGCTGGTCGAGCTGTACCTCGATGCGGACATCGCCAGTCCGCGCAAGGTATCGGTGTGGTATGCGTTCTGGGGCGAGGCCAGTTCGCGCCAGGAATACCAGGATATCTGCGGCAAGAAGGACGAGGAATTCGCCGTGCTGGTACGCGAGCTGACGGAGCGGCTGATCGCCGAGCGCAGCGCAGAGCACCTCGATGCCGACGGTGTTGCGCTCGGCCTGATCGGCGTGCTCGAGGTGCTGTGGCAGGGCATCGCCTTCCAGAGCGAAGCCAACATCGATCGCTCGGTCGCGGTGGAGCGCGCGCTGAAGTTCCTGCGCTCGGTGTTTCCGGGCGAGTTTCTCGAGCGCGCGTCCGCGGCCGCGCGCCCCGCCGGCGCCGCGGCGGGCACCCGGCTGCCGGCCCGCGCCTACTCGGATCCGACCCTGCTCGCGGCCGAGCGCGAGCAGCTGCTGCGGCCGGCCTGGCAGCTGCTCGGGCACGAGGCGGAGCTCGGCACGGCCGGGGACTTCCTCACCGGTGATCTGGCCGGCGAGCGTGCCGTGGTGCTAAGGGGCGAGCGGGGTCGGCTGCACGTATTCCGTAACACCTGCCGGCGCCGCCCGCATGCGCTGCTGGCACCGCGCCGCGGCCACCTGCGCAGCGCCATTCACTGCGCCTCGCACTCGCTGACCTACAGCTTCGACGGACGGCTGGTGGCCGGCGCCACGCCCGGTGACCTCGCTCCCCTTGAGATGACGCGCCTCGGCCCTTTGATCCTGGCGCGCTCAAGCAGCGCTGCGGCGGCTGCCCACACTGCGCACGCACCCTGGGAGGCCTTCAGCGCTCTCGTGCCGCGCGCGGTGAGCGACCTTGAGGTGGATGCGGACTGGAAGATCATCGTCGAACAATGGCTCGAGAGCCCACAGACGCCACAGCATTTCGTGAAGCCGAATCTGCTGCTCGATATCCGCCCGGAAGGGGCGCTGATCCTGCAGGTGGCCCCGATCGCCCCCGGCCGCAGCCGCATCCGGCGCTTCGATTTCGCGCCGCGGCAGCTGCCCGGCAAGGGCGCGGGGCGCGCGCCACGCGAGGCCTGGCAACGCCGCGCCGGCGCCTGGCTTCGCCAGCAGATCGAGCTCGCCGAGTCGACGCAGGCGGGACTTTCGGGCGCGGCGGAGGAGTCCGCGGAGAACGGCTCCCTGCCGGCGCAGCTTGCCGAGTTTCGCGCCGCCATCGGCGCCTTGCTGCACGCGCAAGCGGCGACGCCGGCGCCCTGAAGCGGGGCGATCCTAGGCGAAGCGCGCCGGCGCCTCGGGCAGGCGGGTCTCGGGGATGCGCGCGCGCAGCTGCTCGTGGAATTCGAGCATGCAGTTTTCCAGCCGTGACAAAGGTCCCGGCTGGTAACTGCTGGAGGCGAGCCCGCGCTGCACGCGCGTGCAGAGGAACTTATCCTCGCCCTGCACCTGGCGATTGATGCGCGCGCCGAGGTAACGAAGGATGCGCATCTCGCGCCGTTCGTCCGGCAGGGCGAAGCAGGCGCCGCGGATGGTGCACTTGCCCGGGCCGCGCGGCAGCACCTGGAAGAAGTCCATCTGCTCGGGAAACACATCGATCCCGAGGTTGGGCAGCATGCTGTAGAAGGCCCAGCGACGGCGGTGATCCTCGGGAAGATCCGTCCGCGCCACCCGCCCGACCAGTGTCTGATAGAAGCGCTCGCTCCAGCGTGAGGAGGGCCGCTCGCGCATCCAGCTGTGACCGCGCGCCACGCCGCTCGGCAGGTTGCGCTGGTCATCGTAGTCGGGCGTGAACATGCGATACAGGCCCGGATGGCCGATCGGCACGTGGTAGGACTCGAGGTAGTTGTCCATCGCGACTTTCCAGTCGCAGTCCCAGTGTTCGAGGTACATGCGGCCCACTGGCTGCATGTCCTGAAAGCGGTGCGGGGCGAACTCCGCGGCCACCCCCGCCCAGATCTCCTCGAGCGGCGGCGGATTGGCGCTAAGGCTCATCCACACGAAGCCGAACAGCACCTGCGAGCGCACTTCCTTCAGACCCAGCTGCGCGCGATCGAGCGCGGGAAAGGTCTCGCGCGCGGTCATGCCGAGCAGCTCCCCGCTCAGGCGATAGGACCAGCCGTGATAGGGGCAGCTGATGGCGCCCGGGCAGTTGCCCTCGCCCTCGAGGATGCGCGCGCCGCGATGGCGGCACACGTTGTGGTACGCGCGGATCTCACCCTGCGAGGTGCGCACGGCAACCACGCTGTCGGGGCCCATGTCGAGCGTGACGAAATCCCCGGGCTTGGCAATGGAGTTCACGTGACACACGATCTGCCAGCTCGGCTTCAACAGCCGCTCGTATTCCAGGCGTGTCATTTCCGGGTGGTTGTAGACCCAGGCCGGCAGCGCGCGCGCAATCGGCGCAGTGACGGACTCGACCGGGCGGGCGACTGTCGCGTTCATGGGGGTTCCCCGGCTTGGACGTAAATGGGTCTGCGGATTCTACCCCAAAAAACTATATGAGCATATAGACGGCGCATGCGCCCGATGGTACCTTGCCGTATCTGCTGCGAATTTTCCCTTTCCCGACAGGGCGCCGTCATGTCAAGAACGCTCACCCGCAATCATGAACACTACCAGCGCGCGCTCAAGCGCCTGCCGCTGGGGGTCGCCTCCAACTTCCGCTTCTGGGGCGAGGATCGCACGATCTACGTGAAAAGCGGGCGTGGCGCTCGCATCACCGATCTCGACGGCAACGTGTATGTCGACTACCGGATGGGCTATGGGCCGGCGATCCTCGGCTACGCGGACGCGCGCGTGGATGCGGCGGCGCGTGAGGGCATGGAAGTCGGCGGCGTGTTCGCGCTGTCTACCGAGCGGGAATACAAAGTTGCCGAGCGCATCGCGCAGATGGTGCCGGCGGCTGAACTGGTGCGCTTCTCCAACTCCGGCACCGAGGCGGTCATGGCGGCGCTGCGACTGGCGCGCGCCTACACCAAGAAGGACAACTACGTCATTCTCGAGGGCAGCTATCACGGCCTGTTCGATGCGGCCATGTGGTACACCCCGATGGAGAAATGGTCACAGGTCGGCGACCCGGTGGTGGTGCCCTACAGCGAGGGCGTGCCGCTCGCCACCCGCAATTTCGCGCACTTCGTGCAGGCCAACGATGCCAACCAGCTCGAAGACGTGCTCAAGCGCCACGGACACTCGATCGCCTGCCTGCTGATTGAGCCGATCATGGGCAATTGCCTCGGCATCGCCGCGGAACCCTCGTACGTGCGCGCCGCACGCGAGCTGTGTGACCGCTACGGCGTGGTGCTGATCATCGATGAGGTGAAGACCGGGTTTCGCGTGGCGCGCGGCGGCGTGCAGGAACTGTACGGCGTACGTGCGGACCTGTGCACCTTTGCCAAGGCGCTGGCCAATGGCTACCCGATCTCAGTCCTCGCAGGGCGTGAGGAGATCATGCGCAAGCTCGGCAAGGGCGTGGCACACGGCGGCACCTACACCGCCCACCCGGTGTCGCTGGCGGCCGCGGAGAAGACTCTGGAGATCCTCGCCGAGACCGATGCGCTCGAGCGCGTCGCCGCTTACGGCACGCGCCTGCGCACCGGCAAGAGCGCGATCCTCAAGTCGCGCGGTATCGCGCACAGCTTCGTCGGCCACCCCTCCATGAGCGGTCTTTACTTCGCCCACGAGCCGCCGCGCACCTATCGCGACTGGAAGGGCAGCGACTACACCTTCTACGACGCCGTGGCCAAGGTGCTGCACGATCAGTGCATCCTGTGCGAGCCGGACTCGCGTGAGCCGTGGTTCATGTCCGCCGCGCACGATGACTCGTGTCTGAAGGACACCCTCGCTGCGTTCGAGGTGGCGATCGACCACACGCTCAATTCTCTGGGAACGACGCGCCGGATGCCTGCCTGAGCCTGCCCGGGAATTAGGCGTTCCGCATGAGCAGCCAAGCCGCCAACCGCTATGACGCGATCATCGTCGGCGCGGGGCACAACGGCCTGGTGAATGCCTGCTACCTGGCGCGTGCCGGTCTTAAGGTGCTGGTGCTCGAGCGCAATCCCTACGTCGGCGGGGCGGCGGTGAGCCGCAGCCTCTACGAGGGCTTCACCTACTCGAACTGCTCGTACGTGTGCAGCCTGTTGCGCACCGAGATCATCCGCGCCCTCGAGCTGCCCAGTTACGGACTGCAGATCATCCCCTACGAGGGCGGCTGCACCATGATGCGCGACGGCGGGCACCTCGCCGTTTACGACAACCACGACGCCATGCGTCGCGAGATCGCGCGCCACTCGCGCAACGACGCGGAGGCCTACGACCGCTACGTGCGCGACATGCTGCGCCACTGCCGCTTCATCAAACCGCTGCTGCTGCGCGAGCCGCCGGATCCGACCTCCTTCAGGCCGCGCGACCTCGGCGAGCTTTGGTTCCTGGCCAAGCATTTCCACAAGCTCGGTGAGGCGCGCATGTACGACACGCTGCGCTTCTTCACCATGAGCTGCGCGGACATGCTGGAGGAGTATTTCGAGAGCGAGATCGTCAAGGCGCACCTGAGCGGCAGTTCCATCATCGGCACGGCGCTGGGACCGCGCTCGCCCGGCTCCGCCTACGTGCTGCTGCACCACTACATGGGCAGCATCGACGGTGCGGTGGGTGCGTGGGGCTTTGCGCGCGGCGGCATGGGCGCCATCACCCAGGCGCTCGCGGCGTCGCTCAAGGCAAGCGGTGGCAGCGTGCGCGAAAGTGCGCCGGTCAGGCAGATCCTGGTACGCAATGGGCGCGCCACCGGTGTCGTGCTCGAGGACGGCGAGGAGATCTTAGCGCGCATCGTCGTGTCCAACCTCGACGTGAAGCGCACCTTTCTGAAGACCGTGGCGAGCGAGCACCTGCCGCCGCAGTTTCTCGAGCAGGTGCGCCGCTTCAAGATCCGCGGCTCCTCGGGCAAGCTCAACATCGCGCTCGACGGCCTGCCGCACTTTCCCTCGATCCCGCAAGGCTCTCCGGCCATCCGTGGCGACCTGCACATCACCGACACGCTCGATATGGTCGAGCGCGCCTACGATGACTGGAAAGAGGGGCGCTGGTCGCGCTCGCCGTACGTCGACATGCTGATTCCGACCCAGATCGATCCGACCATGGCCCCGGACGGCAAGCACTACATGTCGGTGTTCGTGCAGTACTGCCCCTACCAGCTGGCCGACGGGGAGTGGACGGCCGCGAAGCGCCAGGCCTTCGGCAACACGGTGATCGATGCGATCGCGCGGCACAGCCCGAACTTCAAGGATCTGATCCTGCACGCGGAGATCCGCACGCCCCAGGATATCGAGAATGAAGTCGGGCTCACCGAGGGCAACATCTTCCAGGGCGAGCTGACCTTCGATCAGCTGATGTTCAACCGCCCGGTACCCGGCTACGCGCAGTACCGCGCGCCGGTGCGCGGCATGTACATGTGCGGCTCCAGCACCCATCCGGGTGGTGGCGTCATGGGTGCGCCGGGGGCCAACTCGGCGGGCGCCATCCTGCGCGATCTGGGGCGGGCGGCGTGAACGCTCCGGCCCGCGCGCGCTACGACAGCATCGTCGTCGGCGGCGGGCACAACGGGCTGGTGTGCGCGGCCTACCTCGCCCGCGGCGGCCGCAAGGTGCTGGTGCTCGAGGCGGCCGAGCGGTTAGGCGGCGCTGCCGTCACGCGTGAGTTCGCGCCCGGATTTTCGGTCTCCGCCTGCGCACACCTGCTGCATCTGATGCCGCCGACGCTGTTCCGGGAGCTCGGGCTCGCGGCGCACGGACTTAAGCTTGCGGCCGAGAAGCTGCCCACGGTGGCGCTCGCGCAGGATTCGCATCACCTCACTCTCGGGCCGGCCGAGTCGGCGCTGCTCGCCGAGCGATCCGGGAGGGATGCGACCGCACTCACCGAGTGGCGTGCGCTGCTGAAGCGACTCTCGCGGGCGCTCCATCCGCTGCTCGCCGCCACCCCGCCGCGGCTCGGCACCGAGGCGTGGAGCGATCGCGCGGCTTTGCTCGGACTTGGCTGGCGGATCCGGCGTCTGGGCCGTGCCGATATGCGCGAGCTGCTGCACATCGGCGGCATGTGCGTGCACGACCTGCTCGAGGATCGCTTCAGTCTGCCGCTCCTCAAGGGCGCGCTGGCGCTGGATGCGGTGCTGGGGACCAACTACGGTCCGCGCTCTCCGGGCACGGTGATGTCACTTCTTTACCGCGTCGCCGCCTCACAGGGCGCCGACACGCTGTCCGTGCCGCACGGCGGCCTCGGCGCGCTCGCCGAGGCGCTCGCCAATGCGGCGCGCGCGGCCGGCGCCACCCTGCGCACCGGCGCCCCGGTGGAGCGCATCACGGTGCGCGAGGATCGCGTGACCGGAGTGGTGCTGTCCTCGGGCGAAGAGATCGCCGCGGAGAACGTCATCTCGAGTGCGGATCCCAAGAGCACGTTCCTCAAGCTCCTCGGCAGCGAGCATCTTGATGCCGGCTTCGTGCGCCGGGTCGCGCAGGTGCGCTCGCGCGGGCTCGCGGCGAAACTGCACCTGGCCCTGGATCGGCTGCCACAGTTCCCGGGGCTCACTGAAGCGGCGCTGCGCGCGCGCCTGCTGGTCGCCCCGTCCTCCGACTACATCGAGCGCGCCTACAACCATGCCAAGTACAACGAGTTCTCGCACTCGCCGATGCTCGAGGTCACCATCCCGACGCTTGCGGACCACTCCCTGGCGCCCGCCGGCAAGCACGTCATGTCGGTGATCGTGCAGTACGCCCCTTACGCGCTCGCGGGAGGCTGGCACGACAAGCGGCAGGCCTTCACCGATCGCATCCTCGACACCCTGGCCGCCTATGCGCCCGATCTGCGCGCGGCGATCAGCGCGAGCGAACTTCTCACCCCGCCGGATATCGAGCGCGAATTTCGCATTAGCGGCGGCCACTGGCATCATGCTGAGCTTGCGCTCGACCAATTCCTCATGGTCCGACCGGTGCCCGGCGCCGCCCAGTACCACACGCCGGTGCCGGGGCTCTTTCTTTGCGGCGCCGGCTGCCATCCGGGCGGCGGTGTCATGGGACTCCCCGGACGCAACGCCGCGCGGCAGGTCATCCGGGAGGCGGCCTGAGTCATGCTGACTGAGAGCGAACCGCACTACCGCCAGCCGCTGCTGAAGACGCCGTTCCACGAGCGCGCGCTCGCGGTGAGCCAGATCGACAGTTTCGTGCCGTGGGCCGGTTATACGACCGTCGACGTGTTTACCCACGTCGAGCAGGAGTATTTCGCGATCCGCAACGCCAGCTCGCTCTACGACCTGACGCCCATGGTCAAGTACGTCATCACCGGTCCCGATGCCTTGCGCTTCCTCAACCGGCTGGTGACGCGCGACGTGCGCAAGCTCGCCCCCGGCAAGGTCGCCTACACGGTCTGGTGCGACGATGCCGGGCATCTGATCGATGACGGCACCGTCTTCTGCATCGCGCCGAACCAATACCGGGTGTGCACCGCGGAGCGCCAGCTCGACTGGTTCCAGGCTTCCGCCATCGGCTTTGACGTCGAGATCCGCGAGGTCACCGAGGAGGTGGCGGCGCTGGCGGTACAGGGACCGACCTCGGCCAAGCTTCTCAAGGCCGTCGGCCTTGCCGGCATCGAGCGCCTGAAGCCCTTCGAGCACGGCGAATTCGTCATGCCGCGCGGCGAGGGCGGGGCAGCGCGCATCTCGATGATGGTCTCGCGCACCGGCTTTACCGGGGATCTGGGCTATGAGCTGTGGATGCAGCCGGCGGACGCGGAGAGTGTGTGGGACGCCTTGATGGCGGTCGGCAGCACGCGTGCCGTGCGTCCGATCGGCTCGCGCGCGCTCAATATGGCGCGCATCGAGGCGGGCTTCGTGCTGCCGAACCTCGATTTCGTGTCGGCCGCACACACGCTCTATCTGGGCACCGAGCGCTCCCCGCTGGAACTTGGGCTCGCGTGGCTGGTGGATTTCAAGAAGGGACATTTCACCGGCCGCCGGGCGCTCATGGCCGAAGTGGCGCGCGGGCCGTTGCGCCAGCTGGTCGGACTGGACATCGAGGGCACCAAGCCTGCGCACAACGCGCTCCTGTACACGGACCGCTCGGGCAAGAAGGAGGCGGGCAGCGTGACCTCGGCGACCTGGTCGCCGACCTGCAAACGCAATCTCGCGCTGGCGATGGTCGATGCGCCCTACATCGCGACCGGCTCGACAGTGTGGGCCGAGATTTATCTCAACCGCGAACTGGTGTGGCAGCGGCGCATGGTGCGCGCGCGGGTGGTCGAGCGGCCCTTCTTCGCGCCGGCGCGGCGGCGCGCGACGCCGCCGGCGGACCTATGATCGCCACGCAGTCGAAGCAGCTCGCCGAGCGGCCGTGGCTCGACCCTTCCGCCACCGCGCAGATCCTGATCGAGGGCGTGAGCAAGAGCTACGGCGCCAGCACCGCGGTCGACAACATCACACTCAGCATCTACAAGGGCGAGATGTTCGCCCTGGTGGGTTCATCGGGCTGCGGCAAGACCACCCTGCTGCGCATGCTGGCAGGGTTCACCCACCCGACCAGCGGTCGCATCTCGATCGATGGGGTGCAGATGAGTGCGGTAGCCCCGCACCAGCGGCCGGTGAACATGATGTTCCAGTCGTACGCGCTGTTCCCGCACATGACGGTGGAGAACAACGTCGGTTACGGGCTGCGCCGCATGTCCCTGGACGATGCGACCCGCCGGGCGCGCGTGCAGGAGGCGCTCGAGATGGTGCAGCTCGGTGCCCTCGGCAAAAGGAAACCGCATCAGCTGTCAGGCGGCCAACGGCAGCGGGTGGCGCTGGCGCGCGCGCTGATCCGCCGCCCCAAGGTGCTGCTGCTCGATGAGCCGCTGTCGGCGCTCGACAAGAAGCTGCGTGAGCAGACCCAGTTCGAGCTCATCGATCTGCAGCAGAAAGTCGGCATCACCTTCATCGTGGTGACGCACGATCAGGACGAGGCGATGGCGCTCGCCACGCGTATCGCCGTCATGGACCACGGCCAGGTCGTGCAGGTCGGAACCCCGGCCGAGATCTACGAATTTCCGCGCAGCCGCTTCGTCGCCGACTTCGTCGGCACCACCAATCTCTTCGAGGGTACGGTGAGCGCCTGCGAGGGCGGCCTCATCAGCGTTCGCTGCACCGAAACGGACAGCGAGCTTCTGGTGGATGACCAGGGACGCTTCAGCGTCGGGCAGCGCGTGTGGGTGGCCCTGCGCCCCGAAAAGGTGCGTCTCGCCAAGCAGCCCGCCAGTGGCGCACGAATCAACCAGTTGCGCGGCACGGTCTGGGAACTGGGCTATCTCGGCAACCGCTCCACCTATCGCATCAGGACGGCGAGCGGCAAGCTGGTTATAGTCTTCGCGCAGAACGAGCGGCGCACCTCGGAAGCGGCGATCGACTGGAGCGACGAGGTGTTCGTGAGCTGGAGTGCAGATGCGGCGGTGGTGCTGCAGACATAAAATTACACGGGCGTTGGCGCGAAACGCCTGCAGGTCTTGAGGGGAGGGATAAGCACATGAAAAATTCGACTCACGCTATCCGCAACAGGATCTTGCTGCCGCTCGGTGTGGCGTGCCTGCTCGGTGCGTCAGCGCAGCTGGCGCGCGCTGACGGTGCCGACGCGGGTCCCGCTGCGCCGGCCAGCAGCACGACGGCCGGGGAGAGCGGCGCGAGGAACGAACTGCAGGAAGTCGTGGTGACGGCGACCCGTCACGAGGAGTCCCTGAGCAAGGTACCGGTCAGCGTGACGGCACTGACCCAGGACAACATGGATGAGAAGGGTATCAAGGACTTCCAGGACATCGCGCGCTTCACCCCCGGCGTTTCAATCGACAACTCCGGAACCAATGCCATTTCCATCCGCGGCATTTCCTCCTCGGGAGGCGCCGGTACCACGGGCATCTACATCGACGACACGCCGATTCAGATGCGCTCGGTGGGTTTCAATCCCGACGACACCCTGCCGAAGACCTTCGACCTGGAGCGGGTCGAGATCCTGCGCGGTCCGCAGGGGACGCTGTTCGGCGCCGGTGCCGAGGGCGGTGCGGTGCGCTACATCCTCGCACAGCCGAGCGATACGACGAGCTCGACCTACATACGCACCGAAGCGTCCTACACTGAGTTCGGTCAACCGAGCGGCGAGTTGGGCATCGCACACGGTGGGCCGATCATCGACGGCACGCTCGGCTTTCGCGCCAGCATCTGGTATCGCTACGACGGCGGCTATGTCAACCGAGTGGACCCGACCACGGGCGATGTGATCAACCACAACGTCAACTACGCCAACACCGTAGTGGGGCGCCTGGCCGGGATCTGGCAGCCGAGCAGCTCATTCACCGTGACGCCGACCGCGCTCTACCAGATGAACCGCAAGAACGATGACTCGACGTACTGGCCGGCGTACTCCAACCCGGGTGCCGGACAGTTCAACACGGCGACCCCGGAAAGGGTCGGCGGCCCGGATCAGTACTATCTGCCGGCCCTCAAGATCGACTGGGACCTTGGCTCAAGCGAGCTCATCTCCAACAGCTCGTATTTCCACCGCAAGCAGATCACCGCCTACCAGGGCACGGTCTACGACCTGGCCTACTATCAGTCGCTCGGCTGGCCCACCAGCTACTTCGGCGGCATCGGCTGCGAGGCGAACACGCCACCGAATTGCCCGTGGTACCCCTTGATCGATGGCAGCGGCATCCACCTGCCTCCGCAGTTCAGCAACTACCAGACGCCCAACACCATCACGAACTCGCAGCAGAGCTACACCCAGGAGATACGCTGGCAGTCCACCGACCAGGCGGCGAAGCTGCACTGGACGGCGGGCGTGTTCTGGCAGCTGGCGAAGGAGGGCAGCATCGAGGAGCTGAAGGACACGCAGATCATTCCGTTCTTCAACTATCTCTACGGGATCGACCCGACCAGTCCTTCATACTTCGGGCCGTACTACTCGTGCCCGACCAACGTCAACTACACCGCGATCCCGGCCTGCGACATTTACTACAACAGCAACACGACTTTCGATCACCAGGTCGCAGGCTTCGGCGAGGTGAGCTATGGCTTCACCGACTGGTTCCGCCTCACGCTGGGTGAGCGCGTCGCGCGTACCTCGTTCTCGCTGGATCACTACGCCGACGGCCTGGAAAACTTCGGACCCAGCCCGGCCTCTGCCAGTCAGCATGAAACGCCCAATACACCCAAGGTGACCGCGGCCTTTCAGGTCGACCCGAAGGACCTGTTCTACGCGACCTATGCCAAGGGCTTCCGTGTGGGCGGCGGTAACGCGCCGCTGCCGCCTTATTGCGATGCGGATCTGGCGGCGGCCGGTTACCCGAACGGGGCGCCGCTCACCTACAAGTCCGACTCCACGCAAAGCTACGAGCTTGGCTCCAAGAACTCCTTCGGACAGTGGCTGCGCATCGCCACCAGCGTCTACTACATCAAGTGGAACAGCATCCAGCAGAGCGTCTATGTGGCGGGCGCCTGCGGGCTGCAGTTCACGGACAACCTCGGCCAGGCGGTTGCCTGGGGTGGTGACGTGCAGGCGGAGATGGTGTTTGGTCCGGTGTCGATCGATCTGGCGACCGGCTATACCAGCGCGCGCTACACCAAGAATTCGCCGGTCGACTGCGGGCTCGCGCCGCTCTATGTGCCGTGTAAGGCGAGCAACGGCGATGCCATCTCCGGTCAGGCGGCGATCGACTACGCGCCCGGACTGAATCCGCCCTTCACCGTGGCGTTCGGGGCGGAATACACTTTCAGGATCGGTGAACGCGACGCGTTCGTCAGGGGCGACTGGGAATACGAGGCACGCAACCCCTGGCTCTCAACGCTGCAGAACCCGCTCGACACCGCCCAGTACAACCCGGCCACCTACACGCTGCCTTCGACGAGCTTCACTTCGGTGCGCGCCGGGGTGAACCTGGGTGACTGGCTGGTGGCATTGTTCTGCGACAACCTGTTCGACTCGCACACGGTGACCAACTACGCTCTGGGACAGTC